>Ga0081539_10001509_pt1 | contig 39295 bp, 34 predicted proteins | sample TabmetS4T2R2_FD_71023 | JGI IMG/M metagenome (GOLD analysis project Ga0081539, IMG submission 71023) | Tabebuia heterophylla rhizosphere microbial communities from the University of Puerto Rico - S4T2R2 | ecosystem: Host-associated > Plants > Roots > Rhizosphere ... | reverse complement strand
CGATTGCGATGGCCGCGGATCGGATCAAGACGGGCGCGGCGGAAGTGATCGTTGCGGGTGGACTGGAAACGATGTCGATGATTCCGATGGGCGGCCACATCATTCGTCCGAATCCGTATCTCGTCGAACACTACCCGGACTTCTATCTGAACATGGGGCTCGCGACCGAAAACGTCGCGCGCAAGTTTGAAGTCACCCGTGAAGAGCAGGACGAGTTTGCGCTGCGCTCGCACACACGCGCCGCGGCAGCGCTCGATGCTGACAAGTTCAAGGACGAGACGGTCCCGTTGCACGTCGTGCTCGAAGACATGGACGAAAATGGAAAGAAACAGCGGCGCGAAGTCGTGTTTGATAAAGACGAAGGCGTGCGACGCGACACTTCCGCGGAAGGTCTGGCGAAACTCAAACCCGCCTTTCACGTGAAGGGGACGATCACGGCGGGCAATGCGTCGCAGATGTCCGACGGCGCGGCTGCGGCGGTGGTGATGTCGGATTCGCGCGCGCGCACGTTAGGCGCGAAGCCGTTGGCGCGGTTTGTCGCGTATGCGACCGCCGGTTGTCCGCCGGAGGAGATGGGCATCGGGCCGGTGTTCGCGATTCCGAAAGTGTTGAAGCTGGCGGGGCTCACGCTCAATGACATCGATGTGATTGAGTTGAACGAAGCGTTTGCGGCGCAGTCGCTGGCGGTGATCAAGACGTTGGGACTCGATTCCGAAAAGGTCAACGTGAACGGCGGGGCGATCGCGCTCGGCCATCCGCTCGGCTGCACGGGCGCGAAGTTGACCGCCAGCATCCTGCGCGAGCTGGAGCGACGTAACGGGCGGTACGGAATGGTAACGATGTGTGTCGGCGGTGGTATGGGCGCCGCCGGAATTCTTGAACGTCTCAATTAAGGAGAAACAGGATGTCAGCCGTAGCCGAACAGAAGAAGCTCATCAAAGGCGGATCGTTTCTGATCGAAGAACGCACTCCCGAGGAGATCTTCACGCCGGAAGATTTCACGGAAGAGCATCGCATGATTGCCGACACCACGCGGCAGTTTGTCGATAACGAAGTCAATCCGCACCTCGATGAGCTCGAGCAACACGATTGGAAGCTCTCGCGCGAACTGGTTCGCAAAGCGGCTGACCTCGGACTCATCGGCGCCAACATTCCGGAAGAGTACGGCGGCCTCGGTCTCGACCAGACGAGCGGCGCGCTGATCGGCGAAAACATCGGCCGCTGCGCTTCGTTCGCCACCACGCTGGGCGCGGAGAGCGGCATCGGCCTGTTGCCGATCGTTTACTTCGCCACCGACGCTGCCAAACAGAAATACCTGCCGCGGATCGCGACCGGCGAGTTGATCACGGCTTACGCGTTAACCGAGGCCGGCTCGGGTTCGGATGCGATGGCGGCGAAGGCGACCGCGCGTTTGAGCGACGACGGCAAGGAATACATTCTCAACGGCGAGAAGATGTGGATCACCAACGGCGGATTCGCGGACATCTTCATCGTGTTTGCCAAAGTCGACGGCGACAAGTTCACCGCCTTCATCGTGGAGCGTCAGCCGGGTCTCACGTCGGGCGCGGAAGAACACAAGATGGGCATCAAGGGTTCGAGCACGACGGCGCTCGTGTTGTCGGACGTGCGCACGCCGGTCGAGAACCTGCTCGGTGAAGTCGGCAAGGGTCACAAGATTGCTTTCAACGTGCTGAACATCGGCCGCTTCAAACTCGGCGCGATGTGCGCGGGCGGCATGAAGCTGATGGTGCAGGAGTCGGTGCGTTACGCGAACGAGCGGCACCAGTTTGGTAAGTCGATTTCCTCGTTCGGCGCGATCAAGGCGAAGCTGGCCGAACAGGCGATTCGCACGTGGGTGGGCGAGTCGATGATCTACCGCACGCTCGGCATGATCGAAGCCGGTGTCGGCGCGGTCGACGCGAAAGATATGGACGCGCGCCTGCGGGCGATTGAGGAGTATGCGGCCGAGTGTTCGATCATCAAGGTCGCGCTTTCTGAGTACTGCGACTTCGTCGCCGATGAGATGGTGCAAATTTACGGCGGCTACGGCTACTCGGCCGATTATCCGGCCGAGCGCGCGTATCGCGACTCGCGCATCAATCGCATCTTCGAGGGCACCAACGAGATCAATCGCATGTTGATTCCGGGCCGCTTGATGAAGAGCGCGTTGAGCGGCAATCTCGCTTTGTTGCCGGCGGCGCAGGCGTTGATGGATGAGGTGCTGTCGCCGCAACCGGCGAGTTTCGATGATGACGACGCCTTGCTGGCGGCGGAAGAGAAGCTGACCAAGAACGCGAAGAAGGTCGCGCTGATGACGCTCGGCACGGCGGCGCAGAAGTACATGATGAAACTCGCCGACCAGCAGGAGATCCTGATGGGCGTCGCCGACATCATCATGGACACGTACGCGATGGAGACCGCGATTCTGCGGGCGCGCAAGTTGGCCGCTTCGCAGGGTGAGAAAGCCGCGCAGCGTTATCTCGACATCACGCGCGTGTTTTGCAACGACGCGGTCGGCCGCATCGAATCGCGCGCGAAGAGCACGCTGGCCGGGATGGCGGAAGGAGATGAACTCCGCACCTTGTTAGCAGCGTTGCGACGTTTTACGAAGCAGCAACCGATGAACACCATCGTCGCGCGCCAGCGCATCGCCGACGATCTGATTGCCGCCAACAAGTACATTTTCTAGACAACGGGCCGTCCCTCTTCGGTCTTATCCGTGTTAGTCCGCGGCTGAACGTATGCGCGTCATCCCCATCTCGGTTCCGACACCTTTCTACGTTGGGCCCGTAAATGTCTACCTGATCGCCGAGGAGCCGGTGACGATTATTGACACCGGCCCGAAGACCAAAGAAGCGATCGCCGCCTTGCGCGCCGGGCTGCGCGCGGCTGGGTTTCTCATCTCCGATATTCGCCGCATCGTCCTCACGCACGCACACGAAGATCATTGCGGTCTCGCGCGCGCCGTCCGGGACGAGGCGAAGAACGCCGAAGTGCTCGTGCACGAGTGGGAGACGGGTCATCGTCACAGCCGGCTCGAGTACGAAGAGCATCGCCAACTGCTCGTTCGCGCCGGTGTTCCGGACGACCAGATTCAGTTGATGCGGCGCATGTACGACAGCGTCAGGCAGTACGCCGACTCGTTGGACGACCACGAATACGCGCCGCTGTGGGACGACGCGGAACTGCAGTTCGAGGCGGGGAGTTTGCGGATCCTGCACACGCCGGGACACACGCCGGGTTCGTGTTCGTTTCTGCGCGAAGCCGATCGGACGCTGATCGCGGGCGACTGCGTGTTGAAGCGCATCACGCCGAATCCCGTGCTCTCGCCCGATCCCTTGAATCCGGCGAAGCGTTTTCCGTCGCTGGCGGAGTATCTCGTCAGTCTGGCGCGGCTGCGGTCGTGTTCGCCGACGCTCGTTTACGGCGGGCACGGCGATCCCGTTCATGATTTCGAAGAACTGTTTCATCGCTATTTCCGGGCGGTGCAGGAGCGCCAGTCGCAGGTGATTGGTCTGGTGGATAAGAACGGCGTGACAGCGTGGGACGTCGCGCGGAAGATGTTCCCCGGCGCGGATGACGTGCACCGGTTTTTGGCTGTTTCGGAAGCGGTCGCGCACCTCGACCTGGCGCACAGCGAGGGTAAGATTGCGGTTGAGCTAAAAGGGCCGGTGGAGATCCACAAGCCACTGAACGGCCGCTAGCGCAAGTCTGAAAGGGGAGATTTAAAACCAAAACAAAAGCCGATCTAAAACCAAAACAGGCCGATCTAAAACCTGAAATTTTCTGGAACCGATACCTCCGGGTGGCGTGGAACACGCAAACTCTTCCGGAGGAAATCTGTCATGAAAGGCAAGTACGTACTCAGTCTCCTGGCTGCTATTATTCTGACTGCCGGCGCCGCAGCCGCCCAGCAACCGGCTCCGCCTCCCGCACCGTCAGAACCGCCCGAAGATTTCGGCAACACCTTCTCGTTTTCCTTCCAGGGCAACGGATTTCTGGGTGTTTACGGCGAAGACATCAGCAACGAAAACATGGCTCACTATCACCTGAGCCAGGCGCGCGGCGTCGGCATCACGCAGGTAGTCCCGGACAGTCCGGCTGAAAAAGCGGGCCTGCGCAAAGACGACGTGATCCTGCGCATCGATGACGAGAACGTAACCAGCGTCCGCAAGCTCAACCGGCTCGTTTCGGAAATCGCACCGGACCACAGCGTGCGCATCACCGTCAGCCGCAATGGCTCCGAACAGCAGCTCACCGCGACGATCGGCAGGCGCAAGAACTTCAGCAACGCCCGCGATCTCTTCGGCACAGACCCGAAAATCTGGAAGTGGGAAGGCCAGCCGAGAGTGTTCAAGCGCGAAGGCCCGCTCGTGAACCCGAACGAGTTTCCGAACGTCGAGAAGTTTTGGGATATTCCCGACAACAGCGGCGATCTCTCGATCATTCTCGGTAACAGCCGGCGCATCGGCGTCAGCACGATGGAATTGACGAAACAACTCGCCGACTACTTCGGCGTCACCGGCGGTCACGGACTGCTGGTGACTTCCGTTTCCGACGATGGGCCAGCCGCGAAAGCGGGCGTCAAAGCCGGCGACGTGATTACGGCCGTCGACGGTGAAGCAGTCGATTCGCCGTTGGACATCGCGCGCGCCATCAATCGCAAGAAGGACGGCGAAGTGTCGCTGACGGTGATTCGCAACCGCACGCAGCAGACGATTCGCGTCACGCCGACTGTGAGTAATTCGACGCGCGCGCTTCGGGGTGAGATGGCGCGCGCGATCAGAGACTCAGTCAAGGAGCAGATCAGAAATCAAGTCGGGCGGCAGATCATGATTCCGCGCATCGGGTTTCCCGACCTGAATATCATGGTACCGCCGGTCAACATCTCGCTACCGCGCGTGAGGATCAGCCCGGGCGTGATCCGGATCACGAAAGGCGTCTACGGCCCCATCTAAAACGCGTCTCAGGGCGTCCGCTTGCGCCAACTGCTCGGGTTGTGTGATGATCCGAAGTGATGAAAGCGGAATTAGAGAAGTTAATCGCTCTACAGAATCTGGATACAACGATACGCCGATTAGAAAAAGAGCTGGAAGCGATACCGCAAAGGCGCGCCGAGATCGAAAGAGAGTTCGATCAGCGCGCCTTTGAAATTAGAGCGCTCGAGAGCCGTCGCGACGAAGCCAGGCACACCCGCGCGCGTTTGGAAAACGAAGTCATCGAACAACGCGGACGCGCCGAACGTGCCGAACGAAATCTGATGTCGTCCAAGAAGCAGGACGAGTACACCGCCGCCATCCGCGAGGCCGACGCCGCCCGCAAGCAGATCTCCACGCTCGAGACACAGATCCTCGAACAGATGGAGAGCCTGGAAAAAGCCGATGCCGCGCTGAACGAACGCGCCGACGAAATCGCCACGCTCAACTCCGATCGCGAAGCACGACTCAAAGCCTTCGACGAATTAACCCAGCAACAATCTCGACAACTGACCGCCTCGCGCGCCGAACGCGAACAGGTGTTTGCCAATCTGCCGAAGGCCGTCAGCACGATGTACTCCCGCATCAGCGCGCGCATTCGCGATGGCGTCGCCGTGGCCGAAGCGCGCAATCGTTCCTGCACCGCGTGTTTCATGTCGCTGCGGCCGCAAGTGATGGCCGAGATTCGTCGTGGCGAGGAGATCATTACCTGCGATAACTGCGGCCGCATCCTCTATTACGCGCCGGCAGAGTCGGTGCAAACTGATTCCGTCACGCCGCAGCCAAACGTCGCTGTAACTTGACGCTCAATCATATTGCTCTGTCGCCCCCTCCGTTTAGATCCCTTTGTCCAGCAATTAAATCGTCAGGCTCTGAAAGGGTTTAGTGTATGCGCGTGCTTGTTACCGGAGGCGCCGGCTACATCGGCAGTGTGGTGACTGAACAGCTCGTCGCCGACGGTCACGAGGTGGTCGTTTACGACAATCTTTCCAAAGGCCATCTCGATGCAGTCGTCGACGGCGCGGAGTTTGTCGAAGGCGAACTGCTCGACGCCGAGATGCTCAACCGCACCCTGTCCGAGCGACAGATCGAAGCCGTGATTCACATGGCGGCCTCTTCCCTGGTCGGCGAATCGGTCGACCATCCGAACAAGTATTTCCAAAACAACGTCATCGCCGGACTGATGCTGCTCGACGCGATGTTGGCCTGCGGCGTGAAGCAGTTGGTGTTTTCGTCAACCGCCGCTGTCTATGGTGAACCGGAGGCGCAGCCGATCGAAGAAACCGCGTCGACAAATCCGACGAATCCTTACGGCGAGACGAAGCTGGCGTTCGAGCATGCGCTCAAGTGGTATGACCGCGCTTACGGTCTCCGTTATGCCTCGCTGCGCTACTTCAACGCCGCGGGCGCGACCGCAAACTGCGGTGAAGATCACGATCCCGAGACCCACATCATCCCGATTACTTTGCAAGCCGCTGCCGGCAAACGATCGCAGGTCGAGATCTATGGCGACGACTATCCGACGCCGGACGGCACGTGCATTCGCGACTACATTCACGTCGTCGATCTCGCGCGGGCGCATATTCAAGCACTCGACGTGCTGCCGGAAGAAAGCAGGATTTACAACCTGGGTTGCGGGGGCGCCGGTTACAGCGTGAAGGACGTGATCGACACGGCGCAACGCGTGACGGGAAGAGACATTCCAACCAACATGGGGCCGCGGCGCGCGGGCGATCCTGCGATACTGGTCGCGAGTTCCGACCGGATAAAAACAGAACTCGGCTGGCAGCCGCAGTTTCAGGATCTCGAGCTGATCGTCGACTCAGCGTGGCGCTGGATGCAGAACCACGAAGATGGCTACGCCGAATAGCCGTGTGTAATCCCCTTTCGGCCTTTCTCGCGCTAGCGCGAGTCACAGCAGGGATAGAAAACAGATCACTGCCGGCGTCCGACGATATCAAACTCAAACTTCACGTGATCGCTGACGCGCACCATGCCGTGCGCCGCGGACGTGGCTTTCACTTTGAAATCGTCGCGATCGATGCCGAACTTACCGACCGCGCGCAGCTCGTCGCCGTTGAGCGTAACCGTCGCGGGAATTTCGACGCGGCGTGTCGTGCCGTTCAGCGTCAGGTCGCCGGTTAAGTTCACGTCATAGCCGCCGCCGGTCGCCGCCGGCTTCGCCGTCACGCTCGTGCTCTGAAAAACGATGTCGGGATACTGGTCCGGATGAAACACGATGTCGTGCAGTTCTTTGTTGATGATCTGTTTTTGCTGGTCAGTAAAGTCCGCGCCGGTTTCGTGTAGCGAAGCTGCCTTGACGACGAGGCGCAGCGAAGCGGGCGTGATGCTTTGCGGCGTCAGTTCCACTCGGCCACTGAAGTCGCTGGCCGCCAGGTGATGAGCGTGGCCCTTGAACCAGAGCAGTCCCGATGGACTGGCATGGGCCATGAACTTGCTGCGACTCGCGTCGAGCGTGTAAGTGACTGTGGCGGGGACCGTGCCGGCCACCGCAAAACACGCAAACGTAATTAGCATCAGTGCGATCGTGATGGTTCGTCTATGCATTACATATACCTCCGAGACAGATCTGCAGCAGTATACTTACTCACATGACGGTGAAGAGAACGCGACAAAAGGGTGGAATGATCGTCACGGTCCAGGAGTTTCTGAGCCTGGACCGGCCCAAAGGCGATCTGGTGCTGGAGATTGGTCGCGAGCGAGTTTCGGTGACGAGCCTGGACCGCATCTACTGGCCCGACGAAAAGCTCACGAAGTTTGACCTGCTGTGTTACTACCTCAAAGTCGCCGACCTCATCATGCCGTTTTTGAAAGATAGACCAGCGATCCTGCAACGCTATCCGCGCGGCATCAAGGCGCCGATGTTTTTCCAGCAGGACCTCGACAGCGCGCCCGAATTCATCAAGACCGTCAGGCTGACAAACCAGGAAGGCCGCGAACTCGATTACGGTGTTTACACCACCGTCGGGTCCCTGTTGCACTTCGTCACCCTCGGCACGATCGAGCAGCATCCGTGGCACTCGACCATCAAACGTTTAGACAAGCCCGATTGGATTGCCATCGATCTCGATCCGAAAAAAGCGCCGTGGGAAAACGTCCTGCAGGTCGCGCTCGTGGTCAAGGAAGTCGCGGACGAGATCGGGCTCGAAGTTTTCCCGAAGACATCCGGGTCGTCGGGCATACACCTCTACATTCCGCTCAAACCGACGAACGAATACGAGAAGGCGGCGGAGTTTGCGCGGCTGTTCGCGACCGAAGTCGCGGGGCGCGCGCCGAAGATCGCCACGGTCGAGCGGACGATCGCCAAGCGAGCCGCGACGCAGGTCTACGTCGACTGGATGCAGAACGCGCGCGGCAAGAGTTTAGCGTCGGTGTTTACGGCGCGAGCGAAACCGAAAGCGACCGTTTCGATGCCGTTGACGTGGAAACAGATCTCGCAGGGAGTGAAGATCACCGACTTCACGATTACCAACGTTCCCGAGCTATTAAAGAGGAAAGGTGATCCGTGGGCGAACTTCTTCGAGAAGCGGCAGGCGCTTAAGTTCGGGTAGTAAACGGCCACGGCCGAACACGGAAGGACACTGAAGGGTTGACGGCCTTGAGGGTCTCCGCTTAATCTGTGGTCAGCCATGAACCGCAGCTCGTATCGCTATTATTACTATTACGGCCCGCTCTCCACTGGGAGGAGCGGTCGGGCGATGGGCTGTCGGCGTGCGCTGATGTAGCAAGCTAACGACAGGTTTTCATAAACCGGCCATCAATCCTTCCAGAGGATTGGTGGCCGTTTTCTTTTTCAGCGAGGAAGAGACCCATGACGCCAACTGAAACTAAACAAGTGCTGCTGGACCACGTAGAAGTGCGGATCGTCAATCTCGATCCGGATCACCCCGGCTTTCGCGACGCCGAATACCGCGCCCGGCGCAACGCCATCGCCCATATCGCGACGAACTATCGACCCGGCCAACCGATTCCGCACGCACCGTACACCGAACGCGAACACCGCGTCTGGCAAACGATCTGGAAAGCGCTCGGGCCGGCCCACCGCGCTCATGCCTGTGCCGAGTATCTCGAGTGTCTGGATAAATTGGACTTCGACGGCGACCGTATCCCGCAGTTGGATGAAGTCAGCCGGAAGGTCGAGGCGCTGAGCGGTTTCCGGCTCGAACCGGTCGCCGGTTTAGTCGAGCCGCGTATCTTTCTCGAATCGCTCGCGCGCGGTGTGTTTCTGTGCACGCAGTACATCCGCCACCATTCGACGCCCTTGTACACGCCGGAACCCGACGTCGCCCACGAAATTATCGGCCACGCGGTGACGCTCGCCAGCCCCCGACTCGCTGAGCTCAATCGTCTATTCGGCGAGGCCGTCCGGCGCACAAAGTCACCTGACGAGCTCGATCGGCTGGCGCGTGTTTACTGGTTCACGATCGAGTTTGGCGTGCTGCGTCAAAACGGGCAGATTAAGGCTTACGGGACTGGCTTGTTGTCGTCGGCGGGCGAGTTGGAGGAAATGCATGAGGCGGAATTGCGGCCGCTCGATTTGGAATCGGCGGCGAACCACGTCTACGACCCGACGCATTATCAGTCGATCCTATTTTGCGCCGACTCGTTCGACGAAATGGAACGATCGCTGCGCGAGTTCCTGACGCGTTGGTGACAATCGTCGCGGCGTGCCCCGCTGATCGTCTCAATCGCTGCCGTTGGTTCTCCCGCTAGCGCGAGTCAGACAAGTAGGGATAAGAAGGATGACGAGACCGTCTCCGTTGTTTTGGATGGGCTTGTTGTTTTTGGATTTTATCAGCGCGGCTCACGACGTTTTTTCTAGGAAAAATGTGGCTGAACCTTTTGTTTCAGCGGCATTCACATTGCTTAGACCATCAGCGCGACTCCCTTTAACGTTTGTCCCTACCGCGGAGGTTTTATAAATGCTTAGCAAAAAGATCGCTCTCTTCTTCCCGCTGTTTATGCTGGTAGCCGGTCTGCTTGTTAGCTCTCCGGTCCAGGCGCAATCCACCGCCACGCTGCAAGGCACGGTGACCGACTCGAAAGGCGCCGTGATCCCCAATGCGACAGTGACGGTCAGAAACAAAGCCACTGCCACTGAACGCACTGCGCAGACCGACAGCGACGGCAATTATCAGGTCGCCGCCCTGCCGGTGGGCAATTACACGGTCGAAGTGAAAGTCCAAGGCTTCAAGACTCAGGTTGCCGATCAGGTCACCCTCGAAGTCGCGAAGACCGTTGTGCAGAACTTTCAACTCGATGTCGGCGCCGTTTCCGAACAGGTGCTGGTCACTTCCGATCTTCCCGTAATCGAAACCGCGACCACGTCAGTCGGCACGGTCATTAACCAGCGAACGGTGCAGGAGATTCCGTTGAATGGCCGTCACTTCGTTGACCTCGGCCTGCTGATTCCCGGCTCGGTCACGCCGCCCCAGAACGGATTTTTGACCGCCCCGCTCCGCGGCCAGGGCTCGTTTGCCATCAACACCGCCGGCAATCGCGAAGACACCGTCAATTTCATGATCAACGGCATCAACCTCAACGACATGGTCCAGAACCAGATCACGTTCCAGCCCTCGATCAATACGGTGCAGGAGTTTAAGGCTGACAACTCGACGTTCAGCGCAGAGTACGGCCGCAATTCCGGCGCGATCGTGAACATCGCCACCCGGTCCGGCGCGAATGACTACCACGGCGAGCTATTCGAGTTCCTGCGCAACGACGTTTTCGACGCTCGCAATTTCTTCGAACGCACGACCCAGCCGGCGCCGTTCAAGCGAAACCAGTTTGGCTTCAACATTGGCGGGCCCCTGAACGTGCCGCATTTCGGTGAGGGCGGCCCGTTTTTTGGCTACAGCGGTAAGAACCGAACTTTTTTCTTCTTCAGTTATGAAGGCTTGCGCCAACGACAGGGCCTGACGATTTCCGGCGTGACTGTGCCTACCCTCGCGCAACGCGCGGCGGTAACGGATCCGGTAATTCTTAAACTGTTGCCGTTGATTCCGCTGCCGAACGTCGGCTCGAATGGATTTGCCGGCTCAGCCACCGCTCCGGTGAATATCGATCAGGGGACGCTCGACGTCAGCCACAATCTCGGTGCCAACGATCGCCTCCACGGTTACTACGCGCTGCAGCGGGACCAGCGCGGTGAACCGACGTTGCAGGGAAACACGCTCCCGGGCTTCGGCGACACCCGCCAGTCTCGCCGCCAGATTTTCACGCTGAACGAGACTCACACGTTCGGCGCTGCCGTCGTGAACGAAGCCCGTTTCGGCTTCAACCGCATCCACATCGCTTTCACGCCGAACGCGCAGCTTAATCCGCTCGACTTTGGCATCCAGGACGGCGTTACCGAACCAATTGGTCTGCCGCAGTTGAACGTCACCGGCAGTACTCTTAATTTCGGCGGCCCGACGGGTTTCCCGCAGGGACGCTCTGACACGACTTTCGTTTTCTCCGATACGCTGAACTACCTGCACGGTAATCACTCGTTCCGCTTCGGCGGTGAGTGGCGCCGCTTTTATAACAACAACACCGGCAAAGACACCGGCTCCTTCGGTTTTGCCAACATGGCTGCGTTCCTCGCCGGAACGGCAAACACGTTTACGGTGACGCTCGGCGACGTATCCAGCGCAATCGCGCAAGGAGCTTTGGGGTTCTTCGTGCAGGACAACTGGAAGGTGCGGCCCAATCTCACGTTTGAGCTTGGTTTGCGTTACGACTGGTTGATGTCGCCGACAGAACGCTTCGACCGGTTCGTCGATTTCGTGCCGGAGATCGATTCACTCGTGCAGGTGAACCACGGCATTGCGCCGGTCTACCACACCAATGCGCAGAACTTGCAACCACGGGTTGGTTTTGCGTGGGATCCTTTCAAGGACGGAAAGACTTCGATTCGCGGCGCCTACGCGATTCTCGCGGACCAGCCGATCACGAATCTCGTAACCGGCAACGCCGGCAATCCACCGTTTGCGACTGCCGTAGCCTTGCCATCGAATGCGACGACGAAACTCTTCAACGCGAGTTGCCCGAGCGGCTGCAACGCGGCGCCGGGTTCGACGGTGTCGCCGAGCTCGTCCGATCCGGAATTCGACAACGCTTACATTCAATCGTGGAACCTGAACGTACAGCGTGAAGTCGGCAACGGATTGGCCGTAACTGTCGGCTACTTCGGTTCGAAAGGCACGAACCTGCGCATCACGCGAAACCTGAATCAAACGTTTCTGGATGCTGCGTTCAATCCGGTACGTCCGTTTCCGACGCTGTCGCCCAATAGCCCGATTAAGCCGGGCGTGCCGCTTTTGAACATCACCTTCCGCGAAGGCACCAGCAACTCGAACTACAACGCACTGTGGGTCACCGCCAACAAGCGAATGGCCAAGGGCTTGCAGTTCAATGCTTCGTACACCTTCTCGAAGTCGATCGATTACAACTCGCAGAGTTCGCAAGGCGTGACCGTGCAGGACAGCTACAACCTGCGCGGCGACCGCGGACTGTCGGACTTCGACGCGCGGCATCGATTCGTGATCAGCGGTCTGTACGAGTTGCCGTGGAAAGGTAATCGACTGAAAGAGGGATGGCAGCTTTCGTTCATCGAGCAGTCGCAGAGCGGAAATCCAATAACGTTGCTGGCAGGTAATGCCGGAGCGTTGCCGGGGATTCTCGGTGCGAGCGCAAACTCGTTAACTGGCCTGGCGACGCTTCGTCCGGACGCTAACGGGCCAGTCCCAATTTCACCGACGGCGGCCGCGACCGGCATCGGTGTGCAGTGGTTCCCGAACCTGGTTTGCGACCCGCGGCCGGGCGGTCAATGCCCGTCAGGTTCCGTGGTTATCTTGCCCGTGTCCGCCATCAATGGAAAGACCGTCTACCATTTCGGCAGCATGGGACGAAACACGATCATTGGTCCAAGCTTTCACGACACAGACTTGTCGCTGATTAAGCGTACAAAGATCAGTGAACGCCAGATGATCGAGTTTCGCTGGGAAGTGTTTGACATCTTCAACCACGCGAACTTCGGACAGCCCGGACCAAACGCATCAGGACGAACGGCGCAGGTCGGCAGCACGGCCTTTGGCGTGATTACCAACACGCGCTTCCCGACCGGCGACTCCGGCTCGTCGCGACAAATGCAATTCGCCTTGAAGTACAAATTCTGAGCCACGGATTACACAGATGGACACGGATAGGAGTTAAAGTTTTCCAACTCCGCTTCGATGCGGCTCACGACGTCGTCGACTGTGTCCTGGGCCATGACGGCGATGTGAATATTTGCGAGTTGATAGATGGGCCGGCGGAGCCGATAAAGTTGTTCCGCTTGTTCGCGCGTGCGACCGAGTGGACGGTCTTCGGCAGCCGCTTCGATTCTGTGCCAACACAGATCGAAAGGAGTGTCGAGCAAAACTGCCACACCGCCGCGGTCGAGGATCAGTTGACGATTCTGTTCGGTGATCCACGCGCCGCCGCCGAGTGCGATCACGCTGCGTGTGTGGTTTTTTAGGACCTCGCGCAGCGTTTTCGTTTCGATGGCCCGAAAGACGGGCTCGCCTTCGTCGTCGATCAGTTGAGCGGCAGTGCGTCCGTGCTGTTGGGCAATGATTTCGTCGAGGTCGATCGCGGCGAGATCCAGCCGGGTAGCGAGTGCGCGCGCGACTTCGGTCTTGCCGCAAGCCATGAAACCGGTGATAACGATTGGGCCGGCGAGTTTCATGTTTCGATTAGTGAGTGGAGCAAGTCGTAGAACTCCGGAAAAGAGACGGCGGCGGATCCCGAGCCGCGGATTTCGGTTTCGCCGTCAGCGATGAGCGCCGCGACTGAAAAGGCCATCGCGATGCGGTGATCGCCGTAAGCGTCGATAGCGGCGCCGCGGAGTTGGGTGGGACCGAAGACGTGGAGCCCGTCAACAGATTCTTCGATCTCCGCGCCCATCGCGCGCAGGTTTTTGGCCGTGGTGGCGAGTCGATCGCTTTCTTTGTGGCGCAACTCGGCGGCGTCGCGGATTTCAATCCCGCCTTTAATCTGTGTACCCACGACTGCCAACAGCGGTAACTCGTCGATTAGTGCGGGGATCATGCTTCCGCTAAGAATGCGATCTTCGCTGCCCGGTGTGGCATTCAGGCCGCCGCGCACGCGCAGGGTCCCGACTGGCTCGTTACGCTCGGAGCGCAAGTCACTCTGCTCGACCTCGCCTCCCCACGAACGCAGCACTTCAACGAACGCAGCGCGTGTCGGGTTCAGGCCGACGTCTTCGATGACGAGATCCGATCCGGGCAGCAGCATCGCCGCGGCGACGAAGAATGCCGCCGAAGAGATGTCGCCGGGGATTGTGATCGCGCCGCCGGTGAAACGTGCCGGGCCGTCGAGCGTGACGGAGAGGTTGTTTGTTCGGACGGGCACGCCGAAGCCGTTGAAGAGACGTTCGGTGTGATCGCGTGTTGGTGACGTTTCGATCACTGTTGTTTGGCCGTGGGCGTTTAGTGCAGCAAACAGGATGGCGGATTTCACTTGCGCGCTGGCAACGGGAAGTTTGTAAGTAATCGGCCTGGGATTGCCGGCGCCGCGAAGCTTGAGCGGCGGTTTGCCGCCGGCCGCTTCGATCCGCGCGCCCATCAATTCGAGGGGCTCGATGATCCGGCGCATCGGCCGCGAACTCAGTGATTCGTCGCCGATCAACTCCGCGCTGAGGTCGTGTCCGGCGAGTACACCGGCGAGTATTCGCATCGTCGAGCCGCTGTTGCCGCAGTCTAACGGTTTGTTGGGTGACGCGAGGGTTTGCCCGCCGGGGAATTTAAGCTTGTCGTCTGTCTGTTCCAGCGAAATACCCAACCCTTGTAAGCACGCGAGCGTCGAAGCGCAATCGCGCGCGGTGGAAAAGTTCGCGATCTCCGACGGCCCATCAGCGAGTGCGGCGATCAGGGCGGCGCGGTGCGAGATCGACTTGTCGCCCGGCAGGCGAATGCGGCCGCGCAGGCGGTGTGCTGGTGAGAGTTTCATGTGTTATAAATAAGGCACCCGTTTACCGAGCAAAGCCCCCATGCGGGCTTTCCCCCGCGAAAAGTGAATCATAGTAGCAGTTATGTACCCGCTGATGAGTGACTCTGTGTCTGCCATACTTTACCCGACTGTTTTGCTTGCCGAAGACTCGCAAGACACCCGCGCCATGCTCAAACGCGCCTTTGAGTTGAAAGGTTACCGTGTTTTTGAGGCTGGGGATGGTCAGGAAGCATTGGATCTGGCGCGGCGTTACCATCCGAGTTTGATTGTCATCGACTTGAACATGCCCGTGCTCGACGGTCTGCAAACGGTCAAGAATTTCCGCGAGCGCGAAAAAGCGGGCGAGCAAGTGCCGATTGTCGCCATTACCGCTTACGACGTCCCCGGAATGGAGGACGCCGCTCTCGAAACCGGCTGTGACCGTTATCTCCGGAAGCCTCTGGATCTCGAAGAACTCGACCGCGCGCTGCGCAGCTTCGGTTTCATCGTTTGACCGTAGGCCGCATCTCAGAAACCCACCAACGCAGTTGGTGGTACTTTCAGACGCAACCTTGGGCGGTTTCTTGACACGCGAACACCCCGCGTGTTAAACCCTCGGACTCCTGATCAGTGTCTGAAGGTAAGAAAGCAGCCAGCGTCCTCGCCCAGTGGCTTTCGGAGAGGCCTTGCACAAGGGTTGACCGTAGAGACGTCCGAGTTAAGTTTGCCCAGTCGCATTGACACGGTTGCCACCGCGGCCGCCGCGGTTGCTGAATTCATAGGCCGCTCCGGAATGAGCGACGACGCTGCTTTCGGTATCGATATGGCCGTGCGCGAGGCCGTGACCAACGCAGTCCTTCACGGTAATCGCCAGGACGAAAACAAAACCGTTGAGATCGTTTTGAAAAGCTTGCCTGACGCGGTCGAAATCAGCGTCCACGACCAGGGCCCAGGGTTCAATCCAGAAGCCGTCCCAGACCCAACCGCGGCCGAGAACATCTTGAAGACTTCAGGCCGCGGCATCTTTTTCATGCGCACGTTTATGGACGAGGTTGACTGGTTGATCAGACCCGAAGGTGGTACAACAGTGCGCATGCTCAAGCGACGTTAATTCGCAATTCGTTAAAGGAGATCTCTGACAATGGCTGAGTTGAATATTGGCGAACGTCAAGCTGGAGACGTTACCGTTCTTGACATGAGTGGAAAGATCACGATTGGTGAAGGCAGCGTCGCGCTGCGCACCGCCGTCCGGCGTCTGCTTGAGGAAGGCAAGAAGCGCATTCTCCTGAACCTTGCCGGCGTCAGCTACATCGATTCCAGCGGCATCGGCGAGCTCGTCTCCAGCTATACCGCCATCGGCAAAGAAGGCGGACAGCTAAAACTGCTCAATCTGACCCAGAAGCTTCAGGATTTGTTGACCATCACCAAGCTGCTGACCGTGTTCGACGTTTACGAGAGTGAAGCAGAAGCGCTCAACAGCTTTAAGTGATCACACGAGTGTCTTGTAACTGACTAATCTCAAACGGAGAATTGCGATGGCCGAACTCGATGTGAAGGAACGACAAGCCGGAGACGTCACCATCCTGGACTTGCGCGGTGAAGTGCGAATCGGTGAAGGGAGTATTGCCCTGCGCGATGCCATTCGAAACCTGGCGGATGCAGGCAAGAAGAAACTGCTGCTGAATCTCGCGGGCGTGAGTTACATCGACTCGAGTGGCATCGGCGAGTTGATCGCAAACTACACCACCATCACTCGCCAGGGCGGCCAGCTCAAGTTGCTCAAACTAACCGACCGAGTGCAGAACCTGCTGGTGATTACCAAACTGCTGACAGTCTTCGATCATTACGACGACGAAGCAGAAGCGTTGAAGAGTTTTGGTTAAGAGAGCTACGGATTTCACTGATTGACACGGCTCCGTGTTCATCCGTGTGATCCGTGGCCATAACTGATGTTCCGGAAAGCATTTCGCCGTCTGCTTGCGATCGACGACCCACCCGAGCGGACGGCGCTCGCTTTTTCTATCGGCGTTTGCATCGCCTTCTCGCCGTTCCTCGGTCTCCACACCATCATCGCGACGCTGCTCGCCTTCCTGTTTCGCTTCAACAAGGTCGCGATCTATACCGGCACGTTTGTCAACAATCCGTTCTTCACGCTCGTGCCGATCATCATCGGTTCCTACGCCGTCGGCGCGTTTGTGCTCGGCCGGCCTTTGCAGATACCTGACGAAGGACTGGAGCTACTCAAAAACCCGCACCTCTTTTCCGGCGCTTACTACCATCGACTTTTCGTCGAGAGTTGGAGCATCGTGTGGCCGTTTGCGGTCGGCGGCATGGTCCTCTCCGTCGTTTGTTCGCTTCTGGCTTATCCGCTAACATTGCGGGCGCTGCGCGCTTACAAAGCCGCCCGGCAACACATCACAGATTCGCATCGGCATTTATGAAGCAAGCTTTACTTATCGCCCTGGCGACGATTTTCTGCGCCACGGCTGTTCTTCCCCAAACCACTCAACAACCGACTCGCCAACAGCAAGTTCAACAGAGACCAGCGACAGCCTTCGAAGTTTCTGAATACGGCGTGCAGTTTCAGGCGGACCCGCGGCTCGTGATCGTGATGGCAGCGCTTGACGCTGCCGGCTTCGACCCGGCGCCGGCGACGCCCTCGGCGTTTCGCGCGAAACTCCGCAAAGATCTCGCGAACCTCGATCCGGCTCTGCGCCAGCGGCTGCAAGTCTTTTACGACCGCAACAAGCTGCCGGCGCCCGCCACGCCCGCCGACGAAGCAGCACGTTACGTTTCACTCGCACTCGCGCTGGGACCGCCACCCGGCCTCGAAGCGCCGCCACGTTCGGATGACCTGCCGTCGGGTCTTTTGGAGGTGCTCGACTTCGCGCCGCTCGTCCGGGAGTTCTATCGCCGTTCGGGCATCGACGAGCAGTTAGTGAATTACGTTCGCGCTTACCAGGCGGAAGGCGATCGCCTGCGCGCGCCCACGACCGAGATGGTCAGGAGCTTGCTGACTTACCTGCACACGCGGCCGCTGACTTCTTCGTCCGAACGAGTGGAAGTGAAGAATCCCGACAAGAAGAGCAAGGAAAAGCGCTACGAGTTTCGGGAAAAAGAGCGACACTTTTTGATCCTGCCGGACCTGCTGGCGCCGCGTGGCGCGATCAACTTCCGCATCATCGGCGACGATTACTACGCGGTCGTTCCCGAAGGAACCGATCCGACGTCGTCCGAGCTGCGGCGCGCCTATTTGCAGTATGTAATCGACGCGCTCGTATTGCGCTTCAACAAAGCCATCGCCGACCGTCGCGAACCGATCAAGCAGCTTCTGAACGAACGAGAGAAAGCGGGCGGGCAGGCGAGTCCCGACGTGTTTCTGAGCGTGAGTCGCTCGCTGGTCGCCGCCGCCGACGCGCGTTACGACGAGCTGCGCAAACGCGAAGCACTCGGCCGCGACACGCGCGCGAAATTGCTCGCCGCCAAGACCGAAGCCGATCGCGCCACGATCGCCAAGTCCGCGCAAGCGGAGCTGAGCGCGATCCAGGACGAAACGGTTGCGCGTCTGGCTGACGAATACGAGAAAGGCGCGGTGCTGTCGTTCTTCTTCGCGGATCAGCTCAAAGGCATCGAGAACGCCGGGTTCGATCTCGCGAACTTCTTCCCGGACATGATCGCGTCGTTCGATCCGGCGCGCGAAGCGAAACGTCCGACCGAGTATGCCGAAGCACGGCAGCGAGCCATCGCCGCTCGCGCCGCGCGTCTCGCCGCGCGCAAGGCGGAAACGACTGCGAGCGCCAACCCGACCAGCGTTCGCGACGCGGCGCTGGTGCGCGATCTGGCGGCGATCGAAGACACGCTGCGCAACAAGGATTATAACGACGCGGAAGCACGTTTGCGGGAGTTGTTGAAGGAGTATCCGCGCGAACCGCGCATCTTCTTCGCCCTGGGCCAGACGGCGAGTCTGGCGGCGATGGATGCCACGGACGAACAGGTGCAGGTCGAACGATTGAACCGCGCGCTGGGCCATTACCGGATGGCCATTGCGGCGGCTTCGCCCGCAGACGACAAAGCAATCCTCTCGCGAGCGCACGAATCAATGGGACGCATCAACGCTTTCCTCGACAACACTGCGGAAGCGATGAAGTCGTTTGACGAGGCGATCAAGATCGGCGACGTGCGCGGCGGCGCCTATCGCGAAGCGTTGGAAGGCAAAAAAAAGCTGACCCAGCCGTAACTGGGTCAGCCAGCGTAACTCGTCGACCAATCCCCTTTCTAATCCCGAAGATCTACTCCACTGCTTTCGCCGCGTTAACACGCCCTCCAGTGGTGATCTTGTCCTTCAACTGCGGCAGCGGATCGACCGAGGCCAGAAGCTTCTTCTTCAACTCGTCGACCGAGATGCGCGGATTCTCCGATACGATCAACGCCGCCACGCCAGCCACCACCGGCGTCGCCATCGACGTGCCCGACTTCTCTTCGTACTGATTGCCGAGCCAGGTGCTGAGAATGTCGACACCCGGCGCCGCAATCGCCACGCTCTTCATACCGAAATTCGAAAACTTCGCCAACTTGTCGTTGCGATCGAGCGCCGCCACGCTGACGACGTTCGGCACGTTGTAGCTCGACGGAAAGTGCGGCGTGCGATCGTTGCTGGTGCTTGCGTTTCCACTCGCGGCGACGAACAGAATGTCGTTCTCGTAAGCTTTGCGAATCACCTCTTCGAGCGAGCGCGACTTCTGCGTCGAACCCCAGCTCGCGCTGATGATGCGCACGTTCACGCCGGCCTTCTTGCGATCGATCACGTAGTTGATCGCTTCGATCGCGTCTTTCGTGGTGCCGAATCCGCCGGCGTTCATAAACTTCAGCGGCATGATGCGAACTTTCCAGTTCACGCCGCTGATGCCGATGTCGTTGCTGCCTTCGGCGCCGATGATGCCAGCGCAGTGCGTGCCGTGACCGTTTTCGTCCATCGGATCGGAACTGTTGTCGATGGCGTTGAAGCCAAACTCGTCTTCGACCGTGCCGAGCTCATTGTCCTGGTACGGCGCCATGTTCGCGGGCCGCTGCCACATGTTCTGCATGAGATCTTCGTGCGTGTAATCCACGCCGCTGTCGAGCACCGCCACGACGACCTTGTCGCTGCCGGTAGTCTTGATCCATGCGCGCGTCGCGCTGATGTCGGCGCCTGCTGTGCCGCCGCGCTGGCCGGAATTCGCTAGCGCCCACTGATCTTCAAAACGCGGGTCGCGCGGAAGCACTGGCAGCGACGGTGCGTCCACGGCGTCGAGACTGATCTCGTAGTTCGGCTCGGCGTATTCGACTTCCGGCAGCGCGCTGTACTGCGCCACCGTTTCGGCGACGTCGGCGTCGTCGAGATCGTCAATCGCTTCCAAACCCGGATCGCTCTCGATGCGGTCTTCGATGCGATCGTGCAGGCGCGAGGTGATCTCGTCGATCGTTGACAGGCTCACGTTGCTTTTGAATTTCACCAGCAGTTCGGCGCGGCCGGGCCGGCCTTCAGCGAGCGCGATCTCTTCGGCGGTCGAGGGGCGTTTCTTCTCGGCGACGGGCATGATGTGCACCCGGTGTCGCCACTGCCGGCGCCAGCGATTCAGTTGACCGGCGAAAGCTGCGATGAGAATGAGAACGATTGCGAGCGCGAGGTGAATCAAAAAATTATTGCGGTTCATGGCAGTACCTCTTCAAATCTACACCCGATAATTCTTGCCCTTAAAGCCGTAAAGACGGACCTGATTTTTGTCGGCGCGGTATTCATAATTCTTGCCTTCGGCGCCGAGGCGGATGCGCCAGCCGGAGGTGATCATCTGGCCGCTCATCTCGCCGTCTTCGGCGGCCCCGAGCGCCATGTCGGGGAAATCGTCGTCTTCAACGGATTGCTCTTTGATTGCGCTCGCGTCGACGTTGAGCCGCCGCGCCAGGTCCTTGCGAGCCTTTTCGACTGCGTCTTGTTTGCTGATGGACATACGATTCAAACGACCGGCTAGTTTTGTTTGTTCCCGTTTGCGGAACCATTTTGAGCCTGTCAAAGGCTGTGGTCAACGCGTGCGAGCTACTTCAGATCGCCGAAGCGGTGTTGCAGGAGTGCGGCGGCGGTGATGGCGGCAGTTTCAGCGCGGAGGGTGCGCCCGCCCAGCGTGACGATTTCGACGCCGGCGGCGCGTGCTTCGTCGAGTTCTTCGTCGGACCAGCCGCCTTCCGAGCCGATGATCGCGGTGACTTGATCCGTTTCGATCCGCGGTAATCCCTCGCCGCTTTTTTCTGAGAACAAGAGGCAGGGATTTTTTAAGATTGATCCTAACGGTTTCGGCTCACTGACTTCGGGCACCAAGGCTCTGCCTGACTGCTTCGCGGCTTCGAGTGCGATTCGCTGCCAGCGCGCGACGCGCTTCGTCGCATCGGCCTCGTCGCGCAGCTTGATGTCAGCGAAGCGAGTGATCAGCGGCACGAACCTGACGACGCCCAACTCCGTCGCTTTCTGCACGACCAGATCGAACTTCTCGCCTTTCAACAACGCCACCGCCAGCGTGATCCGCAACGGCGATTCCGGCCGCGCCGGCTCGATCTCGTTTTCGAGCTCGAGCTCGGCAAACTCGCGCCGCGCCTGCGTCACACGCGCGCGAAACTCCCTTCCTGCACCGTCGAACACTGAAACCTCATCGCCGGGTTTCAGGCGCAAGACCTCGCGCAGGTGACGCGCTTCATCAGCCGTCAGCATCACGCTCTGTTTGGAAAAGTTGAAAGCGCTCGGAGGCGCAAAGAACCGGCGACGCGTCATCTCTCAAACAATGATTGCCACCCACTCACCATCCTGAACGACCTCGGCGTCAGTAATTGCCAACTCCGCCAACCGGGACAAAATCATTTCCGTTTGAGTTTCCAGTATTCCTGACAAAACCAACCGGCCACAGCAAAGTCCGACGAGCGTCGGCAGCAACTTCGCGATTACCTCAGCCGTCAGGTTCGCGCAAATGAAATCCGCCGAACCGGTGTCTTCGCCGATCGAGCCGACCCAAAACTTGATCCGGTCCGACACGCCATTCGCGACCGCGTTCTGGCGCGCGATCTCGATCGCGTCCGCGTCCGTGTCGCACGCTTCAACGTGCACTCCGGGCGCACACGCTGCCGCTGCGATCGCGAGGATGCCGGTGCCCGTACCGACGTCGAGAAAACTGCCGCCCTCGAAATACTCTTGCATTGCCGCGAGACACAGACGCGTCGTTTCGTGAGTTCCGGTGCCAAACGCCATGCCCGGCTCGACGCGAATCACGCAGCGGTCGTGCGTGTCGTCAATCGCGGACCACGGCGGCGCGATGATGAAACGTCCGACTTCCACCGGCTGCCAACCCTTTTTCCACTCCTCGAGCCAATCCCGCTGCTCAACCTCACGCACGTTCATCTCACGCACCGACGATGACGGCAGCTCGTAAATCCGCAGCGCCTCCAGCAACTCTTTTCTAACTCGCTCCCGATCAGGCACTCCGTCGAAGTAGCCGGTGATCCGTGTTCCATCCGTGTTATCCGTGGTTCCGGCCGCTCCCGCTTCCATGAGCGCATAACCCACGGCCTCGCGCGCCCGCAGCTCGACATCAACATCCAATGCGTACCACATACCGTTCATTCCAATCCAAACTCGTCCAACAAGTGCGGACTGTTACGCCAATCCTCCTCCACTTTCACAAACAGCTCGAGATGAACGCGATGGCCCAACAGCTCCTCGATGTCGCGACGGGCCCGTATCCCGATCTCTTTCAAACGACTCGCACCCTTCCCGATCACGATCTTTTTCTGCGACGGCCGCTCAACCACGATCACGCAATTGATGCGCGCGAAGTCTTCGCGCACTTCCTCGAAGCGCTCAGTCACGACCGCGGTGACGTACGGAATCTCGTCGCCGGTCACGTGCAAAACCTTCTCGCGCACGATCTCCGAAACGAGACTGCGCAGCGTTTGGTCCGTCAGCTCGTCTTCCGAAAAGATTGGTTCGCCTTCCGGCAAGTGGCGCAGACAACTCTCGATCAAAACGTCCGTCATCTCGTCTTTCAACGCCGAAATCGGAACCACTTCGCGCCACTCGTACTGCGTGCGATACCAGTCAATCAATGGCAGCAGCGCCGCTTTGTCTTCGAGTTTGTCGATCTTGTTGAGCAGCAGGAGCGCGGGCTTTTCGGAACGCTTCACAAGGTCGAGCACGAAGCGATCGCCGTTGCCGGTCGACACCGCCGCGTCGCGAATCAAACAGACCAGATCGACGCCGAGCAGCGCGTCCTGAACAGCGACCATCATGCGGCGATTCAGTTCGTAACCGGGTTGGTGAACGCCAGGCGTGTCGACCAACACGACCTGGCCTTCGGGTTTGGTGATCATGCCCTGGATGCGAAAGCGCGTGGTCTGCGGCTTGTCGGAAACCGCCGCGATCTTCTGCCCGACCAATCGATTCAACAACGTCGACTTGCCGGCATTCGGTCGCCCGATAAGAGCGACGTATCCCGCGTGCGATGTGCGCTCCGTGCTCAACTTTTCTCCGCAAAGATCTGGACCAGATTAAGCAACGTCTCGGTCGACTTTTCCAATCCGCCGCGCGAGTTGAACTCGAGCTTGCCGTGAAAATTCGTGCCGCCGGTGAAGAGGTTCGGCGTCGGCAAGCCGCGGAACGTCAAATTCGAACCGTCAGTGCCGCCGCGAATCGGTTTCAAAAACGGCTTCAGCCCGGCGCGGCGCGCCGCTTCCATCGCGTTGTTCGTCAAGTCAGGGAAGTTCTTCAAGACTTCCTTCATGTTCTTGTAGTTTTCTTTCACGTCGATCGTGATCTTCGTGTCCGGAAACTTCGCCGCGGTTTTCGCCACCATGTCGCGCAGCATTTTCTCTTTCGCGTCCAGGCCGCTGAGGTCGAAATCGCGCAGCAGGATCTTCAACGTCGACGTCTCGACGTCAATTGTTCCGGTGTACGGATGCACAAACCCGACGCGGCCTTCGGTCGTTTCCGGCAGCATGTCGTGCGGAAAGCGATCGAGGTAATCAGCCATCGCGTACATCGCATTAATCATGATTCCTTTCGCGGTGCCGGGATGCGTGCTCTTGCCTTGGAAGGTGACAGTCGCGGTGCGCGCGCTCCATGTTTCATCACTGATCTCGCCCAGCTCTTCGCCGTCGACGGTGTAAGCGAACTTGGCGCCGAAAGCTTTCACGTCAAACTTCTCGATGCCGCCGCCGACTTCTTCGTCGGGCGTGAACGCAACCGCGATCGTGCCGTGTTTGATCTGCGGGTTCCGTTTGAGCGTGTCGATCATCGTCATGATTTCGCTGACGCCGGCTTTGTCGTCGGAGCCGAGCAGGGTGGTGCCGTCAGCGGTGATGATGTCGTCGCCGATGAGAGTTTTCAGTAACGGATTTTTCGCGACGGTGATGACTTGCGTCGGATCTTTCGGCAACACGATGTCGCCGCCCTGATAGTTTTTGTGAATGATCGGATTTACGTTCTCGCCGGAAACCGCGGGCGACGTGTCCATGTGGGCGATAAAGCCGATCACGGGCACTTTGGAATTGTCGGCGAGATTGCCGGGAACGGTGGCGTAGACGATGCCAAACTCGCTGACGCGCACGTTCTCCGCGCCCAGCGCGGTCAACTCTTTCGCGAGCAGGTTCGCGAGGTTGAGCTGCTTGCGCGTGCTCGGTGTGGTCGTCTGATCTTCCTGCGACTGCGTATCGATCTTCACGTAGCGAAGAAACCGATCGAGCACGGATTCGGTGGGCGGCTTAAGTGTCGTTTGCGCCTGCGCCGCGACTGCTACAGACAGGCTTAAAACCAAAGCGGAAACTAATCTCATTGACCGTAAGTACCTTTCGAATAGAGATCTTTGGAGGAGATTACACGGGTTTACGATTCAAATCTTCCAGCACCCGTTGCAACTCGTCGCGTTTCGCGTTCAGCATTTCTTCGTCCGCGTCAGCCGGGACGTAAATCGGCGGCGCGACGTAGACGTGCGCGCGGGTGAACGGTTTGGGAATTTGAAACAGGTCCCAACTCGGCAGCGTCCAATAACGATCCAGCGCCATCGTCACCGGCATGATCGGCTGACCCGTCTTCTTCGCCAGCAACACCGCCCCCATTTTGGCGACGTAACGCGGCCCTTTTGGCCCGTCAATCGTGAACGCAGTCGTGCAGCCGGCGCGCATCAGCCGCGCCATCTCGACCACCGCGCCAACGCCGCCGCGCGTGCTCGAACCACGCACCGCGCCGTAACCGAACCGCTGAATGAACCGCGCGATGTACTCCCCGTCGAAACTGCGCGAAGTCATCACCACGATGCGCCGTTTGCGCCACCAGTAAGTCGTCAAAAAAATCCGGTCGTGCCAGAAGACGTAGATCGGCAGTCCGCCGCCGGCTTCCGCTTTTTCGTGGTTTTCCCAACCCGTGACTGCAAAACGCGCCGTCATTCCGATCAGGTTGATGAGCAGGTAAAAAGCGAGGTCGGCCACGCGGATCAGCAACCGCTCCTTGAACGAGTACTCAGACAAGTCGGCGAATTCGTAAGCGCGGTTGACGCGCTTTTCGATCGGCACTGTCGCCTTGAGTCCCTGTTCCATCACTATCTTCAGTAAATCGCCGGCTCGCCTTTCGGCCGCGTCTTCCAACGTTTGTGAATCCAGAGCCACTGCCCGGGATACTCCCGGATCCGGCTTTCGATCAGTTGGGAGAGCTTCGTCGTTAACCCGCGCACGTCTTCGTCTTCGTTGCCGGTCGGCTCAAACGAAACCGGCGGACCGACAATCATCAGGTACTTTTCTTTTTCTTCACTCCACGGCGCGAATACAGGGATGATAGGTGACTTCGTGCGCAACGCAAGCTTGGCCATGATGAAGTTCGTGGCCGCCGGCACGCCGAAGAAGTCGACGAAGATCGCTTCCGAATCGAGCGTGTTCAGGTCAGGCAGCAGGCCGAGCACGCCGTTCGAACGCAGCAACTTGAGCATCGAGCGGGCGGCGGAGAGTTTGTCGATGGTCTCGTTGCCAAACCGCATGCGCGTGCGATCGACGAGTTCCTCGATCTTCGGGTTATCGATTCGGCGCACGAGAAAGCTGAATGGATGACCGAAGAGTGAAGGGCCGAAGCTCGTCAATTCCCACGCGCCAAGATGGGCGGTGAAAAGAATCAGGCCGCCGTTCTTTTGCGCCTTCGCGGCTTCGAGGTGTTCGAGACCGTGGGGCTCGATCAGGCTCTGGAGTTGTTCGAGCGATCGAGTCGAAAGCTGGCTGAAGAGTCCGAGTTGGCGCCCGAGACTGTCGAAGCACTCGCGCAGCAGTACCTGTCGTTCTGCTTCCGTCTTTTCGGGGAACGCGAGGCGCAGGTTTGTCGCACCGGTTCTGCGCAGATCCGCGGCGAGACGGTAGGCGAGTCTGCCCAGCGAGCGGCCGATACTCATGGCCATCGGAGGAGGCAAGTGACCGAGTGTGACGAGGACGGACTTCGCGGCCGCATACTCCAAAAACGTCTGTAGCTTTCCCTGTTTCGCCATCGGGCAGGAGCGCGCGAGCGCGGGCGTAGTTTAACAAGAGAAGACCCGTCCCTGTTATCGGTGGCGGCCTTTCTGATATATTTCGAACGGGCCGCGACAGGTTTTCGTACAGTTCGGTTGATCGCTCGCGTTGCGGCAAGCCGATCACTCTCCTCAAGCAATAGTTAGATTGGAGCTGGATGCAAAAACGCCGGATTCTCATCGTTGACAATAACGATGAGTTGCGTCTCCTACTCGAAAAGGTCCTCGGTCAACTCGGCCACGACGTGGTCGTCGCGGGCGAACGCGAGAAGGCTTTGCGCCGGTCGGATCTCGACAGCTTCGATCTCATCATCAGCGATCTCCTGGAAGCCGAAGCCAACGGCGAACCGGTCGGGGACATAAAAGCGTTCAAGATGGCGGCCGCCAATTTCCTGCGGCTGCCTTACAACCGCGACGAGCTGCGCGAAATCGTAGAAAAGACGCTCGCCTACAAACTGCGTTACGTTGACGACCCGCAGGTTCTTTCCCACATCCACGAAAAGATCGAATTCGAGTTGCCCAGCGATCTGGCGCTGATGAATGGCGTGCTCGAGTATTTGCAGGATCGAGTGGCGAAGTTAGGACTTATCAAACCGGAACGTTCGAACCTTTTCGTCGCCCTCGACGAGGCTTTTGTCAACGCAGTCAAACACGGCAACAAGAACGATCCGTCGAAACTGGTGCGCATCACTGCCGAACTCACGCCGCAGGAAGCGAGCTTCACGGTCGAAGACGAAGGCGAAGGATTCGACATCCAGCAGATTCCCGATCCGTGCGATCCCGCGAACCTCTTTCGCACCTCGGGTCGAGGGGTGCTCCTCATCTACAACATCATGGACGAAGTTGAGTACAATGCGCAGGGAAATCGCGTAAAAATGGTGAAGCGGCCGGACGTTACGGTCAAAGCTCAACTCGTTGATCCAACAACCCCTGACGACAAACACGTCTGACAACCTCTTTCTCAGCCGCACACAATCGGGTGCTACGACATCTTTTTGGCCGTCCTTTTGGCGCGCTTGGCGCTGGTGGGCGCCGCCGGCCCTCATCGCGCTCGCGTTAGTCCTCTATTTCGTCGATCCCTTCATCGGTGACTGGGACGGCATGGATTACACGATGCTGTCGATCGAGGGTTATCCGTCGTCGATGGCATTGGGCCGGAACCTGTTCATCTTCGGCAATCACGTGCTGTTTGTGATTGGCAACAGTCTCTTTCACGTGCAGCCGGAGAACGCGTATTTGATCTTCAAGTACGCGGTGGTGGTGCAGGCGCCGCTCGCGGTGGTGATGTGTTGGGTGCTGGCGCGCGACATCAGCGGCTCGCTTTACACAGCCACGATCGCGGCGCTGCTGATCGCGTTTGCGCCCGTGTTCGTGCTTTACGGCGGGCAAGTGATGACTGACGTGCCGTCGGTGCTCGTGCTGGCGACGGCGCTGGTGATCCACCTGCGCGGCGTGCGGCAACGAAAGCTGTGGCTGGTTCTGGCGGGCGCGGCGTTGATGGGACTCGGCGTCAACCTGCGCGAGACGATCGGTTTGTATTTTCCGTGGCTCGTGCTGGCGCCTTTTGTTTTTGGCTGGAAGCTGCAGCGGCGCGACGTGCTTTGGATCGCTTTGTCTTGCGGCGTGTTCGTTGTGCTGGCGTTCAGTTGGTTTGGTTACTGGTATCTCACGGACGCGCATTATCGTTGGGTGTGGAATGGCTGGCGTGAATCGATGCGCGACGAATCGGCGCGTCATCCGGTGTCGTTCGCGAACGTTCTGCCCTACTTCGTCTACTACTTCATCAGCGCGCCGCTCGTTTTCGTGACGATCCTGTTTGCGCCGTGGCTCGAGTGGCGCAAGCACCGGCTGACGCCGATGTTGCTGCTGTGGCTGGTCGGCTTCTGTGCGAATGCGCTTTTGTTCCTCAACTACAGCACGACGGTTAACTGGCGTTACTTTCTCACGGGCTTGCCGGCGATGGTGCCGCTGGGGGCTTACTGGATGCTGCGCCTTGCGGAGAAGCGTTTGAAAGATCCGCGGCGGGCGTTCATCGCCTGCGCGAGCGTGATTACGGTGGTCGCCCTCGTCCTTTTCATTTACATGCGTCCGATCAGTTTTGAGTTTATCGAACGGCGCGCGATGAGCCGCGAGTACAAGCACCGGCTCGAACAGGTGCCGCCGGATGCGGTGATGATTTCCGGTTCGCAAACGATCGCGGTGCACTACTGGGCGGCGATTGAGGATGGCAATTGGAAGACGATCGGAACGGGCGGCGGTTGGCCGGGTGACCGGTTGTTTTCGACGATTGATGCTTATCTGCAGGAAGGGCGGCGAGTCTTTGTCGATGCCGATCCGCGTTGGTGGCTGCCGTGTGGCTGGCAACGAGATGAGATACCGCTGATCGTGAAGCTCGAGGAGCATTTTAGTTTTCGGCGGGTCAGCGAAACGATTTACGAGATAAGGCCGCTGGGAGATCCGACTGCGACGGACCGGCCGAACCTGAAAAGGCTGCTGCCGGAGAACCGGCCTGAAGATACGAAGAAGTGTCCTCCGGCGCGTGGGTAAATAAATTGCCTTACGAACTGTTTCTCGCATTGAGGTATCTGCGTTCACGACCGAAACGCAGGTTAGCGCGCGTGACGGCGCTCGTGGCGATACTCGGCATCGCGATTGGCGTGGCGGCGTTGATTGTGGCATTGGCGCTGGCGAACGGTTTTCGCGACGAGATGCGCGCGAAGATTTTGCAGGGCACGTCGCACTTGACCGTCTTCCGCAGTGATGGACGAGCGATTGAAGATCACGCGACGCTCGCCGCGCGTTTACGACAGGTCGAGGGCGTGGTGAGCGCGTCGGCAACGACTTACGACGGCGCGCTCGTAAAAGGCTGGGCAAAAGGTGCGGCGTATGCAGTTTTGCGAGGGATTGAAAACGACGCCAGCGTGTCAGGTCAGACGCAGGGTTGGGTGATTGAGGGCTCGTTTGCGCCACTGTTCGAACCGCGAGTGCCAAACGATCCTACCGCTCCGCCGGCAGTAGTCGGGGCTGACCTCGCTGCCAAACTCGGACTCTCAGAGGGTGCGATCTTCTTCGTCACGCCCGCCAACGAAATGCACAGTGGTCAGCGAAGAGTTCTGCGAGTCGCGGGAGTCTTTCGTTCAGGACTCTTCGAATACGACTCGACCTGGATCTACATCCCGTTCGAAGCGGCTGCGAGTTACGGAGGTGGCGAACACGCGATGTCGGTGATGAGCGTCCAGGTGCGTGACCCCGACCGCGTGAAAGAAGTTGCTGATCGCGTGCTGAGCGCGCTTGGCGCAGGCTACACCACCGTCGATTGGCAACAGGCAAATCAGCCGCTCTTCACTGCACTCGCGCTCGAACGCCGCATGGTCGTCTTCATCATCGGTCTAATCGTCGCGATCGCCGCGCTCAACATCACGACCATGCTGATCCTCGTCGTCGTCGAGCGACGGCGCGACATCGCGATCCTCAGCACCCTCGGTGCGACGCGCGGCGGCGTGATGCTCGTCTTCGTTATTGAAGGCGCGGTCGTGGGAGCGATCGGTGCGATTGCGGGAGTGGTGCTCGGTCTCGCGCTTTGCTTCATCGGCAATCACTACAAACTCGTCAGCTTGCCCGCGGATGTTTATTCGATCAGCAACGTACCGCTGAACACGAACCTGCGCGAGACTGTGCTGGCCGCATTGATCGCCTTTGGCCTGAGTGTGTTCGCGACGATCTACCCGGCGCGCAATGCAGCACGCATGCGACCCGTCGAGGTCCTGCGCGATGCCTGACGCCCTGGAGGTCGTCGATCTGCGAAAGAGTTTTGCCGCGCCGAACGGAGAACGGATCGAAGTCTTACGCGGCATCTCGTTCGAAGCGAAGGCGGGCCGGTGCGTGGCGATCACCGGTGCGTCGGGATCGGGGAAGTCGACGCTGCTGCACCTCATCGGCGGACTCGAGCAGCCGGACCATGGATCTCTCACGGCGTTTCGCCGTGAGAGCATCGGCTTTGTCTTTCAGTTTCACTACTTGTTGCCCGACCTTTCCGCGCTCGAGAACGTAGCGCTGCCGTTGATGATCAGGCGTTCGCGAAGCGCGACTCAGCGAGCGACGGAGTTGTTGGCACAGACCGGCCTCGGCGGCCGTTTGGACCATCCCGTGTCACACCTTTCGGGCGGCGAACAACAACGAGTCGCCGTAGCGCGCGCGCTGATCACGGAACCACAGCTCGTGCTGGCTGACGAACCGACCGGCAATCTCGATCTTTCAGTCGGCGAAGAGATCGGTCACACACTCGTAAACTATTCACGAACGAGGCCGGCTATCGTCATCATCGCCACGCACAGCCCGACTTTGGCACAGCTTTGTGACTACTCACTCGTTTTGGAAGATGGGCGTTTGCGAGCCTGAAATAGCGGCTGCGTTGCGACTTTTCATAGGTTATAATGCGCGCGGTTGCCGGGCAGTGCGTTTTTCGCCCGGCTTGGTAATCATAGAAGCTTTTTAATAAACCAGAATGTTCGAACGCTACACTGAAAAAGCGCGCCGAGTTATCTTCTTCGCCCGCTACGAGGCTTCCCAATTCGGCGCGCCCGCAATCGAACCGGAGCACCTGCTGCTGGGGCTGATGCGCGAAGACAAGACCCTCACGGGCCGCTTTTTCCCGCGGGCACAAGTTTCCATCGAGTCAATTCGCAAGGAGATCGAAGGGCGTACGTTGTTGCGCGAGAAGATCTCGACGTCCGTTGAACTGCCGCTCGCACCCGAAACGAAGCACGTTCTCGCTTACGCACACGAAGAAAGCGATCGCCTGCAACACCGGCACATCGGCACCGAACACCTTTTGCTCGGTTTGCTGCGTGAAGAACGTTCCATGGCCGCCGAGATTCTTTACGAGCGAGGCCTCAGGTTGAACGCCGTGCGCGATGAGATTGCGCGGCAGTCGGGCGCCGATCAGCGCACGACGCAAAAGAAAGATACGCCGCATCTCGTTGAGTTCTCGCGCGACCTGACGGAAGACGCGGCCAACGACAAACTCGATCCCCTGATCGGCCGCGAGGCCGAGATCGAGCGCGTGGTGCAGATTCTTTGCCGTCGCACGAAGAACAATCCGGTGCTGATCGGCGAACCGGGCGTCGGTAAAACCGCGATCGTCGAAGGACTCGCGCAGCGAATCGTCCGCGCCGACGTGCCGTCGTTCCTCGAAAACAAACGAATCCTTTCACTCGATCTCTCGCTGATCGTCGCGGGCACGAAGTATCGCGGGCAGTTTGAAGAGAGATTAAAGCAGATTATGCGCGAGCTGGTTGAGAACCCGCAGTACATCGTGTTCATCGACGAGTTGCATACCCTTGTCGGCGCGGGTTCCGCGGAAGGTTCACTCGACGCGGCCAACATTTTGAAACCGGCGTTGTCGCGCGGCGAGATTCAGTGCATCGGGGCCACCACGCCCGCGGAGTTTCGCAAGTCAATCGAAAAAGATCGGTCGCTTGAACGGCGTTTTCAGGCCGTGAAAGTTCCGCCGCCATCCGAAGCCGAAGCGGTCAGCATTCTCGACGGCGTGCGCGAGCGGTACGAGAGTTTTCACCAGGTCCGCTACACCGACGATGCGCTGCACGCCGCTGTTTACCAATCGCACCGCTACATTCCCGATCGTTTTTTGCCTGACAAAGCCATCGACGTGATCGACGAAGCGGGCGCGCGCGTCAAGCTGCGCGTGCGGCGCGAACAGGGAAATCTCGCCGATTGGAACGAGCTCAACGAGTGGTCGAGATCCTACGGCGACACCGCCAGCCTGCGCATGACCAACGAAGATGCGCTCGTCTCCGCGGAAGTGACGCGCGATGACGTTGAAGACGTGATCGCTCGCTGGACCGGTATTCCCGTCAACTCGCTGAAAGAAGAAGAGACGCAGAAACTGCTGCGCATCGAAGTCGAGCTGCACAAGCGCGTCATCTCGCAGCGTCCGGCGATCTCCGCGTTGGCGCGGGCGATCCGGCGTTCGCGCGCCGGGTTGAAAAATCCGCTGCGGCCGGTCGGTTCGTTCCTGTTTCTCGGGCCGACGGGCGTCGGCAAAACGGAAGTCGCCCGTTCGCTGGCGCAGTTTTTATTCAGCAGCGAACGCGCGTTGATTCGCTTCGACATGTCGGAATTCATGGAGAAACACTCCGTTTCGAAGCTGATCGGATCGCCGCCGGGATACGTCGGCCACGAAGAGGGCGGCCAGTTGACCGAGCGAATCAAGCGTTCGCCTTATTCCGTGCTGCTGTTTGACGAAATCGAGAAGGCCCATCCCGACATTTTCAACATCTTGCTGCAAGTGTTTGAAGACGGCATCCTGACCGACGCGCTCGGCAACACCGTCGATTTCAAGAACGCCATCATCATCATGACTTCGAACATCGGCGCCCGCTTCATCCAGAAGAAGGGCACGCTCGGTTTCCAGGCGAACACCGACGCCAGCCGCGAAAAAGTCGAGGAAATGGTGATGTCGTCCGTGCGACAGACGTTCAATCCCGAGTTCATCAACCGCCTCGACGAAATCATCATCTTCGACCAACTGCTCGACGAAGAACTGCTCGAAGTCGTCCAGCTTCAGATCGACCAAATCAACCGCACCATGAGCCGGCACGGGTTCGAGGTCCGGTTAACCGACGAAGCAAAGCGCTGGGTGGTGGAGAAGACCTGCGCCGACCGGCTTTACGGCGCGCGACCCATTCGCCGGGCGCTGCAAAAGTATGTTGAAGATCCGCTGTCCGAGGCCCTGATTCAAGGCCAGCTCGGATCCGACCTCGTCGAGGTCTTTCTGAACGGAAACGAGTTGGATTTCCGTGCCGCCGACGTCGAGACCGCGGACGACGACGCGCTCCTGATTCACTGAACGACAACTGCCGCAGTAATTTAAGGCCGCCTGTGACACTAATTTGTGTTTCCGCGGCCTTTTGGACTTTCCACTTTTATGCCTTATAATGCGCCACTTTGCTACTCAAAACGCTGGCAACTGGGTCTCCTGAGGCTGAATCAAACGGCTGTCTTCGAACCAGTTCCGGCGACGAGCAGCTTGCGGTAATTATCAGTCTCTGGACTAGTATTCACTCAATAGCTCCCCGAAGTTTCTGAGGCCCCGAAAGAACTACTGAGGGATTTGGTGCCTATGCACTCATATCGCGCGTCCTGGCTTCTGTATCTAGGCTTACTGGTCGGAATTTTCGTCAGCTTCGCAACTCTCCAAAGCGTCGACGCTCAGACGCAGACGCAGCAGCAGCGACTAGTTGAAAACGTCGACGTCGTCGGCAATCGCCGGCTCCGTAAAGACGACATCCTTTACTACGTTCAGACCCGGCCCGGCGACGTCTACAACGTCGACCAGGTACAACGCGATTATCAAACGCTGCTCTCGCTCTCATTCTTCGACAAAACGGCCACCCGCGTGTTGACCGAAACCGGTCCACGCGGCGGCGTCAACATCATCTTCGAAGTCAAAGAACTGCCGATCATCCGCGACATGACCTTCGAGGGTCTGCACAGCGTTCAGGAATCTGACGTGCTCAAGGCGTTTCGCGAACGTCGCGTCGGCGTGTCGAAAGAAAATGCCTACGACCCGGTGAAAGTGCAGAACGCGAAGCGCGTGATCAAGGAGTTGCTGGCGGCCGGCGGCCATCCGAATGCGACCGTCGATGAGCGGACCGAAGAAGTTTCAGCCACTTCGCTGGCGCTGACGTTTGTCGTCCACGAAGGCGATCGCGTGCGCGTGGTGGACATCCAGTTCGAGGGCAACGAGGTTTTCAGCGACGGCGCCTTACGCGGCGCGATGAAGTACGTCAAAGAGGCGGGACTGATCACCCGTTTCAAAGGTTCCGACATCCTCAATCGCGAAAAGCTCGAGTATGACCTGCGGCTGGTCGACAACTACATGCGGTCGAAAGGCTACTTGCAAGCGCGCCACGGTGAGCCGCGCGTCGAGAGTGCGGGCCGCCGGCGCACGGGTTTTCCGGTGCTCCCGTTGCCGTTCCTGTCGTCGGTTGACGAAGGTTTGCGGATAACCGTTCCGATCGTTGAAGGAAAGGTCTACCGGCTCGGCGAGTTCAAGGTTGAAGGCAACTCGATCTTCTCGGAAGCGCAGATTCGCGCAGTAATCGGTCTGAACAAAGGCGACATCGCCGACGGCGAAAAAGTCAGCAAGGGCCTGTTCGAAAACCTGAAGAAGTTTTACGGCCAGCAGGGTTTCATCGAGTACACCGCCGAACCCGTTCCCACCTTCAAAGACAATCCGGCAAATCCAAACGAAGGCGTCGTGGATTTCACCGTCACGATTGAAGAAGGAAAACAGTTTATGCTGCGCCGGCTGGAGTTTGTCGGCAATACGTTCACGCGCGACAACGTGCTGCGCCGCGAAGTGCTGATTAACGAAGGCGACATCTACAACGACGCGTACTGGGAATACTCGGTCGTCAAGCTCAATCAGCTCGGCTACTTCAATCCAATCGATAAAGACAAGGACGTCGATCGGCGCACGAACGACGAGGAAGCAACGGTCGATCTGTCGTTGAAAGTCAGCGAACGCGGCCGCCAGCAGATCTCCTTCAACGGCGGCATCTCGGGCATCGGCGGTTCATTCTTCGGTCTTGAATACTCGACGAACAACCTGCTCGGACGCGGCGAGGTGTTGTCGTTCAATCTCGCGGCCGGCAATCGACAGCGCTCGTTCCAGTTCTCGTTTACCGAGCCCTACATCAAGGACCGTCCGATCAGCGCGGGCTTTTCGTTGTTTGCATTTTCACAGAAATTCTTCGGCGAGGGAACGTTCCTTTCGCAGAACATCAACGCGCAGGCGGACGCGTTGAATTCAGTCTTCAACCTGAACAATATCGACGAGCGAAATCTCTTTACGCGCGACTCTTACGGCGGCTCAATCTTCGTCAGTGCGCCCCTGTCGGAGTTTTATCGGAAGCGACGCTTCACGCAGTTTTCACGCGTTGGTGCGTCGTACCAGCTCTCGCTGTCGAGCGTGAAGGATCCGGAAGCGAACACGGATCCGAATAACCCGACGGCGTTCATTCCAGTCATCTACACCCAGCCGAACATCCTGACGAGCCGCGGTACGCTGACGTTCACGTACGACACACGCAATGCGAACATCGACCCGACGAGCGGTCGTGAGCTTTCGATGGCCGTCGCCCTCGCCGGGCTCGGCGGCGACGTCAGAACGTACCAGCCGACGCTTTCCTACACGCAGTTCTTCCCGATGCGCCGCAAGCGAACGAAACATCCGGAAGTTTTCGGCTTCCGCGTCATCGCGGGCACCGTCGGAAGTTTTGCGACCACGGAAAAAGTCAGGAATTCACAATCGCTCGCGTTCGTCGATGGCGTGCCGATCTTCGAACGGTTCTTCCTCGGCGATGAGTTCACGATTCGCGGTTACAACGTTCGCTCGATCGGCCCGATCGCTCCGGTCGATACGTTCATCACGTCGCGCAACGTCGTGGTGGCGGAGAATGCGTCGGGTGCGCCAACGGTGGTTGAGGGCTTGCCGGCCGGTGTTGCGAGTCTCGGCACGTTTACGGGACTCACCGGTGCAAACGTCGGGCGATTGCCGCGCACGTTCACCTCTGTCGGCGGTGACACGCAGGTGCTCGCGAATCTCGAATATCGCATCCCGATCATCAGCGACGCGGTCAGTCTCGCCGCCTTCGCGGACGTCGGCAGCGCGTTCAATATTAGGTCCAAGAACGACCAAACGTTCTCGAGTAATTTCCTGGCCGATCAGCCATTTCTCTCGACCGTCGGCTCAATGCAGTGCGCGCGATTTGCGACCCCTACCGGCATACAGATCCCGATCCCGGTTAGCTTGACCTCGCTGGCGTTGTGCAACAATCCGGCGTTAGCCACGTCGGGGTTCTTCAGTCTCGTCGCACGCGACAACCGCATCGTCACGCAGGCCGAACTCGAAGAGGCGCGCCGGCTCGACGTTGACCCGTTCACCGGGCTGCCGCCGGGCTTCCAGCCGGTGTTCCTGCGCGGCGAGGCGCAGACCAATAGCGCGGTTCGCTTGTCGGAAAGTTTGTTCTCGAAGTTCAGCGATTACCGGTCCAGTTTGGGTATGGAAGTGCGGGTCCAGGTGCCGGTCATCAATGTACCGTTTCGTTTGATCTTTGCGTATAATCCCAACGCCCGTCCGAACCAGGTAATCGACGGGTTTCCGTTCTTGTTTAACGAAAAAAAGAAAGTCATTCGCTTCAGTGTCGGGCGGACCTTTTAATCACTTGAGCCAACCAATGGCGGTGGAAAAGACACTAAAGGGTTTTCGCCCGTCACCTCAATCGTAAGGAGTACTACAAGAAAGTTATGAAGACAGTTCGTTATTTTGCGGTCGTGGCCCTGCTAACGCTGGTTGCAGTTTCCGCGTCGGCACAACAACAGAGACCAGCCACGCCCGCAGCTTCGCCCGCCGCATCGCAATCGACCGTAGCGGTGCCGGATAGCAAAATCGCGATGATCTATTCGGATGCGTTCATGGATCCGAAGACCGGGATCGCGAAATTCAACACCCTGCTCAGCACGCTGAACCGCGAGTTTCAGCCGCGCCAAACCGAGTTGCAGGGCCTGCAAACTCGAATCAACACGTTGACCAAAGAGATCAACGACACGCAGAGCGTGGCGGACCCGAACACCATCCGGACGAAACGCGATCAGCTTGATGCGCTCAACACTGAGTACAAGCGCAAGGGCGAAGATGCTGAAGCTGCTTACAACAAGCGACGCCAGGACATCTTCCTGCCGTTGCAGCAGGACATCGGCAAGGCTCTCGAAGCGTTCGCTAAAGCCCGCGGCATTACCGTGATTGTCGACGGCAGCCAGGTTCCGGTTGTGTACGCCGCCGAGAGCATCGACATCACTCGCGCTTTCATCAACGAGTTCAACAGCAAGAATCCAGCGACGGCCGCAGTCACAACGCCGTAGTCTGGATTGTTGGTTTGACCTAAACCACCATGATTCGACAACACCTTCTTCCGGTTAGCGCGCTGCTCGTCGTAGCTTTTGCCACAACGATCAGCGCGCAGCAGCAACCGGCCCGGCCAACCGCTGCACAGCCGACGCCGACACCGGCGACTTCGGCTCCAGCCGTAGTTAATCTGCCCAACGGCCGGATGGCGGTGATCGATACCAATGAGTTTCTGGATCCGAAAACCGGCATCGCGAAGTTCACCAACGCGGTGAACAGACTGAACAGCGAGTTTCAGAAAACCAAAGACGAGATCACCGCGATGCAGACGCGGGCGCAAGCGCTGGAAACCGAGATCAATAAGCTGCAGGGAGCGCCGGCAGGTACGCCAATCGACCAACGCTCGCTGCAAACGAAGATCGACCAGCTCGACCAACTGAAAAAAGATATCCAACGCAAAGCCGAAGACGGCCAGGCTGCTTACAACAAGCGTCGCCAGGACATCTTTACGCCCCTCCAAGACGAGGTCGGCCGGGCGCTCGAAGCGTTTGCGAAGGCGCGCGGCATCAACGTGATCGTCGACGCCGCTCAGGTGCCGCTGCTGTACGTGGCGGACACCGTCGACATCACGCGCGCGTTCATCACTGAATTCAACAGCAAGAATCCGGCTACCGCCTCGGCCAGCCCGACGCCGCCGGAATAAGGTCTAGCACGAAAGGCACATAGAGCCGTAACTGAGTTTAAGGTTCTCTTTTGTGCCTCTTTGTGTTCAAGCTATGGAAACCGTCCTCGACTCTCAGGCAATCCAGAAACTGCTGCCACACCGTTATCCCTTCCTGCTCGTAGACCGCATCGTCGAACTCGTGCCGCGCGAACGCATCGTCGGCATCAAGCAGGTGAGCATCAACGAATCGTTTTTTCAGGGCCACTTTCCGGGCGCGCCGGTGATGCCGGGCGTGCTCGTAGTTGAAGCTTTGGCGCAGGTCGGCGCGGTGCTGGCGTTGCGCGAGATCGAGGACCGCGATCAGAAACTCGTGTTGTTCACCGGTATCAAGGAAGCGCGCTTTCGCCGCCCGGTAGTGCCGGGCGACACGCTCGTGCTCGAGGTTACGGCACTGCGCATCGGTTCGCGTGTCCAGCGCATGCGTGGCGAAGCGAAGGTGGACGGACAGTTAGCGGCAGACGCGGAAATCATGAGCATCGTGGCGCCGCGTGAACCGGATTCGATTTGATCATGTCGACCGCTACTCATCCGGCTACGATTCATCCCACTGCGGTCGTTAGTCCGAAGGCCAGGATTGGCTACGAGTGTTTCATCGGTCCTTACTGCATCGTCGGCGACGAAGTCGAGCTTGGCGATAACGTGCGCCTCGAATCACACTGCGTGATCGACGGCCGCACCAGCATCGGCGCCGACACGCAGGTCTTTCCGTTTGTCTCCATCGGCCTCGCCTCGCAGGATCTCAAGTACAAAGGTGAGCCGTCAGAAACGCGCATCGGGGCGCGCAACAAGATCCGCGAGTTTGTCACGATTCATCGCGGCACCGCCGGCGGCGGCATGATCACGAAGATTGGCGACGACTGCCTGATCATGGCCCAGGCGCACGTCGCGCACGATTGCCTGATCGGCGACGGGGTCATCATGGCCAACGCCGCGACGCTTGCCGGACACGTGCGCATCGAGGATCGCGCGAACATCGGCGCTTACTCCGGTATTCATCAATTCTGCCGCGTCGGGAAAGAAGCGTATGTCGGTGGTTACTCAGTTGTAGTCAAAGACGCGCTGCCGTTTGCCCTGACGGTCGGCAATCACGCGAAGTGTTACGGCCTGAACATTA
>Ga0081539_10001508_pt1 | contig 39310 bp, 35 predicted proteins | sample TabmetS4T2R2_FD_71023 | JGI IMG/M metagenome (GOLD analysis project Ga0081539, IMG submission 71023) | Tabebuia heterophylla rhizosphere microbial communities from the University of Puerto Rico - S4T2R2 | ecosystem: Host-associated > Plants > Roots > Rhizosphere ... | reverse complement strand
GAGCCCCGTTGATCCGCCCCACCGCTTCGACCGAGCCAGCCGAGCGAGTTGCCGAACTAGGTCGTCGGCCCTGCCACCGCCGTAAACCACGCGCCGATGCTCGTCGCCCTGCGCGGCGGCACGTACACGAGCCAGTACTTCGCCGTCGCCGGCGGTCCACTCGGCTCCTTCCTGGAGGTGGCCGCCCGCAACGCCTTCCCCGGGGACACGGCACAGGTTTACGTCGCCGAGCGCCCCCGTGGCCAGCTCCCGGACCTCACCGAACACCTGGTCGCACTCATCCAGGCGACCAGATTCCAGCAGGCTGATGACGAGCGTGCTGGCCACCGACAGCGTGAGTGAGTCGGGCCATTGATCCCTGTCCTTGCTGGTCCACAGGGTTTCAGGACGGAGACAGATTCGTCGAACTGGCCGTCGCGCAGGAGGCACGCGCCGGGTACCCAACCGGCAGCCAGCTGCAATCCCGCGCGACCTCTTGGTCCGTGACAACGAAGCCGCGACGACGATTCTCGACCTGCGACCCAGATCGCGCACCCGCCGCGAGTCGTGACACGGGCACCCCGGGTACATCCGCGGCGGGGGTGGTGCGCGGGCACCGGGACGAGAGCGACTCTGCTGGGCAGATTTCCGCCCGACAAACAGGAGAAGCGAGAGATGGCAACGATCGAGGACATGCCAGCTGCCCACAGAAGCACACCCTCTGAGATAGCCGAGAGAGCAGTAATGGCCCAGATGCAAGACGACGTCGAAGGGACGGCTCAGCCCCACCGGGAGCCGTCGGAAGCCACCACGGTCCCGCCAGCACGGCTGCCAGGAGTGCTGTCCTTCGTCATCGCTGCGGTGGTCGCGGCCGTCGCCGCCGGGCTCGAGCTTGGTTGGGGAGTCGCGGCCGGAGTTGCGGCCGTGAGCGCGGGCGCCGTGGTTGCCGGGCTGCGCAGCCGGATCCAGCCGAGCGCGGCACTGCTCGGCCCGTACGTGTTGGTGATCGTGGCGAAGCTGGCCGTAGACAGCGCCCGGTTCGGCTTCACACTGACCGGGGACTCCTGGAGCGACACAGTCGGGTCCACCGACCGGACCTGGTTTCTCGGACTGGTCGTGGCCCCGGTCTGCCTGATGTTGCTGGGCGGCTACCTGATCGGTCGTCGCTACCCGGTCGGATCGATCCTGGCCTGGTGGACCCCGCTCTTGGCCGGGGTGGACGGGCTGTGGACGTTGGCACTGTCCGCTCGGCTGGACTGGGATCGGCCCGGTCCGTCCGTTGCGCTCGCGACAGCGGCTCTGGTCGAGACCCTCGTCGCAACCTGGGCCGTGCAGAGGTTGCTGCGCCCTGGAGTTGGGACACAGAGCCCCGCGCAGGCCGGGCTGACCGCGCGGCAGCGCGACCTCTGGACGGTGCTGTTCGTCGCCGGGGCGATCGCGTACGGCGTGGTGGCGTGGCGGCAGGCAGGCTTGATCCTGGTCGGCGTGATCGTCGGGTCGATGATGGGCGGCCTGATCGCCTGGCGCAAGACCACCTCACGGAACCCAGCCGACCCCGCCTTCCATGTGCCGCTGTTCCTGCTCCTGTTCGCCCTGTTCTACCTGCACGTCGGCGAGGAGGCACTCACCGGCTTCAACCAGGCGATCGCCGCCCTCACCGGACACCCGTGGAGCGAGGACGCGTTCACCCTCTTCATCGGACTCGCCGGTCCGGCGGTGTGGGTGTTCGGTGGCTGGAGCCTGTGGAAGCGCCAGCCGTTCGGCAACTTCATCCTCTGGTTCGAGATCGTCGGGATGATCCTCGGTGAACCCTTGCACCTCCTGGTGTTCCCGGTGGTCAGGATGGCTCAGACCGGCGGCGACTACGGCTACTTCTCGGGCATGTACACGGCCCTGTTCCCGATGATCCCGGCCATCATCATGCTCGCGACCATCATCCGCGCCCACCGTAGCCGCAACCGAAGTCAGGACCAGGCATGATCCTGGCCATTTGACGTACTCGCCCCAAGGCGAAACCTGCGCTCCCGCGCCTCCGGTCCAATGTCATCTGCCCTCCACCTCTACGGCGACATGCCACGTTGCTAGGGCGGCGGGCCTCCCCACAGTGCGCGGCCAGCTTCTGGACGGTGTATGGCTCCCCTCGAATCGACTTAGCCGGGATGGCGGCTGCACGGCGTCCCGACTCGGCGACGAGCAAGTCGCATGGCACAGACCCGAGGCATCCGAGCACCAGCAGTCCGACCATGAGCGCGGTGATCCGTTCGGGGGGCTCGGTGGACGCTGGGCGCAGAGCCAGCACAGTACGTTCGGTCTCATGGATGTCGGTCATGGCTCTTCTCCTTTGATTGTTGGTGTCGATTGGCCAAGGGCTTCGGGCGTACGGCGAGCGCGAGCAGCGGGACGGCGAGGCTGAGGGCGGCCAGCGCCAGCGAGAAGGTGAGCCGTGCGTCGTCGGGAATCTCGACGATCTTGAAGCTGTCGATGCCGGCGTGGACCACAGCCGGGGCCCACAGGGTGCTCCGGCCGAGCTCGAACAAATGGGCCAGGGTGACGGCCGCGACCAGCATGGCCGCAAGACCCACTGCCAGCCCGGATGTCGCGATCACGGGGACGTGGGTCACCGCCACCAGCGGCATCGTGAGGATGACCGCGGAGCGGAACGACCGACCGTCTCGGAGCCGACGAAACGTGTAGCCGCGCCAGACCAGCTCTTCGGCCAGCCGTGGAACGCGATGACACCGCCCAGGAGCAAGGGCCATCCAGCCTTCAGGGCGGACGATGCGCCCGCGAGCATGGAGATCAGCGGATAGACGGTCTGCAGCAGCACGGCGCGGGCGACGGCAGTCAGCATCGCCCTGGAGTTGGGCTTTCCGAGTGTCGCAACGATCCGCGGTCCACCGATTGTCCGCCCGACGCCGACCGCGACGAGCAGTTCGACCGCGAGGATCGCCACTGCGTGCAGCCCCGTCGCGTCGAGCTCGGCGAGACCGGCCAAGACGGCGTACAGGACATCGAACCCGGCCAGTAACCGTACGCCCGGCGATGTTGCTGTCATGCGGAGCAACGGGGTCAGCACCCGGTCGCGCCGCAGCACCCGTGGGCGAAATGCACCCCGCGGTGTCAGACTTCCATGGGAGCTGGACCACGGAGGTGGGTGGATGCCTGTCGACGCGCGAACCGGCCCGCTGCTGAGCGTCAAGCAGACGATCCCGCCCGTGCGCGCCGGCATGGTCGACCGGAGACGGCTGCAGGACCGCCTGGGGACGCCCGCGAAGCTGACGCTGCTGGTGGCTCCTGCGGGATGGGGTAAGTCCAGCCTGGCGAGCCGTTGGGCGTCCTCGGCAGCCGCGGAGACGAGGGTCGCCTGGGTTTCGCTCGACCCGGGGGATGACGAACCGGTCCGGTTCTGGAGTTATGTACTGAGCGCGTTGGCGGGGGTGAGCGATCAGATCAGTTCTGCGGCGCTGGATGCTCTCCCGGCGTCGACCGCCGGCCCGATGGCGCAGGCACTGCCCTTACTGCTTAACGAGCTCGCAGCGACATCGTCTCAGCACGTCCTGGTGCTCGACGATTATCACGTCATCTCGCACCGGGACGTCCACGAGAGCCTCGAGTTCCTGATCAACTACCTGCCGCCCACCTTGCGGATCGTGATCTCCAGCCGCGTAGACCCTCCGTTCCCGTTGGCACGAATGAGGGTCCGAGGTGAGCTGGTCGAGCTGCGCGCTGACGACCTCCGGTTCTCCCTTGACGAGTCGACGGCGTTGGTCTCGGCGGTGTCGGAGGCCGACGTTGAGGCATTGACGGCGGCGGCCGTCTGGGAGCGGACCGAGGGCTGGGCCGCCGGCCTCCAGCTGGCGGCGCTGGCGCTGCGAGGCCAGGTCAAGACGAGCGGCACCGCCGACCGCATGCTCGGTGACGACCGGCACTTGTTCGACTACTTCGCCGACGAGATCTTCCCGGCGCTCGCCCCGCGTCAGCGTGAGCTCCTCGTGGGTGCAGCACCCTTGGAGCTGTTGTCGGGCTCCCTGTGCGACGCTGCCCTCGGTGTCGACGGCTCGGCCGGCGTGCTGGCCGAGCTCGAGGCGTCGGACCTGTTCGTCGTTGCTCTCGACCGGGAGCGTGAGTGGTTCCGGTGCCACCGGCTGCTCCGCGACGCGCTGCTCCACACGCCGGCGGTGCGGTCGGGGCACGGTGCGCAGGACGTGCTGCGGCGAGCAGCGCGCTGGTTCGAGGAGCATGGTCGCATCGACGACGCCGTACGCCATCTGCTCGATGCCGGGGACAGCGAGAACGCCGCACGGCTGTTGACTACTCAGCTGATGTGGTTCTTCGAGCGCGGCTGGGCGGCCACCTACCTAGCGCTCGGGGAACGGCTACCGGAGAGCGCGGTCGGCCCGCCGCTGGCGGTCAACCTCGCCTACGCCGCCGACCTCTGCGGTCACACCGACCGGGTGATGCACTGGCTCGACGCCTGCGACAGCCACCTCGACGACGATGCCGGCCTCCATCGCTGGCGTAGCGGCCGCGCCGGGGTGATGGCTCTGCGCGGGGTGATGGGGACGCCGGCGAACGACACCTCAGCCGCGGTGACGTTGTGCGAGCGGGCGCTGACCCTCGAGTCGGCGGGCTCCGATGTGCAGAGCCCCAATGCCCTCGCCGCTTTGGGCCGCGCCTACGGGCTTGATGGCCGGTTCGACGACGGTGCTCGACTCTTGGCGGACACGTGGGCCCGCCGCGCCGAGTTCGACTGGCCAACGGAGCGTGTGCTGCAGGTCGCCAGCTACTTGAGCCTGTTCCTCCTGGCTCTCGACCGTGTCGACGAGCTCGACGCGCTGCTGGCAGACGCGGGCGAGGTCGCGGACAAGGCAGAGGCGCAATGGGGCGTGGCCGCGGCTGCCCCCGTCGTCACCCTGATCCGGCTGGTGCAAGGCAGACGCGCCTATCAGCGCAGCGACCTGGCCGAGGCAGCAGAGCTGCTGGAGGCGGGCCAGGTCATGGCCGAGCTCAAGTCCCAGCCGACGTACGTCGTGCTGGGCCTGGTCTTCCGCGCGGATCTCCTGCTCGCCAGCGGGGATCGACGGGGCGCGCGGGCGAGTCTGGCCCGTGCAAGTGACATCGTCGACGACGATCCGGTGACACCGTTCGTCAGTGCCTGGCTCGAGCAAGCACAGAACAGGATCGGGCGACTAGCCTCGAAGGAGGCCGTGGAGTCCGGTCCCCTGTTCGAGCAGCTGACCGACCGGGAGCTGTCGATCCTGCGGATGCTGCCGGGGTCTGCCTCACAGCGCGAGATCGGCGCCGCGCTGTTCTTGTCGATCAACACGGTGAAGGCCTACAACAAGAGCCTCTACCGCAAGCTCTCGGCGGGCAGCCGGGCGGATGCGGTCCGGGCCGCGCGTGATCTGGGGCTGATCTGAGGGTCCTACTCGGTCCAGTGCACCGAGCGGACGCGGTGACCGGTGTCCCGCAGGAGGTCCAGCACTGCCCGCCCTCCGGCTTCGTCGACACCCGCGAGGGTCACGACGGCGTTGCCGCCGGCCGGTCGCTTGGTGGTGACGTGCTCGTACCGATCGCGGAGCAGGCCGAGCACCGACGCGGCTACCAAGCCCACCACAGTGATCTCGACGCGGTATGGGGCTGGGGCTCGGCGGGGCGACGGTGCTGGTGGCCGGCACCGGCCGTCTCAGCCATCGCGTGTACGACACCGCGACCCTCAACCCGGGCAGCGGCCCCGCACACAACCCATGGAACCAGTGGCGGGAGATTCCCGGACCGCGCGGTGCCGTGGCCTGCGCGGTCTGCCGCCAGCCCTCACAACGCCCAGCCCTGGGCCTTCGCTGTCGCCCGGATGTCATCGACGTGTTCGTCGATCAGGCCCGGGACCGGCGCGGTCGACCCGCTACGCCGCGAGCAGTACGTCGGCCTCGGCGCCGCATGCCAAGGACCAGGCACCTGAGGTGCCGCCATGTGCGGCCCCAGTGCGGCCGCGGAGCTGCTGAAACCCACGTTTGCGCAGGTCAGAGGCAAGTGTTGTGAGAACTACGACATCTGATCGGCAACGCGTCGAGCGGAAGGGCGGCTGCGCCGCGGCGAACGTCTATGTGATGTTCGCACGGCGCAGCCGTCGTTTGCCTCGCACTCGCAGCCGGCGGCTAATTCTTCGACATGGCTGGACAGGCAAGCATTCCCTTGCATAACGTGGTCGAGTGTGGGAGACGTCTTCAAGGCCTTGGCCGATCCCACGCGTCGCACCATCCTCGATGAGCTGACCGAGAGGAACGGCCAGACGCTCTTCGAGATCTGTTCCCGCCTGACGACCAAGCACCACCTCGGGTCGTCACGGCAGGCGATCTCGCAGCATCTCGACGTTCTCGAGGCGGCGGGGCTGGTCGAGACCAGACGCGAGGGGCGCTACAAGTTCCACTACATCAACACCGAGCCGCTCGAACCTATCGTCGAGCGGTGGCTCAAGAACGCCGGCACGACCACGAAGGCCGGCGGCAGCGCCGGCACAGGCGCACGGAGGAAATCACCATGAGAGTCAATCTGGCCAGCGTGCTGGTCGATGACCAGGAGAAGGCATTGCGGTTCTACACCGACGTCCTCGGCTTCCAGAAAAAGACTGACATTCCGATGGGCGAGGCGAGGTGGCTGACCGTGGTGTCGCCGGAGGACCCGAACGGCGTCGAGCTTGTCCTCGAACCCGACGGACACCCCGCGGCCAAGCCGTTCAAGGAGGCGTTGGTCGACGACGGGATTCCATACACCTCATTCGCCGTCGATGACGTGAACAAGGAGTTCGAGCGGCTGCGCGGTCTCGGCGTTCGGTTCACCCAGGAGCCCGTTGACATGGGCCCGGTCACCACGGCCGTGTTCGACGACACCTGCGGAAACCTGATCCAGATCGCCGCTCAACAGGCCGGCTGAGCGCTTTCGCCACCTGCTCCATTCATCGCTTGGTCGCTGTTGATCGTTCCCGAAATTGTCGGTGGTGGTCGGTAGGTTCGTTTCATGCACGGGGGAAGCGACGATGATCAGGCGGGCAGCGGTTCGTCGATGCATGACGTGTACCGGGGGCGGGATCTGGTGCGGCAGGGCATCGCCTTGATCGCTCAGGCGCGGACGTGGTCGTTGGCGGATGCCGAGTTGCGCGGCGCGGTGGCCGACGGCGCGGGGCTGCTGGCCGCGGTGGAGTCGGCGTGGCTGGGGCTGGTCGCGGCGCTGGATGGGCGGCCGACCGCGGTGGCCGGGGCTCGCCCGGGCCGGACCGCGGCGACGTTCCTCACCCTGGGCCTGAACCGGTCACCCGCCCAGGCCGGGCGGGATATCGCGGCGGCGCACGCGCTGCACGACGAGACGCCGCGGCTGCCGCAGTTGGCGGCGGCGTTCGCCGCCGGAGAGGTGTCCCGCGGACACGTCGATGTCGCGGTGCGCACCCTGGCGCGGGTCCCGGACCACCTCGGCCAGCGCGTCGACGCCGACGGGCAGTCCGGGTGGGCACGGGTCGACTCCTACCTGGCGCAGGAGTCCCGCCGCTTCGCCCCCTCGAACACCGACCGGCTGGCGAAACAGTTGCTGCACGTGCTGGACCCCGAGGGAACCGACCGCTACGACCCGAACGCCTTCATGCGGCGACAGCTGTCATGTGCTCAGGACTCGACAGGGATGACGGTGGGGACGTTTCAGCTCGATGCCGCCGGCGGTGCCGCAGTCCGCGCGGCGCTGGATCTGTACTCCGCACCGAGCCCCGCCGGTAACGGTGGCGTGGATGCCGACGGGCAGCCGGTGCTGTTCCGCGACGACCGCACCAAGGCCCAGCGGATGGCCGACGGCATGGTCGCCATCGCCCGCGTCGCGCTGGCCGCTCACCCGCAACACGACGACGCCGACCGCGCCACCCCCGCCGACGGAGCGAAAGGCGAGCAGGTGAAATGGCGGGGCGCTCCCGCCGCGCACGTGCTGATCGTGGCCACACCGGAGCAACTGGCCGCCGCCCGCGCCGCCATCCCCGCTCCCCGAACCGGCGACGGCGATGAGAGCTCAGCTCCGCCGTGGCTGACCGGCCGCGAGGATCGATCCGCGGCCGGGCTGGCCGACTGCCGGCAACTCGGACCGGTCGACCCCGGCACCCTCGGGCTGCTGGCCTGCGACGCCATCTGGCAGCTCGTGGTGATGAGCCCGGCCGGTGTCCCGCTGGACCTGGGCCGCGCGGTACGCACCGTCACCACGGCCCAGCGCCGCGCACTGATCGCCCGCGACCGCGGCTGCATCATCCCCGGCTGCGCGGCGCCGGTCGGCATCTGTGACGCCCACCATGTGACGTGGTGGCGCCACGGCGGCCCGACCGACCTGGCCAACCTGGCGCTGGTCTGCCCGGGCCACCACGCCGCGATCCACGCCGGAATCTGGCACCTCACCGTCATCCACGCCCTGCCCTGGGCCATCCCACCCCGCTGGAAAGACCCCCAACAGCGACCGCTCCGTAACACGCTGCACGACGCCGAAGACCAAGCCCGCCGACTCGGCCAACAACTGCGCCTCCACTTCGACCAGCCACCGAACCGGTCGTCGCCCGACCGGCCTGCTTCAGACAAGCCATCCGCGGACCGTGAAGACGATCCAGATCCATAGGGCACGGTGGGCTTCACGTTTCGGTGACGGGAACCTCGAGCTCCTTCAGCAGAGCCCGGACGCGTCGCTCGATGTCGTCACGAATCGGTCGGACCGCCTCGATCCCTTGACCGGCAGGGTCGTCCAGCGTCCAGTCCTCGTACCGCTTGCCCGGGAAGATGGGGCACGCGTCGCCACAACCCATGGTGATGACGACATCGGCGGCCTTGAGGATCTCGTCGGTCCACGGCTTGGGGAATTCCCGGGAGATGTCGATCCCGCGTTCGCGCATCGCCTCCACGGCGACGGGGTTGACGGCCTTGGCGGGCTCGGAGCCGCCGGACCAGGCGACCGCGGCATCGCCGGCAAGGTGGCTGAAGAAGCCCATCGCCATCTGCGAGCGGCCAGCGTTGTGCACGCATAAGAACAACACCGTCGGCCTGCTGTCAGCGTGCAATCCCTCGACCTTGGCCAGGGCGCGCAGCCGTTGCCGGGCGACCCGCTCCGACATCAGGAGCAGGCTCCCGATTCCACTCCGGCTGGCTTGGTGGCGCGGATGAAGGCGCTGGCGACGGCGCCCGAGAGCTGGTCGGCGAGGGAGCCAGCGTCTGCTTCCGCGCCGAGGTCCTCCGGGCGCAGATCGGCAGCGACGTCCACTACCTCCCGCCGGCCGAACCGACGAGTGACCTGGACGGACGCCTCGGTGAAGCCAACGGCGTGCAGCTTGGCGACGTAGTCGGTGTCCAGCAGCGCCCCCGCCACGCAACCGGTCCACAGCCGCATGACCCGCCGTGCGGCGTCGGGCAATGGCCGGAGCAGAACCACGTCGGAGACGGCGAACCGGCCACCCGGCCGCAGTACCCGGAACGCCTCGGCCAGCACGGCGTCCTTGTCGGCCGCGAGGTTGATCACGCAGTTGGAGATCATCACGTCCACACTGGCGTCCGGCAGGGGGATGTCTTCCATCGTGCCGGAGAGGAACGCGGCGTTCTCGATGCCCGCCTCGCGCTGATTCCGGCGGGCGAGTTCCAGCATCTCGGGTGTCATGTCCAGGCCGTAGGCCTTCCCGCCGGGCGCGACCCGACGGGCGGACAGCAGCACGTCCAGTCCGCCGCCCGAGCCGAGGTCAAGCACCGTCTCGCCCGGGCGCAGGTCGGCCAGCGCCGTGGGGTTCCCGCACCCGAGGGAGGCGCTGAGCGCCGCGCCGGAGGTGTTCGCGGCGTCCTGGTCGTACAGATCACTGGTGATCGGGTCTACGCGGGTGCAGGACGTGGTGGAGCAACAGGTCGCCGACGTCGCGCTGCTCTCGAGCGCGGCATTCTCGATCGTGGCGCCAGCCTCCCGCGCGGCGGCCGCGTAGCGGTCGCGCACCGCCGCACGCAGGTCCTCACCGGACAGTTGGGTGGGGTCGGTGGTTGGAGTGGGCATCGCAGCCTCCTTGCTTAGATATCCATCTAGGCAGGGCTAGCTTGCCACTTGGTTAGACATCCATCAATATAGACGTATGTCTAAGCAGCCTGTTGCGGTGATCACTGCCCAGGAGGCTCGCTCCGGGCAGGCCACCCGCGGCGAAGCGCCCTGCTGCCCGCCGCTGGCGGTGCAGGCGCTCAGCACCGAGCACGCGGCAGAGCTCGCCCCCATGTTCAAGGCGCTGGGTGACCCGGTCCGGCTGCGGCTGATGTCCCTGATCGCCTCCACCGACGAGATCTGCGTCTGTGACCTCACGGACGCCTTCGATGTCTCCGGCCCCACCATCTCGCATCACCTGCGAAACCTGCGGGAAGCCGGACTCGTGGATTGCGAACGGCGCGGCACATGGGTCTACTACTGGATTCGCGCCGACGCGTTGCGCGAGCTCGGCGCCCTCCTCGACGTCCCCGCCACTCGATCATGAGCTAGGACCCCGGAAACTAGACTCGCGCCGTGCCCAGGCAGGTCGGCGTTGCCGGAGTGATCGCGGCGCTGTCGGTCTGCAGTGACCTGACCCGCGGCCATCCGCCGGGTGAAGCGATGCGGGCGTGCCTCCTCGCCACCGAGCTGGCCCGCCGCGCCGGGCTTGAACCGGGTGGGCAGGCGGCGGTCTTCTATGCCACCCTGATGCGCTTCGCCGGCTGCGCGGCCACGTCGCACGAGGCGGCCGCAGCGTTCGGCGGCGACGACGTCGCGGTGCGCGCCCGCGGTGACTTGATCGATCCGACCCGCCCGACAGAGGCATTGCGGTTCCTGGCCGGGCTCGGCCAGGGCACCGCCAAGCTGGCCGTGTTGGCGCGCGCGCCCGTCGTCCCGACCATCGTGCGGGAGTCCGCGCGGGCGGACTGCGAGGTCGGCGCGTACCTGACCGAGCAACTGAGGCTGCCGGACGCCGTACGTCGCGCCGTGCTGTGCGCCTTCGAGCGCTTCGACGGCAAGGGGTCCCCGGCAGGACTCGCCGGTGACGAGGTGTCTGAGGCGGCGCGGTTCGCCGCCGTCGGTTTCGCCGCAGTCATGTTCGACGCCGTGGGCGGCCGGGAACTGGCGACTGCGACAGTGGCGCGGTGGTCCGGGCGCGCCCTCGATCCTGCCCTCACCGCGATCTTCCTGGACGCGCCGGAGCAGCTGCTGAAGCTCTGCACGCCAGATGACGTCTGGGCCGCCGTCGTGGACGCCGAGCCGCAACCGAGCCGGGTACTCCGCGACGAAGCGCATCTCGACGAGGTTCTGGCAGGGTTCGGTGACGCGGCCGACCTCAAGTCACCCTTCTTCCAGGGACATTCACGCGGCGTGGCGCTCCTGGCCCGGGCCGCGGCCTCAGGCGCGGGCAGAGTCGATCCCGTCACGGCCTATCGGGCCGGCGTGGTGCACGACCTCGGGAGGGTCGCGGTCCCGACCGGGATCTGGGAGCGGTCAGGACCGTTGCGGGCCGAGGACTGGGAGCTGGTGCGCCTGCACCCGTACCAGTCGGGCCGCATCCTGGCCCGCTCGCCGGTCCTGCATCCGCTCGCGGAGATCGTCAGCAGGCACCACGAGCGTGTGGACGGGTCGGGCTACCCCGCCGGAGTCCGCAGCACCGGCCTCGACGCCACTGCGGCTCTGCTTGCCGCCGCGGACGTCTGGCACGCCCTGGGGGAGCGGCGTCCGCACCGGCCGGCGCTGCCGCCGGCCGAGGCCTCTCGGGTGATCTCGGGGCTTCCGCTGGACCGGGACGCGGTCCGCGCGGTGCTTCGGGCGGCCGATGCCCCGCCGCCGGCCTTCCCGCCGCTCCCGGTGGATCTCACCGAGCGCGAGCTGGAGGTGCTCCGCCTCCTGGCCAGTGGCCGCACCAAGCGGCAGATCGCCGCCGAGCTGTTCATCACGCACGCAACGGTGCACACACATACTGTGCACATCTATGCCAAATGCGAGGTTTCGACCCGCGCCGGCCTGGCCATGTTCGCGATGCGGCACGGCCTGACGTCGTAGCCGCATAGGGAGATCGATCGAACAATCGATGCGGGAGGTGATCGCCGCTTCCTACCGTGACGCAGGACAGCACCCACCCGTCACGCAGGGAGCGCATCATGACCGCCAACACTCTCCCCGACGCGGACGTCGACGCCGTCCGCAACGCCTTCGAGGCCGTCGCCACCGGCGACCTGGCCAGGTTCGCCGCCGGATTCCACGCCGATGCCACCTGGAACCACCGCAATGACGACCGCCTGGGTGGCGTCAAGGCGGGGGTCGACGCGATCCTCGGCTTCCTGGCCGAGTCGATGGAACTCACGGCCGGGACGCTGCGCCCCGTGCCGGAGATCTTCCTGGGTGACGGCGCCGGCCATGTGGCGGTGCTGACGAGGATCACCGGCCAGCGCCCGGACGGGCGGACGTTCGACGACACGCAGGTCCTCCTCTTCACCCTCGACGGAGGCCTCGTCCGCAGCGTGGACCAGTTCATCGGCGACCCGACCGCCGTGACGGCGTTCTGGGCCTGAGCCGGCGGGTCGTCGATGAGTCCGGGGTTCGGCGGGTGTCTTACGTTCGACACGCCGTCATCGTGACGGCGGGACGGACCGCTGGAGCCGGAAGGACGATGACCCATGGATTGGAAGCTGGAACTCGTGCTGGTGCCGGTGACCGACGTCGATGCTGCGAAGCGGTTCTACACCGAGCGGTTGGGCTTCAACCTCGACGTCGATCACCGGGCCGGCGAGAACTTCCGGGTCGTGCAGCTGACCCCCGCGGGCTCCTCGTGCTCGATCGCGGTCGGGATCGGCATCACGGATGCCGCGCCGGGCACGCTCCGCGGTCTGCACCTGGTGGTTTCGGACATCGAGGCGGCGCGGACCGAGCTTACGGAGCGCGGCGTCAACGTCAGCGACCTACGGCACATGACCCCGAACGGCTGGGAGCCCGGCGTGGATCCGGCGCACGCCGACTACGGGTCCTACGCCGACTTCAAGGATCCCGACGGAAACACCTGGGTGCTGCAGGAGCGCGACCACGCGGCCTCGGCCTGACGGCGTCGGCCGGATGACGTCGGCCTACGGGTCGGCCTGGCGCTCTAGCGCCGGTTGGCGCGCCGCGGAGATCGCGCGGCACGCCGGTGCCGCTTGGCCACGTAGAGGTCGGCGTCCGCCGCGGCGTACAGGTCCCGCGGCGACCACGGCGGTGCTGCCGTCGCCACACCGCACGAGACGCCGGGTCCGCCGGCCGGGCCCTCCAGGCGTGCGCGGACCTGCTCGACCCAGGAACGGGCCTTCTCCAACGGGCACTCCGGGGCGATGACGCAGAACTCGTCGCCGCCCAGTCGCCCGACCACCGCGTCGGGCAGCGTCGGCAGCTCGTGGCTGAGGGCGTCCGCGAGCTGGACGAGCGCCCGGTCGCCGCCGGCATGGCCGTGGGTGTCGTTGATCTCTTTGAGAAGGTCGACGTCGAGCAGGATGAGCGTCGTCGGAGTGCCGGAGGCTGCGAGGCGGTCCAGGGTGTCGTCCATGGCTCGCCGGTTCCCCACGCGGGTGAGCGGATCCTCGAAGGCCAGCCGCGCCATCCGGTCCATGCTCTCGGCCTGGGCGACAACCGCTGACATGAGGGTGGCGACGGCGGTGAGCATCTCGACGTCGGAGGACCCGAACGGCGGATCGCCCAGCGCGGTGGTGACCCACAACTGCCCCCACAGCCGGCCCTCGAAGTACACGGGGACCGCCGCGGAGGAGTACTTCTGCAGGCTGCTCAGCAGCTCCACCGCCTCAGGATCGGCATCGACGCTGTCCGTGGTGTGGATGTAGGGAAGACCGGTGAGGAGCGTCCGGCGCGCCTGCGCGTAGTCGGCGAGGGCGTAGACCTCGTCCTCGGGCAGCTCCTCCTCGCCGGGGCCCAGCTCCCCGACGTTGATGAGCGTCCGCAGGTGCGCCGACTCCCGCTCCCAACGCTCCAGCGACGCCGAGGCCGCGCCGACGATCCGGCGCACCTCCTCCAGCCCCGCCCGCATGAGCTCCGTCGGATCACCGGTGGACGAGAGCACCCGGCTGATGCCGACGAGCGAGCGGACCCGGTCCTCCATGCCACGGCGGCCGAGCCGCCGACGCTCCAGGTCATCGATCAGCTCCGACAGCGCCGTCAGCTCCGGCGGTTTGGCGGCCAGCACCTGCAGGGCTTCGGCGAGGTCGGGCCGGGCACGTGTGGCGTGCGCGACGAGGGCCCGCGAGAGCGCGTCGTGGCCGAGGTCCGCGTCCAGGGACTGGGCCTGGTCGGCCACCATGATGGCGAGCCGGACGATCGCCATCACGTCGCGGTCGCCGTCGTCCACCACCGGCGAGTGGTTGAGCAAGGCGCCCACCCGGGGCTCTCCGCGCAGCACAGCCGGGAGCGACCCGTCGAGCCGGGCCAGGTCGTGGATCAAGCTCAACCGCCCAGCCATCCGCAGTAGCGCGGGATGCAACTGCCGCTCTCGGGCCAGACCGGTCGCCACGGCGTAGACGGCGGATCGGTGCCGGTCCGGCTCACCCGCCAGCAGCCGGACGGCGGCGAGGACCGCCGTGTCGACGTCGACGCTCCACAGATGCGGGCCGTCGTCGATCAGGAGCGGCTCCCGGTGCGAGTTCCGCACGTCTGCGGCCGCAGCCACCGGGTCGGCACCGGGCCGAGCGAACAGGAATCCCTGCGCGGCCGGGCAGCCGAGCCGGATGAGGCTGTCGGCCTGCTCCTCGGTCTCCACTCCCTCGGCGATCACCGACAGGCCGAGCCGATCGGCCAGGTCGATCACCACACGCACGATCGCCCGGTCGGCGCCCTCCCGGGTGACACCCGCCACGAAGCTGGCGTCGAGTTTGAGCACCTGCACGGGGAGGCGACGCAGATTGTCCAGGGTGGCGAAGCCGATGCCGAAGTCATCGAGCGCCAGCCGGACGCCCATCTCGTTCAGCCGATCCAGGACCGGCCGCACCTCCGCCGACGTGACCGTCGACTCGGTGATCTCGAGAATGAGTGCCGACCCGGGCAGCTGCTGCTCCGACAGGACCCTCGACACGAGGTCCGCGAAGCCGGGTTGGAGCAGTTGCGCCGGTGCGACGTTCACGCTGATCGTCGCGGTGGCGATCGGGCCGTTGTCCTGACGCCAGCGCGCCGCAGTGGCGACCGATCGGCGAAGGACTGCTTCGCCGAGCGGCAGGATCAGACCGCTGCTCTCCGCGATCGGTATGAACCTGCCCGGTGGGATGACGCAACCGTCGTCCCCGCTCAGCCGGGCCAGCGCCTCGAATCCGAGCACGTGCCGGGATGGCATCACCACCACAGGCTGGTAATGCATGAGCAGCCGATCGCTGCTCAATGCCTTCGCCAGCGCCTCGGCGTCCACGTCGTGCGAACCGCGGCATGGCGTCATCCGCGACCCCCACTTCCGGGCCTCATCCCGCCGTGCACGAACCTCTCAGATTCATCGGTTGAACTGAGCCGCATCTTGACATCGTGGGCACGACCGACGGCAGGAGAGCGATTCCACCACCAAACAGGGCAATGGCACAAAGCACGGTCAGGGGGCCTTCGGGGAGCCGGGGTTGGTCGCAGAGCGACGTTCGTGCGGGCGCGGCAGGCACGGAGGCATCGCATAGGAGTGGTCGCCGGGACGCGCGGCGGGCACGGCGGCCTCACAGTGGAAATCTTTGGGGGTATACGGCCCAAAAGTTTCCACCATGAATGGGTTCGCTGGCCGCTCGCAGATCGACCCCAGTCCTGCGCGATCGGTCCCGGATTGCTTGATCGGTCCCGGATTGCTTGATCGGTCCCGGTTTGCTTGATCGGTCCTGGTTTGCTTGATCGGTCCTGGTTTGCTTGATCGGCTCCGGATTGGTTGATCGGCTCCGGATTGTGCTTGATCGGTCCCGGTTTGCTTGATCGGCTCCGGATTGCTTGATCGGCCCCGGATTGCTTGATCGACGTCGCGCCCCGACCCGCCGCGCTCCCCGCTCGGCGATGCGCCCGACGTTGCGCCGGCTCGGCGTTCAGCCCGTAGCCGCGATCGGCGCCTCCTTGGCCGGCTCCGCAGACGGCGGCCCCGCCTTCGTGTGGCGACTCATCGCCAGGCACGTGAGGGCACCCAGGAGGATCACCGCACTCGGCAGGAGCAAGGTCGAGTGCATCGCTTGGACGAAGCCGTAATGGAACACGTCGGCACTCACCTGTCGTAGGTGCGCCACGACGTCCGCGGGCAGCGAACTGGGGATGTTCTGGGCGACCCCCGACTGCCCAGCGCCGACTTCCAGTCCGCCTCGCCCGATGTCCCGGAACGCGGCCAGGAAGTCCCCCCGGTATGAGGCCGGCACCTGCCCAGCCCTGTCCGCCGCCTGCTCGCGCAGGCTGTTCACCAGTTGGTGCTGCAGGAGTGCGCCGACCGCGGCACTCCCGACCACGGAACCGACCTGGCGAACCGTGTTGATGAGCCCGGAGGCCGCGCCCGCGAGTTGCGGCGCGACGCCACGCATCGCCTCCGTGGCCATCGGCGCGAAGATGGCACCCATCCCGAGTCCCATGGCGACCTGCGGCGGCAGGAACGCCGGCCAGTCCGTACCCACGTGCGAGATCGCGGACAGCCAGGCGGTACCCACGCCGAACAGCGTCAAGCCGCCCATCAGGATGAACTTGCCGCCCACCACGTCCGCCATTCGCCCGGCCACCGGCGCCACGAAGACCGACACCACAGGCGCCGTCGCGAGCACGAGACCCGTCCGCACAGCCGAGAACCCGAGGACCGACTGCATGTAGATCGTGATCACGATGTAGAAGCCGATGATCCCGATCGAGCTGGCGGCGCCGACGAAGTTCATGATCGTGAAGTTTCGGTCGCGGAACAGCACGAACGGGACCAGCGGCTCTTCGGCCTGCCTCGTCCGCTGCTGCACCAGGAACGCCGCCACCAGCACGAACGACGCCGCGAACAGAGCCCAGATCCAGGGGGCCCAGTCATAGCGCTGCCCCTCCGTCAAGGAGAAGCTCAGGCAGAACAGCGCGCCGGTGGCCAGCGCGACACCCGTCCAGTCGAACCGGTGCTGACGCCCCAGCCGGATGTCGGGCAGGATCGTGAACGCCGCGACCAGCACTGCGGCCCCGATCGGGATGTTGATGAAGAAGATCCAGCGCCAGCTCAGCCAGGTGATCAGGAACCCGCCCAGCGTGGGGCCGATGACCGTGGCCAGCCCGGCAACCGCACCCCAGATCCCCAGGGCTGTGCCCCGCCGATCCGCCGGGAACGTCGCCACGATCATGGCCATGGTCTGCGGCATCAGCGCGGCGGCGCCGAGGCCCTGCACCGCGCGAGCGGCGATCAGTTCCGTAGGGTTCTGCGCCAACCCGCAGGCGAGGCTGGCCAGGGTGAACACGGCGACCCCGGCGATGAACATGTTCCGTTGACCGCGCAAGTCGCCGAGCCGTCCGAACGTGATCAGCAGGACGGCCAGCACGAGAACGTACGCGTTGATCACCCACAGCACTTCGTCGAGCGAGGCGTCCAACTGGTCGATCATGCTCGGAATCGCGATGTTGACGATGGTCAGATCCAGCAGGGTCATCAGGAACCCCATGGACAGGGTCAGCAGTACCGCCCATGGATTCCCGTGCCATTTCGCCATGACTCACTCCCGCCTGGTGGCCGTCCGTGCCACTCGTGTTCCCTTGTTCGACGGGATCCGGTCTACCAGGTGGGTCCGACAAGTTGGTGAATGCGCAGGTCAGCGGCGAAGGGATCAGATGGTGGCCACGCGCAGGGGTTGCGCCGGCGGGCCATCAGCTCCCGGCAGCAATCGACCCAGAACCGGTGAGATCTGCGCCGCGGGGAGCGCCCGGGAGAACAGCCACCCCTGACCGAGGTCGCACCCGACATCCAGCAGAGCGGCGCGCTGCTCTGCCGTCTCGATCCCCTCGGCCAGCATCAGCATGCCCAGCTCGTGGCCGAGATCGATGACGGCCCGCACGAGCGGCGAGACCACCCCGTCCACCACCCCGCTGGTGAGGAACGACCGGTCGAGCTTCAGCACGTCGACCGGCAGTTCCTGCAGGTAGCTGAGCGACGAATAGCCCGTCCCGAAGTCGTCCAGGGCGACCGTGACCCCGTGCCGACGCAGCTCGCCCAGTCGCCGGGATGCGCCCCGGACGTCGGCGATCACGGCCTGCTCGGTGACCTCGATCGTCAGCGCCGATCCGGCCATCCGGTGCCGCTCCAGCGCCGCCAGGACAACATCGACGAAGTCGTCCCGGCCGAGAAGCGTCGCGGAGGCGTTGAAGCCCACGCGGCAGTCGGGCTGGCGCCGACGCCAGGCCCGACCATCGGCCAGGGCGGTCTCCAGCATCAGCACGTCGAGATCGGCGATCAACCCGCGGCGTTGCGCCGCGGACAGGAAGACGTAGGGCGGCACGTCGCCCCGCTCGGGATGGTGCCAGCGGGCGAGCGCTTCCAGGCCGCCGATCCGACCCGTGTCCAGGAACACGATGGGCTGATAGTGAGCCACGATCAGCCGTTCGCGGATGGCGGCGGCAAGATCCGCTCCCAGACCGGTATCGCCCAGGATCTCCTCACGCATCTGCTCGGCGAAAATCAGGACGCGGCCCTTGCCGGCCCGCTTGGCGGCGAACATCGCGACGTCGGCGTCGGCCAGCGCCTCGGAGTACCGCTGCACCGGCCCCCGCATGACCGCCACACCGGCGGAGGCACTGATGGTGATCCGCCGTTCGCCCAGGTCCACCGGCTCGGACAGCATGTCGAGGATCCGCTGCGCGATGCCCTCCGCAATGGCGGACCCGGTGCCGGGCAGGAGCATGGCGAACTCGTCGCCGCCCAGCCGCGCGACGAGGTCCGATCCACGGGAGAAGGTGTGCAGGCGGCCCGCCACGATCTGCAGGAGTTGGTCCCCGGCAGCGTGACCGTAAGCGTCGTTGACCGCCTTGAAGTCGTCGAGGTCGATGAAGATGACGGAGTGCTGGTCGCCGGCGGCGTTGGGCAGCAGGTTCACCCGCTCGGCGAAGTGATGCCGGTTCGGCAGGCCTGTGACGGCGTCGTGTCGCGCCTGGTGCTGCAAGTCGACGCTCAGCTGCTCGCTTTCGGTCAGCGCCTCACTGAGCCTGCGCACCGCCCGATTGTTCTCGGCCAGGAGATGCACCAGCCGGGCGCAGACAACGGCCACGAGGACGAGCGTGGCCACGGCGTACACCTCCTCGGTGTGGTCGCGCAGCCAGCCACTGCCAGGTATGAAGACCAGCGCGACGAGCAGCGCCGGGCACAGCAATGCGCACGCCACGAGCAGGCCGATCCGGTGCAGCGACACGACCGCCGGCCGGGGCGGGACCACCGCGGGTAGGCGGAACGTCGTCGCCACGGCCATGAGCGTGTACTGGGTGAGCCACAGCCAGTCCAGCCATCCGCCGCTCTGATAGGAGGATGTGAGGAGGTCCTCCAGGTAGAGATGGTCGGCCAGCAGGCACAGGCCCGAGGAGAGCCCGAGCAGGCGAAGCGGCACCAGCCGTGCCTGGGTGATCGAGGCCGCCACGAAGCAGGCCGTCAGCAGCAGGTCCAGCGTCGGATAGAGCAGATACAGAACACGGCCGAAGGCCGACATTTCGTCCAGGCTGCCGAGATAGGGGTGAACCACGATCGGGAAGGCCGCCGCCACCGTCCCACCGGCGACGACCATGAGATCCAGCACCGGCCCCAGCCCGCGGCCGAGATAGCGCTGGACCACCCAGACGGTCGTGAAGGCCAGGCCCGCGTATCCCGGCAGGTAGAAGAAGTCGGGCAAGGATGCCGGCTCGTTCGACACCGCGATGACCCCGAAGTCGGACAGATCCCACAGGATGTCCCCTCCGGTCAGCGCGACCAGGGCAGCCGCAAGGGGCAGCCACACCCGTTCCCGGCTGCGCCGCAGCGCCTGGAACCACGCGAACCCGGCCAGCATGGCCGCCCACGTGTCGTAGATGACGGCATTGACCAGAGTTGCGCCGTCCGCCCGTTCCGGCCCCGCCATCACCGGGATGGCGAACCAGAAGACGGTGAGCACCATGAACGCCACGCCGATCCGCCCGCGGGGGGTGGCGACTCCGGCGCGGTTCACAATCTCCTGTCGGCTCCTCACCTACCAGGCTTGATCTCTGCGGGCCCGCCGAACAGGTGACGCAGATGCGCCCAGACCACGGTGGCCCGGGCGCGATGATGGGTGGTCGTGGACGACGTCACCAGGTTCGCGGCCGACATCGGCCTGATCTGCCTCACGCTGGCCCTGGCCGTGCAGTCCAATCGGGTGAGCGAGTGGATCCGGATTCCCACCCCGGCCTTCTTCCTGGTGGGTGCGGCGCTCGCCTCCGACGTGGTGCCCCGGCTCGGCTCGATGTCGATCACATCGATCCAGCGGCTCGTCACCGTGGCGCTCGTGGTCATCCTGTTCGACGGAGGCATGGGCATCGGCGCCCGCCAGTTCCGGACGCACGCGGGCGGCATCGTCTGGCTGGGGGTTGCCGGGACCGCCGTCACGGCGGCCGCGCTGGCCGCCGCGTGCCACTTCCTGCTCGGGTTCGACTGGCGCACCTCGATGCTCCTCGGAACGGCGCTGGCGCCGACGGATCCCGCCGTCGTCTTCTCGGTTCTCGGCCGACGTGAGATCTCCGGGCCGAGCGGCGTTCTCCTCAAGGGCGAATCGGGCGCCAACGACCCGGTGGGCATCGCCTTGATGGCCGGCCTGATCACGGCCGGAGGCCTGTCGGGGACCAGCGCAGTCTGGCACGCAACGCTGGAGTTCGTCCTGCAAATGGGGGTGGGGGCGGCAGTGGGGATCTTCGGCGGGGCGATCGTGCGCTGGAACATGCGCAACGTCGCCCTGCCCGCCGAGGGGCTTTATCCGTTACGGGTCCTCGCCGGTGCGGGTGCGATCTATGCGGCAGCGACGCTGGCGCACGGGTCGGGGTTCCTTGCCGTGTTCGTGGCCGGAATCCTGCTCGGCGACGTCCGTGCGCCGTACAAGGCAGAGATCGAGCGGTTCCATACGGCGCTGGCGAGCCTCGGGGAGATCGTCGCGTTCATCCTTCTGGGGCTCACCGTCAATCTGGAGGGGCTGGCCGGCAGCCCTGCCCTGTGGGCCGGCCTGGCTCTCGCCGTTCTCCTCGGCTTCGTGGTCCGTCCGCTGCTGGTGGCGCTCGTGCTGATTCCGCTGCGGTTACCCCGGAACGAGCAGCTGTTCGTCCTCTGGAGCGGACTCAAGGGCGCGGTGCCGATCCTCCTCGGCACGTTCATCCTCACGGCACACGTGACGCCGTCAGGAACCCGCGAGCCGGCGGCCGGCGCGACGGCCGTCGACGTCTACCACATTGTTTTCGTGGTGGTCGCGTTCTCCGTCATCGTCCAGGGCGGGCTGGTGCCGGCGATCGCGCGCCGGCTGCGGCTGGCGGTGCGGACGGTCGAGCCGGAACCGTGGGCTCTCGGCATGCGCTTCCGCGATGAGCCCAACGGGTTGCGGCGCTTCACCGTCACGCGGGGGTCACCGGCGGACGGCACCGCGATCGGCGACCTTCCGGTGGGTGAGAACGTGTGGGTCAGCTTCGTGTCTCGTCGTGGGCAGCTGGTGCAGGTGCGTGGAGAGACCGTGTTGCGGACCGGCGACGAGGTGCTCATCCTGTGCGAACCGGCGGACGCGACGGCGGTGGCGCAGATCTTCACCGCCGCGGAAGGCTGAACGCCAGCCGGGCGACCATTCCGGCCAGCGCCGGCACGTCGACATCGCCCGTGGTATCCACCCGGATGACCGGCCACCCGCCGGCGACCGGCCGGGCCGTCTCCTCGTTCCAGAGCTCTTCCGGCGATCGTTCGGTGTCGAAATGGCCCTCGTGGCGGGTGCCCGCGCGCTCGGCGTAACGCTGTTTCACGACTGCCGGATCGCACTGGCAGAACAGCTCGACGACATGGCCCGGCAGAGCGGCGAGGTCGTCCAGGGCGCGGCTGCGGTGCCAGACACTTTCCAGCACCGCGCTCCCGGCTTCGGCGGCGACCGCGAGAAGCGCCGCGACGGACGCCCGGCCCACGATCCGGGACGTACCCACGTCCGGAACGTCCAGCACGGTGATCAGCGCTTGCTTGATGGTGTCTTTGGCCAGCAGCGGCAGGCCGAGCTGCGGCGCGAGCCGCCGCGCCAAGGTCGTCTTGCCGCTGCCGGGCGGCCCGGAGACGACGACGAACAGCTGCGGTGGCAAGGCCGGCATCCTCCGATGATCCCGCACCTGACATCCGGCCCCGTCACCCGTAGAAGAGCCGTTCCACGACGGCGCGAGCGCGGCGCGTCGTTCGCAGGTAGTCCTCCTCGAGGCGACCCGCTGACGCGGGTGCGTAGCCGATCAGCCGTGCCACACCGTCCAGATCCCGCAGGTACCGCGGAAGCATGTCGCTCCCGCGCCCGCGCCAGAGGGCCGCAGCGTTACGCAGGCTCGCGGCGAGCCGCCAGGCATCGGCCAGCACCTCCGCATCCGCCTGGTCGATCACCCCCGCCGCGGCGGCCGCGGATAGGGCGGGCAGCGTGGACGTGGTCCGCAGGGCTGGGACGTCGTAGGCATGCCGGAGCTGGAGCAGTTGCACCGTCCACTCGACATCGGCCAGCCCGCCGCGGCCGAGTTTCAGGTGCCGCAACGGATCCGCCCCACGGGGCAACCGCTCCGACTCCACCCTCGCCTTGATCCGCCGGATCTCCCGGACCGCGGATTCCGGCAGGCCCGCCTCGGGCCAGCGCACGGGGTCCACCAGCGTCGCGAACCGTTCCCCCAGCTCCGCATCGCCGACCACGGGCCGGGCGCGGATGAGCGCCTGGGCCTCCCACGGAACGGCCCACCGCGCGTAGTACTCCGCGTAGGAGTTCAGCGACCGGACCAGCGGGCCGTTGCGGCCCTCGGGACGCAGGTTCGCGTCCAGCTCCAGCGGAGGCTCGGCGCCGGTGACCACCAGCAGCCGGCGCAGTTCCGTGATGACGGACATGGCTGCCTGCTGCGCGTCCTGGTCGCCCGCGCCGGGCAGCGGATCGTGGACGAACAGCACGTCCGCGTCGCTGCCGTAACTCTGCTCGGCGCCGCCCAGGCGGCCCATCGCCACGATGAGCAGCCGGGTCGGGACCTGGCCGCCGTACTTCGCGCCCAGCGGCGACGTCGCCACCGCTGTCGAGGCCGCCGCCAATGCGCCTTCGATGGCCCCGATCGCGGCGTCGCTCAGCGCGCGACCAACGGTGTCAAGGTCCGCAAGCCCGACGATGTCCGCGACCGCCGTTCGGACGATCTCGCGACGACGCACCGCCCGGACCGCCGTCGCGGCCGCCTCCGCCTCCTCGTGGCGAGCGGCGGCGAGCCGCATCGACTGCCGGATCGAGTCCCGATCGCGAGGAGTCAGCACGTCGTCGCCCTCCAGCAGCGCGACCGCCTCGGGTCCCTTCTGCAGCAGGTCGGCGACGAGGCGACTGGACGACAGCACCAGGGAGAGCCGTTCCGCTGCGGCCCCGCTGTCGCGGAGCATCTTCAGGTACCAATGGGTCGAGCCGAGGGCATCGCTCAGGCGGCGGAACGCGAGCAGTCCGGCGTCCGGGTCGGCCCCGTCTGCGAACCACTCCAGCATGACGGGGAGCAGCTGCCGCTGAATCGCTGCCCGGCGACTGACCCCCTCGGTGAGAGCAGTGATGTGCCGCATCGCGCCGGCCGGGTCGCGGTAGCCGAGCGCCGCCAGTCGCGCCTTGGCCGCTTCCGGCGTCAGCCGGGCTTCGTCGGTGGTCAAACGTGCGGCGGCCACCAGCAGCGGACGGTAGAAGAGCTTCTCATGCAGCCGGCGCACTTCGAGGGCGTGCCGTCGCCACAACTGAGTCAGCTCCTCCGCCGGATTCTTGCGGAAACCGAACGAGCGGCCGATCCGGCGCAGGTCCTGCGGATGGTCCGGCACGACGTGGGTGCGCTGGAGGCGGTACAGCTGCAGACGATGCTCCAGCGCGCGCAGCATCCGGTACGCCCGGTCAAGGTCGGCGGCGTCGCCCCGCCCGACGTACCCGAATGTGCTCAACGCCTCCAGGCCGAGCAGCGTGTTCCCGGTCTGCAGCCGCCGGTCGACCCGGCCGTGCACCAACTGCAGCAGCTGCACGCTGAATTCGACGTCGCGCAGCCCGCCTCGGCCCAGTTTCAGCTGCCGATCGGCGTCCCGGGCGAGCACGTGCTGCTCCACGCGTCGGCGCATCGCCTGGACGTCGGGCACAAAGTTCTCGCGCTCCGCGGCCTTCCACACCAGCGGCTGCACCGCCGCGAGGTATGCCTCCCCCAGCGCCCGATCTCCCGCCACGACCCGCGCCTTGAGCAGTGCCTGGAACTCCCACGTGGCCGCCCAGCGCTCGTAGTAGGCGAGGTGACTGGCCAGCGTCCGGACCAGCGGCCCGAACCTCCCCTCAGGACGCAGCGCCGCGTCGACCGGCCACAATGTGCCCTCGGCGGTCACCGTGGAGCACGCTCGGGCCAGCCCGGTCGCCAGCCTGGTGCCGGAGACGAGCGCGAGTCGTTCCGAATCGCCGGGCAGCGGCTCGACCACGTAGATGACGTCGACGTCGCTCACGTAGTTGAGTTCCAGGCCACCGCACTTACCCATGCCGATGACCGCGATCCGGCAGTCCTGCACGGCGTCCGGCAACGTCGCGCGCGCGACGGCCAGCGCCGCCTCCAGTGCCGCGCCGGCCAGGTGGGCCAGCTCTCGGGCCACGACAGGAACGACGGCGAGCGGATCCGGGCTGACGAGATCGCGCCCCGCGATGGCGAGCAGCCGCCGGCGATAAGCGACGCGCAGGGCGTCATAGGCATGGGCGGTGGGCAGCGCCGCGCGCGGCCGTTCCGCGTCCGGATCCGCCGCTACGGCGCCGAGCAGTTCGGCGCGGAGCTCGGCCTCCTCGGTTGTCTCCCCGGTGCCGTCGGCCGGCAAGGGCGGATCCTCGGCGAGGACGCGCCAGTGGCCGGGATGCCGGGCCAGGTGATCGCCCAGCGCCACCGAGTTACCGAGGACTGCGACCAATCGCGCCCGGGCCTCGCCCGGCTCACGCAGCAGCGCTCGCAGCTCGTCGGCGACGTCGCCGACCACGGCGCCGGCAGCGGTCATCAGCCGGACCAGCGCCATCAAGGCGAGGTCGGGGTCGGGCGCGTCACTGACGGCGTCCAGCAGATGCCCCGCGCCCTCGCCGTCGAAGAGCCCCGCCATCGCGGGATCAGCAAGCAGGTGTCCGGCGCGCTCGGGATCGGTGAAGCCGCCGCGTGCAAGCCGTCCGATCAGCGTCGACTGCCGGGCCGTCGTCACAGGATCACCGTAATGCGATGGCCCTTCGCTGAACCCTCAGGGTCTGAGGATGCGCGGACTAGCGGCCCTTCGCAGTCGAGGGTCTAGCTGCTGGCGCGTGTCCTGCCTCGCCCCACCGAGCCAAGGCGTCGATGGTCTCCCGGAGTGCGGCGCCGCGCTCGGTGAGGGCGTAGGCGCGTACGTTGTGGGCGAGCGGGACCCGGTAGAGGATGCCTGCCGCCTGCAGTTCCCGCAGCCGAGTGGCGAGGATGTTGGTGGGGGCGCCGAGTTCGCGCTGGAGGTCGCCGTAGCGCTTCGCGCCGTCGAGGAGGCTGCGGACGATCAGCAGCGCCCACCGCTGGCCCACGAGTTCGAGCGCTGCGGCCAGGCCGTCCCCGTCGTCGGATGTCACCCCGCAGGTGGGCCGTCCGGGTCCATCCAGAACGGCGCGAAGTGGTGGCCGTCCGGGTCGTCGAAATGCCGCTGGTACATGAAGCCGTAATCATCCGTCCCGCCGATTCGTGCGCCGGCGGCCTCCGCCTTGGCGACGAACGCGTCCACCTCGGCACGGGTCGGGAAGTCGAACGCGAAGGTGACCAGCGAGGTCGTCGCCGGGTCGCCGACCTGCTTGGTGCCGTCGCCGAGGCTGGCGTAGTAGTCGCGGCGCAGCGCCATCAGGTACAGATCGTCATCGAGGGCGAAGCAGGCGGCGTTGTCGTCGGTGACGGCCTCGTTCATGCTCCAGCCGAGGGCGGTGAAAAACGTCTTGGAGCGTTCGAGATCGGCAACCGGGAAGTTCGCGAAGAAGTTCACGACCGCGATACTTGCAAAAAGCAAGTGCCTCGTCAAGCGCCCAGCACCCATGCGGGGTTAGCAGACTGACCCCAACGACACCCGCGACTATGAAGAGCCGAGATCGATCGCCTAGTGGGCGGCCAGCGACGCGGCCGCGAAGGATGCGCCGTGCGAGTCCGCGACCCGCTGCAGCTCCTCGCTCGCCGCACCCACCTGGGTCAGCAGCCGCTCGGGATCGTGGCCTCCCGCGGTGAGCGCCGGGACACTGCTGTTCACCCAGAACGCGAAGTCCACGTCGCTCACCTCCGGGTGGTACTGCAGGCCCCAGGCCCGGGAGCCGACCCGGAAGGCCTGGTACGGGTAGCGCTCCCCGGTCGCCAGCAGGATGGCGTCATCCGGCAGCCGGGTAACGGCGTCCTGGTGGTACTGCGGGACGGTCAGCTCGGTTTGCTGGGACCCGTTGGACAGTCGATGCAGGGCGCCGCCGAGAAACTCGTCCTGCCAGGCGGCATCGAGCACGTGGATCGGCTGTATCCCGACCTCCAGGCCGTCCGCACCCCGCTCGACGCTGCCGCCACAGGCCAGCGCCAGCAGTTGTCCACCGAGGCAGATGCCGAGGGTCGGCAGGTCCGCCCGGACCGCGTCGGCGAGCAGGCGTCGGGTCTGCGGCAGCCAGGGAGCGACGTCGTCCTCCCACGCCGCCATGGCGCCGCCGAGGACCAGGAGGGCGCGATAGCCGTCGGCCGCCCTCTCGGGGAGCGGGTCGCCGAGATACGGCCGGCGAACCTCAATCGCCCCGGCAGCATCGATGAGGCTGCGTTCGAGGCGAGCCAGGCCGGCGTCGGACTCGTGCTCGATCACCAGGATCGGCCGGGCGTCCCGCGGGGTGTCCACCTGCCTGTTCCTCATGGCCGTCAAAGGATCGGGAGGTACTGCTCGAGCTCGAAGGGCGTGATCTGGCGGCGGTAGTCCATCCACTCCTGGCGCTTGTTCCGCAGGAAGAACTCGAACACCCCCTCACCCAGGGTCTCGGCCAGCAGCTCGGACTCCTCCATGATCGCGATTGCCTGTTCCAGCGTGCCCGGCAACCGCGTGATGCCCATCGCCCTCCGTTCGGCGTCGGTGAGCGACCAGACGTCGTCCTCCGCGCCGTCGGGCAGATCGAGGCCCTCCTCAATGCCCTTCAGGCCCGCGGTGAGCATCACGGCGAACGACAGGTACGGGTTGCAGGCGGCGTCGATACCGCGGTACTCGATCCGAGTGGACTGGCCCTTGCCCGGCTTGTACATCGGCACGCGGATCAGCGCGGAGCGGTTGTTATGGCCCCAGCACACGTAGCTCGGCGCCTCGCCGCCGCCCCACAACCGCTTGTAGGAGTTGACCCACTGGTTAGTGACGGCGGTGATCTCCCGGGCATGGGCCAGCAGGCCGGCGATGAACTGCCGGGCGAGCTTGCTCAGCTGATACTCGGCCCCGGCCTCGTGGAAGGCGTTGCGATCGCCCTCGAAGAGCGACAAGTGGGTATGCATGCCGGATCCGGGATGATCGCGCAGCGGCTTCGGCATGAACGTGGCGTACAGCCCTTGCTCCAGCGCCACCTCCTTGACTACCGCGCGGAACGTCATGATGTTGTCCGCGGTGGTGAGGGCGTCGGCGTAGCGCAGGTCGATCTCGTTCTGGCCCGGCCCGCCCTCGTGGTGGCTGAACTCGACGGAGATGCCCATCGACTCCAGCACGGTGATGGCGGCACGCCGGAAGTCGTGCGCGGTGCCGCGCGGCACGTGGTCGAAGTAGCCGCCCTGGTCCACCGGTTCCGGCTGCTGCCCCGGGGTGATGAGCTCCTTGAAGAGGTAGAACTCGACCTCGGGGTGGGTGTAGAAGGTCAGGCCGTGCGCCGCGGCTTTGTTGAGCGCCCGCTTCAGCACGTACCGCGGGTCGGCATGGGCCGACTCGCCGTCCGGCGTGAGGATGTCGCAGAACATCCGCCCGGTGCCGAGGTGTTCACCGCGCCACGGCAGGACCTGGAACGTCGAGGGATCCGGCTTGACCAGCATGTCGGCCTCGTGGATCCGCGCGAGCCCTTCGATCGCCGATCCGTCGAAGCCGATGCCCTCGGCGAACGCGCCCTCAAGCTCGGCGGGGGCCACCGCGACCGATTTCAGCGAACCGAGCACGTCGGTGAACCAGAGCCGGACGAACCGGATGTCCCGCTCCTCGATGGAGCGGAGCACGAACTCCTGCTGCCTGTCCATTCCGTCCTCTCCGATGACCGCGGCCGCGCTCGCGGACCTCCATCGTCCCGCATGCCGAAGCCGCGGGATGACCTCCCCCGCTACGGGTCGCGAGAGCGGCGCACACCGGGCCCGCCTACGCTGGAATCATGCCGCAACTGCGACTGGCCATGGCCCAGGTCAACCCGACCGTGGGCGACCTCGCCGGGAATGCCGCCCTGATCCGGCGCTGGACCCGCACTGCCGCGGAAGCCGGCGCCCACCTCATCGCGTTCCCGGAAATGGTGCTCACCGGATACCCGGTCGAGGACCTCGCGCTGCGCGGCTCCTTCGTCGAGGCGTCTCGCACAGCGCTGAGCCGGCTGGCAGTGGACCTGGAGTCGGACGGCTACGGCGAGCTGCCCGTCGTCGCCGGCTATCTGGACCGGATGAACGGCGAGGAGGGCCGTGTCGTCGAGGGCGTCGGCATCCCGAAGGGCGCGCCGCAGAACTGCGCGGCGGTCCTGTACCGCGGGCAGGTCGTGGCCCGGTACGCCAAGCACCACTTGCCGAACTACGGCGTCTTCGACGAGTTCCGCATCTTCGTGCCGGGGCGGGACCTGGTGGTCGTTCGCGTTCGCGGTGTCGACGTCGCGGTGTGCATCTGCGAGGACCTCTGGCAGGACGGCGGCCCCGTCGCGACGGCGCGCGACGCCGGCGCCCAACTGCTGCTGGTGCTGAACGGATCCCCGTACGAGGAGGACAAGGACGACGTCCGCCTCGAACTGGTTACGCGACGGTCCCGCGAGGCGGGTTGCCCCTTGGCCTACGTGAACATGGTGGGCGGGCAGGACGACCTGGTATTCGACGGCGACTCGATCGTCGTGTCACCCGGCGGCGACGTGCTGGCCCGGGCGCCGCAGTTCGACGACGCGCTGCTGGTCACCGATCTGGTGCTGGCCGAGCGTGCGTCCAGCACAGCCGGCGGCGCGGGAGACACTCCGGCGGCCGACGCGACGGAGGAGCCGCTGGACGGGGTCACCGGCGCGAAGCTGGCCTACGCACCCGTGACCGGCGTCCGGCGGGTCACCGTGAGCGAGGACCCGGTGCCGCCGTACGAGCCGCTGCCCGGCGTCGTCGTCGATCGGCTGGAGCTGGAGGGCGAGGTCTACCGGGCGCTCGTCGTCGCCCTGCGAGACTACGTGCGCAAGAACGGCTTCCGGTCCGTCGTCCTCGGGCTGTCCGGCGGCATCGACTCCACCCTGGTCGCGGCGATCGGCTGCGATGCCCTCGGCGCGGACAACGTCGTCGGGGTGTCGATGCCGAGCGAGTACTCCAGCGACCATTCCCGGGACGACGCCGCGGAGCTGGCCCGTCGCACCGGCTTGGACTACCGCGTCGTGCCGGTGGCGCCGATGGTCCGCTCGTTCCTGGACGCGCTGGGGTTCACCGGAATCGCGGAGGAGAACCTGCAGGCCCGGGTCCGCGGGGTGATCCTCATGGGGCTGGCGAACCAGGAGGGTCATCTCACGCTGACGACCGGCAACAAGTCAGAGCTCGCGGTGGGGTACTCGACCATCTACGGCGACTCCGTCGGTGGTTTCGCGCCGCTCAAGGACGTGCCGAAGACCATGGTGTGGGCGCTGTCGCGGTGGCGGAACGCCCAGGCGATGCGGACCGGGCAGGTCGCGCCGATCCCGGAGAACTGCATCAGCAAACCGCCGTCGGCGGAGCTGCGGCCGGGGCAGCTGGACCAGGACAGTCTGCCGCCGTACGACGTACTCGACGAGGTGCTGGACGCCTACGTCGAGCACGCCCACGGTCGGGCGGAGCTGTTGAAGGACGGGTTCGACGCGGAGGTGGTCGACTCGGTCGTCACCCTGGTTGACCGGGCCGAGTGGAAGCGCCGGCAGGCCGCCCCGGGCCCCAAGATCTCCCCCATGGCCTTCGGGCGTGATCGCCGGCTGCCGATCACCAGCCGGTGGCGTGAGCACGAGTCGTAGCCCTCCATCACGGTTGGCCCATGGAGTCGATCAAGCGGCCGCGAGTCCGGCGAATTGCCACAAAGCTGGCGGCAGGTGTGATTCCGAACACCCCCGCACCCGAGGCGGGATCCCGCTCCCGGATGGACGATGGGCACGAGCCGCGAGGGAGCGGCCCCGGCAGGAGGATTCGATGAACGAGCAGCCGGCACCCTACGGGACCGGGACGGCGCGGCCGACGACGACGGGCACGGCGCGGCGCGTCCGCGTGCATCACCTGCGGCAGCTGAAGGAACGCGGTGAGAAGTGGGGCATGCTCACCGCGTACGACCAGTTCTCGGCGCAGATATTCGACGAGGCCGGCATCCCGGTGCTCCTCGTGGGCGATTCCGCGGCCAACAACGTCTTCGGCCACGGCACCACGCTGCCGGTCACCGTGGACGAGCTGCTGCCGCTCGTGCGCGCCGTCGCCCGGTCCGCGCAGCGCGCGCTCGTGGTGGCCGACCTGCCGTTCGGCTCGTACCAGATCTCGGCGGAGCAGGCGCTCGCCACCTCCGTGCGCATGATGAAGGAGGGCCTGGCGCACGCGGTCAAGCTGGAGGGCGGGCGGGCGATCGCCCCCACCGTGGATCGGGTAGTGACGGCCGGCATTCCCGTGATGGCGCACGTCGGGTTCACCCCGCAGAGCGAACACGCGCTCGGCGGATATCGGGTGCAGGGGCGGGGCGACGCGGCGGAGCGTCTCGTCGAGGACGCACTCGCGCTGCAGGCCGCCGGCGCCTTCGCCGTCGTGCTGGAGATGGTCCCGGCATCGGTCGCCGCGCAGGTGACGAAGGCGCTCGACATCCCGACGATCGGCATCGGCGCCGGCCCGGACTGCGATGCCCAGGTCCTGGTGTGGACCGACATGGCGGGGCTCAACGGCGGTAAGCCGCCGCGTTTCGTGAAGCGGTATGCCGATCTGCGCGGCACGCTCCTCGGCGCCGCGCACGCCTACGCCGAGGACGTCCGCAACGGGGTCTTTCCGGCACCGGAGCACTCGTTCGAGGAGTGACCCTGGTTTGCTTGATCGACCCCCAATAGAACTTAGGAGTCGATCAAGCAAACCAGGGTCGATCAGCCGCGCAACTCCGCCATGACCGCGCTCAGGGCGGGGCCGGACGCGGCGTGCGTGCTCCAGCTCGTGATTCCCCACCGCTCGTGACGTCGCACCAGTTCCTCGGCGGCGGCCGTCACGCTCGGTGCGAACAAGAAGAACGGTGTGTCGAGCAGCTGCTCCACCGTGATCCGGCCGGCAACCCGCTCGGCGAACTCCGCGGCGGCCTGCTCCGGCGGCCGATCGACGATGACGTGCTGCAGCAGCGCGTCGAGCGCTGGGCGACGTGCGCCGGCGACCCGCCGGACCTGCGCCAGCCGCTCGTCCGTGGCTGCGGCGGAAGCCACGGTGAAGGTCCCGGCCCGCTCGCCGGGAACCTGCAGAAGTCCGGACAGCGCGACGACGTCCGCCTCCCGCGCGGCGACCTCCAGGCCCGCCGCGGACATGGCGCCGACAACGAGCGGGATGGGCTGCTGCACCGCACTCGGCCTGTGGTCCGAATCGGCAAGCCGACGGCGGACGTCCTTGATCGTGGCGGCCATGGTCGAGATCCGGTCGGCCAGCGGGAGGAAGCGGATACCGATGTCCTCGTGCTCATCCCGCATGTGCCCGGCACCGAGCCCGAGGTCCAATCGGCCGCCGCTGAGCGCGTCGACGGTCGCGGCCTCCCGGGCGAGCAGGCCGGGGTTCCAGAACGCGACGTCGAGGACGTAGGTGCGCAGCCGGATCCGGGATGTCACCATCGCCGCGGCCGCGAGGATCGCGAACGGCGCGGTATGCCCGACATGATCGGCCACGGTCAGGGCGTCGAAGCCGGCCGCCTCGGCGTCAATGGCCGCTCGGCGTACCTGCTCAGCGGTGCGCGCCTCGCCGATGTTGACTCCGAAGGTGAAGCCGGGCGTCGTCATGAGTCAGCTATCAGTCAGCCCTCGTCGTCGTCACCGCGCCAGCGACGGTCTTCCTCGTCCCACGCGTCAGTGCGCTCCCGCGCCGTCTCCAGGGCCCGCGCGGCGGCCTCCCGGGTCGGGTACGGACCGAGCAGGTCCTTGGACTGGCCCTTCTTGGCCAGTTCCTCGACCTGTCCCGTGCGCACGTTGTAGAAGAACTGGGGCGCCTCGCTCATGTGATGGACACTAGGCGGTCGGGCCGGGTCGCGGAAGCGCTCGCAGGTGCGGGGAGGGCACACCGCCTAGACTCACCACATGGACAATCCGTCCGGAACGTCGATCGCCGAGCCCACTCCCGCGCAGGCCGGTATGGCGCACCGCACGGCTCCGCTCGGCACGCTGGTGCCCGGCGTCATCAGCCCGCGGCGCCCGGTGCCGGCCGACATCCCCCGTCCCGAGTACGTCGACCGGCCAGGCCCGCGGCGTTATGACGGCCCGGAGGTCAAGGACCCGGAGATCATCGAGCGGATGCGCGTCGCGGGCCGGCTGGCCGCCCAGGCGATGAACGAGGTCGCGCGGTACATCGCTCCCGGCGTCACCACCGACGAACTGGACCGGATCGGCCACGAATTCCTCGTCGACCACCACGCCTACCCGTCCACTCTCGGCTACCGCGGATTCCCGAAGTCGCTGTGTACGAGCCTCAACGAGGTCGTCTGCCATGGCATCCCCGACTCGACCGTCCTGCAGGACGGCGACATCGTCAATATCGACATCACGGCCTACGTGACGATCGACGGCATCGGCGTGCACGGTGACACCGACGCCACCTACCTGGTGGGTGACGTGGACGAGGAATCGCGGCTGCTCGTCGAGCGCACCCACGAGGCGATGATGCGCGGCATCAAGGCGGTGGCGCCGGGCCGGCAGATCAACGTCATCGGGCGGGTCATCCAGTCCTACGCCCGCCGCTTCGGCTACGGCGTCATCCGTGACTTCACCGGGCACGGCATCGGCACCGCATTCCATTCCGGGCTCGTGGTTCCGCACTACGACGCCGCACCCAATTACGACACGGTGATGGAGCCTGGCATGACCTTCACCATTGAGCCGATGCTGACGCTCGGCACGCACGAATGGGACATGTGGAACGACGGCTGGACGGTGGTCACCAAGGACCGCGGTCGCAGCGCACAGTTCGAGCACACGGTGCTCGTCACCGAGTCCGGCGCCGAGATCCTGACCCTGCCATGAGCACGTCGGAGACCGCGCACCGGCGCCGCCGGGCCATCCCCCTCACCGGCCGGGGATTCGGCGTCGACATCGGCGGGTCGGGCATCAAGGGAGCGCCGGTGGACCTGGCCGAGGGCCGCTTCCTGGCCGAGCGGCTGCGGATCCCCACGCCGTCGCCGTCCACGCCGGGCGCCGTTGCCGACACCCTCGCGGAGCTTGTCCGGGAGTTCGGGGACGCCGCGGGCGACCGGCAGATCGGCGTCACCTTCCCAGCCGTCATCCAGCACGGCGTGGCTCGCACCGCGGCCAACGTCGACCGGTCGTGGATCGACACGGACGTGGACGCCCTGTTCACCGCCGTGCTTGGACGGGCGGTGCACGTGATGAACGACGCCGACGCCGCCGGCTTCGCCGAGGCCCGCTTCGGTGCGGCGCGGGACGTCGACGGCGTGGTGATCGTGTGCACCCTCGGCACCGGCATCGGGTCCGCACTGCTGGTGGACGGCGAACTGGTCCCGAACACCGAACTCGGGCACCTGGAGATCGACGGGCACGACGCGGAGAAGCGTGCGGCGGACAGCGCCCGTGATCGGGAGAGCCTGTCGTGGGAGGCGTGGGCCGCCCGGCTCGAGCGGTACTTCGGGGTGGTCGAGAGCCTGTTCTGGCCGGACCTGTTCGTCGTCGGTGGCGGCGTCAGCAAGAAGGGCGACAAGTTCCTCCCGCTGCTCACCCTCCGAACGCCGATCGTCGCGGCGCAGCTGCGCAACGACGCGGGGATCATCGGCGCGGCCACGCTCGCGGCCGAGGAGGGCTGAGGCCGCCGGAGCACGACGGCGCCGGTCCGACGAAGGGTGTCGGACGGAACGTGTCGGACGCCAGGTGTCGAACGAGGCGTCAGGTGCCGGTGTCGTCGTCGAAGTACCGGTCGATGTCGTCGGCGTCACTCAGGGCGGCGCTGTTCTCGGCGACCAGGCGGAGGTAGTCCAGCGCGCCGTCCCGACCCAGCGTCCGCGTACTGACCGAGCCGGCGATCGACGCGAGGGCGGTGATGAAGGCCAGCCGCGAGTGCTCGTCCTGGCCCAAGTCGGTGAGCAGGTAATGCATCGCCTCGTGATCACCGAGGAGCTGGAAGCGGATGAAGGCGGCTGCCCGCTGGTTGGCGCGGGCGGCGGCCCGGCGATCGACGGCGGACAAGGCGAGCTCCTCGGCGGCGGCCTCCCTCACGGGCTGTCGGTCCACCGCATCATCCGAGACGCCAGGGCGCAACCCCCCGTAGCCGCCACCACCCGACCGGACCAGCCTGGCCCGCGACGCCGGGCGCATCCCGAGGATGCCCGGCCACAGTCCGTAGCCGTCGGCCGTACGACGCCGGCCGCCGTGATTGTGGAAGATCTGTCGGCTGTCAGCCGACGGATCTTCCAAAATCACGGCCAACCTCGGGCTGGATGTGGGCGGACGAGCCGGACTGTAAGCCGGATCCTGTACCGGCGCCGGGGCGCCGGTGGCGGCCATCCATCTCGGGACGCCGTTGCCGACGCCCTCGTGCGGCCTACCCGAGTGCTCGGGCGGGCAGCCCTCAAACGCACCCTGCTCGGCCTTGCTCCGGGTGGGGTTTACCGAGCCGCACCGGTCACCCGGTGCGCTGGTGGTCTCTTACACCACCGTTTCACCCTTACCGGGTCCGTGGCGTTGCCGCGTCCCGGCGGTCTGCTTTCTGTGGCACTGTCCCGCGGGTCACCCCGGGTGGGCGTTACCCACCACCCTGCCCTGTGGAGTCCGGACTTTCCTCGGCGGGCACCTCACGGTGTCCGACGCGGCCGCCCGTCCGGCTCGTCCGCACCGAACAGACTAACAATGGGCCAGGCCGCAGCGGCAACGCCGTCAGGGTTGTACCGAGAACTTCACGACCCCGGCATCACCAGAACCGTCCATCCGCACGCGCACCCGGCTGCCCAACTGGAGCGATCCAGCGCATCGAGCCAGCACCGGCGGGTCGAGCAACTGCACATGCCCGCCGTCGCCGTCTCTGTCGACGTCGACCACGACCGCGGCGAACGACTCGCCGTCCCGACCGGCCAGTGACGCCGACTCCACGGCGTCGAGGCAGCGCCGCTCCACCTCCCCGGCCAGCCGGTCCGTGGCGGCCATCACCTGCGGCAACAGCGGAAGGCCGGCAAGCACCCAATCGGCGGCGGCCGCTCCGCGATGCAGCGCATGACACGCTGCCAGGCCGAACCGATCGACCAGCCGGCGCAGCGGCGCGGTGACGTGCGCGTACGGCGCGGCCACCGCCGCGTGCACCTGGCCGGGATCCGCTGGGCCGGTAACCGGTTCCGTCACCGGCCGGTAGCCGGCGCCGCGGAACAGCGAGGCCGCCGCGTGCAAGAGCGCAAGGTGCACCGGGTCGGCCGGATCGAGGGTCCGCAACAGCTCGCCGTACGAGGCACCGTCCGGCCACCGGACACCGAGCCGGGCGGCCTGAGTGCGGAATCGATCGACCGCGCCCGAATCGGGCGGAGGCATGGTCCGCAGGATCCCTACGCCGCCGGCCAGCATGATCCGCGCGGCCGCCATGCCGGTCATCAGCGACAGCTGCGCGTTCCAGTCCTCGGCGGGCACCGGCGGTCGCAGCCGAAGCCCGAAGCCGGTGCCGGCGGGGACTACCTCCTGCTCCGGCAAGCGAAGGCTGGCTCCGCCGCGGGCCCGCTCCCGGTCCTGCCGCAGCCGGCCGATCTCCCGCAGCAGCAAGGCCACCTGACGCGGCTCCGCTGCCGGCTCGGTCCCACCGTTGGCGCGCGCCGCGGGGTCGGCATCCGCCAGGGCTTGAACGCCGTCATAGTCCAGCCGAGCCCGGCTGCGCACCAGAGCCCGGACCAGGTCGACTCGTTCCACCTCGCCGTTGCCGTCCAGGTCGAACCGCCACACGAAGGCGGGCCGGGACTGGTCCGGCAGCAGGCTGGCGGCGTGCTCACTGAGTACCGGCGGATGCAGCGGCGTGCGCAGGTCCGGTGAGTAGATCGTCTGCCCGCGGCGCAGCGCCTCGGCGGCCACCGGCCCGGAGGGGTCGACGAACGCCGGGACGTCGGCGATCGCGTAATCCACGTGATAGCCACCGGCCCGCCGTCGCAGCAGCATCGCTTGATCGAGGTCCGTCGAGCCCGGCGGGTCCAGGGTCACGAACGGCAGGTCGGTGAGGTCCGCCTCCGGCTCGGCCGGCCGCCGGGCCGCCTCCTCGGCGGCGGTGAGCACCTCACGCGGGAAGCCGGTCGGAATCCCCAGCTCCGCCCGAATCGCCGCGAACCGGTCGGTCAAGCCCGACAGCTCCCCGCTAGTGCCGCGAAGCCGGGTCGACTGTGTCGCCATGGGCACACCGTAGGGGACGGCTCGTCGCGGTGATCAGCTCGCGGCGGAGGGACAAGCGGAACGGCCAGCGGGCCGGAACCCGCTGGCCGTTCCCATCAGGTAGGTGACAGACCTACGGCGTCGGGTCGGCGTAGGAGCCGCCGAAGATGTCGGAGTTACCGAACGTCGCCGGGCAGGCCGCCTGCACCGGCGGCGCCACCGGCAGGTCCTCCTCCTGCGTCGGCTCCTCCTCGTCCTCACCGCCTCCCGGCTCCTCGGGTTCGGCCACCTGCTGCCCGGTGCTCACCGCCAGGTCGTGCAGTGCCTGCCGGTAGGCGTCGATGGCCGGGCAGTCGGCCGCGTTGCGGACGTCGTTCCACACCGCGGTGCCGTAGTCGCGCGTCGCCGCCGCGTAGACGTAGTCGCCCAGGAACTCCGCCGCCAGGTTGTTCTGCGAGGAGCCCCTGGCATCACCGCTCGCACCCCGGTGCAGGGTGGTGAAGGCCCCGACCGTGCCGCCGGTCACGTCCGCGTGCCGGACGACGCCGAGCAGTTGCCGATCGTTCCCTGGCCCGACCGCGCTCTCCCGGAACGGCGTCGTGAAGGCGTTGTACACGAGGTAGACGTCGGTGCCGTCCGGCGAGATCGCCGGCGCCGTGTAGAAGCCGCGATCCGTCGACTCGGTGACGTCCCGGGCGGGCGCCCAGGTGCCACCGCGGTCGGTCGAGGTGCTGAACATGACGTTCTCGTCGTTGAGCACCCGGCCGTCGACCCACGAGAGCACGATCTGGTCGGTGGCGTCCGCACCGGTCGGGGCGCCGTTCGCGATGTCCGCGGACGGTGCCGGCGCCAGGTCGTCCCGGGCACCCGCCACGCCGTCCATGACGCAGCGACCGATCGAAGGCTCGAACCGGCTGCACAGGTCGTAGGCGTTGAAGATCGTCCGCGGCCGGCTCCAGGTCGCACCCCCGTTCGTCGATGTGATCATCTGGATCTGGCCCAGACCAGGTGCCCCGACACCGAACTGGTAGTCGAACACGTAGACCTTGCCCTGGGAGTCGGTCCGCACCGTGCACCCGGACCGCCCGAACCCGTTCCGGCTGGACACGTTGTTCGTCGCCGGCGTCACCTGGTGATCGGTCCAGGTCTCCCCGCCGTCGGGCGACACCAGGACGTTCAGCGGCTGGGACCGGGACTGCACGCCGCGGAACGCCGCGTAGCAGCCGTAGACCCGGCCGAAGTACGGGCTGGACTCGGCGTTGTCGGCCCAGATCTGTTCCTTGTCGGAGAACAGCGCGCCGTTCTGCTTGCTGGCGATCACGGGCGCGCTCCACGCGCTGTTGTCACCGTCGGCGGCGGACTCGACGTCGTCGGTGTGCGAGACGGCGATCGCCTCGAAGCCGCCGAACGCCTGGCGTCCTGGGAAGTTCGAGGTCAGGTTGGCGTAGTACAGCCGCGACCCGTTCTCCCACGAGAAGGTTCCGTTGCTGGGCACCGGACCGAAGGCAACTGCGGGATCACCGTCGCTGACCAGCCCGTTCTCGTAGTAGTTGGGCAGGGTGCCGATCGGCCCGGGCCCGGCGCACTCCTCGTCATCGTCGTCGTCGCCCGGCTCGCCGAGGCAGTGGCGCGCGGTGAATCCTTGGTAGGTGGGCTGGATCCAGCTCGCTCCGCCGTCGAAGGAGAAGTAGATCCCGGACACGCCCACGCCGTCGGTGAACGGACACGTGTTGTCCTCACCGGCGTTGCAGGCCTCCATGTCGATGTTGTCATTGGCCCCGGCTGCGAGCACAGACGGGTGCGCCTGGTCGATCGCCACCGCCGGTTCGTTCTGCTTGTTCTGCGAGAACGGTGTGTCTGGGCTGCCGACCGTCACCTCGGTGTCTCCGTCGGCGGCGGCAGCTGAGTTCAGTCCTGTGATCGACAACGCCGCGGCAGCCACCACGACGGCGAGTCTCGCCAGTCTCATCCGACCCTCCGTTGTCCCCATTGACAGGAAGATTGACAGGAAGGGCGCCGCCCGGGCGTGGACCCCGACACGTGGGCGGGAACCCGCGGAACACCCTTCACCCGTTCGGCCCGATGGGCAACCGAGGCGGCACCGTCGTCTCCCGATCCGTGCGGGCGCCCTACCGTGTCGGGCATGAATCCCGAGGAGTTCCGGGCCGCCGGGCACGCGCTGATCGACTGGATCGCCGACTACCGGGCGCGGCTGACCGCGTTGCCGGTACGCGCCCAGGTCGGCCCCGGCGACGTCGCGCAGGCGCTCCCCCATCACCCGCCCGAGGGCGTCGACGACTTCGCCGCCCTGCTCGCCGATCTCGATCGCGTCGTCGTTCCCGGCATCACCCAGGTGCAGCACCCCCGGCACTTCGGCTGGTTCCCGTCCAACGCATCGCTGGCCTCAGTTCTCGGGGACC
>Ga0081539_10001507_pt1 | contig 39333 bp, 37 predicted proteins | sample TabmetS4T2R2_FD_71023 | JGI IMG/M metagenome (GOLD analysis project Ga0081539, IMG submission 71023) | Tabebuia heterophylla rhizosphere microbial communities from the University of Puerto Rico - S4T2R2 | ecosystem: Host-associated > Plants > Roots > Rhizosphere ... | reverse complement strand
GATCTCGGCGGCGCTGAAGATCGACGACCTCAAGATCGAGCTCGGCTATGCGCTGCTGCCGCTGGTCAATGCGCCGGACGGCTCGGACCGCCTCACCGAGCAGATCAAAGCGCTGCGCCGGTCGCTCGCGATCGAGATGGGCTTCGTCATGCCGGCGGTGCGCATCCTCGACAACGTCCAGCTCGAGGCGAACAGCTACATCATCAAGCTGAAAGAGGTCGACTCCGGCAATGGACGGATCTGGCCGGCCCAGTACATGGTGATGGACCCGGCCGGCGGACAAGTTCAGCTTCCCGGCACGCACACCACCGAGCCGACCTTCGGCCTGCCAGCCACATGGGTCGACGCCGCGCTCAAGGAGGAAGCGGCGATCAAAGGCTACACCGTGGTCGACGCGGCGACCGTGCTCGCGACGCATCTCACCGAAATCCTGAAAGCCAACATGTCGGAGCTGCTCTCCTATGCGGAGGTGCAGAAGCTGATCAAGGATTTGCCGAAGGAACAGGGCGAGCTGGTCAAGGATATCGTGCCGGGGCAGATCACGATCTCGGGCGTGCAGCGCGTGCTGCAGCTCCTGCTCACCGAGCGCGTCTCGATCCGCGACCTGCCGACAATCCTCGAAGGCATGGCCGACGGGCTTGCCTTCTCGCGCAACCCCGCGACCCTGGTCGAACATGTGCGCACGCGGCTCGCGCGGCAGATCTGCGCCCAGCACGTATCGCCGAACGGCTACCTGCCGCTGATCGCGCTGTCGGCCAAATGGGAGCAGGCCTTCGCCGAGTCGATCATCGGACAGGGCGAGGATCGCAATCTCGCGATGGCGCCGTCACGGCTCTCGGAATTCATCATGCTGGTGCGCGAGCGGTTCGAGGACGCGGCGCGCGAAGGCGAAGCGCCGGTGCTGGTCACCTCACCCGGTATCCGGCCGTTCGTGCGCTCGATCGTCGAACGCTTCCGCAGCCAGACCCCGGTGCTGTCGCAGTCCGAAATCCATCCGCGCGCGAGGTTGAAGACGGTTGGTGGGATCTGAGTTTCCCGCTCAGCACTCGTAGGGTGGGCGAAGGCGCGGGCCATTTTTGCCGACCTCTCCACGCGAACAATGTAGCGCCGCGCCCACGCGTCGATGTTGCAGGAACGCGTGGGCACGGCGCGCATAGCGCGCCTTTGCCCACCCTACAGACCACACTTTAGCACGGCAGCATCTTGTGGCGTTGCGCGTAGGTCACCATAGCGTGGCGGAAGGCGGGTCCGCCCTCGAAGGCGAGATCGCCCTTGATGCGGTAGACCTGTGCGCCGCCGCCGATCGCATAGAAGTCATCGGTCATCTTGTAGAGCTTCCGGTCCCAATCCGACCAGTCGCCGGCAAACCACCGCTCGCGCCGCGCCGTGTTGTCGCGGATATAGGATTCGCCAAACATCGCGAGGGTGCGCCGAAAAACTTCCGCCTGCGGCGCGAGCCCAAGCTCCACCATCGCTTCCAGCACCTCCGGCGCGATGTCGCCGGATGAATTGTAGAAGAACTGGTGCACGCCACCATTCTCGAATTCCATGTTGAACATCGAGAGCGCGATGAGATGCCGCTGTTGTGGCGGCAGCGCCGCAAGCTGCCGGGCAATGTCGTCCGCGGATTTGCTCCAATCGACCTTGCGGTCGAGTGCCGCGATCAGATGGCGCAGCCGATCATTGTAGCCGAGCTTCTCACGCAAACCTTCGATGCGCGCGAACAGCGCCGGATTGGCATTGACGTACGCCACGATGGTGTCGGTGAATTGCTTGCGTGTGCCGAAGGAACGATCGACGGCGAGCAGCGCGTGATCGAAGGCATTGAGATTTTTGCCTGGCTTGGAATAGCCGAAGAATTTCGCGCGCGCCTTGTCGTCGGTCGGATAGGGAGTGCCGAAAAAGCTCATCGCGCGCGCGAACAGCTCGTGCTCGCGCACAAGTCCGGCCTCCTTGAGCGCATCACGGATCGCCGGCGCGATCGAGCCGCCGCTCAGGTAGAAAAAGGTGTGCAGGCTGTCCTCGTAGCCGAGGTTGCGCTGCAGCGCGGTGAGAAGCACGAGCCGGCGCATGTCCTCATCGAGCGGCGCAATCCGCTTGGAGAAATCGTCCGCCGGTTCGAGTCCAGCGTGGACCGAATAACGGCCGGTCGCATGCTCGATCAGCCCCCAGAACGGCACTTCCGGGCGGGCGGCCTTGGCATCTTCGGTGATCTCATCGGGCGACTGGCGCACGTGGCAGCCATTCGACTTCACCTGCGGCGAGAAACCCGGGATCGGAAACTTGATCTCGTTCTTCTTTTTCGGACTTGGCGCGTCCGGTTTCATGTCGGTGTCGGGTGCGGCCTGCGGGGTACCGACCAGCAAGGCGAAGATTGCGAGTATCAGCGCGCCCGTCCCGAGCCGCGCCAGAGTCGTTCGAGGCCGCATCGATCGTCGCCCGTTTTCCAAGAACCAGATCACCGCCTTTTTGTCGGGAGTCGCATCGGAACCGTTCAATCCCGCCGCGGTTAAGCCCCTTTGGGCGGGGTCTGTGCAGCGATGAAGGTATTATAGTACTCCAAGATCACGGACGCGCGAGCGGTCGTGATCGGGCCGGCACGGCCTTGTGACCCGCCAGAGGGCTGCGCCAGCCCCGACAAGAGCCCATATCTCTCAATAACATAGGACGGAACCACCGAAATGCCGGCCAAATGCGCCGACATGGCGAATAAGTCACAGTCAACGAAACTTTCGTGGTGGAAAAGCGTTTCTGCGATTGAACCAACCGCCGGGTCGCAGCGACCAACGATCAGGACCGGGGAGAGATCCCATGAACCATTCGCTTGTTACCGCTGATCGCACGACCCACCTGAAGATCGTGGCTGTATCGCTGATCGCAGCGATCGCCGTGATCCTGGTCGGCATCACCGCCCGCATCACCGACACTGGAACCACTTCGGCGAAGCTCGAGGCGCATGGCCCTGTGCTGAAGGCCGGCAAGCCCTCGACCGTGACCGCCCGCGACGGATCTACCATTCAGTAATTGTTGCGTTTTTCTGGAAGTGACCTCCGCAAGCCCCTTTGAGCGCCCTCTGGGCGCTCTTTTTTTTCGTCGGCGCGTGATCTTGTCCGAAAACCGATCCCCATTCCGGATCAAGTCCGGGACAGGCTTTTTCGGGATCATGCGCCATAGCGCGTATCAGACGCGCGTTAGGGATTCTGCGGCTGGGTCACCTGCAGCAGCTTGGCATGGATGACCGGGCCCGTCGGCCGGTCGGTTGGCGAGCCCCCGAGCGGCTCGAGCGAAATCCCGAACGTCGCATTGTTGATCACGGTCGGATCGTAGGCCGCGAGCGTCGCCTTCACGGTGAAGTCCTCGTTCCCTAGTACGCCGAGCGATTGCGGCGGCCCGCCGGGCTGCGTCGCGATCCAGAGCTGGTAGGACTTGTCCGCGAGGCGCTCGGCCGCGACCTGACGCACCGTCACAATGCGCTTGTCGATGTCGACCGACATGACGAAGGACGGCGACTGCTCGTCCTTCTGGAATACCGCGACGAATTGCGCCGGGCGCGCCGCGGGCACCTCGCGCACCACCTCGACCACCTGCTGCGGCGGCCGCAGCGCCGTAGGCATCAGATCGGGCCGCAGGTCACGCGCGACCACGACGCCGACGAGGCACGCCGCCAGCGCGCCGGTCACGGCCGTAAGACCACGCCAGCGCCGCATGCGCTGCGTCAGATCGATGATCTCGGCCGTCGGCGCCGCGGGTGCCGGCGCAACGGCTTCAGGCAGGCGCATCGGCTCGCTCGGCCCGGCCTCGGCGACGCGCGCCCTGATCAGCTCCCAGACCGGCTCCGGCGGCTCCACCGGCGCGACCATGACATTGAGCTCGCCAAGCCGCCGCTCCCAGCGCCGCACTTCGCTCGCGAAATCCGCGTCGATCAACAGCAAGGCGTCGGCCTGCGCGCGCTCATCGGCATCGAGCGTGCCAAGCGCGTATTCCGCCGCAAATCCTTGCCTCTCTTCGTCCATCGTCATGACCCGAGGCACTCCCGGATCTCCATGAGGCTGCGTCGCAGCCAGGTCTTGATCGTATTCGCCGGCGCATCGAATTTCGCCGCCAACTGGTCGCGGCTCCAGCCGCTATAGTAGGCGAGCAGCACCATGCGCCGCTTGTCTTCCTCGAGCTGGCCGAGACACGCGAGCAGCCGCCGCAACTCTTCGGTCATCTCGCGCCGCGCCAGCGGGTTCGGCTCCTCTCCGGCGGCTTCCATGGCGGCCGGCTCGTCCTCGAGCGAAGCCTCGCTCTTCTTGCGGAGCAGATCGAGCGCCCGGTTGCGCGCGATCGCCACCATCCAGGTGATCGGCGAGGCCAGCTTGGGATCGAAGCTGCCGGCGCTGTGCCAGATCTTGAGATAGGTTTCCTGCAACACCTCGTCGGCCAGGTCATTTCGGCGCAAGATACGCAGTACGACGCCGTACAGTTTCGCCCGGGTGGCTACGTACAAGCGCTCAAAGGCCGCCTGGTCGCCCTTGGCGACGGCAGCCATCAGCCAGACGAGTTCGGCAGGCGTCAGCATCCAGGGCCCATCCGCGATCAGGAACGATGGCTGGGACGCGCCGGGATTGCAACGGGGCGCGCGCACCATCTGGCCCCGCCGGTCCGGCGCAGCCTTCCCGTCAATACGCTCGAAATTGCGGAAGGTTTGCGGCTTCAGGCTCGGGCGACCCGCATCGTGCCGATGCGGTCGAGTTCGGCCTGCTCGCGCATATTGTCGGCAGCGCGTTCGCGCGCCTGATCGCGCTCGTCGAGCAGCTCGACCTTCTTCAGCTCTTCGAACGCCTCCGCGAGCGCAAGCCGGGCGTCCTCGAGCTGGGTCTTGAGCTCGTCGGCCGAGCGCTTGAGGTTGTCGCGACGGGTCATCGCCGCCTTGGCGTAGGTCGGATAGGCAAAATGCGTCGGATCATGAATGCCGGCGCGATCCTGCTCGGTGGCGATCTCGCGATCGAGATCGCCAGCCATCCGATCGAAGTCGGCGACCATGCTTTCGATTTGTGCGACGCGACGCCGCTTCTCGTCGACCTGAAACTTCCGCAGGCGAATGAGTGTCTCACGCGACTTCATCGACTCTTACTCCCCAGAAGTCCCCATTCCCGAATCATGGAACAGACGGCGCCCCATACACGGACCCCGAAGTTCTGATCTCCACCGAGGATCGAATGTGGCATCACAACGTTAGTTTTCGGTTGCCGTGGCGGCGAGGATTTGGGCGAGTTGTGTATACCCATCGTTTAGAGAGGTTGACTCTTCCTTACCTTGCTTGAGGAATTGCTCGAAGGCCGGGTTCAGCGCGATCGCCTCGTCGACCTCGGCGCTCGAGCCGGCCCGATATGCGCCGAGCCGGATCAGCTCTTCCATGTCGGCAAAGGTTGCCATGACGGCGCGCGCCTTGCTGATGACCGGCAGGAACGCCGGATCGGCGGCGCGCGGCATGGTGCGGGAGACCGACTTCAGGACGTTGATCGCCGGGTAGCGGCCGCGCTCCGCAATCGCGCGCTCCATCACGATGTGGCCATCCAGAATCGAACGCACGGCATCCGCGATCGGCTCATTGTGATCGTCGCCGTCGACCAGCACGGTGAAGATGCCGGTGATCGTGCCTTGCTCGGTGCCGGGTCCGGCGCGCTCGAGCAGTCGCGGCAGCTCGGTGAAGACGGTCGGCGTATAGCCTTTGGCGGTCGGCGGCTCGCCGGCCGAGAGGCCGATCTCGCGCTGCGCCATCGCAAAGCGCGTGACCGAGTCCATCAGCACCAGCACGTCCTTGGCGGCGTCGCGGAAATATTCGGCGATCGCCAGCGTCAGATAGGCGGCCTGGCGCCGCATCAGCGCGGGCTCGTCGGAGGTCGACACCACCACGACCGAGCGCGCGAGGCCTGCCTCGCCGAGATCGTCCTGCAGGAACTCCTGCACCTCGCGTCCGCGCTCGCCGATCAGCCCGATCACCGACACGTCGGCGACAACGTTGCGCGCCATCATCGAGAGCAGCACCGATTTGCCGACGCCCGAGCCTGCGAATACGCCCATGCGCTGGCCGCGGCAGCAGGTCACGAAGGTGTTGAGCGCGCGCACGCCAAGATCGAGCGGCGCGCCGACGCGCTTGCGCGCGTGCGCGGGCGGCGGCGCGTTGCGGAACGGATAGGGCGACGGCCCGAGCGGCAACGGGCCCTTGCCGTCGAGCGGCTCGCCCATGGCATTGATGACCCGCCCGAGCCAGCCCACGCAAGGCCGCACCGCGGCCTGGACCGAGGTCACGAGCGCGCGGCAGCCGCGCCGCACGCCTTCCAGCGCCGCATAGGGCATCAGCAATGCGTTCGCGCCGGTGAACCCGACGACCTCGCACGGGATGAACCGGCTTGGGCCGGTCTCGATGATGACGCGCGCGCCGACCGACATGGCGTGAATGGGACCGGCGACCTCGACCATCAGGCCGCGGACGCCGACCACCCGGCCATAGATCTCGACGTCGTCGAGTTCGCTGATCTGCTCGGCGAGGGCTTTCATCTGGTTGTTCCGATCCGGAGGACTACGGATGTTTCCTTAACCGGGCATTTACTCGCTTCGTTAATGATTGCCTCACCGTCCTTGGGACAACAGCGTCTCGCTTTCCAGGACGGAGGGGCGAGTCGCAGGGGTCGGTTACCGCCGATTCTTAATCCGGAACGTGAATAGGCTACGGCTAATAAAACCGCTCAGGACCAGCATATTACGGCGATTCTGCAGCTTTCGCACAGTAAATGCTTGCGCATGAGAATCAGGTTTTGTTAACCATTGCCCGCTAGCGTGCCCGAATCGAGTTTTGTCCCAAAGGCGTTCTTGAGGGGCCAACAGGCCCGCCGACCTGAGCCCAGAGGGCGTGGAAGGGGACTGGCATGCGCGTTCTGCTGATTGAAGACGATAGCGCGACCGCGCAATCGATCGAGTTGATGCTGAAATCCGAGAGTTTCAACGTCTATACGACCGATCTCGGCGAAGAAGGTGTCGATCTCGGAAAGCTCTACGATTACGACATCATCCTGCTCGACCTCAACCTGCCCGATATGTCGGGCTACGAGGTCCTGCGGACGTTGCGCGTTTCCAAGATCAAGACCCCGATCCTGATCCTCTCCGGCCTCGCCGGCATCGAGGACAAGGTTAAAGGCCTCGGTTTCGGCGCCGACGATTATATGACCAAGCCGTTCCACAAGGACGAGTTGATCGCGCGCATCCACGCCATCGTGCGCCGCTCCAAGGGGCATGCGCAGTCGGTCATCAATACCGGCGACCTGGTCGTCAATCTCGACACCAAGACGGTCGAGGTGAACGGCGCCCGGGTGCACCTGACCGGCAAGGAATACCAGATGCTCGAGCTGTTGAGCCTGCGCAAAGGCACGACGCTCACCAAGGAGATGTTCTTGAACCATCTCTATGGCGGCATGGACGAGCCGGAGCTGAAGATCATCGACGTGTTCATCTGCAAGCTGCGCAAGAAGCTTGCGAACGCCTCGAATGGCAAGAACTACATCGAGACCGTCTGGGGCCGCGGCTACGTCCTGCGCGAGCCAAGCGATACCGACGAGCGCATTCCCGCCTGACGCCGCGGGGCCCGACAGCCCCTCCTCCCGCCTACAGAACCCCGCCGCGATGGCGGGGTTTTTGTTTTGCCGCGGCCGACTGCTTCATTCGCCTGACATCCGCGATCTCTGTTCGCGCCCTCTCGCAACGGAGCGCGAAGGCGCGGTGCGGGATCGCTATCGTGAAAGGCACGATCGCGTCGACGCTCATGCTCGATTCCGGAGTTCGCGATATCTTGCGGCGCATTTCTGTGCGAGCTTCAGACATCGAATGAAGAGCCTGCCTATCGTGCGCTAATATCCTGAACCCGAAATTCGCAGCCCGCTTCGCCGCACGTCCTATGCGAACTTCGAATACAGAGACATTGGTGGGGTCATTTGCGCGCCGCGGCAACGTGGACCCGTGTCTTGCCCAGAGATTGCCCCAAAGCCAGCCACATAAGCGCAGCTTACCGGAACCCACCTCGCCCGACGCGGTTAATGCCGTGACCGAGCGGACCGTTGTTAATTCAAACAGGAATACATTCTTGCGCCGCCGCGATCTCCTGACCACCGCTCTGGCGTTGCCGTTCGTCGCGCGCCCGCTCTCGTCCACACTCGTCACGCAAGCGCAGGCGCAAGAGAAAGGTGTGCCGTTCGAGGCGGCAGCCATCCGCGCGATGGCGCGCGAGCTCGCGCAGAAGCCCTACAAGGCGCCGGACAACAAGCTTCCCGACCCGCTGAAGGACTTGACCTACGATCGCTACCGCATGATCCGCTTCAAGCCGGATCAGGCCTTGTGGAAAGCCGACGGACTGCCGTTCCAGCTGCAGTTCTTCCATCGCGGCTTCTACTACACCAATCGCGTCGATCTCTACGAGGTGAAGGACGGGATCGCGACGCCGATCGTCTATTCGCCCGACATGTTCACCTTCGGTGATCAGAGCCCTCCCGACATCAAGGGCAACCTTGGTTTCGCGGGCTTTCGCATTCACGGGCCGATCAACCGGCCGGACTATTTCGACGAGATCGGCGTCTTTCTCGGCGCCAGCTATTTCCGCGCCGTCGCCAAGGGGCAGGTCTACGGGCTTTCGGCACGCGGCCTGTCGATCAAGACCGCCGATCCGACCGGCGAGGAGTTTCCAATCTTCAAGGGCTTCTGGATCGAGCGGCCGGCGAAAGGCGCGAACTCGATCGTGGTGCATGCGCTGCTCGACAGCGAAAGCGCCGCGGCCGCCTACCGCTTCACCATCCGTCCGGGCGAGACCACGACTTATGACATCGAGGTGACGCTCTATCCGCGCGTCCAGATCGAGCAGCCGGGGCTTGCGACGCTCACCAGCATGTACTTCTTCGGACCGAACGATCGCGGCGGCGTCGACGATTTCCGTCCCGCCGTGCACGACTCCGACGGCCTTGCGATGCAGAACGGACGCGGCGAGCAGCTCTGGCGCCCCTTGAGCAACCCGACCGACCTGCAGGTCAGCGCCTTCGTGGACAGCAGCCCGCGCGGCTTCGGACTGATGCAGCGCGAGCGCGCGTTTCATCGCTTCGAGGACCTCGAAGCACGCTATGAGAAGCGCCCGAGCGCCTGGGTCGAGCCGATCGGCGATTGGGGCGAAGGCGAGGTGCGCCTCGTCGAGATCCCAACGTCGACCGAGATCAACGACAACATCGTGGCGTACTGGCGTCCCCGCACGCCGACCCGCGCCAAGGGCGAATACATCTACACCTATCGGGTTCACTGGGGTTCGCGCATTCCCAAACCCCAGCCCCTCGCGCAGGTCGTCTCGACCCGCGTCGGAGCCGGAGCTGAGGACACGCGCCGGATCGTGGTCGATTTCGCCGGCGAGGCACTCAAGGCGGTCGCGCCCGCCGACATCAAAGCGAATGTCAGCGCCGACAAGGGCGCGCTGCGCAACATCGTGGTGCATCAAAATCCGGAAATCGCCGGCACGCGCGTGAGTTTCCAGCTTGCCGCCGGAAGCGAGAAGGCGATCGAGCTGAGGGCGCAACTCATGCGCGGCGACGACCCGCTCTCGGAAGTGTGGGTCTACCGATGGACGCCGTAACGGCGCAGCCGCAACCGATCGGGTTTCTGCCCCCCGAAGCACCGCTCGCAATGCCGGTGCAATCGCTCGACGGCGCGGGTCCGCGGGCGCAGCGCATCGGCGCGACGCCGTCCGTGCGCGGCCGGCGGATGTTCGTGTTCGGCGCCGCGCTCGGCATGAGCGTGATCGCGGCCTACGAGATGTATCTGGTGCTGGCAGTCGGCGGGCTGACGACGCTGGAAGCCGTGATCCTGGTGCTGTTCGTCATTCTGTTCGCCTGGATCGCGCTCTCCTTTGCCAGCACGCTCGGCGGCGTGATCGCGCTGATCAGGGGGCAGCTGACGTCGCTCGACATCGATGCTGCGGCACCCCGGCCCGCGATCACGACGCGCAGCGCGCTGTTGCTGCCGACCTACAATGAACCGCCCGACCGGGTCATGTCGCGCGTCCAGGCGGTCTACGAGTCGGTCGCCGAAGCCGGTGCGGCCGCGCTCTTCGACGTCTTCATCCTCAGCGACACGACCGATCCGGATGTGTTCGTCGCCGAGGAGGCGGCCTATTTGGCATTGCGCGCACGCCTGACCGACGCCGCCATCTTCTATCGCCATCGTCCCAAGAACGACGCCAAGAAGGCCGGCAACATCGCCGAATGGGTGCGCCGCTTCGGCGGGCATTATCAGCAGATGATCGTGCTGGATGCCGACTCGCTGATGACCGGCGACACGCTCCTTCGCCTCGTCGCCGCGATGGAGCGCAACCCGGGCGTCGGCCTGATCCAGACGTTTCCCGTGATGGTGAACGCAACGACGCCGTTTGCGCGCGTGCAGCAGTTCGCCGGCAGGCTCTACGGTCCGCTGATCGCCTACGGCCTTGCCTGGTGGCATGGCGGCGACGGCAACTACTGGGGCCATAACGCCGTCATTCGCACTCGCGCCTTCGCCGACTGCGGCGGGCTGCCAACGTTGAGCGGGCCACGCCCGATCGGCGGACATATTCTCAGCCACGATTTCGTCGAAGCCGCGCTGATGCGGCGCGGCGGCTGGGCGATCCATATGGCGCCGGCGCTGCCCGGCTCGTACGAGGAGTCACCCCCTTCGCTGACCGAATACGCGGCGCGCGACCGACGATGGTGCCAGGGCAATCTGCAGCACGCGGGCGTACTCCCCGCGCATGGCCTGCACTGGCTCAGCCGGCTGCATTTGATCACGGGCATCGGCTCTTACATCGCGGCGCCGCTGTGGCTCTTGTTCCTGATCACCGGCATCCTGATCTCGCTGCAGGCGCAATTTATTCGGCCCGAATACTTCCCGAAGACATTCACGCTCTATCCGCAATGGCCGGCGCAGGATCCGGTGCGTGCGGCTTACGTGTTCGCCGCCACGATGGGCCTGCTGCTCGCCCCCAAGCTGCTCGGCTATGTCGCCATGCTGGCGGACGGTCCGACGCGGCGCGGATTTGGCGGCGCGATCGGCACGTTCTTCAGCATGCTCTGCGAGATCCTCATCTCCGGCCTGATCGCGCCGGTGATGATGCTGATTCAGTCGTCGTCGGTCGCCGGCATCCTGATGGGCCGCGACAGCGGATGGAACGTGCAGCGCCGCGACGATGGAAGCCTCCCGCTGCGCGACGTGGCGCGGCGCTACTGGCCGCATACGCTGTTCGGCGTGTTGCTCGCGATCGCCGCCTACGAAGTGTCGTTTTCGCTGTTCGCCTGGATGACGCCGGTGATCATCGGGCTCATTCTGGCTATACCGCTGACGCAATGGAGCGCCAGCACCGCGGCCGGAAGACGGCTGCGGCGGCTGCGGCTGCTGCTGGTCCCGGAGGAGAGCCGCCCGCCGGAGATCCTCATGCGCGCCAATGAGCTCGTCGCGACATTCGCCAGCGAAGCCGCACCGGCGCGGCCGCTGTCGCGCCTGTTCGCTGATCCCAATCTCGCCGAGGCGCACCGCGCGTTGCTCCCCGCGTCGCCGCCGCGCAAGCGCGGCGATATCGACGTCACGCGTGTGGTCGCGCGCGCGAAACTCGATGATTGCGCAACGCTGAGCGAAGCCGACGAGGTGCTGACGCGGCAGGAGAGGATGGCGCTGCTGTGCGACGCGGAGGGATTCGAGCGGCTCGCGGCGTTCGCGAAGGCCAAGGCATGAGGCGAAAAGAGTTCTCGCGGGTTGGGATGGGGAATCGGTTGTGCAGGTAATTTCATTCTCACCCTATTTCTCCTGAGCGTACGAGCGACGAACCGGCGGTTTGACGATGCGAACGCGGCATCGACGCAGACCTGTGGATAGCGATCGCGGATCAATTGACCGCGCCGGGCGCGAGGTGCTGCGTCCTCAGACCTACCTCTGAACGCGGCGGTCCAATGAGCACCGAGTCGCAGCTGCGCGAGAAGCTGCGCAAGATCGAGGCCCTGTTTGCCGGAGCTGGCACGGCGGGCGAGCGGCTTGCCGCGGAGGCGGCACTGGAACGCGTGCGCGCCCGCCTGGCGGAGCTTGGGCGACGGGACCCGCCGATCGAGATGCAATTCTCGATGCCGGATCGCTGGTCGACGCATTTGTTTCTCGCCCTGTGCCGGCGCTATGAATTGGTGCCGTATCGTTATCCTCGCCAGCGCCGCAATACGATCATGGTTCGTGCGCCGAAAGGCTTCATCGATCAGGTGCTATGGCCGGAGTTCTCCGAGCTCGTCCAGGCGTTGCAGGTTTATCTGCACGAGGTGACGCTGCGCGTGATCCGGGATGAAGTCTATTCCGATACAAGCGACCCGGAAGAAGTGCCCGAGGCTCTTCCGCCGCACTGATGGCGCAGGCCCGGCCGTCGCGCGCGCCGGCGACGCAAGGCCGATCTTTCCGGGCAGCAATTGAGCAATCCGATTGATGCGGTGAGAAATTCGAGCGCCTCGCCGTGTTGGCAAAAAAATAGCGCCTACCCCGCAACCGCGAGCGGGCGGATCGGAACCGGCTTCACCACCCGGGCTTGAGCATGTCCTTGTTCGGCACGTAGAGGCCGCGCCGGTCTTGCAGCGGCTGAACGCCTCCGTCAGCCCGACCACCGTCGGTCGCGCCGAGAACGAGGAAGCCGTCCGGCTCGAGGACCCTGACGATGCGATTGAGCACGCCGATCTTGGTCTCCTGGTCGTGATAAATAGGACCAGAGTGGATTTTCTGCACGGTCTCCTCGTGGATAATTCTACTCTGACCCTATTTTTCTCTCACGCCGGCTTTCCAATCGGGATGCGCAGGCAAAGGAAATTTTCTCTTGAGATGTGCAGGCACGCGCTTCAAGTCTATTGAATTTAAGTCCTTTCTCAGCGAGCTTTCCAGCTCGGGAGGGCCAGGATGTGTTCCTGCGTGAAATTGCAAAATGAGCAAGCTCCGAGAGATACCCTCCAAATAGTCTTTTTCCGTACTCGTTCTCCCATTGAGAAACTGCTGGATGTGGGTGATCAAGTCTAGCGCGTCTTGATATTTGCCAAGGCTGCATAACAGAGACGCCTTGAGCACAACCAATTCTACACCAGCCTTGGTTGGCCGCGAGGCGTTCCGCTTTACATTCATCTTTTCTATTTTCTCAACTAGGGATAGGGCATCATTAAACTTGCCTTTCGATGCTAGCTCCAAGGCCTCGACCCATCGTCTGGCGGCCTTAACTCTGTTGAGCCAAGTGCGGATCATTGCCGGTTCCTCACGAAAGACAGCACCCGCGAGAAAGCATAGCTATAGCTAGCTCCAACGAGGTGCCGACGCGACAGGAGAAGATGGCGACCGTTCGGACTCGGACCCGCAAACGATCCCATACTACGCTTGCGCTTCCCAAATGCCGTTCTCATCGGCTCTCAAGAATGCGCAGCCAACGAGTTGGTCGTGATGCGATGATAGCGCGGCCAGAATCAGATCAGTCTCGGCGGCGGGGTCGCCAAGATCATTCAGCAACAATACGCCGCGATGTGGCTGCCCATCACGATGAACCAGGACCCCGATGTCGTGGCCCTTGGTGAGAAAAATCCGATCTTGGGCGGCAGCCTCCGCCAGTAGCGCTCGATCTCCGGGATCCGCCGGTCGCTCGGCGGAATAGATGACATCATGGCCGAGAGCGCGCAATGCGCGCACCGCCTGCGCCACGATGTTGGTGTCGGCAAGAAGGCGCACTATTCGGCGGGGATGGTCAGACCCCCCTCGGCCGCGACTTCGCTCAACCGCGCGGCGTAAAGGAGACAGGCGTCGATATCAGCCGACTCAAGAGCCGGATAGGCCCCGAGAACCGCTTCCCGGGTGGCGCCGTTGGCGAGCATCGTCAGCACCATCGACGGCGTGATGCGACGGCCTCTGATCACGGGCTTGCCGCCCATCTTCCCGGGCTCGGCAACAATACGCGCGAGAAGGTCGGTCGTGTTCATTTCTTGAATATAGCAATACAGCCGGCGTTCCGCGAGGCGTAGCACGATCACCCGATCAAACACCGGAGCGAGCGCAGGGCGATCTTTCGACGCAGATGACTGCCCTACCGCGAGCGGCTCGGGGCGCTCGCAAAAAAGGCCGGCTAACCGGCCACAGCGAGTGGGCGGATCGGAGCGAGCTTGGCGACGCCGGGCTTGAGCACGTCCTTGTTCGGCACGTAGAGGCCGCGCCGGTCTTGCAGCGGCTTGAAGGCCTCCGTCAGCCCGACCACCGTTTCGGCCGCGCCAAGCACCAGGAAGCCGTCCGGCTCCAGGATCTTGGCGATGCGATTGAGCACGCCGATCTTGGTCTCCTGGTCGAAATAGATCAGCACGTTGCGGCAGAACACGACGTCGAAACTGCCAAGATGACCGAAATCGGCGAGCAGGTTGAGCGGCTTGTACTGCACCATGCCGCGGATCTCTGGCGAGATCTGCCAGGTGTCGCCGGTCTGGGTGAAATGCTTCACGAGCATCTGGATCGGCAGTCCGCGCTGCACCTCGAACTGGCTGTAGACGCCGGCCTTGGCCTTCTCCAGGACCTCGGTCGAGAGGTCCGTGCCGATGATGTCGATGCGCCAGCCCGCGAGCTTGTCCTTCATCTCCTTCAGGCACATCGCCAGCGAATACGGCTCCTGGCCGGTGGAGGCGGCCGAGCACCAGATCCGGACGCGACGCTCCTTGGCGCGCGTCGCGATCAGGCTCGGCATGATGGCTTCGCGGAAATGGTCGAACGGGACCTTGTCACGATAGAAGAAGGACTCGTTCGTCGTCATCGCCTCGACGACCTCGACGATGAGGCGTTCGTTGTTGGCCTTGATCTTGGCGACGAGCTCGGCGAGCGAGGCCAGCCCCGCCTTGCGCGCGAGCGGGGTGAGGCGGCTCTCGACCAGATACTGCTTGTCGGCCGAGAGAACGAGGCCGGAGCGATCCTTGAGCAGCTTGCGGAGGTAGTCGTAGTCGAGCGGTGTCACGCCTTGTCCCCTCCGAACAGCCGCACGATCTTCGGCCCGATCTGATCGAGCGGCAGCACAGCGGAACACACACCTGCATTTGCTGCTGCGCCGGGCATGCCCCAGACGACGCTGGTGGCTTCGTCCTGCGCGATCACGCTTCCTCCGGCCGCGACGATATCCTCGGCGCCGCGCGCGCCGTCGGAGCCCATGCCGGTAAGGATCGTGGCCAGGATCGCGCCGCCCCAGGCTTGCGCCGCGGAGGCAAACAGCGGATCGACCGCCGGGCGGCAGAAATTCACGAGCGGCCCGTCATTGAGCGAGATCACCGGCTGATTGTTGCGCTTGGCGACCGTCATGTGGCGGCCGCCCGGCGCGAGATAGATCGTTCCCGGCGCGATCGCCTCGCCGTCGATCGCCTCATGGGCGTTGCGACCGCTCGCACGCGCGAGATGCTCGGCCAGAATGGTGGTGAAGGTCGGCGGCATATGCTGCGTGATCAGCACCGGCGCACGCTCGAACACCGGAGCGATGCGCGCGACCAGCGCGGTCAGCGCCTGCGGTCCGCCGGTGGACGAGCCGATCAGCAGGACGCGCGGCATGACGTTCGAGAACGGCCGCAGCTTGAAATCGGTCGAATGATGCGCCGGAGCCGACGCGGCACGGCCGGGCTCCGCGACCGAGAACTTGGTCCGCGCCGGCGTTCCGGGTGCGGATGGGACCGAGAACGGCGCGCGACCGCGCGTCTCGTTCGCGGGCGGCGGCGCGGGCCGGCGCTTGCGGCGGGCGCCCAGTTGACGCACCTTCTCGATCAGGTCGTGGCGGAAGGTCGTCGAGGTGGTGACCTCGCGATTGGTCGCGGGCTTCGGAATATAGTCGGCGGCGCCGAGCGAGAGCGCCTTGAGGCTGACCTCGGCGTTGCGGCGCGTCAGCGTCGACGCCATGATGACGACGAGGTCGCGCTTTTTCTCGAGCAGTTGCGGCAGCGCGGTCAGCCCGTCGACATCCGGCATCTCGATGTCGAGGATCACGACGTCCGGATTGACACGGGTGAGCTGGTCGATCGCCTCACGCCCGGTGCGCAGCGACGCCACGGTCTTGAGGCCGGGCTCTTCGTCGACCCAGCGCGCAACCAGGCCGCGGACCACGACCGCATCGTCGACGATCATGACGCGGATCGGATCCTGCGCCGTCGTCGTCGGCACGGGAGGCGCAAGGGTGGCGGCGACGCTCATACAAGTTACTCGATAACACTGACGCTACTTCAACCCGAAGCCACTCTAGGCTGCGGCCGTTACTCTCAGGTTAGCGCTGTAAAATTCGGCGAGCCCCCCGCTCGCCGCCATGCAGACGCTAGATCAGTCCGACTTCCTGAAACTTGGCTTCGACGATCTCTTTGTCGAAGGGTTTCATGATGTACTCGTTCGCGCCGGCGCTGAGCGCGCGCGCGATATGGGCGACGTCGTTCTCGGTCGTGCAGAACACGACCTTCGGCTGATCGCCTCCGGGCAGGCGACGCAGCGCCTTGAGGAAATCGTAGCCATCCATCACCGGCATGTTCCAGTCGAGCAGCACCGCGTCGGGCAATGCTGCGCGGCAGTGCTCGAGCGCCTGCTGCCCATCCTCGGCCTCGATGATCTTGAAATCGAGACCTTCGAGAATCCGCCGCGCCACCTTCCGGATGACGCTCGAATCGTCGACCACCAAACAGGTCTTCATTGGTCCACCACCTTCTCAAATCCGGCGACGCCGACGCCGGCGATCACGCAACGCGTCATGCTGCCATCGGCTCGGCAGCGGTATTGAGGACATAGTCAACGTCGAGGATGACCATGAGTTGGCCGTCGAGCCGATGCACGCCGGCCGAGACGCGGGCGAGCCGCGCGTCGAGATTGACAGGGTTCGGCTCGCGCGTGTCTTCGCCGAGCTTCATGACCTCGCCGACCGTGTCGATCAGCAGGCCGTAGGATTCGCCTTTGAGTTCGATTCCGACCGCCATCGAGGGCTTGTCGTCGGTGCGCGGCGGCAGGCCGAGCCGGCGCCGCATGTCGATCGCCGTCACGATGCGACCGCGCAGATTGAGCACACCGGCGATCTCCGGCGCGGACAAGGGCACGCGCGTCACACGGTCCGGCATGAACACGTCCTGCACGCGCGAGATCGGCAGGCCGAACAGCTGGCCTCCGATCATCACGGTGACGTATTCGGTGAGTTGATCGCCGATCACTTTGTTGTCGTCGCTCATTGTCGTGTCCTCAGGCTGCCTCGGCCCACTCGGCGGATGTTTCCTTGAGCGCCGCGATCAAGCCCTGGCGATCGAACTTGGCGACGAAGTCGTGGAAGCCGGCCTGGCGGCCGCGCTCGATGGTCGCCGGCGAGGTGATCGAGGACAGCGCGATGATCGGCGTCTGCGCGGCGCGCGCATCCGAACGGATCGCCTCCGCGAGCTCGAAGCCGTTCATGCCCGGCATCTCGATGTCGGAGATGATGACGTCGAAGCGCTGGCCCTTCTTGACGATCGAGAGCGCCTCGTCGGCGGCGCCGACCGCCGTCACGTCGTAGCCGGCGGCTTTCAGCACCGGCACCAGCATGTTGCGGAAGAACGCCGAGTCGTCGACGAACAACAGCGAGCGCGTCAGCGCCTCCGGCTTCAGCTCCTTGCGGCGGAACCAGTCCTCGAAGGCGAGCGGCAGGTAGTGGCCGATATCGATGATCTCGGTCGCCTGGCCCTTGATGACCGCGGAGCCGAGCACGCCCATCGTCTCGCTGCCGACCTGGATGTCGAGCCGGTCCTCGACGATATCGACGATCTCGTCGACCACGAGGCCCATCGAGCGTCCGCCGTCGGAGAACACGAGCAGCGGCTGCGCGCCTTCGGTGCGCACGCGCACCTCGTCGCTGGTCCGCACCAGCGGCATCAGCTGGCCGCGATACTGCACCAGGTGACGACCGTTCGAGAGCTCGATCTTCTTGCAATCGATCTCCTCGAGGCGCGTGACCAGCGAGAGCGGGACTGCCTTCGGCTGGTGCGAGCCGGCACGGAAGACGAGCAAGGACACGGTCTTTTCGATCGCGGCGCTCTGCTGCGCATCGGAGGCATCGTCGGCCTGCGTCGCCGCGGAGCCGACCGACTGCGCGATCCCGTTCGGATCGATGATCATGATCACCGACCCGTCGCCGAGGATCGTATTGCCCGAGAACATCGAGATGTGACGCAGCTTGGTCGACATCGGCTTGACGACGATTTCCTCGGTGTGGAACACGCCGTCGACCACGATGCCGAAGGTCTGGTTGCCGACCTGCGTCACCACGATGAAGCCGTTCTCCGGCTCGCTCGGCTCGCCGCCGTCGATCTTCAGCATCTTCTTCAGATGAATCAGCGGGAGGAGCTTGTTGCGCAGGCGCAGGACCGGCGTGTCCTTGATGCGCTCGATGCGATGCTCGGAATTCGCCTGCGCGCGCACCAGCTCGATGACCGAGAGCTGCGGGATCGCGTAGCGGTCTCCGGCGGCCTCGACGATCAGCGCCGACACGATGGCGAGCGTCAGCGGGATCTTGATGGTGAAGCTCGAGCCTTCGCCCGGGACCGACTTCACGTCGATCGTGCCGCCGATCTGATCGATATTGGTGCGCACCACGTCCATGCCGACGCCGCGGCCGGACACGCTGGTCACCGCCGCGGCGGTCGAGAAGCCGGCCGCGAAGATGAACTTGTGGATCTGCGCTTCCGTCATCTTCTCGATTTCGGCCTCGGTCGCGAGGCCGTTCTCGACCGCCTTCTGCTTGATGCGGGCGGTGTTCAGGCCGCGGCCGTCATCCGCGATCTCGATGATGATGTGACCGCCCTCGTGATAGGCGGAGAGGCGGATCGTGCCCTTCTCGGGCTTCTTGGCGGCGCGGCGCTGCTCCGGCGTTTCGAGGCCGTGATCGGCCGAATTGCGCACCATGTGGGTGAGCGGATCCTTGATCAGGTCGAGCACCTGGCGGTCGAGCTCGGTCTCGGCGCCGTGCATCTCGAGCTCGATGTCTTTCTTCAATTCGCTCGCGAGATCGCGGATGATGCGCGGCAGCTTCTGCCACGCATTGCCGATCGGCTGCATGCGCGTCTTCATGACGCCTTCCTGCAGTTCGGCCGTGACATTCGAGAGCCGCTGCAGCGGCACCTTGAATTCGGAGTCCTCGTGGCGGCGCACGATCTCGAGCAACTGGTTGCGGGTGAGCACCAGCTCCGACACCATGGTCATCAGGTTTTCCAGCGTCTCGACATTGACGCGGATCGACTGGTTCGCGACCTTGGAATCGGGCTTCTCGTCCTCCTCGCTGGCCTTGCGCTCGGCTTTGGCGGGCTTTTTCGCCTCCGCCTTGGCTTCGGTCTTCGCCTCCGGCTTAGCTTCAGCCTTGGGCGCGGGCGCGGCCGGCTTCGGCTCGGCCTCGACGGAGGTCTCGCGGAACGCGCGCTCGAGCTCATCGAGCGAGACTTCGCCCGGGCGCAGCGGACGCTCGAGCGTCTGCGCGATCAGCGTGCCCGTGGTTTCCGCCTTCGCGGGCTTCGGCTTCGGTGCCGGCTCTTCCTTGGCGGGCGCAGCCGCGGCCGGGCCGGTGCCCTCGGTCGCCATGCGCTCGAGCTCGCCGATCAGGTCGGTGTCTTCACCTTCCGGCTCGGTTTCGTTCTGCTCGAGCCCACCCAGCACTTCCTTCAGCCGATCGATGGTCGACAGAATGAGCGTCACGGCTTCGCCGGTGACCGGCATCCCGTCGCGGAATTTGCCCATCAAGGTCTCGGCCGCATGCGCGAGCGCTTCCAGGCGCGGCAGGCCGAGGAATCCGCACGTCCCCTTGATGGTGTGGACCAGGCGGAAGATGTTATCGAGGATCTTCGCGTTATTCGGTTCCTGCTCGAAACGCACGAGCTCGACGTCGACAGTGTCGAGACTTTCGTTGGTCTCGGTAAGAAATTCGCGGAGCAGGTCGTCCATTGGGCAATGACCTTCGTCGCCAGGCGCGACCGGGCCGGTCGCTGCCTTTCGGGAGCGCACGCAGTGTGTTGCGAAAGCACTTAAGGATTGGTTGCGTCTGCGTGGCCGCAAAGGGAAAAATAACCGCACCACGCATTACTACTGACGTCAGAATTCCCCTGATTTTGCAATCAATTGCACGGCGCGCGCGGCGTCCGCGGAGAATTCCGATGAGCGCGAAGCGGCGTGTTTAGCGCGCCGTGAGGACGATCTGCTCGCCTTCCGGCGCGAGCGTAATGCTCATGCTGCACGCGCGCGCAAGCAGGCCGGTATAGAATGGCTGAATCGCGTGTGCGTCGATCGGATTTTCCGCTTCGCCCGCGACGAGCGCCGGGACCGCCGCCGGGATGCGCGCGTTCAGGCCCGACGAAGTCACCTTGAAGCCCATGGTTTCACCCTCGCCGATCGCCTCGACCGCAAGGCTGCCGCCGCGCGGGATCGTCGAGCCGGCCAGAACCAACAGGTTCAGCAACAGCTTCACCCGGTTCTTCGGCAGCAATACGCGCGGCACGCTCCAGCTGATCTTGACCTTCTCGTCCTCCATCATGCCGCGCGCGACGCCTTCGGCATCGCCGGTGTCGATTGAGGCGCCGGCCGAGCCGGCGGCCCCGAAGGCGAGGCGGCAGAACTGCAGCCGCGCCGAGGCGGTCGCGGCGCTCTTGCGGATCAGGTCGAGCGCGAAGGTCTTGGTCTGCTCGTCGGCATCGTCCTCCATCACCTCGATGCCGTTCACCACGGCCCCGACCGGGCTGATCAGGTCGTGACAGACGCGCGAGCACAACAGCGCCGCGAGATCGAGAGCTTCGAGGGTTACGGGAGCCGACATCGATGAAATCTCCGGTCAGAGGCGCTTGACGATTCTCTGTTCTGGTGTTCGCGCATGATCTTGTCCGAAAACCGGCTTCGACCGTTCACGATCATGCCCCGCGGTCGAATACCGCCAGGATGTGGTACACCCCGGCCGAATCGCCCGACACTAGCAGTATAGGGCGCGAGGATGCGATTTCCGTGATGAAAGGAACCGAGCCGCCGTCGGATGCAGCCTTGGCGGAAAGTTTCACCGCTATCGCGATCGAGGCCTCGCTGAAGATCCTGGCGGTCGATTTCCGCAACGCCGGCGCACGCCTCAAGACCGACAGCTCTCCGGTCACGCTCGCGGATGAGGCCGCGCACGCGACGATCTGCACAGGCCTGCGTCGCGTTCTGCCCGACATGCCAGTGGTGTCAGAGGAGGCGTGCGAGCTATGGCGCGGCCGTGCACCCGGCGCCGAATTCATTCTGGTCGATCCGCTCGACGGGACCGCCGAGTTTCTCGCCGGCCGGCTCGAATACACCATCAATATCGCGCTTGTGCGCGACGGCGTGCCGACGGTGGGTGTGGTGGCCGCACCCGCGCTCGGCCTGATCTGGCGCGGCGCCCGCGGTCATGGCGCGGCGCGGATCCGCTTTTCGGCCGGCGGAAACGAGAGTCCGCGTCAAGCGGAGGTTATTCACACCCGGCCATGGCCAGACCACGCGCCGGTCGTTGCGGTCAGCCGCAGCCATTTTGACGCGGTGAGTGCGGCGTTCCTCGACCGGCTCGGGGCCACGCAGGAGACGGCCTGCGGGTCGGCGCTCAAATTCGCGCGGCTCGCCGAGGGGTCTGCCGATCTCTACCCGCGCCTCGCGCCGACGTCCGAATGGGACGTGGCCGCGGGTCACGCCCTCGTCGGGGCGGCCGGCGGCATCGTGCTGGCGGCGGATCGGAGCCCGCTGCGGTACGGGCGCTCCCACGTGGGGTTTCGGGTCGACGGCTTCACGGCGTGGGGTGATCCCGCGGCGGCCGCGCGGTTCGCGTAGTTATTCGGCGAGGTCCTGCAACACTTGCGCCCAGCGCGCTTCGGCGGCCGCGATCGCCGCAATCGGATCCGCCAGGAAGGCCGTGCGCGCCTCCGCCGTATAGAAGAGGTAGAGACGATCCTTCACGATCGCCCACATTTGCGGATACCCGGCGGTCGGAACGCCGCGCGCGATCCCGACCGGATCGTAGCCGCCGAAACGCGGCATATAGACCTTCGGGTCGGCGACGAAGGCGGCGCGATTGCCCGCGTTATCGAAGCGCCAGATCACGCCGGCGAAGCGGAACTCGAACTCGGCACGCCCGACGACCGGTCGCTTGTCGGTGAAATACGCGACCGGATCGATGCCGTAGATCGCAAGTCCGGTGTGGCGATCGGTGACGACCCGCTCGGTCGTGGCGGCGCGCGCCCCGGCCAGAAAAGGGGCCGACACGATCGCAGCGAGTCCCGCCAGGATCGCGGCAGTGCAAAACATCAGGCCGACACAGGCCGCCGCGGCGGGCTTTCGGGAGAGCCGTCGAGTCGTCATAGTTCTCGCCAGATTTCGCCTGATTCGGGGCCGGTTCGGCGGCCACTATGCGGCAGTTGCGTATGCAACGTGTTAAGCCGACCCTCCCCTCAACGGAGTCTCCATGCGCGCTGCCCGAAATCTGCTTGCCTTGACGCTGCTGTTGTTGATCGCCCTGCCCGCCGCGCCGGCGCGCGCGCAGACGCCGGAACGGTATTCGTCGAACGAAATTCTCGACGCCGGCCACCGATTCTTCGGCGGCGTGTCGCGCGGACTTGCGAGCGTGGTCGAGCGTGCATTCTCGACCTGGGGTCAGCCGAACGGCTACGTGCTTGGACAGGAGGGCGGCGGCGCGATCATCGGCGGGCTGCGTTACGGCGAGGGCGCGCTCTACACCAAGAATGCCGGCGACCTGAAAGTCTATTGGCAGGGCCCGACGCTCGGCTGGGACGTCGGCGGCGAAGGCGCGCGCACCATGATGCTCATCTACAATCTGCCGGCGACCCGCGCGATCTATCAGCGCTTCGCCGGCATCGACGGCTCGGCCTACCTTGTCGGCGGCGCCGGGATGACGGCGCTGACCGCGAACCGCATCGTGGTGGTTCCGATCCGCGCCGGCGTCGGCCTGCGACTCGGCGCGAATGTCGGCTATCTGAAATTCACGCCGCAGCCGACCTGGAATCCGTTCTGATCGGATTTTGTTGCGTTGCCGCGGCGAGCCGATACACGCGCACGGCCTCGTCATCATCCTGACCCGTTCGCGAGTTTACGTTAACAGGCGCGCGCGCTGGAGTTACTTAACAGCGCGTGTCATTGTGTAGTTAAGATCCCAGGAGCGGCGGGATCGGAGGCATTTTTCCATGATCGAACCGATCATGTATTTCGGGCTCGGCTTCCTGGCCGCGAGCCTGATCGGGCTCATTATCGTGCCGTTCGTGCATGGGCGTGCAGTTCGCCTCACGGTGCGGCGGCTCGAGGCCGCAACGCCGCTCTCGATGGCCGAGATCCAGGCCGACAAGGATCAGCTGCGCGCCGAGTTCGCCATGTCGACGCGGCGGCTGGAAATGAGCGTCGATCAACTCAAGAACAAGTCGACCGGACAGCTCGCCGAGCTCGGCAAGAAGAACGACGTCATCAACCGGCTGAAGATCGAACTCGGCGAGAAGGCGGCGACCATCTTTGCGCTCGAAGCGCGCGACAGGGGTATCAAGGACCAGCTGCGCGCGACCGAGGACGAGCTCGAGGTGAAAACCAACACGCTGCGCGAGACCGAGCGCCAACTCGCCGACAAGGAGGCGGAGTTCGCCAAGGCGAGCGGGGACCTGACCGAGAAATCCGCGACCTCGGACAGCCAGCGGATCGAGATCATCGCCCTGAAGACGCAAATCGAGAACCTCAAGGACCAGGTCGCCGGTCTCGAGCGCGACGTGAAGAACACCGAGGACCGCTACGCGCGCGAGAAGGAGGCGTCCGAGAAGGCCTCCAAGGAACTCGCCGACGAACGCGGCACCGTGCAGCATCTCGGCACCCGCGTCGCGCAGCTTGAGCGCCAGCTCGCCACGCAGACCACCGAAGCCGAGATCATGGGGCGCCGCATCGCCGACATGGAGATGCGGCTGACCGAGCAGGGGCGCCTGCTCGCCGATCGGGAGCGCGAGCGCGACCAGCTGCGCACTGACGTCGATTCCGCGCGCAAGATCGAGAGCGATCTGCGTCAGGAACTCGCGACCATCGAGCGCCGCCACGGCACCGCGACCGATTCGCTGCGCGCCGAAAAGACGCTGGCCGAGAGCCAGCTGGAGCGGGCGCGCGAGGACCGCACGCGGCTGCAGCGCGAGCTCGCGGCCATGAAGCGTGACGCGGAGGCAACCTGGGCCTCAGAACGGGTCGAAAACGCGCTGCTACGCGAGCGCATCAATGACGTCGCCGCCGAGGTCGCGCGGCTGACCGCGACGCTGGAAGGACCCGGCTCTCCGATCGACGCGATCGTGGCAGCGCCCGAGCATGCGGCGGCGAACGCCAACAGCGTGCCGAAGCCAGCCGCGAGCGCCCCCAACGGCGAGGAAGGCAAAGGCAGCCTTGCGGATCGCATCCGCGCCTTGCAGGCACGCTCGTCGCGACTGTCGTCTGCGACCTAGGCCCGCCGCACGCTGACCCTCGACTCGTCATGCCCCGCGAAAGCGGGGTACCCAGTAAACGCTGGCGGAGCTATCGGAAAAATCGGTGGTTACTGGGTCGCCCGCTTATTCGGGCGATGACGACGGACAGGCATGCATTGCGCTCGGGCGGGAGTGCCAACTGCCGTAGCGCTGCCGCAATTTTCGCGCGTCTTGCGTGCGACGGATGTCCATGCGATTTGGCGCCTGAGTAACGGAGGACGAGATGCGACTACTCACGATTGTTGGTGCGCTTGCGGCGTCGACGCTGCTCGGTGGCTGGGCGTTCGATCGGCAGGGGCCGTTCTGCGTCTTCGACCGCGAATACACCAGCTGCGGCTATCCCTCCTGGGAAGCCTGCGTCGAGGCGGCACGCGGCGCCGGCGGCAATTGCCGCCCGAACCCGCTCTATGTTCCCGATCGCCAGGCGCGCCGGCGTGGCGAGCGTTACTAGTCGCGCCGCGACATTGCGGCCTTTGCGGTGATGCGTCGCTGCCGCTAAGGTCGCGGGAGGTGCGTCGTCTCCTATGACCTGATGGATGCCTCGCTCAAAATCGTCATCGTCGACGCGAATCCGATCCGCGCCGCCATTTTGGAGGACGGTCTTAAGGAGGCCGGCCACGTCAATGTCACGCGCATCGCGGACAGGACCGGGCTGCTTGCGCGCATCTATGCGATCGATCCCGACGTCATTCTGATCGACCTGGAAAATCCAAGCCGCGACGTGCTGGAGCAGATGTTCCAGGTCAGCCGCGCCGTGAAGCGGCCGATCGCGATGTTCGTCGACCAGAGCGACACCGCCTCGATCCAGGCCTCCGTCGACGCCGGCGTCTCCGCCTACATCGTCGGCAACCTGCAGAAAGATCGCATCAAGACCATCATGGATCTGTGCATCTCGCGCTTCAACGCGTTCTCGCGGCTGCAGGACGAGCTCGAGCGCGCCAAGAGCGCGCTGGAGGACCGCAAGGTGATCGACCGCGCCAAAGGCATCCTGATGAAGGCGAAGAACCTGACCGAGGAAGAAGCCTATGCGCTCCTGCGCAAGACCGCGATGAACGAGAACAAGAAGATCGCCGATGTGGCGCAGTCGGTGATCACGGCGGCGGAGCTGTTCAAATGACGAAGCTGCGCATCGGCTTCATTCCGCTCGCCGACGCGACCGCGCTGCTGGTTGCGGTCGACAAGGGCTTCTGTGCCGCCGAAGACCTCGAAGTCGAACTCGTGCGCGAGGTGTCGTGGTCGAACATCCGCGACAAGCTCAATATCGGCCTGTTCGACGCCGCGCATCTGATCGCGCCGGTCGCGATCGCGTCGAGCCTCGGGCTCGGTCACGTCAAGGTGCCGATCATCGCGCCGTTCGGACTGGGCGTGAACGGCAACGCGATCACTGTGTCGCCGCCGCTCTATCGGGCGATCAAAGAAGCTGCGGCCGGCGACCTTTCCGATCCGATGGTGACCGCGCGAGCGCTCGCGCGCGTCGTCACCGAGCGCAAGCGGCGGGGCGACGAGCCTCTCACCTTCGGCATGACGTTTCCGTTCTCGACGCACAACTATCATCTGCGCTTCTGGATGGCGGCGGGCGGCGTCGATCCGGACGAGGACGTGCGCCTCGTCGTGCTGCCGCCGCCCTATATGGTGGAGAGCCTGCAGAACAAGCATGTCGATGCGTTCTGCGTCGGCGCGCCGTGGAATTCGGTCGCGGTCGACCTCGGCATCGGCCACATCCTGCATTTCGTCTCGGAGATTTTTGCGCGCGCTGCCGAAAAGTATCTCGGCGTGCGGCAGGGCTGGGCGGAGGAAAATCCGGACGTCGTCCTGCGCCTCGTGCGCGCGCATCGCCGCGCCGCCGCGTTCGTCGAGCAGGAGCAGAACCATGAGGAGGTCGCGGCCCTGCTCGCTCCGCCGAACCGGATCGGTGTTGCGCCGGAGGTGATCCGGCGCACGCTCGATGGGCGGCTGAAGGTCTCGCCCGAGGGGGTCTATCGCTCCGATCCGGATTACCTGCTGGTCGGCCGCAACGCGTCCGCACGCCCGGATCCGCGCCAGGCGGCCTGGCTCTACGCCCAGATGGTGCGGTGGAGGCAGGCGCCGCTCTCGGCCGAGATGCTGGCGGCTGCAAAAGCCGTCTGCCGGCCCGATCTTTATGACGCCGCGCTCCCCGAGAAGGAGCCGGCGGCGGCCGAACCAGCCGACGGCATCGGCGCTTTCGCGGGTCCGGCCTTCGACCCCAACGACATCGCCGCCCACCTCGCGACCTGGCCTGCTCACGCCTGATTCGCCTGAAAAATCAGCGATTGCCTATTTTTGTGCGCTGCACAACGAAACGGCAGGGTTTTTCACGTGATGCAAAAAATGGCAGCACCGGAGGCCGCCCAGAATCTGGGCATATCTAATTTCTCGATTGATTTTAAAGCGCTTTTTCCGCGTCAGCGAGTTGGCACGCCCCTTGAAATGAGGAAGTCCGATCGGCGCGGCTGAAGGGTTGCGCCGCTGGTCCAATGACGGGCCGACAGGCAACGCCGCCGCTCCGATGAACGCGTCGACCACGCGCGCTTCGGGCTGCGGCTTTTTTGTTGGCTCAAACAGACCCCGTGCCGGCGGGACGCGAACGACACAAGGGAACAGCACCTCAAATGACCACCAAAGGCATCAGCATCAGCCGGCGCAGGCTTTTGAAAACCACCGGCGCAACGGCGCTTCTCGCCGCCGCCAAGACCGCCTTCCCGTTCGGCGCGCATGTCGCGCAGGCCGCAGGCCCGGAAACCACCAAGGCGATCCTTGGCTACATCGCCCTCATGGATGCGTCTCCGCTCGTGATCGCGAAGGAGAAAGGTCTCTTCGCCAAGCACGGCGTGCCCGATGTCGAAGTCGCCAAGCAGGCCTCCTGGGGCGCGACGCGCGACAACCTCGTGCTCGGCGGCGGCGCCAACGGCATCGACGGCGCGCACATCCTGACGCCGATGCCGTACCTGATCTCCGCCGGCAGGGTGACGCAGAACAATGTCCCGACGCCGATGTACATCCTGGCGCGGCTCAATCTGGATGCGCAGGCGATCTCGGTCTCGAACGAATACAAGGATCTAAAAGTTACCGCCGACGCTTCCGCGCTCAAGGAGGCCTTCGCCAAGAAGAAGGCCGCCGGCAAGGAAGTGAAGATCGCGATGACGTTTCCGGGCGGCACCCACGATCTGTGGATCCGCTACTGGGTCGCCGCCGGCGGCGTTGATCCCGACAAGGACGTCTCCACCATCGTGGTGCCGCCGCCGCAGATGGTCGCGAACATGAAGGTCGGCAACATGGACGCGTTCTGCGTCGGCGAGCCGTGGAACGAGCAACTCGTCAATCAGAACATCGGCTTCACGGCCTGCACCACCGGCGAGATCTGGTTCAAGCATCCCGAGAAGGCGCTCGGCATGCGCGCCGACTTCGTCGACAAGAATCCGAACGCCGCGAAAGCGATCCTGATGGCGGTGCAGGAGGCGCAGCAGTGGTGCGACAGAATAGAAAACAAGCAGGAGATGTCGGAAATCGTCGGCAAGAGGCAATGGTTCAACGTGCCCGTCGCCGACATCATCGGCCGCGCCAAGGGCGACATCAATTACGGCAACGGCCGCGTCGAGAAGGGAACCAAGCAGTTCATGAAGTTCTGGCAGGACCACGCGTCCTACCCGTTCAAGAGTCATGACGCATGGTTCGTCACCGAGGACGTCCGCTGGGGCAAGTTCGACGGCACCACGGACGTCAAGGCGCTCGTCGACAAGGTGAATCGCGAAGATCTGTGGCGCGATGCCGCGAAAGCGCTCGGCGTCGCCGCAGCCGACATTCCCGCCTCGACCTCGCGCGGCAAGGAGACCTTCTTCGACGGCAAGGTCTTCGATCCGGAAAACCCGCAGGCTTACCTGAAAAGCCTCTCGATCAAGCGCGTGGAAGTCTGATCAGCGCGGCCAGCCGCACGCTGTCCCGACGGAGAAACTGCATGAACATGCCCCTGCTCAAATCTCAGGCGACGGTCGCAATCCCGACCCCGCCCGCCGCGGTCGGCGGCGCAGTGCTGAAACTGCCGCTGCCGAAAGCGAGCTTCGCGAGCAAGCTGAAGCCGCGACTGGTCGCGCTCGTGGCACGCCTCCTGCCGCCGCTGGTGATGCTCGGACTGATCCTCGTGGTCTGGCAGGTGCTCGGCTCGCGGCCCGGTGCGACGCTGCCCTCGCCGTCCAAGATCTGGACCGAAGCGCGCGACCTGATCACGGATCCGTTCTTCATTGCGGGGCCGCAGGACATCGGGCTTGGCTGGCGCGTACTCACCTCGCTGCAGCGCGTGATGATCGGCTACGGTCTCGCCTCCGTGATCGGCGTGATGCTCGGCACGATCATCGGCCAATCGGTCTGGGCGATGCGCGGGCTCGATCCGATCTTTCAGGTGCTGCGCACGATCTCGCCGCTCGCCTGGCTGCCGATCTCGCTCGCGGCGTTTCGCGACAGCCAGCCCTCGGCGATCTTCGTGATCTTCATCACCTCGGTATGGCCGATCATCATCAACACCGCGGTCGGCATCCGCAACATTCCGCAGGATTACCGCAATGTCGCCGCGGTGCTGCGGCTCAATCATTTCGAGTTCTTCGTCAAGATCATGATCCCGTCGGCGGCGCCCTACATCTTCACGGGCCTGCGCATCGGCATCGGCCTGTCGTGGCTTGCGATCGTCGCGGCCGAGATGCTCACCGGCGGCGTCGGCATCGGCTTCTTCATCTGGGACGCGTGGAATTCCTCGCGCCTCTCCGACATCGTCGTCGCGCTCGTCTACATCGGCATGATCGGTTTCGTGCTCGATCGCCTGGTCGCGCTCGCCGCGACCTTCATCACGCGCGGCACCGCGGCGAACTGAGGAGCAGATCCATGGCGTCCTACCTGCAAATCGACCATCTCTCCAAGACGTTCACACGCGGCTCGCAAGAGACCGAGGTGCTGCACGACATCAGCCTGAACATCGAGAAGGGCGACTACGTCTCGATCATCGGCCACTCGGGGTGCGGCAAGTCGACCCTGCTCAACATCGTCGCCGGCTTGATCCGTTCGACCACCGGCGGCGTGCTCCTGGAAAACCGCGAGGTGAACGACCCGGGTCCCGACCGCGCGGTCGTCTTCCAGAACCATTCGCTGCTGCCCTGGCTCACCGTCTACGACAACGTGGCGATCGCGGTGAACAAGGTGTTCGGCTCGACCAAGTCCAAGACCGAGCGCCACGACTGGATCATGCACAATCTCGAGCTGGTCCAGATGGCGCACGCCAAGGACAAGCGCCCGTCTGAAGTCTCCGGCGGCATGAAGCAGCGCGTCGGCATCGCGCGTGCGCTCGCGATGGAGCCGAAAGTGCTGCTGCTGGACGAGCCATTCGGTGCGCTCGACGCGCTCACCCGCGCCAACCTGCAGGACTCGGTGATGCAGATCCACGCCAAGCTTGGCAACACCGTGCTGATGATCACGCACGACGTCGACGAGGCCGTGCTGCTCTCCGACCGCATCGTGATGATGACGAACGGCCCCTCGGCGCGCATCGGCGAGGTGCTCGACGTGCCGCTCGTGCGCCCGCGCAAGCGCCTCTCGCTCGCCGCCGACCCGACTTACCTCAAGTGCCGCCAACGCGTGCTCGAATTCCTCTACGAGCGGCACCGTTTCGTTGAAGCAGCCTGAGCCATCCTGCCGGGACCAAAGGAGAAGAGGAATGACTCCCGATGAGGTCAAACTCGTGCAGGACAGCTTTGCGAAGCTCGCGCCGATCTCCGGCAAGGCGGCCGAACTGTTCTATGGCCGCCTGTTCGAGATCGCGCCGCAAGTGCGCGCGATGTTTCCCGACGACATGAGCGAGCAGCGCAAGAAGCTGATGTCGACGCTCGCGATCGTGGTCAACGGCCTCGGCAATCTCGAGACGATCTTGCCGGCCGCGAGCGCGCTGGCGAAGCGTCATGTCGATTACGGCGCGCAGGCCACACACTATCCGGTGGTCGGCGAGGCGCTGCTGTGGACGCTCGAGAAAGGCCTCGGCGACGCATGGACGCCGCCGGTCGCGGCCGCCTGGACGACCGCCTACACGACGCTGTCCGGCTTCATGATCAGCGAGGCCTACGGCCAGAAGGCCGCATGAGTTTTCCTGCCCTCGCGCACGCGCGAGGGACTTCCGTCGCGCTGTCGCGGCGGACCGTGGACCGCAACGACGCGGCAACGAGCTTGATGGTCCAACGGAGCTTTGAATGGGCGAACCCCTTGTGGTGATCGGCAACGGCATGGCGGCCGCGCGTTTCGTCGACGAATTGTCGACGCGCGCGCTCGGTCGCTACGCGGTCGCCGTCATCGGCGAGGAGCCGCGGCTTGCCTATAACCGCGTGCTGTTGTCCTCGGTACTGGCCGGCGAGGTCGCCTCCTCCGAGATCGAGCTGAAGCCGACGCAATGGTGGCGCGATCGCGGCATCACGCTGCGCTATGGGTGCCGCGCGACCGCGGTCGATACAGCGGCGCGGACAGTGACGCTGGCGACCGGCCAGTCCCTCTCCTTCTCCAAGCTCGTGTTCGCGACCGGCTCGCAGCCGATCCGACCGCCGATTCCCGGCATGGCGCTGCCCGGTGTCATCACATTTCGCGACGTCAACGACATCTGGGCGATGTGGCATCGCGCCGGCACCGACGACCGCGTCGTGGTGATCGGTGGCGGCCTGCTTGGGCTCGAAGCCGCCTATGGACTCGCCAAGGCGGGTGCGCGCGTCACCGTGCTGCATCTGATGGACCGCCTGATGGAGCGTCAGCTCGACCCGCAGGCGGCGCGCATGCTGCAGCGCGCGGTCGAGCAGATGGGCATCGAGGTCATTCTCGAGGCCGATACCGCCGAGATCAGCGGCACCAGCCATGTCGATGGCGTCGTGCTGAAGGACGGCCGCCGGATCGAGGCCAACGCCGTAGTCGTTGCGATCGGCATCCGGCCGAATGCCGAGCTCGCGCGCGCAGCCGGCATCACGGTGAAGCGCGGCATCGTGGTCGACGACACGCTCGCGACCAACGTACCGGGCATCTACGCGATCGGCGAATGCGCCGAGCATCGCGGCAACGTCTACGGGCTAGTCGAGCCCGCCTACGAACAGGCTCGCGTGCTGGCCGACTGCCTCGCCGAACGCAGCGCGCACTACGCCGGCAGCGTGCTCGCTACCAACCTGAAAGTTTCCGGCGTCAATCTGTTCTCGGCCGGCGACTTCCTCGGCAGCCCGGGCACGGAGGAGATCGTGCTCTCCGACCCTGGGCTCGCGATCTACAAGAAACTCGTCATCGCCGACGGCCGCCTGACTGGCGCGGTGCTGTTCGGCGATACCGCCGACGGGCTCTGGTATCTCGACCTGATCCGTTCCGGCGCGAACATCGAGAATATCCGCGACGATCTCGCGTTCGGCCGCGCGCTCGCCGAGCGCGCGACACCGTCCGCGGAAGCCAGACTGGCGGCGTGACATGTCCGGCGATTTCTCACCCGACCAGAAACGCTATCTCGAGGGCTTCGTCTCCGGCCTCAATGCGGCGCGCGCGACGCGCGGCGCCGTGCCGAGCGGCAAGGCCGAACCGGTCGGACCCGATGCGATCCACCTCAAGGCGCAGGATCGCGTGACCGCGGCAGGCGGCAAGCTCAACGATCAGGAGAAGTTCAAGCGCGAGCAGCATCCGTTCGATGCCTATCAGCGCCTCAAGGAGCAAGCCGAGAAGAACGAGCCGCCGAAGCCCGCGGACAATTTCCGCTGGCGCTACTACGGGCTCTTCTACGTTGCACCCGCACAGGACTCCTATATGTGCCGGCTGCGCATTCCGAACGGGATCCTGAAGCACTGGCAGTTTGCCGGTGTTGCGGATCTGGCCGAGCGCTGCTGCGGCCCTTACGCCCATGTAACGACGCGCGCAAACCTGCAGATCCGCGAAATTCCCCCAAAGCACGCGGTCGAGGTCGTCGAAGGCATCGAGAGCCTCGGGCTGTGGTCGCGCGGCTCCGGCGCCGACAATATCCGCAACGTCACCGGCACGCCGACCGCCGGGATCGATCGCCAAGAGCTGATCGACACGCGCCCCTATGCGCGCGAATGGCACTTCCACATCCTCAACGATCGCGCGCTCTACGGCCTGCCGCGCAAGTTCAATGTCGGCTTCGATGGCGGCGGTCTCATTCCGGTGCTCGAGGACACCAACGACATCGGCTTCCAGGCGGTCGAGGTGATCGACGGCCACGGTATCGAGCCGGGCGTCTGGTTTCGCCTCGCGCTCGGCGGCATCACCGGCCATCGTGATTTTGCGCGCGACACCGGCGTCGTCGTGAAGCCGAAGGACTCAACCAAGGTCGCCGACGCGATCGTGCGCGTCTTCATCGAGAATGGCGATCGCACCAATCGCAACAAGGCGCGGCTCAAATACGTGCTCGATGCCTGGGGCTTCGAGAAATTCCTGACCGCCGTCGAGGAGAAGCTCGGCTGGAAGCTGACGCGCGCGGCGGCGCCGGCCCTCAAGCCGCGCCCGAGCTTCGACCGCACCGCGCATATCGGCGTGCACAAGCAGAGACAGGACGGGCTGAACTGGATCGGAGTCGTGTTTCCGGTCGGCAGGATCACGGTGGCGCAAATGCGCGGCCTCGCGAAGATCGCGCAGGATTTCGGCGATGGCGATATCCGCCTGACCGTGTGGCAGAACCTGCTGATCTCCGGCGTGCCCGATGACAAGGTGGTGCTCGCTGAGGTCGCGATCGCGGCGCTCGGACTTACCACGCAAGCCTCCGCCATTCGCGCGGGCCTCATCTCCTGCACCGGCTCGACCGGCTGCCGCTTCGCGGCCGCGCATACCAAGGAGCAGGCCGAGGAAATCGCCGCCTGGTGCGAGCCGCGCGTTGCACTCGATCAGCCGGTCAACATCCATCTCACCGGCTGCCATCACTCCTGCGCGCAGCACTATATCGGCGACATCGGGCTGATCGCCGCGCGCGTCGCGATCAACGACGACGGCGACACGGTCGATGGCTACAACATCCTGGTCGGCGGCGGCTTCGGGCCGGAAGCACGGATCGCGCGCGACCTCTACAAGGACGTGAAGGCCGACGCCGCGCCGCGCGTCATTGAGCGCATCCTGAAAGGCTACCTCGCCCACCGCGAGGGCAGCGAGACCTTCCTCGATTTCAGCAAGCGTCACGAGACCGAGGCGCTCCGGCAGATATTCGACGCGGAGCCAGCCGAATGAGCAAGAACATGGCGCCTCCGATTCCCTCGCTCGTCCCGGAAACTGCGCCGTTCTCTCCCGAGCAGCGCGCATGGTTGAACGGTTTCTTTGCCGGCCTGGTGTCGCTCGATGGCGCAGGCGTGACCGCGCTCTCGCCCGAGCAGAACGCCGCCATGATGCCGGGCGCGAAGAACGAATTCGGCGACACCGACGACGGCGAAGCACCGTGGCACGACCAGACCATGCCGATGGCGGAGCGCATGACGCTCGCCGAAGGCCGGCCGCTGCGGCGCAAGATGATGGCCGCGATGGCACAGCAGGATTGCGGCCAGTGCGGCTACAATTGCGAGGACTATTCCAATCTCATCGCGACGAAGAAAGAGGAGCGGCTGAATCTCTGCGTGCCGGGCGGCAAGGAGACCGCCCGGATGCTGAAGTCGCTCTACGAGGGGTTAGACAAGGCGCCGGCGGGCACGCCCACCCCGGCTGCGAAAGGTCTCCCCGCCGAGCCGAAAACGCCGGCCAGCGCGCCCTCCTCGGTGCCGTCACGCGATAACCCCGCGACCGGCAAGTTTCTTGCACGCACGCGGCTCAATCGCGCCGGCTCGGAGAAGACCACCTGGCACATCGACATCGACCTCGAAAGCACCGGACTCGCCTACACGGTCGGCGACTCGTTCGGCTTGTTTCCGACCAACGACCCGATACTGGTCGAGGCCGTCCTCAAGGCGCTCGAGGCGCCGCCGGATTTTCCGATCGGCGGGCGCACGCTGCGCGAGGTCCTCACCGATGGCGTGTCGCTCGCGCCGGCGCCCGACATGCTGTTCCAGCTCTATTCGTATCTGACCGGCGGCGCGCGACGACAGAAGGCGAAGGCACTTGCCGCGGGCGAGGACCCGGACGGCGATGCCGCAACGCTCGACGTGCTTGCCGCGATCGAGAAATTCCCCGGCATCCGTCCCGATCCCGAAGCCTTCATCGAGGCGCTCGATCCATTGCAGCCGCGGCTCTACTCGATTTCGTCTTCGCCGAAGACCGATCCGCGCCGCGTGTCGCTCACCGTCGACACCGTGCGCTACAAGGTCGGCAAGCGCGAGCGTCTCGGCGTTGCATCGACCTTCCTCGCCGAGCGCATCAAGCCGAATACGCCGCTGAAATGCTACGTGCAGAAGGCGCACGCCTTCGGCCTGCCCGCCGATCCGCAGACGCCGATCATCATGGTCGGCCCCGGCACCGGGGTCGCGCCGTTCCGCGCGTTCCTGCACGAGCGCATGGCGACCAAGGCCAAGGGCCGCAACTGGCTGTTCTTCGGCCACCAGCGCTCCGCGCATGACTTTTTCTATGAGGACGAGTTCGCCGGCATGAAGGCGAAGGGGGTGCTCACGCGCCTCTCACTCGCCTGGTCGCGGGACGGCGAGCAGAAATTCTACGTGCAGGATCGCATGCGCGAGGTCGGGCGGGACCTGTGGGCCTGGCTCGCCGATGGGGCGCACTTCTATGTCTGCGGCGATGCCAAGCGCATGGCGAAGGATGTGGAACGCGCGCTGGTCGACATCGTGGCGCAGCACGGGGCGCGTTCGACCGACCAGGCGATCGCCTTCCTGGCCGACCTGAAGAAGCAGGGCCGCTATCAGCAGGACGTTTACTAAGGTCATGCCGGCGCGCTCACATTGTGGTGAAAAAAGCGGCGGCCGGGCTTCTCCGGGCGCCCTGAAACTTGGAAGGAAATTGGCAGCCGCGGCGCGCGCTGAGGAACAGTTTTCTTATTTTTCGAGCATTATTGCCGCTGGGAAGAAAATAATTTCATTAGGTCCGACAAGCCCTTCTCGCAGGAGCACGGACCATGAGCGAATCAACGCAGACCGCGCCGACGCCGTGGCGCCGCGTATCCCTCGACAAGTTTGCGCCGGACGTTTGGGCGGTCGCCGCCTCCGTCATCTTCATCGTGCTGGTCGTCGTGGGCCTGTTCCCGCGGCTGCCCTGGTAACGCGGACAAACAACATGACCGCGTCACCCATCCCAAAGACCGCTCCTTTCGCCGACGACGAGATCGAGGTGCTCAATCGCGTCGTCGGACCGGCGACGGCAGTGCAGCGCGCCTGGCTCGCGGGATTCCTCGCGGGCCTCGATGCCTCTTCCGGCGCCGCCGCCGGCGCGGTCGCGCCCGCCGCCGCGCCGCAGAAGGCCGAGCCGCTGACCATCCTCTACGCGACCGAATCCGGCAATTCCGAAAAGCTCGCCGGCGACGTCGCGAAATCCGCGCGCAAGCTCGGCTTCAAGCCCGCGCTGCTCGACATGGCGGATCTCGAGGTCGCGGCGTTGAAGGATGTGAAGCGCCTGATCGTTATCGCGGCGACCTGGGGCGAAGGCGAGCCCCCGGCGCGCGCCACGCACGCCTACAAGGAGCTGATGGGCGATGCGGCGCCGCGCCTCGACGGCGTCGAGTTCGGCGTGCTCGCGCTCGGCGACACCGCTTACGCAGAATTCTGCGCCATCGGCAAGGCGCTCGACGCGCGGCTCGAAGCGCTCGGGGCGAAGCGTGTTGCGAAGCGTGTCGATTGCGATCTCGACTTCGCCGCGCCGGCCGCCAAATGGATCGGCGACACGCTGAAGGTGCTGGCGCCGAACGCCACGCCGGACGAGAAGGTGATCGCGGTCGATTTCGGCGCCAAGGCTGCGCCCAACCTCGACGTCGTTGAAGCCGAGGTCAGCGAGATCATCAATCTCAATTCGTCGCGCTCCGAGAAAGAGACCTATCACATCGAGCTCGCATTCGACGGCGCCGCACCGGCTTACAAACCCGGCGACTCGCTCGATCTCTATGCGGAGAACGACCCGGCTTACGTCGACGCGCTGCTGCAGGTGGCGCGCATTTCCGACGCCGCGTTGCGCGCCGAGCTGATCAAGAGCCGCGACGTGACGACCCTGTCGCTCAAGACGATCGAGACCTATGCGGGCTTCGGCCAGCGCTACGTGAAAGAACTGTTCGAAAACGGCGCCGCGAAGAACTGGATCGTCGGACGGCAGTTGATCGATCTCATCCAGGAGTTTCCGATCGCGCTCGATGCCGAGAAGCTACGTGCGCTGACCCGCCCGCTCGCCCCGCGCGCCTACTCGATCGCCTCATCGCGCAGCGAGGTCGGCGAGGAAGCGCATCTGTTGATCTCGGCGGTGCGCTACCAGTCGCACAACCGCGCCCGCAAAGGCGTCGCGTCGAACTACGCGGCGGGCCTGAAGAAAGGCGCGCGCGTGCGCGTGAAGCTCAAGCCGAACAAGCACTTCACGCTGCCGGCGGGAGAGCGCGACATCATCATGGTCGGCCCCGGAACGGGCGTCGCGCCGTTCCGCGCCTTCGTGCAGGAGCGCCGTGCCGCTGGCGCGCAAGGCCGCAACTGGCTGTTCTTCGGCGATCGCACCTTCACGCATGACTTCCTCTATCAGACCGAATGGCAGGACGCCCTGAAGGAAGGCGGCCTTGCCCGCATGGACGTCGCCTTCTCGCGCGACACTCCCGAGAAGGTCTACGTGCAGCATCGCCTGTGGGAGAAGCGCGCCGACATCGTCGCCTGGCTCGACGGCGGCGCGACATTCTATGTCTGCGGTGACGCCAAGCAGATGGCGAAGGACGTGCGCGCCGCGCTGGTGCGCGCCTATGCGGACGTGAAATCGCTGTCGGCGGACGCCGCCGAGCAGGCCGTCGCGGCGCTCGAGCGCGACAAGCGTTATCAGCAGGACGTGTATTGATGGCTGAACTGTCCCGTAACGAATACATCAAGGAGGCGAGCGACTATCTGCGGGGAACGCTGGCCGAGGGGCTTACCGACGAGATCACCGGCGCGATCGTCGAAGACGATCAGCAGCTCGTCAAATTCCATGGCATGTACCTGCAGGACGACCGCGACCTGCGCGGTGAGCGCACGCGCAAGAAGCTCGAGAAGGCGTTCGCCTTCATGCTGCGGGTGCGCATCACCGGCGGCGTTCTGACCACGACGCAATGGCGCGCGCTCGACTGGATCGCACGCACTTACGGCAACGGCACGATGCGGGCGACGACGCGCCAGACCATCCAGCTGCATGGCGTCATCAAGTCGAACCTGAAGGCGACGCTGAAGGCGATCGACGAGCAGCTGTTGAACACGATCGCGGCCTGCGGCGACGTGAACCGCAACGTGATGTCCAACCCGAATCCGCACCAGTCGAAGGCGCACGCGGTCGCGCTCGAGCTCGCGCGCGCGATCTCGGATCACCTGACGCCGCGCACCGGCGCCTATCGCGAGATCTGGCTCGACGGCGAAAGGATCGCCGGCGGCGAGCCGGACGACGTCGTGGAGCCGATCTACGGCAAGACCTACCTGCCGCGGAAGTTCAAGACCGTGGTCGCGGTGCCGCCCTCCAACGACGTCGACGTGTTCGCGCATGATCTCGGCTTCATCGCGATCCTCGATGATACGAACAATGTCATCGGCTGGAATGTGACGGTCGGCGGCGGCATGGGCATGACCCACGGCGAACCGGACACCTACCCGCGCACCGCCGACGTGATGGGTTTCTGCGAAACCCGCGACGCGATCGCGGTCGCCGAAGCGGTCGTCACGGTGCAGCGCGATTGGGGCGACCGATCGAACCGCAAGCATGCGCGACTGAAATACACGATCGAGGATCGCGGGCTCGATGCGTTCCGTGCCGAAGTCGAGAAGCGCGCCGGCGCGAAGCTGCAGGCGCCGAAGCCGTTCGCATTCACCTCGACCGGCGACCGCTACGGCTGGGTCGAGAGCGACAACGGCACGTCGCATCTGACGCTATCTATCCCGAACGGCCGCATCAAAGACGAGGCCGGCGGTGCCGCCATGCTCACCGGCTTGCGCAAGATCGCCGAAGTCCACAAAGGCGACATGCGGCTGACCGCAAACCAGAACGTCATCGTGGCGAACGTCGCGAAGGAAGATCGCGCGACCATCGAGGCGATCGTCAAGCGCTATCGCCTGGTGCAGCCGATGTCTGGATTGCGGCGCAACGCGATGGCCTGCGTGGCGCTGCCGACCTGCGGCCTCGCACTCGCCGAGAGTGAGCGTTACCTGCCCGACTTGATCACGACGCTCGAGACGAAGCTCGACGTCTACGGCCTCTCGCAAGACGACATCGTCATTCGCATGACCGGCTGCCCGAACGGTTGCGCGCGACCGTATATCGCCGAGATCGGATTGGTCGGCAAAGGGCCCGGCCGCTACAACCTCTATCTCGGCGCCGCATTCGACGGCTCGCGCATGTCGAAACTTTACGCCGAGGATCTGCAGCACGACGAGATCGTCGCGACGCTTGATCCGGTGCTGGCGGCGTATGCGAAAGAGCGCGAGCCGAACGAGCGCTTCGGCGAGTTCGTGATCCGCGCCGGCTTCGTGGCGAGGACAGGCAACGGCGCGGACTTTCACGCTAACGTGGCGGCACGGCGCGCCGCATGATCCGGTCGAGAGGCATACTCCGCCTGTTCCCTCCCCCCTTGCGGGGGAGGGTTAGGGAGGGGGGGCGGAGTTTGTCGCACGGCCTTCGTTTCGATCTGCCGACCCCCCCCCCCCCCCCCCCCCCC
>Ga0081539_10001506_pt1 | contig 39339 bp, 37 predicted proteins | sample TabmetS4T2R2_FD_71023 | JGI IMG/M metagenome (GOLD analysis project Ga0081539, IMG submission 71023) | Tabebuia heterophylla rhizosphere microbial communities from the University of Puerto Rico - S4T2R2 | ecosystem: Host-associated > Plants > Roots > Rhizosphere ... | reverse complement strand
GACCCCGCAGTCGCGCTGCTCGGTGGCTGCGCGGTGAAGCCGAGCTTGATCGCCCCGCCAGCCGCCACGACGTTGAACGAGTTGCTCTGCGCCTGAGCAAGCGTTGGGTTGGCGCCCGGCGCGGTCGCGATCAGCACATAGTTCGTGCCCACCGTGTTGACTGACAGGCCACTGAACGTGGCCACGCCACTCGACGTATTGGTCGAGCCACCGCCGGAAAGAGTCGCCGTGGTCGTACCCCCGCCCAGCACGCCGATGGCCAACTGAACACCAGCGGGACTCGCGGTGCTCACGGTGTTCCCGAATTGATCCTGTACCGCAACCTTCACCGCAGGGGCGATCGTTCCATTCTGCGTGGAGTGTGTCGGATTCACGATGAAGCCGAGCTTCGATGGCGCACCTGGCGTGATGTTGAATGCGGTGCTCGTGGTGGTGATCGACGTGCCGGCCATGCTGGCGACGAGGGTGTATCCGCTCGCCGCGCGGTTGATCGAAACAGTGGAGAACGTTGCTTCACCGTTGACGGCGTTCACCGTGGCGGTACCGCTGATCGCGCCGCCGGCCGGGTTGGTTCCGATGGCGAGCGTCACCTGCTGCGTGGACGCGGTCAGCGCGCCGTTGGCGTCGAGAATCTGAACCTTGATATCAGGACTGATCGACGCACCCGCGACGGCGTTCGACGGCTGCGCGGAGAACACGAGCTGCGCGGGCGCGCCCACCGCCTGCACCGTGAACGCATCGCTGGTCGCCGCCGTGAGACTGCCGGACGATGCCGTCAGAGTGTAGCCGGTGCCCGCGTTGTTTATCGCGATCCCATTGAAGGTCGCGACCCCGCCCGCGGCAACCGCCTTCGGCGCGGCGGGTGACAGGGCGCCGGACGCCGGATTCGAGCCGATAGCCAGGGTGATCGTGTCCTTGGCACTGGCAACGAGAATTCCGTTCGCGTCCTGAACCATCACGCGAATCGATGGCATCGCTGCGCCAGCCGACGTGCCTACAGGTTGCGTCGCGAATGCGAGCTTCGCCGCGGCGCCATACGCGTCGAACGAGTTGCTGATCGCCTCCGTGAGACCCGCCGTGCTCGCGCGCAGTGTGTAACCCGAGCCGGTCTTGTCCAGCTTGAGGTTGCCGAACTTGGCGCGCCCGCTGACGGCCGACGCGTTCGTCGTGCCGGTGAGCGTTGCGCCGCTCGGATTGTTGCCGAGCGCGAGGGTGATGTTGTTCGTCCCGTTCGGATTCTCGTTGCCGAGTGAATCCTGCACGCTCACCTGCACAGTCGGTGCGATCGTGTCCGACACGGACACCGACGTCGGCTGGACGCTGAATCCCAGCTTCGTGGGATTCGCTGGCAGCGCCGTGACCTTGAAGACCGCAGTGCCGCGTTCGGACGTCGCCACCACTTCCTGAGACGCGGCGCGGATACCCAGCGTCCACCCGCCCAGCGTCGCTCTTCCGTTCGCGTCCGTCGTCTTCACGGAGTCGCTGATCACCGCGCCCTGGCTGTTCGTGCCGAGACGGAAGGTGACGGTCGCGCCCGCGACGATCGTCCCACCTGTGTCACGAGCGATGACGGCGGGCAGGTTCGTGATCACGTGCGTCACCGTGTCGGTGACGTTCGTGCCGCCAACCGCTTCGAGCATCTCCACGCGCTGCTGGACGACGAGTTTCTGCGAGCGCGTCACGGTGTCCGCAGTCACGAAGATGCGGGTCGTGTCCACCTTCTTGGCGCGCAGGGCGCCGGTCGATGCGTTGATCGTCGCGACGGAGGTATCCGACACGCTCCATCTGAGCGACGGCGATATGTAGCCGGAATCCGCGACATCCCTGACGGTCACCGGAACGAACCGATCGACGCCGATCGCGTTGGCGACATAATCCGTCGTCGGGAAGGTGATGCTCTTCGCCACCTGGCGCATGCGGACGATCACGCTGTCCTTCAGATTCTCGAAGAGCGCGACGACGTACGCGCGACCCGGCTTCCTGCCAACGACCGTCTGGCCGCTGATCGCGACGAAGGTCGACGCGGAGCTCCCGCTGTCGTGCGCGGTCAGCGTCGCCGTGGTGAGGTTCCCGCCCTGAACGACGCCCTTGATGTCCGTTCCGTTCACGACCACGGCCCTCGAGACACCGAGGCCCGGGATCGAGTCGATCTTGGCGACCTTGAGGCCGCCGTACCGGATCCGCACGCCGCGCGTTTGCGTGAAACCCGTGTCGAGCTCCGGCGCAATCAGTCGCGCCGTGATTGTCGCAGTGCCGACGCCGACGCCGGCAACGAGGCCGCTCAGGCTATCGACGGTGGCAACCAGCGGATTGCTGGAGGTCCAGAGCTGCGCGGTGTGGCTGATGTCGCGCTGTGAGGAAACATACATGTACGCCACGTCGCCGAGTGCGATGACGGTGTCGCCGCCCACGGTAAACAGATCTTTGATTGTGGCGGGATCCAGCCCTTTCGGAGTGCCGCTGATCTTGTCGATGTCGCAGGTCGCGAAGAGAAGAACGCTCGAAAGAACGACAAGAGAGGCAGCGACGCGCTGCGTCACGCGGCGGAAGGAGGGCATGCGGTACCTGTGCTGTGGGCTTCTGTCCTGCGGTGAAGCGCGGGGAGGAGGGCCGCCGTCGGGAAGCGATGGGAGGACCGCTATCCTTTGGCGCCGCTAATATTTCGCCGCGCATTGTGACCCGCAATACTGCTGGGCAACTAGCACCGCGAGCGTTCCCCTTGCGTCCCGACGGTGTGCTGTTCCTTGCCCGCGACCAGCGCGCACTTGCGCCATCTGTTTACCGCAGTCCGAGCTCTCCCTTCGCGTCCGCCGGCAACAACGCGATCACGCGCGAGACTGGGATCGAGAACCCCAAACCCGGTCCGCCGGACAGGCCCGCGCGATGGACCGCCACGACCTCGCCCGCGGCATTGAAGATCGGACTTCCGCTCGACCCACCGACCGTAAATCCATCGAATTGAATGCGATCCGCGGCCACCTTGCTGAAGATCCCCGCGCTCATCGACGTACGAACCACGTTCGAGGCGGTGTCGTCGAACGCCAGATCGACCCCATAAGGGAATCCGATCAGGGCCGCGGGCTCACCCTGCACCGCGCCAGCGGCCTGCCAGTCCACCTTCTTTATATATGGCCCCCGATAGTCAGGGATCTTTACCACCGCCAAATCGACGTCGCCCGTCCCCAGTGCCACCACCTGCACGCGCGCGGTCAGCGCGAACTTCTGATCGGCCATCGTGACATAGATGGTGTCACGTACCCGTCCGCTGTCGTCGGTAACGACGTGCCGGTTCGTGACGAAATACCCGGACGGCGTGATCGCAAAGCCGCTCCCCGACACGACCTTCTGTCCGATGAACGATACGAGCAACCCGACCGCGCCCTGATTCAGCTGCGCCACCTGCGCCAGGTTCGAGCCGCGAACCGCGCGCACCTGGGTGGCGACGTCGTTTGCGCGATCCTCGGCCGCCTTGAGCGCACGACGCAGCGAGTCGAGCGCGGCCCGTGAGCCTTCACCCGACTGCGCCTTCGCGACCTCCGCGCGCAGACGCGTCATCTCCTCTTCCGCCCTGCGCCGGGCCGAGTCTCCGGCCGCGAGCTGCTGATCGAGCGATTGGCGCGCGCGGACGAGCGCCTGCTCGAGCACCCCCGTGCGACGCGCCGCGTCCGCGAGCGCGTTCCGGAGCGAATCGACGACCGCGCGCGGCGCGCTGGATGAACGCGCCGAATCGAACGCGGCGCGCAGCCGCTCGGCTTCCACGTTCGCCGCCTTGCGGATCGAATCCGCGCGCGCCTCGAACTGCGCGCGATCCTGCGTGATGCGCTTCTCACTCTGGGCGACCCGCCATTGGGTGACCCCGAGCAGCATGCCGGCGATCAGCACGGTGGTCGCGACGCTCGCCCACACGACGATGCGCACGCGCCGCGCGCTCTTCTGCGACATGTCCTCGAGGACGTCCTTGAAGAACGCGGTGCGACCCGCACCGGCGAAGCTGCGTCGTGCGAGGCGCGTGGCAGGCCCCATCGCCTTGAGCACCTTGGGCTCGCCCGCCGCCTTCGGTGCCGGCGGCGCGGGCGGCGCGGGATCCGTCGGGGGCTCGACGGGGCGCGGCGCGCGCGCGGGCTTTGCCGGCGCGTCCGGCGTGGATTCCTGCGAGATCGGTTTCGCCTCGACAGGCGTCGTCTCGGTGCCCGAATCCGACAGCTGCGGCTTGACGATGTGCAGCTCGTCGACGACGAACGTCGGGCCGCCGGAACCGAGCATGATGAACTGTCCCTTGGTCAGCGGCTGCGCCGAATCGATGCGTCGCCCGTTCAGGTAGGTGCCGTTGCGACTCCCGAGATCGCGCACCTTCACGCCGCCGTCCTCGATCACGATCTCGGCGTGCGTGCGTGACACCGAGGCGCCCTGCTCCGGCGGGATCTGGATGTTGCATTCAGGGGAGCGTCCCAGCCGCACCGTACCCGCGCGGAGGTCGAACTTCTGATGCGTCGACGTCACCCGCAGCACGACGTGCACGAGCCAATCCGGGGCCGGCGACATCGGCTCGGTCGGCTCTTCCACGCGCAGCCCCGCGCGCACCGCCTCGGAGTGCCGCATGGCGGTCGTGCTGGGCATCGATGGCGCGGGCGGCGCTGGCGGCGCCGGCGGTGGACGCAGGGGCGCGGCCGCCTGCCGCGGGGCGGTCGACGGCACCGGCTTGGGCGCCGGCGCGTTGAGGTCGGGCAGCTCCAGCACGGTCTCGGCGATTACCCGCGACTCGAGGACGAGCACGCGGTATCGCGGCCCGGATTCCCCGAAGCCGACGATCTGTCCGACCTTTATGGCGTGCCGCTGCCCCTGCTGGAGTCGCTCATCGTCCAGGATCGTCCCGTTGCGACTCGTGTCTTCGATCCACCACGCGCCGTCCTGAAAGAAGATCCGGGCATGTCGCCCGGACACGACCTTGGCGCTCGGCCCCTCGATGACGAACGCCACCGACGGATCGCGCCCAATGGTGGCCTCGACATCGGAGACGGAGAGCGTTTTCCCTGAGTCGATCTCTTTGATGACGATGCGAGGCATTGACGACGAAGATGGTCGACAGTGCGTCTCGGGGCCAGTGAAAAAGATCACAAGCTTGACGCTTTTTCCGCCGCGACCGACAGTTCGACTGCATGCGCGCGTGGATTCCGTACGTCATCATCGGCGCGATCGCCCTGCTGACCAGCATCGTTTTGGCGCGGAGGTACGCGAATCGCTCCGCGGCACGGGCCCTTCTCCGGCATCGCGCGCGCGTCGACCGCTTCAAGCTCGCCAGCCGGGCCCACGTGCGCGCCCAGCTCCTGGAGGACCCGGCCATCGCGGAGGCCGTTCGTGAGCATGCAGCGGAGCTCGGGGTCAGCGAGGGTGCCGCCTGGAAGCGAGTCCGCGAATACATCGAAGAGATCGTCCCCTTCTTCAACGTCATCGCGTACTTCCAGATCGGGTATCGCGTCTCACGCGCCGTCCTGAACCTGTTCTACAAGGTGACGGTGGAGTTCGAGGATCGATCCGCGGTGCAGCGGCTTCCGAAGAACGCGGTCCTGCTGTACCTGATGAACCACCGCTCGAACGCCGATTACGTTCTCGTCGGCTTCGCGCTGTCGGGGCAGGTGGCGATCTCGTACGCGGTCGGGGAGTGGGCGCGCGCATTCCCGCTCGAGCATCTGTTCAAGGCCTTCGGCGCCTACTTCGTTCGACGCCGCTACCGCGAGAAGCTGTACCACACCGTGCTCGAGCGGTACGTGCAGCTCATCACGCGCCAGGGAGTGACACAGGGGATCTTCCTCGAGGGCGGTCTCACGCGAGACGGCCGGCTTCGGCCGCCGAAGATCGGGTTGCTCGATTACGTCATCGGCATCGCGCGCGAACCCGAGTACCGCGCGCGGCTGTACGTGATTCCCGTCGCGGTGAACTACGACCGCGTGCTGGAGGACCGGTCGCTACTCCTCGAGCTCGCAAAGAGCGAGGGGCGCGCGCGCCCGTCTCGCGCCAGCCAGATGGCGGACGTCGCTCGCTTCCTTATATGGAACGTGACGCGTCTGCTCACGCGCCGGTGGAAGCGCTATGGCCGGGCGGCGGTCGTGGTGGGCCGGCCGATGCCGCTGGAGCCGTGGTTCGAGCGCGAGCGCGATCTCTTCGACGTTCCGCGATCGGAGCGTCTCGCCAGGGTGCAGCGGCTGTCCGACGACGTCATGGAACGCATCGGGGGCCTCATTCCGGTCACGCCGGTCACGCTCGCCTGTGCAGCGATCCAGAGCTTCGAGTCCGACTTCATCCCGCGCACTCGGCTGCTACAGCGCATGGAGGAGATGCGCGACGCGCTGATCGAGCTGAACGCGCGCGTGCTCCGCGCCGACCGCGACATCGAGGAGACGTTCGACCGCGCGTGGCGCATGCTGCGCATGCGGCGGATTCTCTCGGAATCGGGCGACGGCTTCGCGGTCCTCCCGCGCGGCCGCGCGCTGGTCAGCTATTACGCAAACAGCATCGCACACGTGCTGGGGCCATTCGAGTCGGCCGTGCGAGAGAGGGATACGCTGCCGGCCGTGCGTGCTAGCGGGGCATGGGCTCTCAGCTGAACGACCGCGGGTAATACCGGGAAACGCGCTCGCCGCGCTCTAGGCGTCGGGCGTCAGGCGACGGGCGTCGGGTAACAGCCAACACGAAGTCGACGCGCTGACGTATACCTGTCGCCTGATGCCGGCCGCCAGACGCCTGGAGACTTTGCGTTCGAGATGATGCGTATTACCTGCGCTGCCGGATCATTTTCGCCAGATGACGATGCTTCCGCAGTTGCTCAGCGCCAGCCCGAACTGCGCGGGCACGGTCTCGGCGGAGTACACCTCGACGCCAGCCAATTCCTCCGGACGCAACCACGAGTCGATGTCTTCGGCGCTCAGCGAGTTCACGAGATGGCCATCTATATAGAAGGAGGGGAAGCACCAATCCTTCACGGTCGCCCGCATGAGAATACGGGTCGCGTCGCTTGTAAAGCCGATGGGATTCGTTCCGGTGCCGGTCGTGTCGATCGCCGTCGTGTCGACGTACGTCGTGAACCGCTCGAGACGGATGCCCGGGATGCCGCGAAGAATCTGTGAGACGCTGCGCGGCTGCCGCTTGGCGATGTCCACCGCGCTGACATAGCGGCCCATGGCCGAGCGGCGCCGCTCCTGGAATCCCGTACGCCTGGGATCCATCAGCGCTGCCGCGCGGACGCGCACGGTGTCGAGCACGGCGGCGAACGTCGACAGTGCTACGCGAACCGACGGAGCGCCTTCGACGACGTCCACGATCCGCCGGGCGGGATAGTAGCCGACGGCGCGAACCTCGAGCATCCGCGAGCCACCGGGCGCGTTGGGAAGAACCCATTCGCCGGCCGCGTTCGAGCGTACCTGAGGACCGCGCGCGACCGACACGAGAGCCCCGACGAGAGGTTCACCGGTTGCCGCACGAACGACGCTGCCGGACAGATGTCGCGGCGTGCCGAGGTACAGCTCACGCCGCACGATGACGTTCGGGATCCACATGTCGAGCAGGTCCGTGCTGTCCGCGCCGCGGTATGCGTTCAGCACGATCCAACCGCCGCGCGGGACGTCGCAGAACGCGAACCAGCCGTCGGCGCGCGTCGTCATGACGGCGCGCGGAACGCGCCGCGCCCAACCTGTCGGACTTAGCGTGATCTCGAGCCATTGCACGGCGACCGTGACGTTTTCCTCGGGGGCGAGATCGCCCGCTCCGCGGACCGTGCCGAGAATTACGGCGCCGGAATCACCCACGAGCTTCGGCCCACAGACCGCGGTGCGAAATCGCGCCGGCCCCGGAATCGCGAGATCCGCGCGCACCAGGTCGTCGGCGATGGATATCTCGCGCACGGGCGCAGCCACACCGAGGGAATCGAGCAGCGCGTGGAAAAACCCGAGCGTGTAGCGCCCCGATGACACGCCCTCGAAAGCGAATCGGCCGAGGGAATCGCTCGTGGTCGTTCGCGCGTGCGGCGACAGAGTGTCCCCCTGCCGCAGCTGCACGACCGCGCCCGTCAGTGGACGTCGCGCGAGGCTGTCGAACACCGTTCCCGCCACGCGCCCGCGGGCGTCGCGGCTCGCCACCTCCGGCAGTTGGCCGTGGACGCTTCGCCCGACCGCAATCGCGAGCACGCACCCATACCACAGCGGGCGTACGCTCATTCCAACTTTCATGCGCTGCATGATGGGCAGACTGGCCGACTTCCGGGCCATATAGCGGATCGCACCTGCGCGCTCTAAGATGTACGCGCGCGTTCCCTCCAATGTGCGGCCCGTGCGCACTCTCCGTCCACCCGCATTCCGGGTTATCTCCGATGTCGAAGAAATCACCGCTTCTCGCGCTGCTGGGATTGTTCCTCGGTGCTTTACCAGCGCTCGCCCAACAGAGAACCGTCACCGGCACTGTGACGTCGGAGCAGGGCACGCCGATGACGGGCGTTTCTGTCGTCATCAAGGGCACGCGGGCGGGAACCACGACGGGTGAGGAGGGACGCTATTCCATCTCCGTCACCCCGGGGCAGGTCCTGCAATTCCGCATGATCGGCACCGCCCCTGAAGAACGCGTCGTGGCGGCCCAGGACGTCATCGACGTGCAGCTGAAGCGCGTCGCCACCAAGCTGAATGAGGTGGTGGTCACCGCGCTGGGTCAGACGACGGCCGAGCGCTCGCTGGGATTCTCGACGCAGCAGGTCGAGGGAACCGCCATCGCGCAGACCCAGCGGCTCAACTTCGTGAATTCGCTGCAGGGACGGGTCGCGGGCGTCGAGGTGATCAACACGTCGGGCGTGCCCGGCGCATCGAGCTCGATCACCATTCGCGGCGTGAGCTCGATCAGCAGCAGCAACCAGCCGCTGATGATCATCGACGGGCTGCCGCTGGACAACAAGGTGATGTCGTCCGGCTTGCTGGCGTCCGGCCGATCCGGCTCGGCGAACTCCTTCGAGAACCGCAGTGTCGATTTCACGAACCGCGCGGCCGACATCAACCCCGACGACATCGAGAGCGTCGTCGTGCTCAAGGGCCCCGAAGCGTCGGCGCTGTATGGCATCGACGCGGCGAACGGCGCTATCGTCATCACGACGAAGCGTGGTAAGCCCGGCACGGGCGGCATCGACTACAGCGTGAGCTTCAAGGCCGAAAGGACCGGCCGGCTTCCCGACCTTCAGACGATGTTCGACACGAGCGGCACGATCCTCGTCAACAACAGCACCAGGGAAGGCGCCCCGCTCTATTTCGGAAATCCGTACCCGTCCGGCACGCGTCTCTACAACAACGTCGACGGCTTTTTCCAGACGGGTATGTCCCAGCAGCACAACCTCGCGTTCAGCGGCGGCTCCGCGGACCATCGCCTGAACTACCGCGTCTCGGGCGCCGCGGCGAAGGAAGAGGGCATCGTGCCGAAGAGCGGCTACGACCGCTTCAACATCACCGGCGCGTCGACCGTGCAGCCCGTGACGTGGCTGACAGCGGACCTGTCGATGATGTACGCCAACGCGGTCAATCACCAGCCGTTCAAGGGACAGGGAAGTCCGGTACTCGGCGTGCTCATGTGGCCACGCACGGATGACGCGAAGAACTTTCTCACCCCTGCCGGCACGCGGCGCAAAGCGACCGGCCTCGGCTTTGGCACCGAATACGAGAACCCGTATTTCAGCGTCAACAAGAACAAGATCGACTCGAAGAACAACCGCATACTCACGAACCTCGGCATCTCGGTCACGCCGTTCTCGTGGGGCTTCGTCAAGACGAACATCGGCATCGACGCCTACACGAATCAGAACATGATCCTGCGGCATCCCGAGAGCTGGCAGGGCTTCACGTGGAACGGAGTGCTCGACGTCGGTGACGACATCACCAGGAACCTGAGCAGCCAGACGATTCTCAACCTGAACCAGTACGCGATCAGCGATGACATCGGCGTGACCGCGCTCGTCGGCAACTCGATCCGCGACGAGAAGTCGACGACCGACGCGACCGTCGGCCAGGACTTTCTGGATCCGAACTTCGTGTCGATCAACAACACGAACCAACGGTTCAGTCAGACGACGACGACACAGCGTCGCCTCGTGAGCGGCTTCGGCCAGGCGACCGTGGACTTCCGGAAATACCTGTACCTCACGGTCACGGGCAGAAACGACTGGACATCGACGATTCCGGTGGAGCGAAACTCGTTCTTCTATCCGTCGTTTTCGGCGAGCTTCATCTTCTCGGACGCGTTTCCCTCCCTCTCGCGCTTCGCGACGGGCAAGGTGAGAGCCGCGTACGCGGAGGTCGGTCGCGATGCGAAGCCGTACTCCTATCGGCCGGCGCTCCAGTACAAGACGACGTCGTTCGGCGGGTACGGTTACGACTTCTGGGGACCGAACCGGAAACTCAAGCCCGAGTTCGCGAAATCGTGGGAGTTCGGAACGGAGCTGAGCTTCCTGCGCGAGCGGCTCGGTCTCGACGCGACGTACTACAGCAAGCGCACGTACGACCAGATCGTCCAGAACGTCAGAGGCAGCTACGGCACCGGCTTCATCCTGTTCAACCTGAACGGGGCGCAGACGAAGAACGCCGGCCTCGAGCTGACGGTGACGGGCGTGCCGAAGGTGACAGGCAACTTCGAGTGGGACATTCTCGCCAACTTCGACAAGTCCCGCGGCAAGACATTGAAGCTACCGAATGCGCTTCCCGAGTCCTACAACTCCGACAGCTGGGTGTACGGCAACGTGCGGAACGGCACGATGCCCGGCACCAGCACGCGCTCGCTGAGCGGACAGTACTATCTGCGCAACAAGCGCGGCGACATCCTGATCGATCCCACGACAGGTCTGCCGCTCCGCGAAGCGAGCTTCGTGGACCGCGGTTACGATCGCCAGCCGGACTTCACGCTGGGGCTGAACAACAGCTTCAGGTACAAGCGTCTCTCGCTCAACGGCTTGCTCGACATCCGGCGCGGTGGAGACATCCTGAACGCCACGCAGCATTTCCTCACCGTGCTCGGGTTGACGCCACAGACGCTCGACCGGTGGGAGCCCCGCGTCGTCAAGGGTGTCTTGCGCGACGGCAAGGAAAACTCGGCGACGCCGACGCCGAATTCGATCGTCATCGTCCCGGCGCTCAACACCGATTACTACACCAGGATCAGCGAGGAGCTGTTCATCGAGCAGGACATCAACTGGCTGCGGTTGCGCGACATCACGCTCACGTACGAGCTGCCGAAGAGCATCGTTCCCAACGCGAGCGTCTTCGTCACCGGTACGGATCTCTTCCTGTTCACGAACTACACGGGGATGGATCCGGTCGCGAGCGCGAGCTCACCCGCCACGGGCGGCTCGGGGTCCGTCGGAATCGACTACGGCGCGTTCCCTACGCCTCGCGCCATCGCTTTCGGCACCAAGGTGAGGTTCTAGGCCATGAGACTTTCTTCGTGCGAAACGATGACCAAGCGATTCGTTCGCGTCGCGGTCCTCACGGGCGTGCTCACGGTCGCCGGCGCCTGCAAGGACTTTCTCGACGTCAATCAGAATCCGAACGGGCCGGAGGTCGTCTCGGCGAATCTGTACCTCCCGCCCATGCTGCACTGGATGGTCACCGACCAGCCGTTCGACGGCCGGTTCATCGGCCGGTACGTGCAGAACTTCTACAATCCGACCACGTCGTTCACGACGTGGGACCGCATGGGGTACGACCCCGGGAGCGACAACGGGGGACAGACGTGGCGCGACGTGTACTGGAGCCTGGGGCAGAACCTCGTCGACATGATCCAGAAGTCGTCGGCGGAGCAGCGATGGGATATCCTCGGCGTCGGGATGATCCTCAAGGGATGGGGGTGGATGACGCTCGCCTCGCTGCACGGCGACATCATCGTCAAGCAGGCGATCGACCAGACGCGGTTCAGCTTCGACTACGACACCGAGCAATACGCGCTCGAGGAAGCGCGGCGGCTTCTCGACAGCGCCATCGTCCTTCTCCGCCGCACCGACGGCGCCGTCGACGCGAACTACCTCGGCAAGACGGACAAGGTCTATGGCGGCGACCGCAACAAGTGGCGCAAGTACGCCTTCGGCCTTCGCGCGCTGCTGCGGAATCGCTACTCGCAGAAGGCCAGTCTGTACAAACCGGACTCGGTGATCCTCGACGTCGACAGCTCGTTCGCGAGCAACGCCGACGACCTGCTCTTCCCGTATCCGGCGACGCAGGCGTCCGACGACCGGAATTTCTGGGGCACGGCGCGTCAGAACATCACCGCATATCGCCAGACGACGTTCGTCGTGAATCTCATGAATGGCACGGTGTTCGGCGGCGTGGTGGATCCGCGCATGAGCCGCATGCTCGCTCCGGCGCCCGACGGCCAGTACCGGGGTCTCGACATCAACACGCTGAACTTCGGCGCGCTGACCACGGCGCAGCGACCCAACAATTTCTGGGGGTACACCGGCGTCACCACGGCGAACGCGCAGAGCCGGTACATCTTCTCGGACAAGACGAAGTTCCCGGCGATGACGTACTCCCAGCTCCAGTTCGTGAAGGCCGAAGCCGCGTTCAGAATGGGCAACAGGGCGCTCGCGCTCACGGCGTATACGAACGGGATCTCGTCGCACATCGACTTCGTGAACGCGCGCAACACCGACGACGGCCAGGCGCCGACGCAGATCACCGCGGCGGAGAAGGCCGCCTACCTGGGCGACGCGAACGTCGTCCCCTCCGCCGCGAACCTCACCATGTGGCAGATCATGTCGCAGAAGTACATCGCGCAATGGATGTGGGGCTTCTACGAGCAGTGGATGGACATGCGGCGCTTCCAGTACACAGGTACGTGGAGCGGGGAGAGCCGGCAGGTGTTCCCGGGATTCGCGCCCCCCGTGAATCTCTATCCGGACAACGCCGGAAAGCTCGTCCAGCGTATTCGACCGCGCTTCAACTCCGAGTACGTGTGGAACCTGGCCGGATTGAGCAGGATCACGCCGGTTCCTGGCACCGCGAGCGACTATCAGACAAGCCCACTCTGGATCACTCAACCGTAGTCCGAATATGACCAGCCTTCGATCACTCGCGGTGCTGCTTGGCGCGGCCTTCGCGGCGTCGTGCTCCCTGTACGACAGGAACGAGCCAAGGAAGATCACCGCTCCCTTGCCGGGTTCCCGGATCAAGTTCCACAACTTCTCGGCGGGATCCGTCGGCGTGAACTTTTTCGCCAACGACGTCAAGATGTCGGCGGTCACAAACACCGTGTGCACCAACCCCGTGCCGGCTGATACGCTCGCGTGCCGGACGACCGGCATCGAATCCACCGCGGGCACGACGTACGGCAACCTCGCGACCGGCGGCCTGTATCTCGCCATCGCGCCCGGGCAGTACACGCTCGCGAGCAAGATCGCCGCGCGCGACACCGTCGTGTCATCCGTGAGCCAGACGATCGCGGACGGGAAGTACTACTCCTTCTACATGAGCGGCGTATACAACGCAACGACAAAGACGGCGGAGGCGTTCGTCATCGAGGATCCGATACCGTCGGGGCAGATCAACTACGCGGTCGCGTCGGTGCGTTTCGTGAACGCCATCCCGAACGCGAGCGGGGACTTCACGCTCTACGCCAAGAACACGACGACAGGGACGGAAACGGCGATCGGCCCGGCCGTCGCGTACAAAAACGCCGGCGCGTTCGTGTCGCTGGCGCCCGGCGTTTATGACCTCGGCGCACGCCTCCCCGGCCAGAGCACGAATTTCACGGGGCTGAGCGCCACGACCGTGAGCTTTTTTGGTGGACGCGCGTATACCATTACCGCCAGGGGCAGCACGGCGACCACATCGACGCTTGCGCTCACGGGGACATTGAATCAGCGGTAGGGAAACAGGAGGTCGGATGCAACTCCTCTCGTCACGCAGTCTCGCAGTGGTGATGGCGACGCTCGGCGGATGCACCTCCGGACATCCGGCGCGTCCACAACCGGCGCAGAAGGAGACGGTCACCAGCGAAGATCTTGCGGCGCATCCGAACGAGCCCATCGAGCACGTCCTGCAGCGCAAGGTGTCCGGCGCGATCGTGACGCGGACGCCGGACGGCGGGATCGCGATCCAGCTCCGTGGCGTGTCCTCCTTCAATGGACGTGAGACGCCGCCGCTCTACATCCTCGACGACGTTCCGTTCAACCCTGGAAAGAACGGTGCGCTCACGGGCATCGATCCGAACGAGATCGAGTCGATCAAGGTGTTGAAGGGCGCCGAGGCCGGGCTGTACGGGATCGACGGGGCGAACGGCGTGATCGTGATCAAGACCAAGCGCGGCAAGTCCTAAGGCCTTGTTCTCGGCCCGCGACCGCAAGGAGTTATCGCGGCCGCGGTGCGCTTCGCTGTACTCGGCGTCCCGGAAGCACTCCTTCGCCGCCGCGTAGCATCCCGAGCGCCGAGAACAGCGGCGCAGCCGCGCACCCGACGCGCAGCGGCGGGGCCGATAACGCTGTCGTAAGGGTAGTTCAATGGGGACACTGCCTCTTGTAAGGGTAGTGGGTCAGTTTGAATTGGCCGTGGCATGAGAATGTTGTAAGTTGAGACATGCCTAGACGCTCAAGAATGGACGAAGACGAGGTGCAAGCTGCGTTTCGAGTCGTGCAAGAGGCGACCGGCCAAGCGCCCAAGAAGCCCAAACGGCACAAGAAGAATCCGGCTGCCGTAGCACTGGGACGGCTCGGCGGCAAAAAGGGAGGGAAAGCCCGCGCCGCTGTGCTCAGCTCCAAGGAGCGCAGCGAAATAGCGCGGAAAGCGGCCCGCGCACGGTGGGGCGAACAAAAACCGTAAATCCGCGTTATGTTATAGGGGTAGCCAACCTCAACCGGAGCCGCCGATGGCCCAAGACAAACGCCCCTCAGACCGCGTAGCATCCGATGCAGGACACCTTCTCCGCGCACTGCGCAAGGCGCAGGACGAACGCGCGAAGCGAGAGAAGGAGTTGGCCGCCAGCATCCTCGCCAACCGCGAACCGAAAAAGACGCTGCCGGTAATCGGCAAGCGTGTATTCGTCGGGAAGCGAAAGCCGAGCTAAGCATCCGCGAGGTCTCGCAGCGAGAGAATCGCCGCACTTGGAATGGTCATATCGCCGCGCCCTTGCGCGGCGATTCTCGTTTCAGGATCGGGCTGCACGATATGCGGCACGATGACTTTGTATGTATCCGTGTCGTGCAGCAGCCAGCCAACGGATCGGCACACCATTTGGTCTGGCGTGCAGTCGTCCAGATACTTCCAGCCCGTGGTCCCTCCGTAGGAGTCCAGCCATTCGATGAGGACTAGGCGCACCGAACAAACCCCCTATTGCATATGCTTGAGCGCCTATGCATATTTGAGCCATGAACCAACTGTCTACGGAGCAACGGGCGAGCGTGCTTGCGGCGCTCGTTGATGGCAACTCTGTTCGGGCGACGTGCCGCATCTGCGGCGTCGCGAAGGGTACCGTCCTCAAGCTCCTCGCTGAGATTGGGGCGGCATGCACGGCGTTCCACGACCGCGAGGTGCGCGACCTTGCAACAAATCGTGTTCAGTGCGACGAGATTTGGGCGTTCTGCTACGGCAAGGAAAAGAACCTCGCGCCCGAACGGCAGGGATTGGCCGAGTACGGTGACGTGTGGACGTTTACGGCGCTGGACCCAGAGTCGAAACTGATGGTCGGCTGTCACGTCGGGAAACGCACGATGCAGCACGCCGAAGTTTTCATGCGTGACCTTGTAGGACGGCTGGCGAACCGCGTCCAGCTCACCACCGATGGGCACTACATGTACCTCATCGCGGTAGAACGGGCCTTCGCTTGGAACGGCGTTGACTACGCCATGTTGGAAAAGCGATACGCCGCGTCCATCGCCAAGGAAACGCAGCGCTACAGCCCTCCGCGTATCACAGCAGCAACGAAGAAATGGGTAATGGGAAACCCCAAGAGTCGCCACGTTACCACGTCGCACGTCGAGCGCTCGAACCTTACGCTCCGCATGACGCAGCGCCGCTTCACGCGCCTCACCAATGCATTCAGCAAGAAACTTGAGAACCACAAACACGCCGTGGCATTGGCGATGGTGACGTACAATTACTGTCGTCCTCACATGACGCTGACCAAGGCGAACGGCGGGATTCACACGACGCCCGCAATGGTTGCAGGACTCACGGACCATGTGTGGACTCTGGCCGAGATTGTGGCGCTAATTCCACGCCCCGAAGCCGGGCAAGCTGCCTAGCGCTGATCGTGGAAGCGACCGCGTGCCCGTCGCTCTTGGCGCGTCGGACAGCAAATCCGACGGCATCCGCATATGTCTCGTACAACGCGTTGAGTTTTTCTTTCTCCTCGGTCGTGGCCTCGGTGCTCCATTCTCGCGTGATCACGACAAATGACGTTTTTTCGTGACCGACCCACGCATCCATTTCCGCGTCGCGCTTGGCCATGAATCCAACCGCGAGCGCTTCGCCAAGCATCCACGACCATTGGTAGCCGACGCGCTTCAGTGTCTGGCGCGCGAACCGGTCGCCGCTTCCGATTGCCGCGAAGCTCCAGCCGTCCTGGCAGTGGTCCTTGCCGACTCCGTCAACGATCCAGATATGCGCGCCCGTTGAGTCAGCACCGACGATGAGAAAATGGGCGTCCACGCTGGCCTCGTGAAACTCACGAAGAAGGCGTTGACTTGTGCGCGGATTGAGAGGGGCCGATCCATCCAAGAGCGCCTCAATTGTCGTGTTATAGCGTCGAAGTCTCTGATTGAACCGAGCCCTAATGACGATGCTGACGTGCTCGGCAAGCTGCTTCGCCGCGCGCTCGACGTTCTGGACCTGCTCAAAGTGGAGATAGGGTAAAGCCGAACGGCACACCTCCTGGCCTTGCGTGAGATCGCCCGCCAAGAACGCCGTGATTCGCGGCCCAAGATGAATCGCCTTGAGCTGCGCCGCTTCGTATTGCTCGTCGGTGCCTCCTTCCGTGATCATCTGATCAGAAACAATGACCACGGCGGAGGGGTCTATTTCGGCGTCGTTCTGTCGGCAGATTAGGGCGAGACACAACGTCATTGCCTGGCGCTCAGGGAGAGAGGAGCGCCGAACATGCTTGTGCGGCCAGGGCCATGCGAGTCGGGCTATCAATTACCGACCCTCCGGCCAAACTGACCCACTACCCTTGTAAGTCCCCGGTTGACCGTCACTTGCGCGACTACTAACTTCCTTGGCTCCCCGTCGCGGCTCAGCTCTGCGGCGTGCGTATCAGAAACCGAGATTCATGCCGACCATCAATCAGCTCGTCCGGCGTAGCCGCCGCGACGTCTCCAAAAAGGAAAAGTCGCCGGCACTCAAGGCGAATCCGTTCCGACGTGGCGTCTGCACCCGCGTGTACACCACCACGCCCAAGAAGCCGAACTCGGCGCTCCGCAAGGTCGCGAAGGTGCGCCTGACGAACGGATTTGAGGTCATCGCCTACATCCCCGGCGAGGGACACAACCTCCAGGAGCACTCGATCGTGCTCGTGCGCGGCGGCCGCGTGAAGGACCTGCCGGGCGTCCGCTACCATATAGTACGCGGCACCCTCGACGCCTCGGGCGTGCAGGGTCGCAACAAGAGCCGCTCCAAGTACGGAACCAAGAAGCCGAAGGCTGGTGCCAAGTGAGTCGCCGCAAAACTGCCATCAAGCGCCCGGTGCTCGCCGACGCGCGCTACGACAGTCAGACCGTCTCGAAGTTCATCAACGTCCTGATGTATCAGGGCAAGAAGTCCACGGCCGAGCGGATGTTCTACGACGCGATGGACATCGTCGAGAGCAAGACCAGCCAGCCCGGCGTGAACGTCTTCAAGCAGGCGCTCGCCAACCTCAAGCCCGTCGTCGAGGTGAAGAGCCGCCGCGTCGGTGGCGCCACGTACCAGGTGCCCGTCGAGGTGCGCCCCGAGCGTCGCACCGCGCTGGCGATGCGCTGGTTGATCCTCTACTCGCGCGAGCGCGGTGAGAAGTCGATGTCCGAGAAGCTTGCCGCCGAGATCATCGCCGCGTCCAAGGGCGAAGGAAACGCGATCAAGAAGAAGGAAGACACGCATCGCATGGCCGATGCGAACAAGGCATTCGCGCACTATCGCTGGTAATCGCACGCGGTGTGAGCGCCGGCTTGGATGGCGGATGGGACGACTGATCCCATCCGCCGTTTTCTTTTTCGCGCGACGCGATTGACAACGCCTGCGCTCCGGGTATCCTAGCAACGAATCCCGCCGTAACCCTCGCTCCCCGATGCTGTCCCGTTCCCAACTGCATCGAGTCCGTACCGTCGTGCCCGTTCGCGCAGTCGCCGCCTGCGCGTTCGTCGCCCTCGGCGCGTGCGCAGGTGACGCAACGTCACCACGCGTCGGAGCGGGTGCGACGCTCCAGATCACGACGACGCTGCAGCCGCTGGATACGGTTCGCGAGGGACGCTACGTCGCGTGGGTGATCGACGGCACCGGCACGGCCACGCGGCTCGGCGTCATCACTCCCGGCATCGCTCAGAGTTTCCTCAATCCCGCCGATGGCGCTGCGAGCATCGAGATCAGGCTCGAGTTGCCCGGCGTCCTCGGGTCCCGGCCCTCCGATCGCGTCATCCTGCGCGGCGATTTCATGAATCGCCACCCGACGCTGTCGATCGCCGGCGCTGTGACGCAGGAGGGTGAGCTGCGACCGCGCCCGGGGCAGTTCACGATGTTCACGCCGAGCAACAACGACGTCGGCGGCTATCCGTCGCGAGAGGAGGCCGGCGTCTGGTTGTTCAACATGAAACCGTCGGAGACCGAACAGAACGACTTCTACGTGCGCCTCACGCAGCTCCAGAACGGCTGGACGTACGAGGGCTGGATGGTGCGCGACCTCGGTTCGGCGAACGAGATCTGGCTGTCGTATGGCAAGTTCCTCCCGGACTGGACCGGCGCGGCGAATCAGCCCGACGACACCGGCTGGGGTCCCTTCTCCGGCGTGGCCGACTACTGGAACTCGAGGCTGGAGGATTTTCCGGGCGACGACTGGATCTCCAATCCACTCAAGCTTCCGTTTCCACAGCAGCTGCAGCTGCCGCTCGACCTCCGGGAGAAGGATGCGTCCGGAAAGCTGCGCTGGACGCACGTGATCACCATCGAGCCGATGTCGGACAAGGGCGAGGCGATCGGCTCGGAGCGGCCATTCGGCATCAGGCCATACGTCGATCCGTTCGGCGATCTCAGGGCCGGCGATCCGCGCACGATCTCGTTTCATCCCGAGAACGTCCCGTCGGGCGAGGTCGTCGTCCGGTGATGCGTCGCGTGCGCGTCGCGTGGCTCACGCTTCCGCTGCTCGCCGTCTGCACCGACGCGACGACCGCGCCGCGCGTCGATCGCGAGGAGAGCGCCGGCAGCTGGAAGACATGGGTCATCGCGAGCGGCTCCGCGCTGCGCCCGGGAGCGCCGCCGTCGGACGAATCCGCCGACGCGCGGGCGGATCGCGACGGTATCGTTGCAGCGCAGAACGCGCGTTCGGCGGCGATGGATGCGGCCATCGCGCGTTGGAGCAGCAGTCCCACGGCTCCGTGGCACGCGCTGGCGCTGGATCGGATGGAAGTGTACTGGGTGCTGCTTCCGGACGTCCGCGTCGCGACGCCGGCCCGTTCGGCGCGTGCGATGGCTCTGCTCAACGTCGCGATGTACGACGCGCTCGTCGCCGCGTGGGACGCCAAATACACATATAAAAGGAAGGCGCCCGCCGACGCCGATGCGCGGGTGCAGCGACTCATCGCGACGCATGGTGTGCCGAGCTATCCCTCCGAGCATGCCGCGGCGGCGGCTGCCGCGGCCGCGGTGCTGTCGTATCTGTTCCCCGCAGAAGACACGGCTGGGTTTCACGCGCTGGAGCGCGAAGCCGGCGACGCGCGTGTTGCCGGCGGCGCGGCGTATCGCAGCGACGTGGACGCAGGCTACGAGATCGGCAGGAGGGTGGCGGCCCAGGTGCTCGCGCGTGCGGCCGCGGACGGATCAGGCGCGAGCTGGACGGGTCAGGTACCGGCAGGTGAAACGAGCTGGCAGCCCACGCCGAACAAGTTCGTGCAGACCCCCTTCGATCCCACAGCGGGGAGCTGGCGCACCTGGCTCATCACTCCGGGTGCGGGCACGGACTTCCGCCTCGGTCCTCCGCCCGCGGTGAGCTCCGCGGAATTCCGGAGCAACCTCTCGGAGCTTCGCTCCCTTTCCACCACGCGCAGCGTGCAACAGACGAACATCGCGCGCTATTGGGCGACGGACGCGCCGTCCGCAAAGTGGGAGATGTTCATGCGCGACGAGGTCGCGCGTCGCGGGCTGCCGCCCGTGCACGCGGCGCGCGCGCACGCGCTGGCGAGCGTCGCGATGTACGACGCGTTCGTCGCGTGCTGGGACAACAAATTCCATTACTGGCTGTACCGCCCGATCTCGGCCGACGCGAAGCTCAACACGGTTTTTCCGACGCCACCCTTCCCGAGCTATCCGTCCGGTCACTCCACGATCTCGGCGGCGGCGGCGGAGGTGTTCGCCGAGCTGTTCCCCGATTCCGCGGCGGCGTACCGGGACAAGGCGCGCGAAGCGTCGCTGTCGCGCGTGTACGCGGCCGTGCACTACCGCTTCGACGTCGATTCGGGAGACGTGCTTGGCGAGCGCGTTGGTCAAGCCGTCGTCAACTACATGCGTAATGATGGTGCGAAATAGCAGGCAGTCATTCCGAGCGAAGCGAGGTATCTGCAGTGATGGAACTGCAGGTCCCTCGCTGCGCTCGGGACGACGACATCAGCGTTCCAAACCCATGGAGGAGGCAATGCGATCTGCTCGGAGCTGGACCGCCGTTCTCGCGCTCTTGTGGACGGTCGCGCCTGCGATCCTCGCGCAGGGCGTGGGCGAGATACGCGGCAAGGTCACGTCCGTCGACGGACGTCCGCTCGAGCATGCGCAGGTGCTCGTCGTCGGCACGAATCACGTCGCGCGGACGGACGGGCAAGGCGGCTACCGCATCACCGGCGTTCCCGCCGGCCCGCGGATGCTGCGCGCGCAGCAGATCGGATTCGCGGTGGAGCGCCGCGCGATCACCGTCGCGGAAGGCCAGACGCTCACCGCCGATTTTTCGCTGAAGGACGCGCCGCTCTCCCTCGAGGCCGTCGTCGTCACGGGGACAGCCTCGGAAGCGCGCAAGAAGGAGCTCGGCAACAGCGTCGCCATGATCGGCGGCGCTCAGCTCGAGGCGCAACCCGTGAAGAACATGCAGGACATCATCAGCGCGCGCGCGCCCGGTATTACGGTGCTTCAGAACTCCGGTCAGCCGGGCGTGGGAGGTACGATTCGGTTGCGCGGGAACAACAGCATCACGCAGGGCAACAATCCGATCGTGTACGTCGACGGTATCCGCATCAACAACGAGGCAGGCCCCAACATTCCGTCCGCGCGACAGAACACACTCGGCGTCAACGACATCAAGGCCGAGGACATCGAGCGACTGGAGATTCTCAAGGGTGCGGCTGCGACGACGCTGTATGGCACGGAAGCCTCCGGCGGCGTCATCCAGATCTTCACCAAGCGCGGCGCGTCGACGCGACAGGAATGGGTGGGCGTCGTCGGCCAAGGCTTCAACCAGATGGGCCACGTCGGGCCGAGCGCGGACCCGACCGGCCTGTTCGTAAACAAGTGCCGCGGCCCCGAGCTGCGCGATTCGCGCGACAGCATGTTCGTCGACGCCACCTGCCCGGCGAGCGGGACGTGGCTGAAGAACGGCTACGTCCAGCAGTATAGCCTCAGCACCTCAGGCGGCGTGCAGCAGATGACGTACTTCATCTCCGCGACGTACAACGATGAGATGGGCGTCATCCGGAGCAACGAGGGGAAGACGGGCGGCGTGCGCGGCAACTTCGCCTTCACGCCGGCGAAGAACATGCTGGTCAACTTCAACAGCTCATACAACCGCAACGCGTTTGCGTTCATCCCCGACGGCAATCTCGCGAACGGATTCATGCTCAACGTGAATCGCGGCCGGTCGGGGAACTTCAAGGGCGGGCGCAGCGGGGAGTGCGACCGCTACCTCAATACCGATACGGTCTGCGCGGTGAACGCGTACGTGTTCGAGCAGAAACCGTCCAGCGTGCAGGACCACTACATCACCGGCGTCACGCTCAACTGGAGTCCGACCAGCGCATTCACGAATCGCTTCGCCGCGGGCTACGACTACAACGAGCAGGACAATCAGACGGTCATTCCCTTCGGCTTCCTGAACTCCCCGCTGGGCTCGATCGCGAAGCAGGACTGGAAGCACACGAAGCTGTCGCTCGATTATGCGGGCTCGTATCAGCGCGGATTGAGCGGCCTGGCGACGACGAGCTCGTGGGGAGGCCAGCTGTTCGACGACCGCGAAAACTCCATGGGCATCACGGGCCGCGATTTCTCTGGTCCGGGCGACGTCACCCTCGGCAGCGCGGCGACCGTCGTCCTGCCCGCGGTAACGCGCACTCGAGTCGTGAACGCCGGTGTCTTCGTCCAGGAACAGCTTGGCTGGAGCGACAGACTGTTCCTGATCGGCGGGTTGCGCATCGACGGCAACAGCGCCTTTGGCAAAAGCTTCGGGTTGCAGCCGTATCCGAAGCTGAGCGCGGCGTGGGTCGTATCCGAAGAGAGCTGGTGGAAGCCGGAGATCGTTCCGACGCTCAAGCTGCGCGCCGCGTTCGGCGAGTCGGGCAAGGCACCGGGCGCATTCGACGCCGTACGCACATGGGATCCAGTCGGCGCGGACGAGGGGAAGCCGGGGTTCACACCATTTCAGATCGGCAATCCGAAGCTCGGTCCCGAGCGCACGCGCGAGCTCGAGCTGGGCTTCGACCTCGGCGCCTTCGACGACCGCGTGAGCCTTGAGGCCACGGCCTACCGCGCGCGGACGATCGACGCGCTCATCGGCGTCAACTATCCGCCGTCCCTGGGGTTCACGAGGGCGCAGCTCGAGAACATCGGCACACTGGAGAACAAAGGGCTCGAGCTCCAACTCACCGGCACGCCATGGCGCAGCGACATGGTCGAGTGGGTCGCGCGCGTCAGCCTGACCACGATGGCCAGCAAGGCCATCGATCTCGGCGGCCGCAACATCGCCTCGGGAACGCCCGTGTACGTGCGCGAGGGTTATCCGGTGCCGTCGTTCTTCGCGGCGAAGGTCACCAATCCTGATGCCGACGCTGCGCCGATCGTCGCCAGCGACGCGTTCATCGGGCCGGTCTATCCGACGCGACTCATCGGATTGGGCACGACGCTGACGCTGCGCCGCGATCTCACCTTCGACATCCTTGGCGAGTATCAGGGCGGCGCATACAACGCGAACTGGATCGGATACCAGAACACGATCCGGTTCATGTGGTATCCGTGCTACGCGATTCAGAAGAAGATGGCCGCGGGGCAGCCGCTCGATGGATACAGCGCGCGCGAGCGCGCGAAGTGCGCGTACGCCGCGGCGCCGGCGAGCGGCGCGCAGCCCGCGGGATGCTGCCGCAACAGCGACTTCTGGATCCAGAAGACCGACTTCTTCAAGATCCGTTCGGCGTCGCTCTCGTATCGCCTGCCCCAGCGCTATACGCCGAGAGCGAAATCGGCCATGGTCGTGTTGACCGGCCGCAACCTGTGGAAATCCACGAAATACGACGGCATCGACCCCGAGCTGCGCGATGCCACGGATGCCGGCTCGACGCTTTCGCGCCGCGAGTACTACGTGCTGCCGCCCGCGAAGCAGTTCCTGTTCTCAGTGCGTGCCACCTACTGATCAGCGCGGAGACCATCACATGAAGATCGACAAGAGACAGATCGCGCGGCTCGGCGCTGCACTGGTGCTCGTGGGCGTGGCCGGCGCATGCAGTGGATTTCTGGACGTCAAGAACCCCGGACCCATCCAGGATGCGGCGCTCGACGCGATCACGGCCGTGCCCGGCTTCGTCGCCGGCATGTCCGGCGACCTCTCCGACGCGCTCGACGAAATCGTGCGGATCGCCGGCATCGCCTCGGACGATCTGAATCACGGCGGCAGCTACAGCGGCGAAGGCCTCTGGGTGCGCGGCGTCATTCACCGGGAAGACATCAACAGCCAGTGGGCGTTGATGCAGAAGGCACGCTGGACCGCAGAGAACGGCATCAAGCGCATCAAGCCGCTGCTCGGGGCGGCCTACGACACGGACTCGCTCGCCGCGCGCGCGAATCTTCTCGCCGGTTTTGCGAATCGCATGCTCGGCGAAAACGTGTGCAGCACCACGATCGACGGCGGTCCCGAGCAGCCGAACACCGTGCACTTCGCGAGTGCGGAAGCGTATTTCACTGAAGCGATCCGCATCGCGAGCACGAAGCCCTTCACGTCGCTGTTACGCGCGGCGTACATCGGACGCGCGGACGTGCGTGCGTGGCAGGGCAACTGGGCCGGCGCCGTTGCGGACGCGGCGCAGATCCCGAGCAGCGCGAACAACTTCGTCTACGTCGCGTACTATTCGACGAACTCTACGCGCGAGAACAACTCGCTGGTGCAGGAGACCTACGTGCGGCGCGAGTTCACTGTGTGGGGCACGCAGTGGGCGACGGTCTTCAACGACCCGCGCGTCCCCTGGGATACGATCTACACCACCGCGTCCAAGACGGCGATTCAGAAGGGACAGGACGGGAAGACGAACTTCTTCCGGCAGAAGAAGTACGTCACGCTCGGCGACGACATCCCGCTCGCGAGGGCGACCGAGGCGCTCATGATCCGCGCCGAGGAACGCCTGATCGCGAACGACATCCCGGGCGCGTTCGGCTTCATCAATCAGCAGCGGGCAGTGTACGGTCTGGCGGCGCTCACGGCGCCGGCCAGCATCGCCACTGCGTGGACGACGTTCCAGAAGGAACGCGGCGCGGTGACGTGGCTCGAGGGACGGCGGCTCTGGGACCTGCGACGCTGGAACGCGGACACCGGGCCGGCGCACAACAGCTTCCTCGACAATCGCGACAAGTGCATCCCCATCAGCCTGGAGGAGCGTCAGGTCAACCCAAATCTGACCCCATAGGTTCCTCGTTAGAGAAGGCGAAACCCCGGCGGAGTAGCCCCGCCGGGCCTTTGTATTTTGTCGAATGGTGGTGACACGCTGGTTACGCCCACCGTGTTAGTAGACCGGGCGCGCGTAGCAGCTGGCCGGAAAATCGACTGCCATTTCGATGGGCAGCTGAGCCTGTGTCCTTTGTTTCCAACTGTCCGTGATCGTGACAATCAAATATCCCGTCCGATCGGGCGAGCCCACGACCTCGCCCGATCGCCCGGACGTGGACGCGCTGGTATAGCTCAGGACGCCGGACCAGGCGAACGTGAAAGGCGGTACGCCATTGTTTACGTATGCCGTCCACGTACATGACGTGCCCGGATACAGTGCCTGCGGGCCGGAGATCGACGCGTTCATCAGGGCGGACACGACGCGGATCTCCGCAAGTATGTCCTGATGCACTGGCACGAGCGCGCCGTCAGGCTGCCCCATTCGATAGTCTGCACTGATCAGGACCGCTATCGAGTTCGACAGCGCCGTAAAGGTCAGGGTACAGGAGGTACCTCCACACTGATACTGGTTCTGCCAGTAGCCGTCCTTGAAAATCGACCAAAAATAAGTTGTCTGGCCCACTGGGCAGCTCTGTCCGGATGCCGGCGGGGTGAGCACAGGGTTCACGGAGAACGTATAGGTCCCTGGCGTAACGAACTCTGGCCCGAAGTTCGATGATTGAATGCTGCATGGTTGGCCGGGTAGTAACACGACCGCTGCGCCACGTTGTACGGGCGCGGATCCAAGTACAGGAACCGCTGTCGGTTGCCGGGCATCGCAAGCTGCGGCCAGCGCTAGTGTTAGACACGCGATCGTTTGGCGATGTGGTCGGCTCATGAGGAAGCTCGTCGGAGGAGGACCGCCAGTCTACAACGTCGGCGTGAGCGAACCGTGAGCGCAGGGCATTTCGCGCGTGAGCGCGAGTTGACACGAGCCCCAACTCCAATAAATTCAGGTGGCTACGGGGTTTTACGCCTCGCAGCACAAGCCCGGTGAACTGCGCGCCGGCACTTATGGGCTCATCCAAGAGAGAGATGAGGGTGCTGTAACCGGCTGAACGCTCTCCGAGCGGGACGCTCCCGAAAAGCAACGCAGGACAATCCAACGTCGAGAGATCGTTGTTCGTTTGCTCTCGATGCGCCTCGGGTCCCCAACCGCGCTACAGTGGCGGCTGCACCCGGCGAGTGCGGATGGATACCGGCTCCTCGGGGAGCGCCTGGTCCACCCGCGTTTTTGCTGGATGACGCACGACGTATCACGCACGCTGACGTACCACGCACCACGCACGCTGACGTACCACGCACCACGCACGCTGACGCATCACGCGCGACGCATCATAAATGGCTAGGGAAACTCCGCTCGAACGCTATCGCAACATCGGCATCATGGCCCACATCGATGCCGGGAAGACGACTACGACCGAGCGTATCCTTTATTACACCGGCAAGGCCCACAAGCTCGGCGAGGTGCACGAAGGCACCGCGACGATGGACTGGATGGAGCAGGAGCAGGAACGCGGCATCACGATCACGTCGGCCGCTACGACCTGCTTCTGGACGCGGAACGGCGTCGAGCACCGCATCAACATCATCGACACCCCGGGCCACGTGGACTTCACCGTCGAGGTCGAGCGCTCGCTGCGCGTCCTCGACGGCGCCGTCACGCTCCTCGATTCCGTCGCTGGCGTCGAGCCGCAGACCGAGACCGTCTGGCGGCAGGCGGACCGCTACGGCGTTCCGCGCCTGATCTTCGCCAATAAAATGGATCGCGTCGGCGCGGACTTCGACCGCTGCATGACGATGATTCGCGCGCGTCTCACCAAGAACGCGTATCCGCTGCAGCTGCCGGTCGGCTCGGGCGAGCTGTTCACCGGCCACATCGACGTCGTCGAGCGCAAGCAGTACATCTTCGACGAGGAGACCCTCGGCAAGAAGTTCGACGTGGTCGAAGTGCCCGCGGAGTACAAGGACGCCGTCGAAAAGGCGCGGCACGATCTCATCGATCACGCCGTGGCGAGCGCGCACGACGATGCCCTGATGGAGAAGTACCTCGGCGGCGAGGAGCTCACGCCCGACGAGATCCGCACCGCGATTCGCAAGTCGACGGTCACCGGCGGGATGGTCCCCGTCCTGTGCGGCGCGTCCTTCAAGAACAAGGGCGTGCAGGCGCTGCTCGACGCGGTGATCGACTTCCTCCCGGCGCCGGTCGACATCAAGGCGATCGAGGGACATCTCCCGCATCACGACGAGACGAAGGCGACACGCGACGTCAAGGACGACACGCCCTTCGCGGCGCTGGCGTTCAAGATCGCGACGGACCCGTTCGTCGGTAAGCTGACGTTCTTCCGCGTGTACTCCGGCGTGCTCAAGTCGGGCTCGTACGTCTACAACTCGACCAAGGACAAGCGCGAGCGCATCGGCCGCCTGCTGCAGATGCACGCGAACAAGCGCGAGGAGATCGAGGAGGTGCGCGCGGGCGACATCGCCGCGGCCATCGGCCTCAAGGACACGCGCACCGGCGACACGATGTGCGACGACAACCATCCGATCATCCTCGAGGCCATGAAGTTCCCGGCCCCGGTGATCGACGTCGCGATCGAGCCCAAGACGAAGGCGGACCAGGACAAGCTGTCGCTCGCACTCGCGAAGCTCTCCGAGGAAGATCCGACGTTCCGCGTCCACACGGACGCCGAGACGTCCCAGACGATCATCTCGGGGATGGGCGAGCTGCACCTCGAGATCATCGTCGACCGCATGATGCGCGAGTTCAAGGTCGACGCGAACATCGGCCGCCCCCAGGTGGCCTATCGCGAGACGATCCGGAAGCGCGTCGAGAAGGTGGAAGGGAAGTTCATCCGCCAGTCGGGCGGCAAGGGCCAGTACGGCCACGTCGTCATCAACGTCGAGCCGTCGGGTCCGGGCGCGGGCTTCGTGTTCGAGGACAAGATCGTCGGCGGCGTGATCCCGCGTGAGTACATCGGGCCGGTGGAGCAGGGCGTGAAGGAAGCGCTCGAGAACGGCGTGCTTGCGGGCTATCCGATGGTCGACGTGAAGGTCGAGCTGGTGTACGGCTCGTACCACGAGGTCGACTCGAGCGAGATCGCGTTCAAGATCGCCGGGTCGATGGCGGTGAAGGAGGCGGCGAAGCGCGCGAACCCCGTGCTGCTCGAGCCGCTCATGAACGTCGAGGTCGTTGTGCCGGAAGCGTACATGGGCGACGTGCTCGGCGATCTGTCCGCGCGCCGCGGCAAGATCGGCGGGATGACGCAGCGTGGCGAAGCGCAGGTGATCGCCGCGACGGTGCCGCTCTCCGAGATGTTCGGCTACTCCACGAAGCTGCGCTCGATGTCACAGGGCAGAGCCGTGTACTCGATGGAGTTCGCGCATTACGAGGAAGTGCCGAAGAGCAAGGCTGAGGAGATCATTTCGAAGGTGAAGACCTAGTCGGGAGGCTGGAGGCTGGAGGCTGGAGGAAGTGCCTCCCGCCTCCCGCCGCCCGCCTCACAACTGTAGTTCAACCACAGGATCACGATCATGGCAAAGGCAAAGTTCGAGCGTACCAAGCCCCACGTAAACGTCGGCACCGTCGGACACGTCGACCATGGCAAGACCACGCTGACGGCGGCGCTCACCAAGGTCTCGGCCGACAAGGGCTGGGGAAACAAGTACGTCCCCTACGACGAGGTCGCGAAGGCGTCCGAGTCACAGGGCCGTCGTGACGCGACCAAGATCCTCACGATCGCGACGTCGCACGTGGAGTACGAGAGCAACAAGCGCCACTACGCGCACGTCGACTGCCCCGGACACGCGGACTACGTGAAGAACATGATCACGGGCGCCGCGCAGATGGACGGCGCGATCCTCGTGGTGAGCGCGGTGGACGGCCCGATGCCGCAGACGCGCGAGCACGTGCTGCTGGCCCGTCAGGTGAACGTGCCGCAGATCGTCGTGTTCCTCAACAAGTGCGATCTCGTGGACGACGCCGAGCTGCTCGACCTCGTCGAGCTCGAGGTGCGCGAGCTGCTGAGCAAGTACGAGTTCCCCGGCGACGAAGCGCCGGTGATCCGCGGCTCCGCGACCGGCGCCATCAAGGGCGAGAAGCAGTGGGTCGAGAAGATCGAGGAGCTGTACAACGCCCTCGACACGTTCATTCCGCAGCCGGTGCGCGAGACGGACAAGCCGTTCCTGCTCCCGGTGGAAGACGTCTTTACGATCACGGGCCGCGGCACGGTGGCGACGGGTCGTATCGATCGCGGCCGCATCAAGGTCGGCGAGGAAGTCGCGCTCGTCGGTTTCGGCTCGGACAAGAAGTCGGTCGTCACCGGCGTCGAGATGTTCCGCAAGCTGCTTGATTCCGGCGAGGCGGGCGACAACGTCGGCCTCCTGCTCCGCGGCATCGACAAGAAGGACGTCGAGCGCGGGATGGTGCTGGCCAAGTCCGGCTCGATCACGCCGCACACGAAGTTCGAGGCCGAGGTCTACGTCCTCACCAAGGAAGAGGGTGGCCGCCACACGCCGTTCTTTAACGGCTACCGCCCGCAGTTCTACTTCCGCACGACGGACGTGACGGGCTCGATCGCGCTGCCGCAGGGCACCGAGATGGTGATGCCGGGCGACAACGTGCAGATGACCATCGAGCTGATCACCCCGATCGCGATGGAGGAGCAGCTGCGCTTCGCGATCAGAGAGGGTGGGCGGACCGTGGGAGCGGGTGTTGTAACGAAGATCCTCGCGTGAACCAAACGACGCTTGTCAGCTTGTCGGCTTGTCCAATCGCTTCGATGCGAATCGACAAGCTGACAAGCCGACAAGCGTAGTTCCTTCGAAGAGAGAGACCAGAATGGCTGGCCGAATCAGAATCCGCCTCAAGGCATTCGATCATGCTGTCATCGATCAGGCAGCATCTGACATCGTCCGCACGGCGGAGAAGACAGGCGCGCAGGTGTCGGGACCGATCCCGCTGCCGACGAAGACGCAGCGGTGGACGGTGCTCCGCTCGCCGCACGTCGACAAGAAGTCGCGCGAGCAGTTCGAGCTGAAGACGCACAAGCGCGTGATCGACATCCTCGATTCGCGTGCGCAGACGGTAGACGCATTGACGAAACTCGACCTCCCCGCCGGGGTGGACGTAGAGATCAAGGTGGAATGAGCTGGAAGGAGGAAAGAGGAAGGAGGAAGGAGATCGAGCGCCTCTCCCGCCTTCCTCCTTCCTCAGCCCTCCTTCCTCACTGAGGCTGAAATGAGCATTGGCATAATCGGTCGCAAACTGGGCATGACCCAGATCTTCAACGAGCAGGGCCAGCAGATCCCGGTCACGGTGATCGAGGCTGAGCCGAATCCCGTCGTTGCCCTCACCAAGACGGAGAAGGGCATGCCCGGCGTGCAGTTGGGGATGGGAACGCAGACGGTGGCTCGCGAGAACGGCGGCAAGCGCACGCCGCGCGGACGTCGCGCGTCGCGCGCGATCGTCGGTCACGCGAAGAAGGCTGGCCTGGAGACGGTGCCGGCGGTCCTGCGCGGTTTCTCGCTCGGACCGAGCAAGTCCGGGAAAAAGACCGACGCGAAGATGCCGGAGTACAAGGTCGGCGACGTCGTGAAGGTGGACATCTTCGAGGCGGGCGAGATCGTGCGCGTCACGGGCACGACGAAGGGACGTGGCTTCCAGGGCGTCGTGAAACGCCACGGCTTCGGCGGTGGTCCGAACACGCACGGCAACACGCGGCACCGGAAGCCGGGTTCGGTCGGTCCGGGCACCGATCCGTCGCGCATCATCAAGGGCAAGCGGATGCCGGGCCACTATGGCCACGAGCGGCACACGCAGATCGGGCTGCGCGTCGAACGCGTGGACACCGAGAAGAATCTCATCTACGTCCGCGGTGCCGTCGCTGGTCCGAAGAACGGAATCGTACTCGTGAGGAAGCAGGCGTAATCGCGAAAAGAAACGACGCTTGTCGGCTTGTCAGCTTGTCAAATGCGCTGACGCGAGTCGACAAGCCGACAAGCTGACAAGCGTACTTCGGAAATCGGAATCAACCCATGGCAGACGAGAAAAAATTCGAGGCGCCGGCATTCAGTGCGAAAGGCACGGCTCGTGACACCGTCGCGCTCCCAGCCTCGGTGTTCGACGGCACCGTCCACATGCCGGCGATGCACCAGGCGGTGAAGGCGTATCTCGCCAATCAGCGCCAGGGCACGGCGGCGACCAAGAACCGCAAGTACGTCACCGGCGGCAACCAGAAGCCCTGGAAGCAGAAGGGCACCGGCCGCGCGCGCCAGGGCTCCATCCGCGCGCCGCACTGGGTCGGCGGCGGTACGGTGTTCGGCCCGCAGCCACGCAGCTATGCGCAGTACGTGCCGCGGCAGGTCCGCGCCCTGGCGCGCAAGAGCGCGTTCAACGCGCGCGCGCGCGAGAACGCGATCGTGATCATCGACAACTTCGACTTCGACACGCCGAAGACGAAGCAGATGCTCGCGCTCGTGGAGCGCGTGGGGGGCACGGACAAGAAGGTGCTCGTGCTCACGAATGGCGCGAAGCCGAACGTGTTCCTCAGCGGCCGCAACATCCCGAACGTGCACGTCATGCCGTACAGCGACGTCAGCACGTACCACATCCTGTGGTCGGACCTCGTCGTGATCGAGGAGTCTGCCCTCAACGGCGCTGGTAATGGCGATACGCCCGCGAGCGAGCGCTCGGAGCCGACAGGCGACGGGCGTCAGGAGACAGGAAGGACTTCCAAGAAGGTGGCGCGCGCGGCCGTGACGAAGGCGAAGGCCGCGGCGAAAAAGAGCGCGCCGAAAGCCGAGAAGAAGTCCGCCAGGCCGGCCGCGAAGAAGGCCGCCAAGAAGAAGGGGAAGTAAGCGATGCCGACCAAACACGAGACCGTCATTCGCCCGCACATCACCGAGAAAACGTCGGCGGCGTACCAGGATCGCGGCGAGTACACCTTCGAGGTCCATCCGGACGCGTCGAAGAATCAGATCCGCGCCGCGATCGAAGAGCTGTTCGGCGTCAAGGTCGTCGACATCTGGACGTCGAACCAGCGCGGCAAGGAAAAGCGAATGGGCCGCTCCGTGGGTCGGCGCCCGAATTGGAAGAAGGCCATCGTGAAGCTCCGTGAGGGCGACACGATCGAGATCTTCGAAGGCTAAGGACCAGGGATTAAGGACTAGGACTAATGCCTACTCGTCAGTTCAGACCCGTCACCGCCGGAACGCGATTCCGGTCGGTGCCGGATTTCACCGAGATCACGCGCGACACACCGGAGAAGTCGCTGCTCGAGCCACTCGGCAAGAGCGGTGGGCGCGACAACCACGGCCACATTGCCATGCGTCGTCGCGGCGGCGGCCACAAGCGCAAGTACCGCATCATCGACTTCAAGCGCAACAAGCACGGCGTCGCCGGCACGGTGCGCGAGATCGAGTACGATCCGAATCGCTCCGCGCGCATCGCGCTCGTGCAGTATCCGGACGGCGAGAAGCGCTACATCCTGCACCCGCGCGGCCTCAAGGTCGGCGATCTCGTGACCGCCGGTCCGGGCTCGGACATCCGCACGGGCAACGCGGTTCCGCTGGCCGAGGTCCCGCTGGGCACGGACGTGCACAACATCGAGCTCAAGATCGGCAAGGGCGGACAGCTCTGCCGCTCGGCGGGAATGTCGGCGCAGGTCGTCGCGAAGGAAGGCGACTACGTCACCGTCCGCATGCCGTCGACCGAGATGCGCCTGATCCACGGGAAATGCCTGGCGACGATCGGCGTCGTCGGCAACGAGGAGCACGAGCTCGTGTCGTGGGGCAAGGCCGGCAAGGCGCGCTGGAAGGGTCGCCGTCCCCGCGTGCGCGGCGAAGTCATGAACCCGGTGGATCACCCGCACGGCGGCCGCACGCGCGGCGGCCGCAACGTGGTGACGCCGTGGGGCAAGAAGGAAGGCGTGAAGACGCGCAACAAGAAGAAGGCGTCGCAGCGCCTGATCGTTCGTGGGCGCCGTCGCGGTAAGGCGACGCAATCCTAACTACGCTTGTCGGCTTGTCCGCTTGTCGGAGACTGAGTAATGGGACGTTCGGTAAAGAAAGGTCCGTTCGTGCAGGACGCGCTGCTCAAGCGCGTGCACACGATGAACACGAAGAATGAGAAGCGCGTGATCAAGACGTGGTCGCGCGCGAGCACCGTGCTCCCCGAGTTCGTGGGGCACACCTTCGCCGTGCACAACGGCAACAAGTTCATCCCGGTCTACGTGACCGAGAACATGGTCGGACACAAGCTCGGCGAGTTCGCGCCGACGCGTCTGTTCCGCGGCCACACGGGCGCGCGGAAGGAAGACAAGGTCGTCGAGAAGCCGGGTGCACCCGGCGCTCCGGGCGCGGCTCCCGCGGCGGGTGCGGCTCCGGCCGCGGCGCCCGCGGCCCCCGCTGGCGGCGGAAAGCCGCCGGCCAAGGGAGGTAAGTCGTAATGGCCGCGAAGAAGTCGGGAGGCGGGAGGCGGGAGGCGGGAGGCGCCAAGAAGAGCGCGGCGAAGAAAAGCGCTGCGAAGCGTCCGGCCGCAAAGAAAGCCGCGGCCAAGACTAGTACGAACAAGCCGTCGCCGACTCGCATCGAGTATCAGCCGCGTGAAGCCCGCGCCTTTCAGCGCACGGCGCGGCAGTCGCCGTACAAGATGCGGCTCGTGATCGACCAGATCCGCGGGCAGAGCGTGAACGAAGCGCTCGCGTTGCTGGCGTTCTCGAAGAAGCATGCGGCGAAGCAGATCGAGAAGGTGCTCAAGTCCGCCGTCGCCAACGCGGAGAACGCGGCGCGGTCGGCGAACGCCACGCTGGACGTCGACGATCTGTTCGTGAAGTACGCCGTGATCAACGAAGGTCCGAAGCTCAAGCGTTGGACGCCGGCCGCGATGGGCCGCGCCACGCCGGTGCTCAAGAGAACGAGCCACGTCGAGATCGTCGTGGCCGAACGCCCCGAGGGTCGGTAATGGGACAGAAAACACATCCGGTCGGATTCCGGCTCGGCGTCAGCAGAGACTGGCGCTCCCGCTACTACGCGGGGCGCGAGCTCCCGGCGCTGCTCAAGGAAGACGAGCTCCTGCGCAAGTATCTCAAGGCACGCCTCGGCCACGCCGCGATCGCCGATATCATCGTCGAGCGGAAGCCGGGCAAGGTCGTCGTCACGCTGCATACCGGCAGGCCAGGGGTCGTCATCGGTAAGAAGGGCGCCGAAGTCGACAAGCTGCGCGACGAGCTCGCGCACCTGACCGGCAAGGAAGTCGGGATCAACGTCGAGGAGATCAAGCGTCCCGAGCTCGACGCGCAGCTCGTCGCCGACAACGTCGCGAGCCAGCTGGCGCAGCGCATCTCGTTCCGCCGCGCCATGAAGCGCGCGGTGCAGTCCGCGATGCGGATGGGCGCGCAGGGGATCAAGATCAAGTGCAGCGGCCGTCTCGGCGGCGCCGAGATCGCGCGCGTGGAAGGCTATCACGAGGGTCGCGTCCCGCTCCACACGCTGCGCGCCGACATCGACTACGCGACGTCGACCGCCAAGACCACCTTCGGCACCATCGGTGTGAAGGTCTGGATCTTCAAGGGCGAGAAAGTCGAGGACCGTCGCGGAACGACTTACTCCACCGGTAGCTGACGATGAGCGCGCAGAGGCGGGAGGCGGGAGCCGGGAGGGTTACGGAATGCTGAGTCCGAAGCGGGTCAAGTTCCGCAAGATGTTCAAGGGCCGCACGCGCGGTATCGCGCAGCGCGGCAGCGAGATCTCGTTCGGCTCGTACGGCCTGCAGGCGATGGAGCCCGGCTGGATCACGAACCGGCAGATCGAGGCCGCGCGCGTGGCGCTCACGCGCCACATCAAGCGCGGCGGCAAGGTGTGGATCCGGATCTTTCCGGACAAGCCGATCACGAAGAAGCCGGCCGAGACCCGCATGGGGAAGGGCAAGGGGTCGCCGGAGGGGTGGGTTGCCGTGGTGAAGCCGGGCCGCGTGATGTTCGAGATCGAGGGTATCTCGAAGAACCTCGCGGAAAAGGCCATGTCGCTCGCGGCGGCCAAGATGCCGATCAAGACGAAGTTCGTGATGCGTGAAGGCGCGACGCAGATCGCGGATGAAACCGAGAAGAAGGGTGGCGGCGGAGGAGGGGGAGGGGAGACTGGCGATGAAAGCTGACGGGAAGCCGATGAGACCTGACGAGATTCGCGAGATGACGCCGGACGACATCGAGGCGCGCGTCGCGGAGCTCGAGGAAGAGCGCTTTCGCCTGCGGTTCCGCAGCGCGACCGAGCCGCTCGACAATCCGCTGCGCCTGCGCACGATCCGGAAGGACATCGCGCGACTGAAGACGATCCTCGGCGAGCGCGAGCGCGGGCAGGAGCCTGCGGGCGGGCGCCGGACGGCTGGAGGCGGGAAGCGCAGCGCGACCGCAACGAAGGCGAAGAAGAGCTCGAAGGAGCGGACGAAGAATGGCTGATACGACGAACGCGAGCACGACGGAGCGGGGCACGCGCAAGACGCGCGTAGGCCGCGTCGTGAGCGACAAGATGCAGAAGACCGTGGTCGTGGCGATCGAGCGCCGCGTGCCGCATCCGGTCTACGGCAAGATGGTCACGCGGACCAAGAAGGTGAAAGCGCACGACGAGCAGAACACCGCCAAGACGGGCGACCTCGTTCGCATCGCCGAGACGCGGCCGCTGTCGAAGGACAAGCGCTGGCGCCTCGTCGAGATCGTCGAGCGGGCCAGATAGGTGGTCAGGTGCTGGGTGCTGGGTGCTAGGTGCTAGGTGCTAGGGTTCACTAAGGAACATTTCCGATGATTCAACAGGAATCGATGGTCAAGGTCGCGGACAATTCGGGCGCCAAGACGGCGCTCGTGATCCGCGTGCTCGGCGGGACCAAGCGCCGCTACGCGGGGCTGGGCGACCTCGTCGTCATCGCCGTGAAGAACGCGCTGCCCAACGGCACCGTGAAGAAATCAGAAGTGGCGAAGGCGGTCGTCGTGCGCACCGTGAAGGAGACGCGGCGCAAGGACGGCAGCTACATCCGCTTCGACGAGAACGCGGTCGTCATCATCAACGACCAGGGCGAACCGCGCGCGACGCGCATCTTCGGCCCGGTTGCCCGCGAGCTGCGGGAGAAGCGCTACATGAAGATCGTGTCGCTCGCCCCGGAGGTCCTGTAAATGCGAATTCTCAAGTATCGCAAGCGCGACCGCGCGCGCGCGGTGAACGCCAAGCGGCACGAGGACAACGCCGCTCGGGTCAAGATCAACGTCACGAAGGGCGACACCGTCCGCGTGATGCGTGGCGACGACAAGGGCAAGACCGGTGAGGTCATCCGGGTGTTCCCGAAGCGCGGCCGCGTGACCGTGAAGGGCGTGAACATCGTGAAGCGCCACCGCAAGGCGCGTCGCGCGGAGGAGCAGAGCCAGATCGTGGAGATGGAGGCGCCGATCCACGCGTCGAACGTGATGCTCATCGATCCGAAGAAGGACGTCGCGACGCGCATCCGGATGCGCATCGACGAGGACGGCACCAAGGAACGCATCAGCGTGAAGAGCGGCGACGCAATTCCGCGGAACCGTTAAGCGAGCAGGCACATGGGAACGACAGCCAAAGAAGAAAAGAAGAAAGGCGGCGGCGGCCAGAAGGGCGGCGGCCAGAAGGGCGGTGGGGGCGGGGGCGGCGGCAAGAAGGACCGCGAGAAGAAGCAGCGCGGCCCGCACGCGGGCGCCAAGCTGCCGGTTCCGCCGGCGCGGCTGCGCGACTTCTACAACCAGACCGTGCGCGGGAAGCTGCAGCAGCAGTTCAACTTCTCGAACCCGCACCAGATCCCCACGATCGAGAAGATCGTGATCAACGTCGGGCTCGGCGAAGCGATCAAGCAGCCGCGTCTCCTCGACGGCATCGTCGACGAGCTGGCGACGATCACCGGGCAGCAGCCCACGAAGAAGCGGGCGAAGAAATCGATCGCGAACTTCGGGCTACGGCAGGGGCAGGAGATCGGCGCGGCAGTGACGCTGCGCGGCGCGCGGATGTGGGAGTTCCTCGACCGCTTCATCGCGGTCGCCATCCCGCGTATCCGCGACTTCCGCGGGCTGAGCACACGCTCCTTCGACGGGAGAGGGAACTACTCCGTCGGTCTCAAGGAGCAGATGATCTTCCCCGAGATCAACTACGACGACATCGAGATGATCCACGGCATGGACATCACGATCGTCACGAGCGCGGAGCGGGACGATCATGCGCTCGCGTTGCTCAAGGAGATCGGGATGCCATTTCGGACCAGTGAGGACGGCGCCAAGAGGCGTTAACTCGACAGAGAAAACGACGCTTGTCGGCTTGTCGGCTTGTCAAAAGCCGGGATGCTCGTGACAAGCGGACAAGCTGACAAGCGTAGTTACTTCAAGAGAGAAGGTATGCCACCAAAGTCGATGATAGAGAAGGCCAAGCGAAAGGCGAAGTTCCCGACGCGCAAGCACAATCGCTGCGCGCGCTGCGGCCGCTCGCGCGCGTACCTGCGCCGCTTCGGAATCTGCCGCATCTGCTTCCGCGAGCTCGCGTTGTCCGGGATGATCCCCGGAGTACGGAAGGCGAGCTGGTGAGACGAACGCTGACTCAAGACAGGATGATCTAATGAGTATGACGGACCCGATTGCCGACATGTTGACGCGCATCCGCAATGCGTGTCAGTCCAAGCATCGCCGCGTGGACATGCCGGTTTCCCGCATGAAGACCGAGATCGCCCGCATCCTGAAGGAGAACAACTTCATTCAGGACTACTCGACCATCGAGACGGACGACGGGAAGAAGCTGTTGCGCGTGCGCCTGCGCTACGCGGGCGGCGAGCCCGTGATCCGCGAGCTCAAGCGCGTGTCGTCGCCGGGCCTGCGCCAGTACGTCGGCGTCCAGGAGATCCCGCGCGTCCGCAACGGACTTGGCATGGCGATCCTGTCGACGTCCAAGGGGCTCATGTCCGACCGCGAGGCGCGGCAGTCGCGCACCGGCGGCGAGCTGCTCGCCGTGGTCTGGTAGACGGAGAGAACGCACACATGTCGAGAATTGGAAAGCTGCCCGTGAAGGTCCCGAAAAACGTCACCGTGACGACGGACGGCACCTCGGTCACCGTGAAGGGCCCCAAGGGCGAACTGAAGAAGACGTTCCACCCCGACCTCGACATCAAGGTCGAGAACGGGGACGTCATCGTGTCGCGCCCCTCGGACGAGAATCAGCACAAGGCGCTGCACGGCCTCACGCGCACGCTCATCGCGAACATGGTCGAGGGCGTGACCACGGGGTACTCGAAGACCCTCGAGATCGCGGGCGTCGGGTACAAGGCGGAGCCGCGCCCGTACGGATTGCAGTTCGCGCTCGGTTTCTCGCATCCGATCGAGTATCGCGCGCCCGCGGGGATCAAGCTCAGCGCGCCGAACCCCACGACGGTGCAGATCGAGGGCGCGGACAAGGAAATCGTCGGACAGGTGGCCGCGGAGATCCGCAGCCTGCGTCCCCCCGAGCCGTACAAGGGCAAGGGCATCAAATACCAGGGCGAAACGATCCGCCGCAAGGCTGGCAAGGCGGGAGGCAAGTAAATGCGCGTCGTCGGCATTCCAAGAACCGGCGCACAGCGCCGCCACAAGCGGCACCTGCGCGTGCGCAACAAGATCGCGGGCACCGCGGAGCGGCCCCGTCTCGTGGTGTTCCGCTCGCTGAAGCACATCTACGCGCAGCTCGTGGATGACTCGCAGCAGCGCACGATCGCGACGGTCTCCGACCTCGGCATCGAAGCAGGCAAGAAGGGGGAGCGCGCCGCGCAGGTCGGCAAGCTGATCGCCGAGCGCGCGAAGACGGCGGGAATCACACGCGTGGTCTTCGACCGCGCTGGCTATCGATATCACGGCCGCATCAAGGCGGTCGCGGACGGCGCCCGAGAGGGCGGCCTGGAGTTCTGATAATGTCTGAACAGAATCCTGAAGGCGGCGCGACCGAAGCGCCTGAGACGACGACGACCGAAACGCCGGCGGCGCCGGAGCGTCCCCGCGGACGCGGTCCCGGCGGCGGGGGCGGCGGGGGCGGCGGGGGCGGCGGGGGCGGCGGGGGCGGCGGGGGCGGCGGGGGCGGCGGTCGCGGGCGCGGTGGTCCCGGTGGTGGACGCGGCCGTGGCGGGCCTGGCGGCGGTGGACGCGGCCGCGGCGGCCCGGGCGGCGGCGGGGGGCGCGGCGACGGCCGTGGCGGGCGCGATGGCGGCCGCGGGGGGCAGGGCGGCGGGGGGCGCGGAGGGGGGGGGGTGAT
>Ga0081539_10001505_pt1 | contig 39354 bp, 38 predicted proteins | sample TabmetS4T2R2_FD_71023 | JGI IMG/M metagenome (GOLD analysis project Ga0081539, IMG submission 71023) | Tabebuia heterophylla rhizosphere microbial communities from the University of Puerto Rico - S4T2R2 | ecosystem: Host-associated > Plants > Roots > Rhizosphere ... | reverse complement strand
ACGAGTATCACCTTCGTGCGCAAGTTGTGGCAGACAGTTGCCTTTATTGGTGCCGCACTATGTTTATTTGCGCTGATCCACGCCGCCTCACCAATACTCGCAGTGTTCTGCATTACTCTCGGACTGGGATTCCTTGCCTGCTTCTCTCCCGGTATGGGGATCAATCATCTCGATATTGGGCCGAAGTACGCAGGCGCGTTGGTCGGTATGACCAACACCGCCGCGACCATTCCAGGCATTCTCGCTCCAATCATCACCGGCTTCATCGTCAAATGGACGGGTGACTGGAATATGGTCTTTTATCTAGCAATCAGTGTGATGTTGGTAGGAACGGTGATTTGGGATTTGTTCGCGACCGGCGAGAAGCGGTTTACGTGAGATCGCTGCACTGAACTAAGGGCAGCCACAGTGGGCTGCCCTACAAACGAATTTCCCCTCATTCTGTTCCTCTCCCGCAAGAGAGAGGGAACCCAAATAGAGAGGTCGGTAATTTCTACCCTCTGCCGTGGCGGAGGAGTTTGCCGGGCGTGGCGTTAGTGCATTTGCCGTCTTCAAAGGTCACGTCGCCATTGACCATGATCCAACGATACCCTTCGGCGTATTGCACGCGGCGCCATTCACCAGCCGGGAAGTCATGCACAACCTTCGGCTTGCTTGGTGTGAGCTTCAAGTTCTGCAGGTCATAGACAACCACGTCTGCCGGCGCGCCTTCTTTCAACACACCACGATCCTGGAACCCAGCGCACTGGGCAGGCATACCGCTCAGGCGATAGTGGGCTTCTTCCAGGCTCATGAAGCCTGCATCGCGTACCATCCATGAAATCATGTCGGTCGGATACGCACCGATTGTGATGAACTTGGTGTGAGCACCACCATCCGAAACACCTGCGATGCTATGTTCCGAGGACATAAGCTCGGTCGTGTAGTCTTCACGCAGGTTACGGGCCGGGGTCTCGAACTCGGTCTGCAGATTGTCGGCAATGGCAATATCGAGCATCGCTTCGACTGGATGCTTGTTCTCTGCTTTAGCGATCTCTTCAACGGTCTTGCCAACATATTTCTGCAGCTTCGAATCAGCCACCGATTCAATGGTGAAGTCTTTGAACGACCCCGTCACGATCGGGGTGTGACCAGTGTCATAATCGGCAATCAACGCCTGCCGCATAGCAGGATTCTTGAACTTCATTAGACGCTCGGTCGGCGTTCCCATCGTCGCTTCACGCCATGCGTCATTGCCATCAAACAGGTTCATATCACCAAAGGTGAAATAGAGCCCTTGGCGCATGACAGCGGTCTGGTTGTAGATCTTGCGGCCAGCTTTATTAGTCTTTTCTATCCAGCGCAGGATACGGCGATGGATCGATGGACGATCATCACGCACTGCAGTCGCATTGAACAGAATCGGACGGCCAGACACATCCGCCAGCTTGTCGTAGAAATCCATGTCATTCTGGAATTCCGGGCTGGATTGGGTCAGCTGAATGAACCCTTCATTACGTTTGGCCAGCACTTTGGCGAAGGACAGCATATCATCATCCGACATCGTATCCGTCACCATCGGGGTGCCATCATAATCGCGCTGCACGGAAACGAAGCCATTGCCTAAGCGTTGCGCGGAGATGCCACAACCACCAGCATCAAGAGCTTCTTCGATAATGCGACACATCTCTTGCATTTCTTTGTCGGTCGCGCCTCTGCTCTTCGCCGCTTCAAGTCCCATTGTCCAAATCATGATCGGTGCAAGCGGAACAAAGCTGAGAACGTTAAGGCCTTTCGGGGTACGATCGAGGAAATTCATCCAGTCGGGGAAGGTGACCCAATCCCACTTCATGCCGGCTTTCATCGATTCAAACGGAATCGCTTCCACACGCGACATCGTCAGCATAGCGCGATCACGCAGCTCTGGTTTACACGGAGCGAAACCAAACCCACAGTTTCCTACCACAATTGAGGTTACGCCATGCCAGCCTGACAACGTGCAGTAGGGGTCCCAGTTGATCTGCGCATCATAGTGCGTGTGCAGATCAATGAAGCCTGGGGCAACAATTAAGCCATTGGCATCCAACGTCTTCTTGGCATCGCTGGGGTTGAGTTTGCCAATTTTGGCAACTTTCCCATTTTTGATACCGACATCAGCCAGATAACGGGGCGAGCGACTTCCATCAACGACGGTGCCACCACGAATGAGAACATCAAAGTCAGCCATGTGTGACCCTCCTTAAAAAATTGAGCATTCATTCAGTTCTTATGGCAACCATGCCACAAAGTAGGGGTAAGTGTCAACGAAAGGCTACGAGTTTTTGAAAACCCGAGCCTCACCCTTTGCCAGGCTCAGGGTGAACGGGGATAGTGTTGCGATCAGGAAACCTTTCCCGTCATGCTGAGCTTGTCGAAGCATGAAGTCTCCTTTTCAACAACCCGATTGCGGTTTGACAACCTACCCTGGTTCAAGGTAAGGCAGAGCCGTCTCTATCTCCACAGGAAAAGGGGGAAATGACCTGTGGCAAAATTCGAAGAATACGCCAACAAATACCAAACCATCCGCATGGAACGACGCAATGGCATTTTGCAGATGACCTTCCATACAGAAGGAGGAAGCCTGCGCTGGGGATTGCTGCCGCATCGGGAATTCACCTTCGCCTTTGCTGATATTGGCAGTGACCCGGAAAACAAAGTCATTATCATGACCGGAACGGGAGAAGAATTCTCAGGTCCACGTCCGCAGAGCAACTATCGGCCAGGAGGTAGTCCGCGTGCGTGGGATGCAATCTATTGGGAAGGCAAACACCTTCTACAAAATCTCCTTGATATCGAAGTGCCAATGATTGCCGCCGTTAATGGTCCAGCATTACGTCACTCTGAGTTACCTTTGCTGTGCGACATCGTCCTCGCATCAGAAACCGCTGAGTTTCAGGATTCCGCTCACTTTCCAACTGGGCTCGTCCCAGGTGATGGGATGCATATTATCTACCCGCTGTTACTTGGGCCAAATCGTGGGCGTTATTTTCTGCTCACTGGCCAGCGTATCGATGCTCGTCAAGCGCATGAACTCGGCCTAGTCAGCGAAGTCTTACCAAAAGACCGGGTGCTCGCGCGTGCATGGGAATTGGCCGAGCAATTGGCAAAACAACCCTTGCTCACGCTGCGCTATACACGCGTGGCGTTAACTATGGACCTGAAACGGCGCTTGCAAGATCTGCTTGGTTATGGTTTGGCACTGGAAGGCTTAGCGTCGTTAGATACTGAAACCGAGACCAAATAATCGCGAAGGAGGAAACGTTCATGTCTGTGCGTTATATCGTCGGGGCAAGCGCTCGCTTTGCTCTGGGCATTGTGTTGTCCCTGGTTGCATCGGGTGCGTGGGCGGTCCCGCCTGCAGCCGCTCCAGATGGCGCAAAAGTGTATGAACAACGGTGCGCACATTGCCATAATGGTCAAGTTGCGCGTGCGCCGAAATTCGAGTTTCTTAAAGTGAGAAGCCCGGAATCTATTGTTGATGCGCTCGAAAACGGGGTGATGAAGTTTATTGGGCTAGCAATGGGAGACCCAGACCGCAAAGCCGTAGCTGAGTTCATCGCTGGAAAGCCGCTCAGTGGTGAAGACGTTTTAAAAGACACCACTGCGAATCTCTGCCCCCAAGCACCGGGTGAATTTACTGTTTCTGACAAGGAGCCGCAGTGGAATGGTTGGGGAGTGACGCTCGACAATGCCCGCTTTCAACCTGCAGAGCATGCCGGCTTGAAAGCTGACCAGGTCCCCAATCTCAAGCTCAAATGGGCGTTCGGTTTCGCACCTAACTCTGTGGCCTCACAGCCTACCGTCGTTGGCGGGCGCATTTTTATCGGCACGATGCGCGGGCAAATCTATTCCCTTGATGCTAAGACCGGCTGTGTGTATTGGGCGAAAAAAATCCGCGCCGGGATGCGCAGTACAATCACCATCGCACCGCTCCCCAATACCAAGCCGCCAAAATACGTTGCCTATTTTGGTGACCTCGCGGCCAACGTCCATGCTTTGGACGCGCGCAGCGGTGAAGAAATATGGACGGTCAAAGCCGACAAGCATCCGCTCGCGCGTGTTACCGGCTCGACCAAATTTTATGACAATCGCCTGTATGTGCCCGTTACCTCACTTGAAGAAGCTGGTGGAGCGGAGATCACGTATCAGTGTTGTACCTTCCGCGGCAATGTTGTCGCGCTGAATGCCACGACTGGCAAGCAAATTTGGAAGTCGTACACGATTCAGCAAAAACTAAAACCAACCTGGAAAAATGCGAAAGGCGTTCAGCAATACGGGCCTGCGGGCGCAGGTGTGTGGGCCTCCCCGACGCTCGATCCGGAACGTGGCGTATTATATGTCACTTCAGGTGACGACTATGCTGATCCGCCGTCGAACGCGAGTGACGCGATTATCTCCATGAATCTGAAAACCGGCAAAATCCAGTGGATCACGCAGTGCCTGAAAGGGGACGCTTTCAACATCGCGTGTACGGCAAAGGATAAAACAAATTGTCCCAAAGCCAATGGACCAGATCTCGATTTCGGCTCCTCACCGATTCTGCGCATTATTGATGGCAAGCGCATCGTGTTAGCCGGACAAAAATCCGGGGTGTTGCACGCCGTCGATGCTGACAACAAAGGCAAGTTCCTCTGGCAGAAACGTGTTGGCAAGGGCGGGCTGATCGGCGGCATTCAGTGGGGCCCGGCCGCGGATAATAATCAAATCTACGTCGCCCTATCTGATATTGGCGCGAAGATCGTTGACGACCCTGATGTCGGCTCGAAGTCCGAACTGGACAGTACCGTTGGTGGCGGCATGTTCGCTTATAGTATCACAAACGGTGAGAAAACATGGGAAACTCCGCCGCCAGGATGCGGCGATCGTAAAAAGTGCAGCCCTGCTCAGTCTGCGGCAGTGTCGGTCATCCCAGGTGCGGTGTTCTCCGGCTCAGTAGATGGGCATATGCGAGCCTACGGTACTGAGGACGGAAAGATTATCTGGGATTTCGATGCAGTGAAAGAGTTCAAAACAGTGAACGACGTCCCTGCTAATGGTGGCTCATTTGATGGTGCCGGGCCAACCATTGTGAACGGCGTGCTCTACACCTACTCTGGGTATGGCATGTGGGGTGGTGAGCCAGGGAACGTGCTGTTGGCGTTTTCGGTGGACGGAAAATAGGAACGGGCTCCGAGCGACGAGGGCCGAGGGAGGAGAACGTCAGTTTTTCTCGTCGCTTTCTCCTCGAAGCTCGGAGCTGTCTTTTTAAGGAAGCTGCTTCACCCCTTCCTTAAGTCGGGCCTCCAGTGTCTCAACCTTACTCGCATCGAGATTGGTCCGTTGCGCGAGAATCTTCCCCCAAGAATCTCCTTGATATGATTGGAACCGCTCGGGGTTCCAGAGTTCAGCGCGTTTGAACGAACGCGGACAGTGAAAGTAACACTCCTCCACTTTGATTTCGATCGCCATCTGGGCCGGGCGACCGCGTGCACTTAGTTTCTTTAAGAGTGAGGGATCGTCCACAATTCTCGCATGTCCATTGATTCGCATCGTCCATTCTTCACCGGGAATGATACAAAGTAAGCCGACGTGAGGGTTCTCCAGGATGTTATTGATGCCCTGAAACATCTTGTTACCGGGACGATCAGGCAAATACACGGTGTGTTTGTCAGCAATGTGAATGAAGCCAGCAGGATCACCTTTTGGTGAAGCGTCGCACCGTCCTTGCGCATCAGACGTGGCAACGATCACAAACGGACACTGCGCGAGAAACCGTGCTGCCGCCTCATCGATATAGGGCAGTTTGTGTTTGACCGTCAAATTATCCGGTGCACCAAAACGTTCACACAGATCTGCGGTTGTTCGAGGCGCTGATGTTGTACTCATGGTTTCTCCTTGATTTTTGATTTCTCGGACGCCGAACTTTTTGGACCGAATTCCGTTCTTGTTGCTGGAGGACTCTACTCCAAAAGGAGTCTTGAAGGCAAGAAGATTGATCCGCTGAGTGAGGTAAGGTAGGGTCCAAGCATGCGTTTCCTCATCCTCCACGTCAACCGCTTCTGCTGCACAATTACTGAGAAGGGACGGTCGAAGGTGTATGAGCCGTATGACGATCCCGTGACCCGTGTCGGAGACGCATTGGTCGTCCTATCGAGCGTCGAGAAGGGAGATGAAAGAAACCCTACGTTGGTGGCGCAACGGGCGAGCGCGGAGATTCACAAACTCGCCACTCAACTGAAAGTGACGACTGTTGTCCTTCATCCATTTGCACATCTTTTTGCGGAGTTGGGTCCACCGGAAGCCGCAATTGATATTTTAACACGCACCCAGCAAGGATTGACGACTCTGGGTATGCAGTGTCTGCGCACTCCGTTTGGGTGGTTCAATACGTTGCAGATTGATGCGAAAGGGCATCCGTTATCGCGAGTAGCGAGGATTGTAACTGAGGAGGAAGAAGGAAAAATGTGATGTGCGTTGCGTGGAAGGTGAAACGTTGACCTTGAAACGGTGGAAGCTCAGATTATGCAAACTAAACTCATGCCTTTGGACCAAGCCGCAGCAATTGTAAAAGACGGCATGCGCCTTGGCCTAACCACCTCAACAACCGACAATGCGCCGATGGCGTTTCTGCGTGAGGTGATACGCCAGGGCACGCAACAGTTGCGATTTGTAACTTTGACCGGTGGTGGATTAAATGCTGACCTGATGATCGGCGCCGGTGTTGTTGCCGAATATGAAACCTGTTCGTGCGTATTGGGATCCTACGGAGCCGCACCAAATTTTCAACGGGCATTACGTGCCGGTTTGATGAAAATGAAGGATACCACCTGAGGGGTGCTGTACAGCATGATCCAGGCTGGATCTATGGGCATTCCGTTTCTTGGTGTACGAGGTCTTCTGCATAGTGACATCCTCAAGTATCGCCCCGACCTCTTAGTCCAAGACAACCCCTTCAATCCGGGCGAACCGGTTGTGGTCGCGCAAGCGATTCGTCCAGATGTTGCTGTTTTCCACGCCACCAAAGCTGACCGCCGGGGAAATGCTATTACCCCAGGGCATCGAGATGATTTGATGATGGCTCGTGCCGCACGACGTGTGATCGTCACCGCTGAAGAAATTGTTGAGAGACATCTCACACGCAGAGACGCAGATGACGACACTTTTCTTCCGGCGATAGATGTTGATGTTGTTGCCCACGTGCCGCTCGGAGCCCACCCATGCGGGTTTGGTGCATTATACGAACAAGATAAGGATCACTGGCGTGAGTATCTTGAAGCAGCGAAGAGTGAGGCGACGTTTTGTGCGTATCTTGAGCGCTATGTGTATGAGGTGCGGAGTCACGCAGAGTACTTAGAGCAGATAGACGCCTCCGCGACAGTGGGGAAAAACAGGATAAAGGATAAAGGATAAAAAGATAAGGGAAGAGAGGGCTCAGGAAACGACTTTTCATGCCTCCTTTATTCCTTCCCCTTTATCCCTTATCCATTTCCCCGTGTCCCCTTCTCTCTGTGGATTTCTTTGTTATGAATCAATCTACACTTTACACCCCCGAAGAACTGCTAGCGGTGACTATCGCCCGCGAAGTGCACGACTTCGAGACGATTGGTGTCGGTGCAGTTTCACCGATTCCTGCCGCAGGGTGCATTCTGGCAAAACATATGAATGCTCCCCATATCACACTTATTATTCTTGACAGCGATGAATACTATCCGTTTCCGGCTGGCAGCAGCGAACTGCACTTCATGGCCCAACGTGGTGAGCTGGATTTATTTTTTTTGAGTGGTATCCAAATTGACCGACGTGGCAACTTCAATTTACACGTGATTGGTAACTACAACTCACCAACCGTGCGAATGGCTGGGGCCTACGGGTCAGCGATGCTGTACTATATGGCACATCGGGTGATTCTCTTTCGTGACCAACACACGAAACGTGTCTTCGTGGAAAAAGTCGATTTTGTCACTGGGGCAGGAGTGACGCCTGAGAATGTCTACCGTGAAGGTGGACCGGCGTTAGTGATTACGCCAAAGGCGGTACTGGCTTGGGACAAAACCGCCGGAGAGTGGAGACTAGATAAATTCCAACCGGGTTCGTCAGTAGAGGATGTGAAAGATAACACTGGCTTTGCTTTGCCGGTATCACCGTCAGTGTATATGAATTCAGAACCGACAGCAGAAGAGCTGCGAATTTTGCGGACAGTAGTGAAAGAAAAAATGGCGCGGAGTTATCCGACATTTGCGCGCGAGAAGATGCTAAAAACGTAATACGTAATTCGTAAGAAAACATAAAAGGGGCGGGAGGGGGTGGTTACGGATTACGAGTTACGCTTACGTCGTCTCTGCTCCGTACCAGCTCCATCGCTCGTACGGTGATAATCTGCTCAGTGCTGGCGGGAAAAAAGAAATCATCCGCAACAGTTGGGAGTGGACCAAATTCGAGATTTAAGTCGACTTGATTGTCTGGTGGCCACCAGCGTAGGCGGAGGCCGACTGCTTGCCTAGGAATATCATGTGTGGTTTGCCCGCCACCGGGGCCATGGTAAAAACACTCACCTTCTTCTCCGTCACGAGACACCAACCACGCCCCGAGCCACTTCTTGCGTTGTTCGGGCGTTTTGTCCGCTTCGCCCCAGTTGATTTCGAGTTTCTTAGCCATGGCTAGCGCCCTTTCAAACGCAACACGCACCACGCTTCACGTAGTTGGTACCTCAAACCCATACAGCTTCGCGGCATTCAAACCCAACACTTGCCGCCGTTCTTCTTCAGTGAGGTCACTCATAGTGCGATCAATCACTTCTTGCGAACGTGGCCAGGTGCCTTCATGATGGGGATAATCATCACCCCACATCAGATTCTTGATCCCGACCCATTTGCGGTTCTCAATGCCAATCGGATCATCTTGAAACGTTGCAAACCCCTGACGGCGGAAGTAGTCGCTTGGCAGCATTGCCATTTTCGGCGCGACCCAAAAGTGATGCTTCTTATACCCTTCATCCATCACCCACAGCGTCCACGCTAACCAGCCAATGCCAGCTTCGACCGTACCAAATCGCAACTCGGGAAACCGCTCACAGAGGCCAGAGGCACAGAACTGCACTACCGGCTCGATCGCCGTGGAGAGTGCGTGACACACATAGTTAATAATCGCGCCGCCGTTACCGGTTGCTGTGCGTGGATCTTTTCCCGTACCCACGTGAAAACTGATCGGCATCCCTGTCTCTTGAATTGCGGCCCACAGCGGATCGTACAACGGCAGATTGCAGGGCTGGTCTTGGACTTGGACAGGCAAGAAGACCGTGCGGTACCCCATCTTGGCAACGTGCCGAACCTCTTTCACTGCGGATTCGACATCTTTAGGAGCAACCGCAGCAACCGGAGCACAGCGGTGCTTCTGTGGACCAAAGACTTCGATTGCCCAATCGTTCCACACCTTACACATGGCAGTTTGCATAGCCGGATCAGGAGAGGCCCACATTAGGAGTCCACGATTGGGATAGATTACTTCAGCATCGATTCCGTCCCGGTCAAGGTCTTTCATACGGGATTCCAAGTCTGGTCGTCCCCCTTTGGCACGCTCGAGGTCTTCTCCTTCGAGGGTAAAGTCGCGGATTCGCAACGGACGCCCACCCTCGATGATGAGAACCTTATAGCCTTTTTCATCGATTTCAACCCGCGGCAAACGGTGACGGAATTTCGCTTCGATCCGACGTTCCCATAGGTCTGGTGGCTCAAGCACATGACAATCTGACGAAACGATAAAATACTTCTTGGCGGGTTTGATCGTAGCGGTTTCAGATGCAGACGCTCCCATAGCAGGGCTCCTCCTTGGTACACCCCTCAGCACAAATAAATTTCAGAGAATTATGGCGTGTCTTCTTTCTTCCATCAATGTCCCAAAGAGTTCTTCTAACTATCATTAATCTGCAATTGCCAACCGTTAATCGGCAGGGGGCGTTGCGGGATTGAGAGGTTTTCTTTATAAATCCAGCCCAATTATTTGCTTGGTCCGTCCTCGAGTTTGGAGAAAGACTGCCGATTGTGAGAGAATAGACCTGAGATTGTTCACCTGGTGGGTGTGGGTACCAAAGGAACTGCAAAAACTCCCTTCACTGCGACGTCCCCTTCTGTTGTCGTGTCACTGCACGAGAGGAACGGATTTCCCAGATAAGCGGGTTTCGCTCATGACGCCATTCACTTAATCGGAATGAGTGCAGAGCGCTCCTTTGTAACCGAGAAAGGGAGACTGCGTTGATTGAACAGACTATATTGTTCGCCTTACTGAAAGGCGGCCTGAGCTATGTAGTGTTTTTCGCCTATGCAAGTTTTTTCGAATGGGCGCTGCATAAGTACATCATGCACATGAGAGCATGGAATTATCCATTTACAGCCCATGCGCTGACTCATCACGGCTTGTTTCGCGCAGATTATTCCTACCATATCCAGCGTGAGAAAGACAAAAAGAAAGTGACGTTCGCGTGGTGGAATGCACCAGGCCTCGTCCTTCTCCAGTCTCCACTTTTGTTTCCTGTCCTATACTTTTTCGGGTGGCCAACGTTTTTGGGCGGACTCGCGGCGATGGTAACAGACTATGTTCTCTATGAATGGCTCCACTGGTGCATGCATGTGCCACAGGATCGTTGGGTTGAGCGTACGTGGATGTTTCAGTGGCTCAATGCCCATCATCACTATCACCACTTGTATCCGTTCAAAAATTTGAATGTGGTGTTGCCGTTAGCAGATTGGGCGATGGGGACGTTAGTTCCACTTCCTGCCAAAAACCCCGAGATTGAACCGAAGAAGGCGCAAGCGGCCTAGGGCTTGGAGAAAGGGCGAAATGGTAGAAAGGCGAAAAGGATGAAGCAGAGATTCCCTTTTCCTTCTATTTCCCCTTTTCGCCAGCACTCAGTTGTCTTTCGGTTTTAACTTAGCGCATTGCTCCTTAGCACCCGCCCAGGCAGCACTTGCTGTGCTTCACCGTGCGAGTACAGTGCCTGCCCGTTGACGACGGTGTGAACAATCCCGCTCGATTTCTCGATATATCGTAGTCCACCACCCGGAAAGTCGTTGACAGGTTCCTGTTTTCCACAGGCGATCGCATCTGGATCAAACACGACGAGGTCAGCAATCATCCCTGGCGCGACAGTGCCACGTAGCGGTACACCAAACACTTGCGCAGGAACTAAAGTCAAGCGCCGGATGGCTTCTTCAAGTGGCAACATCCGCTTCTCGCGCACAATCGTTCCTAATAGATACGTTGAGTACCCCGCTTCACAACGCATATCAGCATGTGCACCACCATCAGAGAGTCCAACTAACGTATGCGGATGCGTAAGCATTTCTGGATTGACGTGACCAAACTCGTAGAGGAATTGCAGATCAAGATTGTCTTCGAGAGCGAGGTCGAAAAACAGATCAAGTGGATCTTTCCTGTGTTGCTGTGCTAGCGTTTGTATATCTCTCTCAAGAAGTCCTTTGAGTTCAGGTTTGTTGACAGTGAAGACACTCATATTGTTCCACTGACCAGTGAAAAGACGCGGTTGCTTCATCTCTTCGCGAAAGGCTGTGCGAAACTTTGCACTGGCATAGAGTTGCTTCTGTTCTGCTAATGGGCGGTCGAAGACCACCTTCCAACAATCGAAGTTACCAAAAATAAACGGCCGCTTGAGGCCAAAGCGGGCACTCTTGTAGTGACAAGGGACTTGGCCTAGAGGCAAGTATCCGCGATCGAACAAAGGCACGACACGTTTGAGAGCGTCTTTCCACGCATCCGGTGGGGCTTCAGGTTTTTGTAGTAAACCCAACCACGTTACGGGACGTTCACTCTGCATCAGCAAGAATGTTAAAAGATCGTACTCGTCATCAGATAACATTCCTGGACTGCGAGTCAGGGCGATCTCAATCGAGCCACGTTTCAACTCTTTGAGCACACCAGCCAGTGCCGCAAGTTCATTACGACTAGCCAGGCGACATGGCAATGGGCGCCCTTGAAAACCCAGATGTTGCGGCAGAACCGTCGTCGAAAAGCCGAACACCCCAGCATCCATCGCGGCACGGAAGAGCAAGCGCAGTTGCTGAATCTCTTTTTCTGTTGCGCTCCGCTCCTTACTTTCATCACCTAATACGTATTGGCGAAGTGGTGACAACGGCACCATCAGGCCGACATTGATTCCCAAACCTCTCTTGGCAATGGCATCGAGATACTCGGTCACGCTCTCCCAGGACCACTGCACGCCTTGCTGAAGAACATCGAGTGACATCCCTTCGACATTGACGAGATCGCCAACCAACGCTTCACGATCCTTAGGTTTACAGGGAGCTAGCCCGACACCGCAGTTGCCCATAATGATCGACGTAACCCCATGCCACGGTGAGCATGTCACCAGCGGATCCCACAACACCTGCGCATCATAGTGCGTGTGATGGTCAATAAAGCCTGGACACACGATGTATCCACGAGCATCGATTACTGCTTTTGCATCTTTATGTGAAAGTTTTGCTTCAACTGCGGTGATACGATCACCGGTAATAGCAACATCGGCAGAAAAGCCTGCCCGTCCCGTCCCGTCAATGATCGTTCCGCCACTCAACAGCAAGTCATACGACATAGGTCCCCCTTTTTATGTCTGCGGTCGCTTCTTAATCAAATACGCGTGTGTTCCTTCGAGGACAATCTCTCCTCGCTGATTTCTTACTTGCATCCTAATGCGTATGAGTCCCGAGTCAGATTTCGGGACTAGTCCTGTTACTTCCAGTTCAGGTGAAATCGTATCACCGATCAACACCGGCTTCAGAAACCGTGAGGATTGTTCAACGAAGGCAATAATCGAACCTTCGATAAGTGGTGATAACGATGATGCTCCAGTTGCTGTCATCGAAGCAACCAAGAGTCCATGCGCAACCCGTTTACCGAAACGCGTCGTCTTGGCGTACTCATCATCATAATGAATCGGATGGTTATCGCCCGTCATTCCCGCGAAGAACAAAAAGTGCGCATCGGTCATGGTCTTGGCCGGGATGGTGAACGTCTCGCCAAGGTGGAAATCCTCGAAGTACTTTGTCGTATTGGACATGGTTCGTTCTCAAAAACTGTTGTGTCAAGCGTGTCGTGTGTTGCGTAGTACGTGGTCTGTTTTGAGTTACGTTTTCACGTAACTCATATTACGTATTACACGTCACTTCTTCTCATCGAGCACAGCGATCGCATCAATCTCAATCAACGCATCTGGTCGTAGCAGTTCCTTCACCACGATACCGGTTGCGGCAGGAAAGCCATTCTTAAAGTATTCACGCCGCACGTCGGCTGTGCCTTTATAGCCTTCCATAGTTGTGATATAGTCAACTGTCTTCACAATATCGTCAAAGCTGCTTCCTGCCGCCTCAAGGATTTCTCTCATCTTTTCAAAAATGTGGCGAGTCTGCGCCACAATATCGCCGACCCCAACGATGCTGCCCTTGTGATCGGTCGCCGTCATCCCTGAGATGAACAGGAGATTGCCTTTCCGCACTGCGGGTGAGAATGTATAACGTGTACTGAAGTTCCATGGATCAATCACTTCTAACTTCGGCATGCTTTTCTTCCTCTTTTCCTTTGACACTCCCCAATAACATTTTTGATCTCTACACAGGTCATGGGAAGACAGTCAAGGGATAAGCCGAGAGGAAAGGCGAAAAGGGTAAACGGCGAGTCAGAGAAGGGGAAAGGTAAAAAGGCGAAAAGGGAGAAACTGTTCTGCACGCTTTCTGTTGCCTTCCGTTTTCCCCTTTTCCCCGATCATTGCTGACCACTTTCGTTTGCGTTAGGACGGTCGCAATAACAAGCAGAAAAAGGAGGCAATGATGAAGTATGGTATTCAACTCGCAGGTGGCGCACCGATCCGTACTCGCACGGCAGCAAAAGAGATCGCAGTTGTAGCGGAAGAACTTGGATTTGATTCATTGATGATCGGCGATCACATTGTGATCCCGAAAAAGATTACCGCTCCATGGCCGTATGATGAATACGTCGGCGGTAAGACGCCTTATGGCGCTTATACGGAAATGGAGTGGTTTGATCCATTCGACACAATGGCGTTTTTTGCTGGAATCACAGAAAAGGTTCGCCTCGGCATTAGCGTGCTCATTGTCCCTTATCGCCACCCATTCGATATGGCGCGACGCGTTGCTTCGATCGACGTACTTTCAGGTGGGCGCTTCGTACTCGGGATCGGGGTCGGCTGGCTGGCAGATGAATTCCGCCTTCTAGCGATCCCCTTCAACGAACGAGCACAACGAACCCGCGAATACATTCAGGTGATGAAATTGTTGTGGACACAAGCGAAGCCACGCTTCCAAGGAAAGTTCATCCAGGTGAGTGAAGATCTCAATTTGTTACCCTATCCGCTACAAAAACCACATCCGCCAATTTGGGTCGGTGGTGAGTCAACACCGGCACTCAAGCGCGTCGCCGAGCTTGGTGACGGCTGGCATATCGGCCTTGTACTGCCTGAGCGGATCCCACAAAAACTGCAAGAATTGAAGCAATGGATGGAAAAAGCCGGACGTGATTTCTCCAAGCTAGAACTGACCGCACTTGCCGATCCGAATCGGCTCAAAGAGAGCGAGATTCACGCCTATCACACCGCTGGTGTGCACATCCTGTACATGCTACCACTCAGCAGCGATTATCGTGCAGTCATTAACGACATGCGCAGTTTCGCACAGAAGATGAAAGCGTTTGCCTAGAGAATCATGAGCGACGACGAACGAAAGAATTGGCAATAAAACAAGGCTATAGGCTAAAGACTGTAGGGAAGAACCGGAGAATCGGAGACAGACCTCTTTTCCTCACCGTTGCGCCGTTTCGCCGATTGTTCGGTTCTCTCTGAAGCTACTGACCGCTTAAAATCGATACGTATATCGCACTTTGATTCGTCCTTCACGCAGGATTGGTTGCAGATCGCCGCCCGATCCTCTCCAGTTGTGATTATATACTAAAAAGACTTCGTTCCCAGGCTCGACAATCCACCGTAATCGCGAGTTCAGACCCAAGACTTCGGATACTGTGTCATATTGGACAAAGTTCGCCCAGGACAAATCCGGGTTGAGGGCCAAATTAAGTCGTAGGCGAATCAGACGAATTGCGAAATTGCCCTCGGGGAGACGGACATCATATTGCTGATATTCAGTACTGAGAAAAAGTGCCGGCCCTGGGCGGAAATCGACGCTCGCAGTCCAGAAATCCCGCTTGCCGCTGTAGAAGTCGCCCCAGTCATAGGTCACGCGTACCGCCACCGGACGTTTATCGGCACTTTTCACTGCGACTTGGTAATGGCGAAAAGTATACCCTCTTGGTCGGAGCACGACTCCATCACTGATCGTGAAATCTGTTGTCAGTCGCTCAAATGTCTCTTCGCTCAGAAAGGAGAGGCGGTCACCGCTCTCAAATCGCCATTCACAGGGAAAGTTGATATGGCGTGTCAGTAACCGATTACTGTCAGGATCAACAATATAATTGCCGTCGAAAGCACAGGACACCTGGCGTGTCGCCCATCGGTGCGGCCGCGGCGCCGTCTCAAGAAACCAGCCAAACCGACGAATGCCTTTGCGCGGCACAAACCCCAGCGTCGCATCGAATTCTTTTTGCACCTCGCGATAGGTACCGAAAATCTCCCATGTATCGTTAGGCAGATCAATCTGACTTCCCCAGGCGAGGTCCTTGTGGGCCTGCGGAATGAAACTCTTGAGGAAAAATCCTGACCAGGACAGATTTTTATCCCCCCACAGCGTAGATGTGCTGTAACGAAAGTCGCTGCCCACTAAGCCCGTAGCAGGGCCGCGGCCTGAATCGCGATGCGTGGCAAAGAAACCAATCGACGATTTCTCCCACAGGTCACGCTTGACCCGAACGACGCTGAAGTTCTCATCCGGAATAGGACCACGCTCTTGCGTCTGCACATTGAGCAAACCGATTTGGTACCGACCAATCCGCCCGCTGAGTTTCGCGCCGCCGAGGAGATCAACCTGTTTCCCGTCATCGGCGATACCAATACGGCGACTGAAAAAGGGAATAATCACTAGCGGGCCAGAGCTAGAAGTGAGGTCACTCATAGTGAAATTTCCAGCGTCCTCGAGAAAAAACTTACGTTTCTCGGGAAAAAACAAAGGGAAACGGGTGAGGTTCACCTGCGCATCATCAACTTCTGTTTCGGCAAAATCGGTATTGAGCGTCAGGCTCAACGTCAAACCCGGAGTCAGATTGTAGAATGCGTCAACGCCCGGTTTGAAGACCGACGCATTGCGCTTCGCGGCCGTAGAAAAAAACGGCGAGACATCAAGGCCAATCCCTTGGTCGATGTCCGTCAATCCAACTAAACGTCCAGCTTCAGACACGCGAAAAAAATCAAGATTCTGGCGATATCCCGACCACACTACTTCCTCGGTCCGACGCTTAATGACGCGTTGGACGTTGAACCCCCACACCGGTTGACCGTCAATAAAACTGAGAGTTTGGAAAGGAATCGCGACTTCGACGCTCCACCCCTGGGCAGAACGACGCGTGCGAGCATACCAGATGCCATTCCAGTCCGGATTTTTATCTTGCCCTTCATCGGTAATGATTTGGTCAAAACGTGCGCCGGCCGCGTTCACTTGAAAAACGAAGGCGTTACGCCGGTCAAGAAACGTGTCGAATAACAACGTGACACGATCATCAGGTGTAAGGTCAGCGTCACGATCATAACGCGATGTGACGATGGCGTCCGGTTGGGAGTCGAAACAGATGACTCCGACGTAAAGACGCGAGCGGGAATAGAGCACCCGTACTTCCGTCCGCTCGGATGCAGGCGTGCCCTCATCTGGCTCTCGTTGGCGAAACACATCAATCACCTGAGACTGTTGCCACGCAGGCTCGTCGAGGGTGCCATCAATAGTGATAAGCGTGTCAGTAAAGGTTGCACGTAGTTCGGGAGGCTCAGAGGAAGCGAGTGTAGGCACACTCCCGACACACACGACCACAACCGAGACAAGGATTCGGATGGCCTGGAGGCTCATTGACGAATGATAGCAGAAATTGTGGATGGGGTTTTTACTGCACGGGCTCGATACACGCTGGCACGTCATTACGTGGCGAATTCACGAGTAGTGAGACCTCGTACGCAGTCATCTCTTTGTCGGGGTACGGCTCTAACAATGGCAAGAGCTTCTGCGGATCATCGACCGACCGATCAAGCCACAGCGCTTCTGCCGCACGTGGTAAGATCGCCGGCATGCGATTATGGATCGACTCCATCAACCTATTTGGTGTTGTGGTAATAATCGTACACGAGTGAATCGCCTCACCGCTTGGCGCTTTCCACGTTTCCCAGAGTCCGGCAAAGCCAAAGGGGCCACGCGATTTTAGGGTAATGAGCATCGGCGTTTTTTTCTTTCCTGCGGTTTTCCATTCATAAAAGCCATCAGCGATCACCAAACAGCGGCGTTTTTGCAGCGCTCGTTTGAAACTGGGTTTCTCGGCAATCGTTTCTGCGCGCGCATTAATCATGCGGTTACCAACAGCCTCATCCTTTGCCCACGAGGGAATGAGCCCCCAACGAAGGAATCCCGCACGATTCTCTTTCCCGTTGTTCGTCACAGTGAGTACGGGTTGCGAAGGCGCGATGTTATAATGAGGGACAAACGCGACATTGGTCATTCGAAGGGAAAACCGTTCTTCTATATGTTCCCCGTCGGTCGTGAGAGTAAATCGTCCGCACATACTTGCCTCCTTTCCTCGCTCGCGTCAGTAGCATACTGTATACTGTAAGCAGGAGGGGGAGGGAATCCAGAAGACAAGTCAAGAGGAAAAACAGGCTATAGGCCGCAGGCTGTAGGCTGAAGGAAAGAAGTATAAACCATAATTGGTAAATTTTGCCCTCTCGTCGACTTGGGACCTTAGACTTTAGACTTTGGACTCGAAACTAGAAACTCCAAATCATATGCAATACCGTATCCTCGGCCGGACCGGCCTTAAAGTTAGCACCGTGAGTATGGGTACGTGGAAATCCTTCGATGTCCGCGGACCAAAAGAGGTTGAGCGTGTATACGCCTTGGTCACCGAAGCTTTACGTTGCGGCGTTAATCTCTTTGATACCGCGCCAATGTATGGCGCGGCAGAAAACGTCCTTGGCGAAGTGCTCAAAGGAAGACGCAAGGGCGTGATCGTCGCAACCAAAGTACTTGCGTACGATCAGCGTTCGGCACGAACCTTGATCGAAGACTCGTTCCGGAAATTACAGGTGGACGTGATTGATCTGATGCAGATTCATAACATGTCTGCCTGGCAAGAAGTCACTCCTATCCTCGCAGAGTACCAAGCCAAAGGGCGGATTCGTTTCCTCGGTATCACGGACTATCGTACCAGCATGTTTCCCGAAATGATGAAAGCGATGCAGACAGGGAAGTTTGACACGATTCAGGTTCCCTACAATCTCGGAGACAGAGAGGCAGAGCGAGCAATCATTCCGCTCGCCAAACAACTGAATATCGGCGTGCTGGTGATGACGCCGATCGCTCCGATTTTCGACCGCAACAAGTTGTTACAACCGTTGCAACGCCAAGATTTGACGTTTCTGAGCCAGTATGGAGTCTCCACGCCCGGGCAGGCGTTGTTAAAGTATGTACTCGCCAATCCTGATGTTGCGACGCTCCTTCCTGCTACTTCACGACTTGAACGCGTCACAGAAAACGCACAAAGTGCCGATGGACTCGTAATGCCGCGCGATGCCCTCCGTCGGCTAGAAGGGATGCTCTCATGATTGAGTTATATGACCTTGCTGGTGCCCATAACCTCCGCTTCAGTCCGTTTTGTTGGCGGACGAAGGCCGTTCTCGCGTACAAGAAGATGCCGTACACCACGGTGCCGGTTCGCTTCTCCGACAAAGCCAAACTGACGTTTTCTGGACAGGATCGAGTGCCAGTCATCAAGGATGACGGTAAGGTCGTTTATGATTCATGGACCATTGCCGAATATCTCGAAGAGAAACAGTCCGATCCTAAAATCTTTCCCGGCCTCGGTCTTAAGGAAGCATGTCGTTTCTTCAATCTTTACGTCGATCGTACGGTTCACACCGCGTTATTCCCTGTCGTCGTGACTGATATCTTCGAGTGTGTCGATCCGATTGATCGTGACTACTTCCGTAAGTCCCGTGAAGAGCGAATGGGTATGAAGTTAGAGACCGCGGCTGCGAAACGTCCAGAATTTCGTGCGCGGATGCGCGCGGTGATGGGCGACTTAAACCTCACCATCGCTGGTCAAGCGTATTTCTTCGGCACAATGAGTTATGCAGATCTATGTTTATTCGGCTCATTCAAGTGGATCACTGCCGTAAGCCGCGAGCCATTCCTTGATGCAACGCCGGCGTTGAAGGACTGGTGGCTACGCATGGGCCAGCAGTTGGGGATATAAGAGCACAGGGCACGCAGGAACAAGTGTGCTCCTACGGAGCAACCCCGCGGGCGTGTCATTCTGAGCCCTTCGACTCCCCCTTTGACAAGCTCAGGACAGGCTTCGTTGCACTCAAGGTGACAAGGCAGCTGTGATCGAATTGAGTTACCCCAACACCGCCTTTGCGAGCTGTTCAATTTCTTTCACTGCATCGCTACCCTCACTCCGTGTGAGCCAAATCGTACAGTGATCTACTCCAGCTTTTGCAAGATCGTTAATCTCATCATGAGTGCGAAACGCCCCCGGCCAACCAAACGCCAGCACGTCGATCGACTTCGGGTCACGCCCGGCCCGTTCGGCAAGCTGGTTCAACGTCGCGCGTCCTTCTTTGATATAGTCGAGCTTTGCCCGTACCGGCATCCAGCCATCGCCCCATTCAACCACACGCCTGAAGACATTCTTGGAGGCCCCACCCATAAAGATCGGCGGGTGCGGTTTCTGTAAGGGCTTCGGAAAGGAGCGAACCGCCGGGAAGTTGTAGAATCGACCTTCGTAGACAGCCTCATCTTTCGTCCACAGTTCCTTCATCGCCATGATGGCGTCTTTGGTCTGCGTCCAGCGCTGAGGGAAGTTACCGCCCATGATTTCCGTTTCTTCCTTCAGCCAGCCGGCCCCAATCCCAAAGATAAAGCGCCCACCCGACAGGCGATCCAGCGTCGCCACTTCTTTCGCCAGTAACAACGGGTTACGCTCAGGAACCAAGCAAATGCCAGTGCCAAGCTGAATGGTCTTGGTTGCACCTGATGCCCGCGCTAACGCGACAAACGGGTCGAGAATACGGCCATAGGCATCAGGAATAATGCCATCGGCCGAGCCAGGGTATGGAGTCGAAGTCTTGATCGGAATAATCGCATGCTCCGGCACCCAGAACGAAGCAAAGCCTAGCTCCTCAGCCCGCTTGGCTAACACCGCTGGGTCGGTTGATTGATCAATGGCAAATTCAAATACACCGATTTTCACGAGAATCTCCTTTCGTATTGCGTAAAACGTGTTGCGTGTTACGTGTCGCATGAAACGTGATGACAAATAGGATTATAGGGAAGAAGAGCAGTCCTCAAACCTAAAGCCTGAAGCCTACAGCCTAGTTTTATTCCATCCGCACCGCTCCGAATTTCTCATAATACTCCATCCACGCATGCCGCACGTGCTTATCAAGTGAATCTTTTACGAGGGCGAAAATATCTTGCATGGTCAGAATTGCCACGGTACGAATACCAAGTTCTTGCTCCAGCAGTTGTACAGCGCTGCCGGTACCAGCAGTGTTCGCGTCCCCCATTAACTCCTGGCGATCGACGGCAATGACCATCCCGGCGAGAGCGTACTGCCCGAGTAAGCGAATTTTCTCTAAAGCTTCATACTTTGCCTGGCCGGTGGTGATCACATCATCAACCAGCAGGATACCACCTTCCTGCACAAACTTTTCTGCGCCGACGATCAGTTTGCCAGCATCACCGGCCTGCGTCGCTTCACCATGGACTTTCTCTTCTTTGCGGTCGTAGAGATAACACGTGTTCTTGTTGAACTGCTCGTACAATCCTTCGCAGGTCAGCGCACACAGATTGATGCCTTTGTACGCCGGACCGAAGACATACTGAAAATCTTTGAGCACTTCGCTCTTCACACCATCAAACGCTGCCGCGCTATAAACCTTCTTGAGAATCGCCAAACTCTCACCGTCAGTGAGCGAGCCAATCGACGCGAACGTTGGGCTCATCCGTCCGCTCTTCAGCTTGAAGAACGAGTTCATATCCTTGGCGATCTTTAAAGCATCTTTCTTCAACAACAGATCGAGAAACTCATGCTTGTAATTCATTGTGTTTCAGGTCCAAAGTCTAAGGTCTAAAGTCCAAAGGGAGAGTTTCACGTTCCAGGTTTCAAATTTCACGTAACACGTTCCACGTTTTCCCTTTATCCCTTATCCTTTATCCATTGCCCATTTATTCTTTTATTCCTTAGTCCCTAAAATGCGGCATCACTTTGTTCGTAAACAACTCCATACTACGCATCACCTTCTCATGCGGCACCATACCACCAGGATTGAACCAGCAAATCACCCGTCCCATCCTGAACTCTTGCTGAAACCCTTTCAACTTTTCCACACAGGCTTCTGGTGTGTCGAAGACCGCCATGACTTCTCGTGCCTGGTCGTACGTCATTTTGCGCACCCGCTCTAGTACATCCTTCAAACGACTTTCAGGCAACGGACCAGCCGAGGCATAGATCGTCGCCACCGATTCAAGGAAATGTCTGATACTCGGCTCTAGCTCTTGTCTGATCTGTTGATCACTTTCACCAACATACAGCGGCATCAGTAAGGTCACATCTTCACCGCCATTGTCTGGATGTCCAGCCGCTTGGCGGGCTTGACGATAGAGAGGTAGAAACTCGCGAATCTTGCGAAACGGATTGACCTGCGCGGCAACAAAAATTGGTTCGCCCATGCGCCCGAACAGTTCAAAAGAATCGACGCTGTTTGCCGCGAACCGTATCGGTGGGTGCGGTTGCTGCACCGGTTTTGGAATCACGGCAATATTTTCTACCTGCCAAAAGTGTCCACGATACGAGCAGCGCTCATTCGCCCAGGCGTGGCGAATCAGTTCCAAACCCTCCAACATGCGTTCACGACTTTCGCTTTGGTCAATGCCGAAACCGGAAAAGTGGGTCGGAATCGACCCCCGGCCGATACCGAACTCGACCCGCCCGTTACTCAACACATCCAAGGTGGCAATCTCCTCAGCCACCCGCACAGGATGTGAGAGCGATAGCAAGACCACCGCGATCCCCAATCGCAAGCTGGTAGTCCGTTCAGCAACGGCAGAGAGGAGTAACAACGGTGCGGGAATACTTGAAAGGTTAGGGTTGAAATGCTGCTCCACAGGCCACACCGACTCGAAGCCAAGCGCTTCGGCGTAGACACACTGTTCGATGGTATCACGGTAGCGTTGCACCGGCGATTGCGATGGTGCGCAAGGAAGTTGGTAATGTAAGCCGAATTTCATAGGTGTTCCCTCCTGTTGCTCCTAGCCAGAAACAACACACGAGGTCTTTTCGCTGATTCGGATGTGGTTTGCAAGAGGAACGAACCGAAGGGAATCTTACATTCAGATTAGGCCATGCCTCAAAGTAACGTACAGTTCGATTTCATCACGTAGCCGATCGCTTTAATGACTTTCTGCAGGGCTGTCTCATCCAGTTTGCCCATCGGCCCCGTTATCAAGTCGAGCTGCCCCTTATCAATGGACAGCATGTTCTCACACTGAGCGACACAGTCGACGGTGAAGCCATAATCCCCAGCTTGGAATGGCACACAATTGGCCAGCTTGCTGCGCGTAGCGAACCGCGCCGAAGTGCAGACGACGACCAAGACATAGTGCCCTCGATTCAACTCCTCCCGTGAGACGACAATCACCGGGTGCGGACCCGCTAGCCCAAAGTCCGCCATGTAGACCTCGCCCGGCTCAATCATGGCTCTTCGTTCATGCGGCCGATGGCATTCCGCAACGCGACCGCATGGATGGCCTGCTGCCGGCGCTCCTCGTCGAGCAGTTCGCGCATAGTCTCATAGTCCGTCTCTGGCACCAAAATGTAGGTGGCGTTTGTGCGCGGATCGATAACGCGGGGCGGCCTCTCCGCTTGAGTATCCAAGGCTTGTTGTTGTTGCGGGGTCAACTGGATGTCCATAGCCATCTCCTTCTGCTGCATTTTATTCGTTCAGGATGCAGAAGGACAGATCTCAATGCTGGGAGAAAAAGGTGGGCGATACCATCCTACGTACTGTGTGAGAATGACTCCTAGACTCTCAGACTCCTGGACTCATCCCTGCCCATCCAATGTATTTGCATTTTTCTCATCCAGTGCGCTATGTCTAATGTGAGAAGGGGGTATTGGGGAGTCCATGTATAAGCTGCGTTTGCTAGTTTTCTTTGTCACTATCTGTGTTCTCCCGTTGTCCGCCTTCGCCGACCACTCCACCGAACTCTTTCTGCAACTCGGCCATAGCAGCTCGGTCTATGCCGTGGCCTTCAGTCCGGATGGGAAGACCCTGGTCTCGGGCAGTGCCGACAACACTCTCAAGCTGTGGGATGTGGCCGAGCGTAAACTGCTCGCGACCTTGGAAGGTCATAGCAGCTGGGTCCATGCGGTGGCCTTCAGTCCGGATGGGAAGACCCTAGTCTCAGGCAGTGCCGACAACACAATTATTCAATGGGATAGTAAAAGTAAGGAAATAATTACTCGAACCGTGTTGCTGCCGGGTAACCAGTGGTTAGTCTATCGTCCACGTAAGCTGGTATATGATTCGTCCTATCCAGAAGGACAGCAAGAAAAATACGCCGCGATTCGTTTCGACGGCCAATTGCGGTCAGTGTATCCGCTGCAGTATTACCGTCAAGAGCTGAAACGAGAGAGCGGACTGCTGGCAGCGCTGCAGGGGCCACAACCTGTGATTTCTCCGAAACCTTTCCGTTTGTGGTGGGATACGACCACACGGGAGGACAAAACTTACACGCTGACGGTTCTCTCACTAATTCTCATAGCAGCTATTGCTGTTGTTGCGGTGTGGCGTCGTCGTTCTGACCCGCTGGAGATTGCCAAAGAGTTCTTCGAGCAAACTGGAGCGCAGATCACTGAATCGTTACGAGGGCGCGGTCTCGTCCTGCAATCGCCAGGAAATCCGACCGCAGATCTCGTCGCTTTATGGCCAGAAGCGCAGGACAATCCTCAAGCCCTGGTGACCGCCATCGTCGAGAAGTATCGCACGAAACTGCAGGGACGAGCAAAATTCTACCTCGTCTATAAAGAGCGCGGACCAGAGAGCGCTGCATTGCAGGATTTACGCACCCAGAGCGGCTGTGACATCATTCCGTTGTTCTCGACCATGCTCGAACAGGCATTATTGACCGGAGACAGTACGCGGGTCTTGCGGGATCTGGAAGAACCGTATCTCGTTCGTACTGATCCCTGCGCCGAGTCTAAGCCGGTGCTCGATCCACAATGGTTTTATGGACGCGGGGAGTTATTACAACGTCTGCCTGCTGTGCTAGCGCAAGGACAACATGTAGGTCTCTTTGGTCTACGCAAAGTCGGCAAAACCTCGTTGATCAACCAGTTGCGCCAGCGCTTTGTCTCCACGCCAACAGTGTTCATCGACTGCCAAGCATGGCCCGCCAAAGCCGAGAGTTACTTCGTTGAGATCCTGCAGCAACTGCATAAAGGACTCATTGCACAAGGAGTGAAAGAGCTTCCCGCACTACCAGCAACGGTTGATGTCGACCAGTTTCGTCAGCAGTTCTTAGCTTATTTCGACGCGTGGCAAAAAGCTGGACGGCGTGAGCCATTTCTGCTTATCCTTGATGAAATCGACAAGTTTTTTCCCCATCGCGACGCCAAAGACAGCGAGGAGATTCTGACTGAGTACGTGCGCTGTTTCCGCATTCTACGTGGCCTGGCGCAGACCCGGCAATGCTTGGTATTGCTGGTCATCGCTTATCGTCCCGATGTGAACCGTCATAATCAACTCACAGCTCGTATCGGTGAGAATCCTATGTTTCGCTCATTTCAAGAGGAATATTTGGGATTCCTCAATGTCGAAGACAGTACCAAGATGATCGAGGAGATCGGCACCTGGAAAGACATCGTATGGGAGCATGACGCAGCACGGCGGGTGTTTGACTATTGCGGCGGGCATCCGCTGATTATGCGGCTCTTCGCCAGTGAGGTGTGCGAAGAAGGCAGTCGCAAGCAGATCGACCAGGCACGGGTTGAAGAGGTCACTACTAATATTCAATCCACGTTCCGACGCAACGACATCGGCAACTACTACAAAGAAGGGGTGTGGGACCTTCTCCGCGACGAAGAGCGCAATGTCCTCAATATGCTGTGCCGGAGTGGAAGCGATGGAATTCCTGAGTCTGAGTTTACCGGAGAACAACGAGAAGAGGCATTGAGCAGCCTGGAACATTTCGGACTTGTGAGTAGTACTGACGGCAAGCTGTATGTGACCAGTGTGTTGCTCCGTACCTGGGTACAACGGAGGCTTGGAACATGAGTGGCCTGAACCCCTATAACTGTTCGGCTCCTGGCAATTTGTTCGTTGGCTATGAGCGCTTACGGCAGGAGTTATTGAACGGCTTCCGTAATGGTCGCTCATACGCCATCCTGGGTGGGCGACGCTGTGGCAAGACGTCGATGCTGTTACAGATTGCGGCGGATCTGCAGAGCGAAGGACTCGTACCGCTTACGCCGATTCCATGCTTGCTCGATATTCAATCCCTCGGTCGCTACTCCCCCAAAGTGCTTTTTGAACAAATGTATACGTTAGTGGGCCAAGAGGTCGGCGCTTCACCGTTTGTGCCTAGAGAGGAAGGATTCGAGTATCAAGATTTTCTCACGGCGCTGGATAAAGCGAAACCATTACTCGATCAACGTCACGGCGCGGATTGGGTCGTGATTCTCCTGATTGATGAACTTGACGCAGCCATCGAAAGATTGCCAAACGATCAATTTTTCCAGAACCTGCGCAATCTATTGATGATGTCTCGTTTCCATCGTCACTTTCGTTTGGTTGCCAGCGGCGTTACTGGCATGGCCAATCTCATCTCTTCTGGTTCGTCGCCATTAAACAACCTACGTAATAAACATCTCGGCATTCTCACCGGTAAGCAGGTTCGTCAGCTTATTATCAACGGTTTCCATAATGGACTGGACCCGGAAGTCGAACTTGCACTTTTGCAACTCACTGGCAGACACTCATATCTATTACAAGGGCTCTTGGAAAAATTATGGGACGTGCAAGCGGATATAGATAAACGCACTCTGAAAGAGGCCAGCCGTGAGTTTCTGCGCGAACATCATGATTTTGACCGTTGGCTCGAATCGTTTGGTCCGACAGAACATGTGGTTTATCAGGCACTCACTGATGCACCAGAAGGTACGCTTCACGCACGTAACCTTCGGCAAAAAATCGCTTCGCATCTGGCGCCAAAAATAGATGATGCCTTAACTACTCTGAGCTATCATGGAGTGATCGACGATAGTGATCCAGACGAACCACAAATCGCTGGGACGATGTTTCGTGATTGGTATCGTGACAATGCGCCAAGGCAAGAAAAGCCGAAGGCGTCAGAGCCGCAACGTCAGCAGGCGATTCGGATGTTCATTAGTTATTCACATCGAGACGACACGTTACGAAGCGAATTGGACGAGCACTTGTCGATCCTAAAAGACCAAGGTTTTCTCGATGTATGGCATGACCGACAAATCACTGCGGGGAAAGAATGGGAAGGCGCTATCGACAGCAACCTTGAGGCTGCTGACATTGTTCTCCTATTGGTCAGCGCTTCTTTCGTCGCCTCTCCTTATTGTCGCGATAAAGAATTGAAACGAGTGCTGGAAAAACACAAAGAGGGTCACGCACGAGTCATTCCTATTATTGTCCAGTCGATTGGAATGGCGCGCCGTTTAGTCAACTACAAATGCTGCCCACAGACGGCAAGGCAGTCATGTCATCATCATGGCCGAATCGTGACGAGGCGTGGGTCAATGTCGCGCAGGGGATACGAAAAGCAGTGGAGGAGCTGAGGAAGGTGTAAAACCTGCGCACGACACTACAGCTCTGGATTCCCTCCCCCTTCAACAACGAGAAGTAACGTATGAAGTCTTTTCACTAAGCCAAGAACGCTTTGCAAGAGGAACAAACGAAAGAATTGTAGGGCTTGTTGTGGTTTTCGTTAGCGCTGATTCCTCAACACCATTTCTTTCGCCCGGCCAAAAAGAAATGGCACTGAAGGAGCAATATTCTCCCATTCCGGATCATAGCGCTTGCCACGACGGTGTAGCATCACGTTGAAGCAACTAATCGCGCCGAAACGATACCCGGCCAGCGCGCGAAACCAGGCGGCATTTTTCACAGTGCGTTGCATCCCCTCTTCATACCACGCAACGATCTGTTCAGCCGACGGGGCGGATGTGATAGGGGAGCATACTCCAGTCCAACTTGCTGGATCAGCAAAAACGATCAACCAACCAAGATCAAGCAATTGTCCACCGATCCCAGAAATTTCCCAGTCCAATACAGCATTCAACGTATCGTCATCAAACAGAAAGTTAGATCCTTGAAAGTCACCGTGAAATAGGCCGATCGCTGCATCCTGAGGAATATTCTGTAACAGTAGCTCTCGAACTTCTTCTCCTTGTGTAATCCACGCTTGTTCAGCCCCCTTGGAAAGGATCGGGTCCCAAAAACGAATCTCAGCATCGAGCGCACGAGGGGTTTCCCAATCGGCCAAGTCCTTTTGCCAGTTGAGCTGATGAGTCTTCACGAGAGCTTGCACGATTTGGCGGAAGCGCGGCACGACCGCGGGCGAACTCAGATCGAAAGAAGGGTCAGGATCAGAAAACCGGAACGTTCGTCCAGGTAGACGCTCGACCATCATGTACGGTACTTCAAACCAGCGTAGGTCGTCGCCAGACCACCGTACCGTTGGTACTGGCACCCCATGGCGCTTCAACGCTTGCAGAAGCGGGACTTGGCGCAACACATCGGTGTTTCCACTCTGCCGTACCCCTTTGGGCGGTATCCGCACCACGAGCGACTCGTGCTTCGCTTGTCCCTCTTCTTGATAATCAACGCGAAAACCAAAACTCAACCCCGCATGTCCAGGCATAACTTCGACATTGCTCACGACTGCTTCTTTATCATAATGAGCAACCGCAAACGCTTGCAGTTGGCGTTGTAGTACATCGAGTTCTACAGCCATCAGCGCTACTCCTGTTCGATCAGCATCATGAAGACGAGCAGACCATAGCCTAATGCGCTTACTTCTAAAAGAACGTTACGTCACGGGTTCCTGTCTTATTCGCTTGGCGACGCATCGCATTCACCATCAAATGTGCTCGTCGTGTTGGTTCCGGAATCCGGTATTTCGTCCCACAGGCAAGAACGACATCGATCGCCCTTTGCAAAGTGATCTTGTTTCCCTGGGAAACAAAGACTGGGCCGATATTGTCTTTCGTGCGCAGAATTACACCGACTTGTTCTTTGCGGTGTATGAGCGGCACGAAGCTCCCGCGTTTCGCTCCCGGCTCTTCATAGGTGCCGACTAGTAGACTTTTTGCACAGCCGATAGCTGGAATGCTCAGCCAAACGCCAAGATGAGAGGCGATACCAAAACGACGAGGGTGCACAATTCCCTGTCCATCACACATAATACAGTCGGGGATCACTCGCAGTTTCTCCCATGCCTGCAACACGGCTGGGCATTCACGAAACGACAACAGCCCAGGCACATACGGAAACGACACCACAGTACTTGTTCCCACAGTATCAATCTCCTGCAAATGCGGAAGTTGCAGCACCACAATAGCCGCAAAGAGTACATCAGAACCTTTGTCATACGAAACATCGATCCCCGCGACCGTTCTGATTTCCTGTGGCTCGCTTTGTAAATCAAGTTGTGAGCGCAGGCGATTCTGGATCGCTATTGCCTCTTCTGGAGAGACATCCCAGCGGTGAAGCGGTCGGTTGTTCATCTCCCAAACTCTCCGTTCTTCTCTTCAGGAAGACGCCCTTTGCCGGAGACCAGTGGAATAACAAAGGGGAATGGCTCTGTGCCGAAAACGCTTCGCTTATTCCGGCCTACTCTACATCAAACAACTTCTCTCGCCGAAGTTTTAGCGCTGTTTTCTTGGTGACCAGAGATCGGGGCGGCGTTTTCGACTTTTGTAAGGACTGTGGTTTAGTTCGTTGCCACGGTGCAGTTTCAGCAGTCACTCCTTGTTCTTTCGCCGATCGTAAGGCACGACACGGCTCCCGTAGTGTCGCTCCATTGACCCATTTTCTCTTGAGCGAGTGTCGCCTTCTGCGCCGTTTGGGCATGAAATTCTCTGCCACAGTGTCTTGCTTCTGTCGTAATTGCGCCTTCAATCCTTGCTCAAGCGCTTGGGCCAAGCGCTCAGCCGATGGTGTCCCCGACATTGGCAATCCTTCAGCGACAAACGCGGGCGGCTCCTCAAAGCCGAGCGCACGGATATTCTCAGTATCGCGTTCACTCGCGGTGTACAGCTCGGTCCCCAGGCACTCGAGAAACTCCGTTTTCCGGCGCAGGCGTAGCTTCCGCACAAGTTCGGGCAACTCGCTTTCTTTGTACCAATGCTGCCCGAAAGACGGAACTTCACGCGTGAGTAACTCTTTACGCATCCGAGGCAGAGTCCCCCACTGCGCTGCACAGCGCGTGAGATAGGCGGCTTCAAGCGCGACGGGATCACGCCCAGGGATGAAATCATGGAAAATCACGCGGAGCTTTTTGTCTTGTATGAGAAGCGTATCGATCTCCTGGTGGGCTGCGCGGCAGGCAGGGCATCGATAGTTCGTATAGACAATGAGACGTTTTCCCTTTTTCGCTCCCAGCGTGACCTCTCCAGTGTCTATCACCGGTAGATAAGGAATTGGTGGTTCTTTGAGAAGGATCTTCACTGGGATCTCCGCTCGCAGATTTTTTAGTAATGTTTGTCGGCGATCATACGCTTTACGAAACTCCAAAGAGGCTTGAGTACGCTCTGTCGTCGGAATCGGACGGCCAGCTTCTTGCTCAGCGGCAACGAAGGCTTGGAGTTCCTCTTCACTCACAGATTCTCTGGCTGATAATTCCGCAAGTAACGCCTCAGTCGTAATCCCACGTCGACGGGCTTCGCTGTCGAGCAAGCGGTTCTCGATGACTGGAGCCAGGTTCCTGAGCCGCTCGCGATAGATCTCTCCGCGCAGTTGATAGAGTCGCCACGCTGCCGCCTGTTCAAACTCAGCCGCGCGAATCCAACTATTATCAACCTGCGCAATCTGGCGCTCCTGTGTCATTGGCACCTCAAGTTCCTGTGGGTGTGGAAGAGAGACACGAATCACATGACCTTGTCGAAGTCGTTGACGCGCTTGCCTCTCAGCAGCTTCACGTGCCTTTTGTTCAAGGTAGTGACGAAGTGTGGCCATCTGCTCATCTGGTGATGTATTCTCGACTCCCTCTGCCGGACTCGCTCCGCTCTTGTCTTTTTTGTGTGCGGTCTGGTATGAGCGGATTTCCTCATCTGTGACCGATAAGTGTGACGCTTCCTCATTCGTCTCCGAAGCGGTTAGAGACCGTAGCCGTTCATCAATCAAACGGTTGACGGTTCGCACCAATAGAATGCTGAGTTCGTCGTGCAACTTGGAGAGCGATGCGGAGGACCATTCGTCGACCTCGCGCATCAGGATTGGTTGACCGTCTACCGTTGCTACAATGTCTGTCGGTGCGGCAAAGCTTAACTTGCCTATAGAGCAAAGCAACACCAAGACGCCCAGAGAAACACTGCGTTTTTGAAAATATTGCCGGTACTGTAGCCAAGAGGGCCACAGGTGCTTCTGTGACTGAATATCAGCACCACCCACGGGAAAACGTCGATACCTCAATCTTTTGTTCATTGAGGAAAATTTCGTGGACGTCAAGGTCTATCCGGTAAGGCGCTTGCTCTGAAAGGCAAAAACCTCCACACTCAATGGAAGTACCGACGCTGCTCCCGCAAGGAGGTCACGCGATGAAACGCAGCTTCAAAACCATCCGTGTTCGCGACGTCATGACAACCACGCTCGTGACCGTTAGTCCTGAAGATTCACTGCAACACGCTCTCGATCTTCTAGAGAAGTATCACGTACATGAGCTGCCAGTCGTTGCCCCCCAAGGCTATTTGATTGGCATTGTGACCGCTGGCGACCTCAAGCTGATGACACCCGTATATCCCTTGTTTCCTGATCAAGAAGAGATTCGCCAAACCCTACGGGATTTGAGAGTCGCCGCAGCCATGACGGTTGAGCCTGTCGTTATCAACCCGAACGCCACCCTCCTCGACGCAACGAAACAGTTATTTGCACGCGGCATCGGAGCGCTTCTAGTCGCTGAGGAGGAGAAGCTCTTGGGCGTCCTCTCTGTTAGTGATGTATTGCGAATCGTAATTGAGCAGCAGGAAGCGTAGGCATCCTACATGAATGGAGGGTTTCGCACACAATACGCAACACGTAATACATAATACGTGATCCATAATGGAGAGGACCGATGCTAACTTCCGACCTCCTCCAAACCCGCAGTGAAGGCCCGTATCTGTACCCGCGGTATATTAAAATCAACGCACCGCGGTTTGTTACGATGGCCGAGGAGTTGATCGCCATTTTCACTGAGCATGAAGGAAAAACACGTCGTGAGTTAACTGACGCGCTCGACCGGTACGCTGACGACAGTACGGATTATCGAATTCAGCGCGGGTTGGCTAAACTCTTGAGTGACGATCGTTGTGAATTCACCGAACGGACAATCGCGCCGCCAGCTGAAATCCGGCAACGACTGTTTGCGCTCGCTCGTGAGAATCACCCAGTGGTTTTACAACCCGACCTTATCCATCCCGTCACGAAAGATGATCTCCTGGCTGAAACGGCGCGCGAGTATAAGACCGACCCCGAGCAAGTTGCCTGGGCGTTGTATGCCGACCTCAGCGAAAATCACATTTTGACACGCTTCGACGCCCCGACTCCGGACTGGCTCTTGCAGCGCTACAATGTTGCCCTGGCCCAGGCACTGCTCTATCGCTGCATTCACATGAAGTTATCAGTCTTTCGCAACATTCCTAGCCGCTACAAACAGTTGTTTAAGTTCATCAAGTTCTATCAACTGATGCATGCGATCCAGGGCGACCTCGATAGCGGCTATGAGATCCTTCTCGATGGGCCGGTCAGCATGTTTCGCCTCTCGCAGAAATACGGCCTCCAGCTGGCGGTGTTCTTGCCTGCGTTGTTACTTTGCACACGTTGGAAGATGGAAGCGGAGATTATCACCGCAGACGGGAGCCATCGCTTCTTTCCACTTGATGAAAGTACAGAATTGGTCTCTCATTATCACGACAGTACTATGTATGACTCACTCTTAGAACGCACCTTTGCCGACCGCTTTGCTGAAGTTGACAGTGGGTGGCAGATTGAGCGTGAAGTCGCGATTATCAACTTAAAAGAGACCGTTTTCATTCCGGATTTCGCTTTCCGTCATGCAGACGGACGTACCGCACTGCTAGAGATCGTCGGCTTTTGGCGTCCCGATTATCTGGAGAAGAAAATTATGAAGCTCAAACGTTCTGGTCGCTCCGATATGGTCGTCGCCGTGTCTGCCGGCCTTAATGTTGGCGAAGAAGATTTCAAAGATGTTCCGGGCAGTGTGTTCTTCTTCAAGAATCGGATTAATCCGCAGGAAGTCATTGTACGTCTTGAGCAGGTTGGAAGAGATGCCAATCTAGAGACTTGAGACTAGAGGTGTGGGGCTTGGGTAGGAAGAACGAGTTTCTTGTTCTTGGTTTCTAGTCTCTAGCCTCATCCATGTTAACTGCCGAATGTTACACCCCAACGATCAGTCGACAGTCTGTCCTCAGGCGGACCAGATTTCACCATCTGTTTTTGTCGAAGAAGTGTAATTCGTTGAAGACAATGAGCTAAGCGGTCGTGCTTTAGGGGTCACTTGTCGAGCGTGACGTAAACGGGCAGCAAGAGTGGAAAACGACGGGTCAGTGGTTCCGAAGTGAAGCCACATCTGTAGCGCCTGCCGATTAATGATGGCAATCACTCGCCCTTGTGCGTCTCGGACTTTTGCATCCTCAATCATTATCTCCTCCTTAGACATTTTTCGGACTGTGCTAGGAGGAGAGGGCAGAAAGCTCTTTTGCTCTCTCCTCTTCGCGCGAGTTATCCACGGACAGCGACCTCAGAGAGGTCAAGCGTGCGCGAGTTACCCAAGACACCACTCACTTCGAGTTCTTTCATCAGGTTTTCTTCGGCTACAAGCTTCTGAATAAGGCGTTCCTCGCCCCGGATCTGGAGCTGTGGCGGCCACACGACGCGGTTCCAGCGCGAGGAGTTACTGGTCCACGTAACGTTCATCACCAAGCGTCCGTGTTTGTGAGTGAGTTGGTAGGTGAACGGTATCCGCTGCACTTCATCAAGGTAACAATCGGTGCAGATCACCTGCCCGCGGAGCTGGAGTGCTCCTGTCCCTCCGATCCCAAAGGACGGACCTCCCTCACCAATCTGCCCGCGTGCGCCAGCAGCCATCCCGATCAAAAGAGCGGCCATACCCATACTTGCTTTGAGCCTTCTTGTAACAGTGTTCATTGTACACCTCCGTCAAAAAACATGTTGTTAGGCTGCATCCTGGTGGTCCGTGACAGAACAGTTCTCCTCTGCCGTGCTCTCAGCCTTCTGAGACCGGGCATGATGAATTGCCATCCATACGATCGCACCGGCAGAGAGCCAAAGGAGACTGACAAGACCGATAAGGAGCGGTGAAAGGTCATTGGTGAAATCAAGGACTGTTGTCGTGAGTCCGGACTGCGAGAAAATACCCCACATAATCATTTTCTCCTTTCTATTGGAGTGAGTCGCTAAGTCCTTGCAAGGTGACTTGTAGTGAAGAAATGAAAAAATTTTGTGATCTATTGCATTGGGACGAAATCTCGTGCCGAGAAAGTCACTTTAAGTGATTTTCTTGATGTGCCCCGAGGCAGAGCCTAGGCACGAGGTCGACCAGGTGAGCACTCTTGCCCAAAAACCGAGAAGAACCGGTGGTTTGCTTTTACGAGCGGAAGTCAAGCACGAATGTGGTATGAATCTCGTCGCAGGAAACCTGGTAACTTCCAGGGGAGAGAAAAGGGATGAACAGCTGACCGCGCTCGTTGGTCATCTCAGAAAGAATAGCTCTGGTACCTTGGCGGAAATAGATACGGCGCTTGGCCAGCTCTTCTTGCGCTGCCCCCACGAGCGTGAGTTTGATCACCACGCCACCGTCGATTTTCTCTACCTGTACTGCAATCTCAGCCTGTTCGGTGCTGAGTCGTAGACTGAGGCCACTGATGAGGCCGTGGCGCTCTCCGTGTCTGAGAGCCGGCAGCGGACCGAGCATTTCCTGAACATCCAATAAAGGCGGGACGAGGTGTCGCTCAATCAAACGCAAACCCCTTTGCGTAAGCTGAATGACAATACGTGGGAAAGACGGCGTATCTGCTGCAATCACCGCGGTCTTCCATTGCGATGAGACCTGGGTTCCAAGTAGGGCAGGGACAGCTTGCAGTTTCTCGCTAGCCAAGGTCGACGCAGCTCGCATCACTGCGCTGACTTCATTCAAACACGTATCACAGGTGAAAAGGTGGTCTTCAGCTTGCTGCTCTTCCGGCGGCGAAAGCACACCGCGTGCATAGCTGGCAATTATTTCCGCATCGAGGCAATCACCTGACGGTGCCGATGGAGAAGCGCGACCACGAAGGGCAAGGAAACCTGCTTGCTCGTCTTCTTCTGTCTGTTGGATTTCTTTGAGTTGTTCACGACATTCGTAACAGGTACTAACATGGCGCGTGATCTGTTGGGTCTCCGTTGGTCCAAGCTCCTGATCGAAGAATTGAGAGAGAAGAACAAACTCTGGACAGGAGATCGCGTTGGTCATGATGCCTGTTCCTTTCGTACCCCTGCCTCTATACGCTTCCGTACCAAGCGTTCGCGGAGACGCGCGATCTGCGAACAGACGGTTCCTATAGTTGTGTTGCGCAGGCGTGCGATATCTTTATACGGCGTTGTCAGTCTGTTCTTGCGCATCTTTTCAATAATCTCATCTCGTTGATGGAACCGTTTGGCGAGGGCTAGTTCCAATTCCGTTCTCCGATCAAGCAGCTGCCTATACGTGGAAGAGATCAGCCTTTCCGTTGCCATAAAAGAATGAATTTTTTCGTTTATTTCTTGCAGTTCCTTCTGTCGCAGGCGAATCCACCCCCAGGTGGAGTCCAGCATGTCATGAAGTTGGGAGAGTTTTTCATCCTTCCGCTTGAGACTATCCTGCACCTCAGTCACTAGTAACAATGTCTCCCGGAGTGACCGACCAGAGATTTTCGCCAGGAGACGGAGGTCAGCGGCTTCGAGGTCCTGCTCAAGCAAGTTCAGCAGCTTCACATCAAGCTGGTCTTCCGGACTTAAGGAACTCCAGGTCGGCGCTGTTGTGTCCTGCGGGGACTCTTCCTCTGCTTTATCCGCAACTGATCGTGCGTACGGACTCTCAAGTGAGGTGGTCTCTATGGTTTTCAAGGTCCGCTGCCACTCAATGAACAGATGTTTCAACACCAGGCCCCACAAAAAGTGACGAAAGTGGTTGCTATCATCTCCTTTGAAGTGGCGGATGCGGGAAAAGATTCGGTCATGATCAAAGACGTAGAGGTAAAAGTCGCCCGCGTTTTCCGGAGAAATCTTGAATTTTCTGACGGGAAACGTGTAGATGGCTTCCCCGTAGGTAACCTGGAAGCGGCGCCGCGCGTCGGAATCACCGTCTACGCAGGCGCGGATGAGATCGAGCAGATCTGTGGACTCTTGGTTCATGGGTTCAAGAACATGGCAATAGCACAAGGAGTAGGCGTTTTATAGACTAGGTACGGGCAGATCGACGGGCTGAGCAAAAAAGAAAGACACGCATGCCAACTAGCGAACCGCCACCGCTACAACTCACTATTCAGCGTCAGGACGATACCCACATTGTCGTCCTCAATGAAGGTGGAGCTTTAATTGCGCGGAGTGATACTCCGGTTGCGGCCTCGCTCTTGCGTGATTTGGTGACCGAATTGACGTCAGTGGCCACCTTCCACGGCATGGGTGAGGATCGCGGGCGGCCAGTTCCCTCCGACAAACCCGACGTCATTGTGCAAAGATTTGAGCAGATTGGCACGCTGATCTTCTCGCAGCTACTTCCGGAGAAAGTCCGTCAGCGCCTCACAACGGCTCCGTCGTCTGACTTCTACCTGTGTTTAGACGAACAACTGATCCAGATTCCCTGGGAGCTTTGCTACGACGGCAGTGAATTTCTTGCGACGAAGTTCTGCATGGGACGACAAGTCATTACCCATGCGCCAGTTCCTGAACGCAGATTCCCACGAGCGGAAACTGGCCCGCTCAAGGTCTTGCTGATTGCCGACCCAACCGAGGATTTGCCTCAAGCAGCAGACGAAGGAGAGCAGCTCTGTCGACTGCTAGATCAGGTCCCAGGGGTACGGGTCAAACTTTTGGCCGGCCGGTTTGCCAGTAAGACTCACATATTGTTAGAATTGCAAGCGCATGACATCGTCCACTTCGCCGGCCATAGCCATTACGACCCCGAGCATCCCCAAAAAAGCGGCTGGCATTTACATGGCGAGGTGCTCACGGCTGAGGAGCTGAGCGCGCTCAAGAACCCTCCGCGCCTCGTCTTCTCGAACTCATGCCAGGCTGGGGCAACACCGGCGTGGGGTGGACGGTACCAGTATGACGGGCAAGCATTTGGCATTGGCAGCGCGTTCCTTTTAGCCGGCGTCACCAACTATATTGGCACGTTTTGGGTCGTCCACGACCAAGAGAGCAGAATCTTTGCTGTGGCCTTCTATCAAGGAATCGCGGAAGGTCGAAGTGTTGGCGAAGCACTCCAACATGCACGACTACGTGTGCGGCAAGAGATCAAACAACAAAAAGGGTGGGAAGGACTGACCTGGGCCAGCTACATGCTGTATGGCGATCCCACAGTGACGCTGTTGCCACCGCTACTGCCTGCGCCAGAAGGAGAGCGGGAGCTCGCCGCGCTTCTCAGCGCCGATGTCGAAGGGTATAGCCGTCATATGGGCCTCGATGACATCGCCACCATGCAGACCCTCAACCTCTATCGTCAAGTCATGGCGACGCTGATCGCAACACAGCGCGGCACCGTTGTGGATATGACCGGCGACAATGTACTGGCTTCATTTCCCAGCGTGGCGAGAGCCGTGCGGTGCGCGGTGGAAATCCAGCGGGAGTTGAAAGCCCGCAACGCTGAACTCCCAGTCCAGCGGCAACTACGGTTTCGCATCGGGGTCAATTTCGGGGATGTCATCAGACAGGAGAGAGGACTCTACGGAGATGCTCTCAATAGTGCGGCGCGGCTCGAAAAGCTCGCTCCGCCGGGTGGGATTTGTATTTCGTCTTCCGTGTATGAGCAAGTCAAAAATCGACTGCAACCGCTCAACGTCGGCTACCAATACCTGGGCAAACAAAAGCTGCACAACATCCCTCAACCAGTGGCAGCCTATCACGTACTGATCGAGCCGGCCGCGCTTTCATTCCGGCTTTCTCGGATTGTGTGGATTTTACGAGTATCTGTTAGCAGTCAGCGAAACTTTGTCCTGTTGGTGTCAGTAGGCACCCTCATCGCCGCGCTGACGTGGATTTGGCTTCATCAATCTCGGGCGATTGTGGTGATGGACTTTCCCGCGCTGAAGACAGATCCAAATCTCGTATGGATGTCGGAGGCAATCCGCGATTACCTCAACAGCCAGTTGAGTAACGCGCCGAACCTTGAGGTCTATTCTAATAGGCACTTTGACTTCGAAGTACGGAAAAGAAACGGCGATCCGATCGCCGTCGCTCAAGCGCTGGGTGTGGGAAAAACGATCACAGGGAACTTTCTCGTTTTCGGCAACCGGCTGCGTATTACCGCTCATATCAACAATGTGCAGAACGGACGGGAAGAAGCTTCAGCACTTGTCGAAGGTGAATTAGACAACTTCTTTGAGCTCGTAAAGGACCTCGCAGAAAAAATCCGCAACCACCTGAACGTCGTTGTTACGCTAGAGCAGCCAAGTAGCACTCCTTCTCCTTCGGCGCCAAGTCTGGAGACGTACAAACTCCTCTTAGAAGGCGAAGGCGAAACCTCGGCGGTGAAGCCACCAAAGACAGAACAGCCCTCTTCACACAATCTTCCTGACAAAGACAGTGAAAAGCACTCCTGGATTTCGCCGCCAGAGAGCTGGTTCGCTCCCAGTACCGCCCGGGCTGACGAAACTTCATCACAAGGAACCACTCCGGAGGAAGAGGTTCGTCAGGTACTAGAAAAATACCGCCAAGCATACGAAAAGAAAGATCCTGATCTGCTTGAGACGGTGTATGCGACGTTCACACCCGCGCAGAGGGAGGCCAATACCAAGTACTTCCAAAATGCTCAAGATCTAAGAATCACTATTCGTGACATTAATATCACCATCAGAGGAGATGAGGCTGCGGTCAGCTATACGCGAGAGGACGAGTTTACGGATACCAATACCGGCCAAAAGGTCAAACTGGATGTGCGATTCACCAAGATCTTGGTGCGGGTAGATGGCATATGGAAGATAATTGTGGGAAAGAAGTAAGAAGAACAATCAGTAGGGAAATGGCTCGGCTGAAGGGGGGAACAATGTTGAAGATGCTAAGGTGTGCTTTGGTTCTCGTTATGCTGTCCCAGTTCTTTTCTTTTTGCGTCTTGCCTCAGAGTGAAGCCCGAAACCTCACCAATGTTCTTGCACAAGGGTTTACTTTTGCCGCACCTTCGAGTAGCCAATTTGTGTTACAACCAGGGGAATTGACAAATCTCGTTGATTTTTCGTCTGCAGCTCGAGCCGTCGCTCCATCCTTTGCTGAAGCTATCTCTCAAGGAGTGACACGCAACTTTCCTTTGGTCTCAGTGGCTCCAGCATTTACCTATCGTTTCAATCCAGCAGTCGATACGTTTGAACGATTGACTAACGTTCCGGGACCGCTCTTTAGTGAGCGAGCGCTCACACTAGGAAAGGGGCAACTCAATTTCAGCCTAGGATATGCCTTTATTGATTACAGCAGTGTTAACGGCACCGGTCTGGACAATCTTAAGAGTCCTGGACTTATTGTTGAGACCATCAATGAGCCTGACATGGTAAGAGGTCAGTTACCGACTGGTGAAAAGCTAATCGCTATCCCACTTTCCCTCTCACGAATTCGCACCCGGATCGAGCTGAGCGCACATGTCGTCGTCCCGACCCTGCGGTACAGTATCACTAACGAGTGGGATGTCAGTC
>Ga0081539_10001504_pt1 | contig 39371 bp, 32 predicted proteins | sample TabmetS4T2R2_FD_71023 | JGI IMG/M metagenome (GOLD analysis project Ga0081539, IMG submission 71023) | Tabebuia heterophylla rhizosphere microbial communities from the University of Puerto Rico - S4T2R2 | ecosystem: Host-associated > Plants > Roots > Rhizosphere ... | reverse complement strand
GCCCAGGCCCGCGACGGCGCGGGTCAGTACGACGTACAGCCGGTTGAGGCCGCGGGGTTCGGCCGCCACGATGTCGGCCGGCTCGACGACGATCACGTGGTCGTACTCGAGGCCCTTCACCAGGCTGGCCGGGACGACGGCGGTGCCGGGGAGATCGATGACGGCCTCGTCGGCGGCGATGACGGCGACCGTCGCGCCCGGCGGGACCTGGCGGACGGCTTCCCGGAGCGCGGCGCGCAGATCGTCGACGTGCCGCACCGACAGCGTGCCGCCGGGACGGTAGGAGCGTGTCGGCGCGATGCCGGGGGCAAGGATCCGTGCCGCGTAGTCCGCGATCACCTGGGGCACCCGGTATCCGGTGTGCAGCTCCAGCGTGCGGCCCTCGCGCCGGCCGAGCCGGGCGAGCAGTTCCGGCCACGAGGCCGCCGCGAGCGGATGGGTCGCCTGGCCGAGGTCGCCGACGATCGTCATCGACGCGTGCTCGGCGCGCCGGGCGATCATCCGGCACTCCATGGGCGACAGGTCCTGGGCCTCGTCGAGGATCACGTGCAGGTACGGCTCCTCGGCGGGCGCGTCGTCGGCCTCCTCGACGGGCAGCGGCTCGGCCAGCACCGGCACGTACCCCGGTTCACCGTGCGGGTCGAACCCGTCCGTCCAGCCGACCACCCGGTGTCCCTCGCGGAGGATGACGGCTTCGGCCCAGCGCTGGGCGGCGGCGACCGCGTCGTTGTCGATGGCCGGTCCGGCGAGCGCGATCGGCGTGGGAAGCCAGGGTGCGTAGAGTTCCCAGCCGTCCCGCAGGCCGCAGGCGAGGACGAAGGTGCCCACTTCGCGGGGGCCGGTGCTCAGCTCACGCAGCCGCCACTCGGGTTCGGGCGCCTTCGGCGTGGCGGGTGGATCGCCGAGGAGGACGGCGAGTTCGTCGAGGAGCGGGACGTCGTCCACGGACCGGTCGTGCCGCCCCCGGTACGAAGCGGCCAGCGTGCCGGCGGCGCCCGCGTCCAGGCCCGCCACCCGGGCGTCGTCGGCCAGCCACGACAGGACGTCCGCCGGTGTCAGCACCGGCCACCACGCGTGCAGGAATCGGCGGAACTCGCCGCGATCGCCGGCTTCCTCGAGGAACGACTCCCGGTCGAGGTGCGCGCCGTCCACTCTGGACCAAAGGGCGCCGAGGAGGACCGCGGCGGCGGTCCGGCGTGCGGCGTTGGGCTTCGTACCGGTCGCCTCGCACCGGGCGCGGACGCGACGGCGGGCCGCCGGCAGGTCGTCCGCTCCCAACGTCAGCACCTGTCCCACGTACACGAGTCGCAGCCGGTCCGGTGCGCCCGGCGGAGTCTGCCAGATGAGCTCGGCCAGCACCGCCCGCATGCGCTCGTCGCCCTTGATCCGGGCGACGTCCGCGGGATCGCGGCGGGTGGCGGCCACCCCCTCGACGAGTTCGCCGAGGGCGCGGAGGTGCACGTTCTCCTCACCGAGTGACGGAAGGACCCGGCTGATGTAGTCGGTGAACACCGTCGAGGGGCCCACCACCAGGATGCGGCCGTCGGTGAACCGGCCGCGGTCGGTATAGAGCAGGTAGGCGGCCCGGTGCAGCGCGACCTGGGTCTTGCCGGTGCCCGGCCCGCCGGTGACGAGGGTGACACCCCGGGCCGGGGCCCGGATGGCCTCGTCCTGTTCCCGCTGGATGGTGGTGACGATGTCGCGCATGTGCGGGCCGCGGGACCGCCGGAGCGCGGCCAGCAGCGCCCCCTCGCCGAGCACCCGCAGGCCACCTGCGCCGTCCGGGGACAGCACGTCGTCGTCGAGGTCGACGACCTGCTGGCCGCGGCAGATGACGACCCGGCGGCGCAGCACGCCGAGCGGTTCTCCCGGCGTGGCCCGGTAGAACGGTGCCGCCGCGGGCGCTCGCCAGTCGATGAGCAGTGGTTCCGCGCCGTCGCGGACGCCCAGCCGCCCGATGTGATAGGTCTCGCCGTCGTCGAAGTCGAGCCGGCCGAACACGAGGCCTTCCTCCTCGGCGTCCAGCGCGCGCAACCGCGCGGCCGCCCGGTGTACCAGCGCGTCGCGCTCCACCAGGCCGGTGGCCGGGCCGGCCGCGGCCCGCCGGTGGCCTTCCCCGGCCAGCGCGCCGGCCCGCGCCCGCAGCTCGTCCAGCCGCGCGTAGACCCGGTCGACGACCTGCTGTTCGGCGGCGATCTCCTGCGTTCTGACGTCGGACACCGTGCTCCCCCGGATACGCGAGCGTGGTCCCGACGAGCATATGCGCAGTTCAGGGCAGAGAAATCGGCATTGCCGCCGATGTGCTGCCGGTTGCCCACTCGATACAATGGAGGTGGCGGTCAGGCATGCGGGCGACGAGCCTGCCTGACCTCGCGGGCAACCGCCCACGCGTCCGCCACCGGACCCAGATGCCCGAGCTTGTCCGGGTTGACCACCGAGCGGATCGTCTGGATCCGGCCGCCGAGCACATCGAGCGTCAACGTGCCGGCCACGTTGCCGTCGCGATCGCGAACGATCGCGCCCGGCTGGCCGTTCACCTCGCGTGGCTCCACCCGCGCGTCGATGCGGGCGAGCAACGGGAAGATCGACGCGAGCACGCGAGCCACGTTGTCGGCACCGATCACGCCGCGGGCCAGGGCCGGCGCCTTGCCTCCCCCGTCGCCGACCATCTGGACGTCGGCGGCGAGCAACTCCCTCAGCCCGTCGACGTCACCCTCCCGGAGCGCGTCGAAGAACCGCGCCGCCAGCTCCTCGCGTTCCCGGCGGTCCGCCTCGAAGCGGGGGCGCCCGACGGCCATGTGGCGGCGCGCCCGGACCGCGAGCTGGCGGCACGCCGTCTCCGACCGCCCGACCGCCGCCGCGACCTCGGGAAAGCCGAACCCGAACACCTCCCGCAGCACGAAGACCGCCCGTTCGAGCGGGGTCAGCCGCTCGAGCAGCAACAGGGCAGCCATCGACACCGAGTCCGCCAACTCGGCCGATCGCTCCGGATCCTGGTACGGGTCGGCGAGCAACGGTTCGGGGAACCACTGCCCGACGTACGTCTCCCGCCGGACGCGCGCCGAGCGCAACACGTCGATCGAAATCCGGGTGACCACGGCCGACAGGAAAGCCTTGGTCGACGTCGGCACGGTGGGCGAGGACTCATAGCGCAGCCAGGTCTCCTGGACCGCGTCCTCCGCCTCGGCCACGCTGCCGAGGATCCGGTAGGCGATCGCGAAGAGCAGCGACCGCAACTGCTCGAACTCCTCGGCCCGGGTCATCGGAATCGTTCCCGGAAACCCTGCCGCCACGACGGGTAGCGCAACTGCCAGCCGAGCTCCCGCTTGGCCTTGACGTTGGAGAAGCCGCGGCCCTCGGTCATCATCCCCACCACCATCTCGCCGGCCAGCAGCCGGGCCAGCCACGCGGGTACCCGCCGCGGCCGCCTGCCACCGGCGCACTCCGCGAGATAGGGCAGCCATTCGCTGACCGGAGCCGGCTCGTCGTCGACGATGTTGAACACGCCCTTCGCCCGCTGCTCCACCGCCAGAACGGTAGCGCTCGCCGCGTCATCGACATGCACCCACGAGAAGTAGCCGGTGCCATCCCCGACGAGCGGGAACAGCCCTTTCCGTACCAGCCGGATCTGATCGTCGTCGGCCCCCGGACCGTAGAACCCGCCGTAGCGCAGCACCGCGCCGCCGGCGGCGACGACCACCTTCTCCAGGTGATCGATCGCCCTGGTGCCCTCGATCACTTCGAGCGGGTCGTCCTCGGTCTTCACCCATCCGCCCCGGCGGCCTCCGTTCATGCTGGCGTGGCCCTGCGCGACCACGTGCGAGACACCGGTCGCCTCGGCCGCGGCCAGCAGGTGATCGATCCCCTCTGTGCGAAGCCGGTTGGTGACGGCGAAGAAGCGGTCGGCTCTGCGCAGGTTGGGCTTGCCGGCATGCGCTTCGGACAGTCCGGTCATCTGGCTGACGATCGTGTCCGGCCGTGCCGCGGCCACCGCCTCGCCCACCGACGCCGCATCCAGCCCGTCCATCACGACGCCCTCGGCCCCGAGCCGCTCCAGCAGCCCGATCTTGCCGGCGGTCGTCGTCGTCGCGGTCACCTCGTGGCCCCGGGCCACCAGCTGCGGCACCAGACGCCGCCCGATGACGCCGGTCCCGCCCGCCACGAACACTCGCATAGCGGCATCCTCCTCGTCCGGTACTGACCTCCGTCATCGAGACGAGACAGCCCGCCGGCCCGTGACACGGGAGACGGTCCCGCGACGTCAGCGGCTTCCCGCGCCGACGAGGGCACGCTCCACGGGTACCGGCCGGCCCAGGTAGAAGCCCTGGCCCAGGGGCACGCCGCAGGCGACGAGCGCGTCGCGTTGCTCCGCCGACTCGATGCCCTCCGCGATGACGGTGCAGCCGTGGTTCCGGGCGAACTCGACCAGCGAGCGGATCGAGGCGCGGCGTGCGCCCTCGGCCTCGACCCCGGCCAACTGCGTTCGCCCCAGCTTGAGGAAGGCCGGCTTCAGCGACTCCATCCGAGCGAGCGTGTCGTACCCCGCACCGACGTCGTCGACCGCGATCCGCACCCCCGACGGCAGGTGGTCGAGGTCCGCCCGGTCGGCTTCGGTGATCTCCAGCACGAGCGGGCGGGAGCTCTCGGCCAGCAGCGGCTCCAGCTCGCGCGGCCGGCGCAGCAGGTCGCCGGAGACGTTGACGGCCAGCCACGTGCCGTCCGGGAGGGCGTTCGCGGAGGCCAGCGCGGCGCGGATGAGGGCGGCGTCGAGGTCGATGTGCACGCCCTGCGCCTGTGCCTCCGCCAGCCCCCGCTGCGGGCTGCTGCCGTCGGCGAACCGGGTGAGGGCCTCGTAGCCAACGATCTCCCCGGACTCCAGGTCGAAGATCGGCTGGAAGACGGTGAAGAAGGTGAACTCCTCGAAGGAGTTCGAGGTCTGCGGTCCGCGACCGGAGCGGCCCGCACGCATCGCCACGGCCTCCGCATGCGTCGACCGGACGGCGACCTGGCCGGCAGCGCCGCCCAGTTCGGAGCGGTAGTGCAGCACCGAGGCCCAGTCACCGATCGCGCCGGTCGGGGCGAGTGCGCGGCCGCTGGAGGCGGCCACGGCGGCCGGCCGCGTGGCGTTGTCACCGCCGCGCGAGCGCTTCTTCGGGGTAACCGGGCGGTACAGCCAGCTCCGCAGGTGGGTGAACAGATCGACCACGGTGTTGCCCACCCCGACGAACGCCACCATCGCGTACGTCGCCAGCAGCAGGTTCATCGCGGCGAAAACCAGGTTGGCCCACTGATGCAACTGCACGTCGCGGACCACCGTCCAGGCGCAGAGGGCGATCAGGGCGAGCGGTGCGACGAGGTACGTGGTCGCCGCGGTGGTCCGGTCGCGTACCTTCGGCGTCCGCTTGAACGCGCTCTTCTCCCCGGTCAGCAGCTGCAGGATCGAGGCGAAGCTGCCGGAGAGGTTGACCGGCAGCAGGATCAGGTTGAAGCCGTAGACGCGCAGCACGTCCAGGCGCTTGTAGCCCAGGTATCTGAGGTCCGCGCTCATCATGAGGAAGTACGGGACCGACACGAGCAGCAGGATCGGGTTGAGCAGCTCGGCGTTGAACGGGTACGCGAGCATGACCACCAGGCACACGGAGCTCCAGAGAATGGAGGCCATGTAGTTGACCCGCAGGAACAGCTCACCGAAGCGGTTCTTCTGCCCGCGGGCGGTACGGGCCCGGAACTGATCCTTCAACCGGGACAGGATCAGCAGGCCACCGTTCGCCCACCGCTGGCGCTGGATGCACAGCGAGCCGAAATCCGGCGGAGTGGCGCTGTACGCCATCCGCTCCGGGTAGTTGTAGAGCGTCCACCCGTGGACCCCGAGGTCGATCGTCGACTCGGTGTCCTCGATGACGGTCCGGTCCTGGATGTACCGGCGGATCTCCCAGTCGCCCTCGTAGGCCACCTCGCAGATGTCGTCCAGCGCCTTCTTGCGCAGCACGGCGTTGGCACCGACCCAGAAGGTCGCGTCGTAGTGGGTCATGCCTTGGTGGACGATGTGCTGGATGTCGGTGGTGGCGCCGGAGATCCGCTCGATCCGGGTGGCCGAGCCGGGGAACGCGCTGTACGGCGTCTGCGCCACCGCGTCGGCCGCGTGCGCGCCCTGTTCCAGCAGGTGCACGAGCCGCAGGGCGTACTCCGGGAGCAGCACGCTGTCGGCGTCCAGGGTCAGGACGTAGTCGGGGTCGGGGATGGTCAGCTCGGCCCGCCCCGGCGCGGCCGGCACGAGAGCGACGCCCAGCGGGGTGCTGACCTCCTGGTAGCTGCCGCCCATCAGGCCGATGTAGCTGTTCAGGTTCATCGCCTTGTTCGGCTCGCCCGACAACGAGACGTAGCGCTTGCGCTCGAAGCTCGTCACCGAGACGTCGAAGACGGCGAGCAGCCGCCGGTGCAGCTGCACGAGACGGTCCACCGGCAGGGTGGCCTCCTCGCCGGCGCCGCGCTCCAGCGCCTCGGCGATCGTGCCGAGATCCTCGGCGAGCGGGCGGAGGATGTGGTCGACGAAGAAGACGTCGGTGTGGTCCACCATCTCCTGCCGGCGGCCCAGGCCGTAGAGCCAGCCGGCGGAGAACCGGTAGTCGGCGGCGAGGTCGCGCATGTCGTCCGCGGTGGTGGCGGGCCCGTTCCGGTCGGCGAGGGAGTTCTCGAACCGCTCGTACGACGCCTGCGCCCGCGCGTACGGGGTGGCGAGCTCGGCCTCGATGGCGGCCGGCAGTGCCCGGGCGGCGACCAGCAGGTCGCGCGCGGCCCGGGTCTTCGGCTGCTGGGGGTCGTCGATGAGCAGCGTGACCCGCAGGCCGGGGTACTCCTGCAGGGCGGCGGAGAGCAGGGTCGTCCGGATGACGCGCTCGTCCTCCTGGTACGACGGCACCAGGACGGTCACCGACGGCGTCGGCCCGGCCAGGAACGTGTCCAGCGCGATCCGCGGGGCCCGGTGATGCGCCCGGCTGCGGTAGAAGAACCCGATCCGGGTGATCAGGTAGGCGGTCGCGGAGGCCGCGAGCCCGGTGACCACGATCATGTAGACGATCGCCTCGACGGCCAACCGCGCGGTGTCGGCATGCCCGGCGACGAACTGCTCGATCACCGTATAGACGACGTAACACGCCCAGACCGTGATGGTCAGCACGATCGCGAGTCGCCCCCGGGCGATCCGGCCCTCGGAGACGGGTGGCGGCACGAGAGGGTGGGGTGCCGACCGCCGGTCGGCACCCCATTGCCGCTGGGTGTCCGGTCTGCGCTGGTCCACCGAATTGCGCTGCATCAAGTTGCCCTTCGCTGTTGTGCGGCACCGGCCGGCCTGAGCGACCGTCGAGCCCTCCATCGGCGGCTGCGTGACCTTGCTTGAAGGTTTTGCGGCGCCCGGCCTTCAGTCGCCGCCGGATCTGCCGATCCCAGGAGCAGCGGGTCGGCGACGACCCAGGAACGAGAGGGCTGCCATGCTCACCGAGCGCGCCACGCCGCCACCTGTGCGGCCGGAGCACGATCCGTTGGCCGATCCGGACTGGCAGGAGCCGGAGCCGCCGGCCCAGCGGTTGTCCTGGCTCCGGCTCGGCTTCCTGATCCTGGTGCTGGGCGCGCTCGGGGTGGGCGGTACGGCGGCGGTCCTGCACGTGCGGGACACGGCCGGCCCGGTCGCGAAGTCGTGGGCCGTGCCGTACGTCGACGTCACGCTGACCCCGACGTTCGAGTTCCAGGACCCGGCGGCGAACCCGGCGAACGACGTGGCCCTGGCGTTCGTGGTCGCCGACCCCACGGACGGGTGCGCGCCGAGCTGGGGTGGTGCCTACACCCTCGACGAGGCCGGAGCCTCCCTGGAACTGGACCGCCGGATCGACCAGCTGCGGTCGGCCGGCGGGGACATCCTGCTCAGCGTCGGCGGGCTGAACAACACCGAGCTCGCCGTGGCCTGCACCGACCCGGCGCGGTTGACCGACGCGTACCGGCAGCTGGTGAAGCGCTACGACGTCGCGACCCTGGATCTGGACATCGAGGGCACGGCCGTCGCGGACCAGGTCTCGTTGCGGCGGCGCGCGCTGGCCCTGGCGGAGGTGCAGGCCGAGCGGAAGGCGGCCGGCAGGACGCTGGACGTGTGGCTGACCCTGCCGGTGACGCCGGACGGCCTGACCGTCGACGGACTCGGCGCGGTGCGCACGACCCTGGATGGCGGCGTCGCGCTGCGCGGGGTCAACGTGATGACCATGGACTACGGCTCGGCGCAGGGCTCCGAGCCGGACCTGCTGGAGCTCACCACGGGTGCGCTGGAGTCGACCCACAAGCAGCTGTCCGACCTGTACCTGCGGCTCGGCGTGCAGCTCACCTCGCCGCAGACCTGGTCCAGGATCGGGGCGACCCCGATGATCGGCCAGAACGACGTGGACGCCGAGCGGTTCACCGTCGACGACGCCCGAGGGCTCGCCTCGTTCGCGGTCGAGAAGGGTCTCGGCCGGGTGTCGATGTGGTCGCTGAACCGGGACGCTCCGTGCCGCGGGACCTTCACCAACGTCGTCGTGCACTCCAACACGTGCAGCGGCGTGTCGCAGGAGGCGCTGGCCTTCTCGGCGGTCTTCGCGGACCTGCCCGGACAGGCGGTGGGCACGTCCGCCCGGGAGGCCGTCGCGATCCCGGATCAGGAGCCGATCGTGGACGACCCCAAGACCACCCCCTACCCGGTGTGGCGTCTCACCGCCCAGTACGTGAGCGGGTACAAGGTCGTCTGGCGCGGTGTCGTCTACGAGGCGAAGTGGGCGAACCAGGGTGTCGATCCCTCGTCGGCGGGCGACGGCACCAACCCCTCGCCGTGGTCGGTGATCGGCCCGGTGAGCTCGACCGAGACCGCGCCCCGGCCGAGTCCGACGGTGACCGGTGTGACGGAGCAGTGGAACCCCGCGACCATGTACGTCCGCGGCGACCGCGTCCTGTTCGACGGACTGCCCTACCAGGCCCGGTGGTCGACGAAGGAGGACGCCCCGTCGACCGAGTACCCGATCAACCCGGACGATCCCTGGCAGCCGCTGTTCACGGTGCCGGGTGAGCCGGTGGTCAACTGACAGCCGAAACAAACGTTTGCAGCCTGCCCCCTTTTGCTGCGCCACCTTCCTCTCGTCAAGGTGTTGCAACCGAGTGCACCGGTCGGCATGCTGTCGCCATGACTTCCGACGAGGTGGATGTGGTGGTCGTCGGTGCCGGGCACAACGGCCTGGTCTGCGCGGGTTACCTCGCCGAGGCCGGGCTGCAGGTGCTGGTGCTGGAGGCGCGGCCGCTGGTCGGCGGCAACACGGTCACCGAGGAGCTCACGCTGCCCGGTTTCGCGCACGACTCCTGCTCGTCGGCGCACGTGCTCATCCAGTCGAACCCGCTGCTGGCCGACGACGAATTGGGCCTGTTGTCGCGCTGGGGCCTGGAATACGTGCACACCGATCCGGCGGTGGTGCTGCCGCAGCCGGACGGTGACACCCTGACGGTGCACCGCGACCTGGAGGCGACGGTCGACGAGATCGCCCGCTGGTCCGCCCCGGACGCTGCCGCGTTCCGCAAACTGGTCGAGGAGTGGACCAGCGGGCTGGCCGCCGTACACGGGCGCTGGTCGTCCGGGTTGCCGCTGGGCGACTCGGCGGCCGCGCGGGCGTACCGGGAACTGCGGGCGCGGCCGGCGTGGGAGGTCGTCCACGAGCGGTTCCAGCATCCGGTCGTACGGTCGGCGGTCCTCTGGTTCTCGATGGCGACCATTCAGGATCCGCGCCGGCCGGGCACCGGTGTCCTGCCGTCCTCGATCGTGGCCGGCCGCCTGCGGTTCGGCTGGTCCACGCCGATCGGCGGGTCCGGCGCCCTGCCGGCCGCCCTCGTCCGGCTGATCGAAGCGCGTGGCGGCACGGTGGCATGCGGCGCGCCGGTCGAGAAGATCGATGTGGCCGGGGACCGGGCGGTGGCTGTCCGTACCGCCGACGGCCGGCGGGTGCGGGCCCGGCGCGCCGTGGTCGCGAGCAGCCACCTGGCCGCGCTGCCGGGCCTGTTGGCCGATCCGCCGGCCGACCTGGTCGCGGCGCGCCGAGCCTGGCGTCCCGGCCTGAGCGTCTTCGCGGTCCATGCGGCATTGCGGGGTGATCTGTGCTTTCCCGCCTTTCCCGGCGACGGCGGTTCCCTTCGCTCCGTCGCGTCCGGCCTGGGCGGTACGTCCGGAATCGTCGCGCAACTGGAGGCCTTCGGTCGAGGTGAGACCGACGCCCGTGACCCGTGGCTCCTGCTGGTGAACCAGACAGTGGTCGACCCCTCGCGAGCGCCGGGGGGCGCGGGCACCTTCAAGATCCTCACCATCGCGCCGTGGGACCGGGCGGACGGCCGTTCCTGGTCGGAGACGAAGAACGACTTCGCGGCGGAACTGCTGATCCGCGTCCGGGAACGGGTGGGCGGGCTGGAACCGGAGAACATCCTCGCCGTACGGGCGGAGTCGCCGGTCGACGTCGCGGCGCACAACGTGCACAACCTCGGCGGTTCCTGCCACGGCGGCGAGTTCCTGATGCCGGACGGGGAGGTGCTGGTGGGCTGGCCGAAGTACGACACCGCGGTGGAGGGACTCTTCCTCACCGGCTCGACCAGCCATCCGGGCGGGAGCGTGAGCGGCCGGCCCGGACGCAACGCGGCCCGCGCGGTGCTGCGCGCGCTGGCGATCGACCCGGCCACCGTCATGGGACCCGCGTAGGGCGTCATGTGACGCGGCCCGGCCCACGGGGCCGGGCCGCGTGTGATCCGGCTGTTCAGGACGTCTTGGCTCCGGTGAGCATGACCGTCTGCTGGACGGAGGTCTCCGAGCAGAATTCGATACCGCACGCGAAGCCGTAGGTGACGGTCACCGCCTTGCCGCCGGCGAAGAGCCCGGTGTCGGGCGTCACCTCAGCGCTCCAGGAGTGGACGGTGCCGTCGCACACGACCTCGGCCGTATCGAAGAATCCGCGAACCGTGAAGCGTCCCACCTTCTGCGTCATGGTTCCGTAGATGCCGGCGTAGAAGGCGTTCGTGCACTGGTAGGTGCCGGAGATCGTGGCGGTTCCGGTCAGCGCGTCGAACGTTCCCGTACGGTTGACCGTGAGGCCGATCTCCGGCGCGGGAGGCGCTTCCCGGATCGACAGCACGGCCGTGCCGCCGTTGGGCAGGGTGAACTCGTCGAAGTCGAAGATCATGATGTAGTAGGTGGTGCCCGGCTGCGGACTGAAGGAGGCGGCGTACGGCCCGCATGCCACGCCGGTGAAGGCGCCGGCCGCTCCGGTCACGATGGCCACCCCGGCGTCCCAGAATGCCTGGTCGAGCGAGACCGTCAGCCGCGCCGGAGTGGAGTCGTCCGCGGTGAACTGATACCAGACCGTGTTGACCGTGGACGGCGGAGGGCCGGGCGGGTAGGGACACGCGTCCCCGGCTTGCCGATCGAGCGGGTCCTCCACTGTGGCCTCGGTCGTGTCGATCGAAAGCTCTTGTCCCATCGTGAGTGTCACCGCGTCGGCGAAGTTGTCGCCCGCCGGCGGGGCGGCCAGTGCCGGTTGAGCCGTCGCGATGCTCAGCACGGTCGTCAGCAGTGCGGCGACCGATGAAGCGGCGAACGCCCGTCTTCGCAACATTGTTGGTCCCCTTTCGGTGCTTGTCCGGGGCGCCGTTTCGGCCCCGATTCCGCGAACGTACGACGGCCGTGCAATGGGACGGGTGGGTACTGTGACGGATCTCCGACACCCGGTGCGGACTTTGCAATTCCTCGCCAGTACTCACAAGTCGGTCGGATGCATTCTTGCTTCTGCAATCATCGATTTGTTGTCGTCCGGCCGCGAGCCCTCCGGTGTCCGCGCCGACCGCTGGAAAGAACTGGGCGACCCGGCGGCTCGTCCGGACGGCTTCGCCGTCCGGACGATTTCGTCACGCCGGACCGAGCTGCTCCCCGCGGCGCTCGACGTCCTGCGGCCGCTACCAGCGGTGGGCGACGTCCACCACGATCCGGCTGTGCGTGCCCGGGCCGGCCAGCAGCATGACCCGGAACGGCAGCCGAGCTCGCACACCCACCGCGAACGTGGTGTAGCCCTCGAAGGAACCGCCGAACACCACGTCGCGCAGCGTGGTGTAACGCAAGACGTTCACCATGTGGTCACCGGTGCGCCCCTGGATCGTCGCGACATGATTCGCGTCGTACGCCGGGGCCCGCAGCGTCACCCACAGGTGCGCTCCACCCGCCGTGTACGGGACGAGGTTGACACCTTCGCCCTCGGTGAGAATCGGGGAGCTGTACCGGACCGAGTAGCCCTTCGCCGTGCCGTTGAACTCGAACACCACCCGGTCCCAGCATGTGTGCCGGCCGGTCCGGACGGCCACCAGCGGCGCCGAGCTCAGCGGGCCGGACGCCTTGGCGGTGCTGCCCCACGTGATGCCGCAGTATGGGCTTGTCGTGGTGGTGGTGGTCGCCGCGGCCGCGGCCGCGGCGACGGCGGGCGCGACCCTCGCCCCGGCGGCCGCCGGCGCGGGCTGCTTCCCGGCGGCTGCCGGCGCGGCCTGCGGGCCACCACAGGCCGCGAGTGCCAGACAAAGAATCGCAGCAATGAACGTCTTACCGACCGACAATCGCATGGGACACCTCCCAGTGACGGAAACAGGAAGTCGGGTCACCGTCGAAGCTAGGGCGACACGGCAAGGCCTTTGCAGTGGGTGCCAATTCAGGCGAAGTGCGGCCACGACCCGGAAATGCCGGCTCGCCGTTTGTCGCCGTCGGGTACGGCGCTTCCCGTTAAATCGCCGTTAAATGGGTATCGACCCTCGGCGATTCGACATTCGACCGCGACGGCCGGCTATCGTGCCTCGCGGGTGGTGGCGAGCACCTCGATGAGGTGAGCGGCGGTGTCGGCCATGGCGTCGCGGGCGGCACGCAGGTACTTCCGCGGATCGGTCGGGTGACCGGGCGGCGCGAGGATCTCGCGCACGGCGCCGGTGAAAGCCACGTTCAGCGCCGTCCCGATGTTCACCTTGACCATGCCGTGCCGCACCGCGCCGCGCAGCTGGTCGTCTGGTACGCCGGACGAACCGTGCAGGACCAGCGGGACGGTGACGGCGCGGCTCAGGGCCGTCACCAACTGCAGGTCGAGCACCGCGGTGCGGCTGATCATGGCGTGCGAGCTGCCCACCGCCACGGCGAGCCCGTCCACTCCGGTCGCGGCGACGTATGCCGCCGCCTCGCCGGGGTCGGTCCGTACGCCGGGGGCGTGCGCGCCGTCCTTGCCGCCGACCTCCCCCAGTTCCGCCTCGGCCCAGAGGCCGTGCCGGTGTGCCCACTCGGCGGCCGCCCGGGTCGCCCGCAGGTTGTCGTCGTACGGCCGGGTGGACGCGTCGAACATCACCGAGCTGAAGCCGGCGTCCGCGGCCTGGTGCAGCAGGTCCTCGTCGTCGACGTGGTCCAGGTGCAGGGAGACCGGCACCGCGGACGCGGCGGCGACCCGCTCCATGGCGGCCGCGACCGGGTGGACCCGGCCGTGGTGGAACCGGACCGCGTTCTGGCTCAGCTGCAGGATGACCGGCCGCCCCGCGCGCTCGGCCGCGGCCACGATCGCCTCGGCGTGCTCCAGGGTGATGACGTTGAACGCGCCGACGCCGGCGCCGGCCCGCCGGGCCGCGTCGACGATCTCGCGAGTGGTGGCCGTGGGCACGGTCAGACCTCCTGGACGACAACGGAGTCAAGAAGTCCCGGGTACGCGTCGAGGTCGACCTCCCCGGCGAGCGGGCGGAGCACGGCCGAGGCGGACAGGGACACGGCCATGCGGAGGCGGTCCGGCCAGTCGGCGGCGGTGGCCACGCCCACGGCGAGGGCGGCCACGCACGCGTCGCCGGCGCCGGTGGGATTGCCGGCGAGGCGGGCCGGCGGCCGGGCGGTCCACGTCCGTCCGGGCGTGGCGGCGAGGATACCCTCCGCGCCGCGCGAGACCACGACCGCGCCCGCGCCCTTGGCCAGCAGGTCGGCGGCCCCGGCCGGCAGGTCGTCCCGCCCGGTGGCGGCGCGCAGTTCGTCCGCGTTGGGTTTCACGATGTCCGGACCGGCCGCCGCGGCGCCGGTGAGGGCCGGACCGTCGGCGTCCACGATGACCGGGACCGCGGCGTCGCGGGCCGCCCGAACCAGAACCCCGTACGCGTCGTCGGGCAGGCCCGGCGGGACGCTGCCGGACAGCACGGCGACCGAGGCGCCAGTCAGCAGGCCGCGGTAGTGGCCGAGGAACGCGGCCCACCGCTCGGCCGGCACCGGCGGTCCCGGCTCCCAGAAGCCGGTCGCGTCGCCGGCGGCGGTGTCGACGACCGCCAGCGTCCGCCGCGACTCGCCGCGCAGCGGCAGGAACGCCTCGGCGACGCCGGCGGCGGCGAGGTCGCGGGCGATCAGGTCGCCGGTGTCCCCGGCCCGGAAACCGGTCACCACGGCCTCGTGGCCGAGGGCGTGCAGGATGCGGGCGACGTTGGTGGCCTTGCCGCCGGCCCGCTGCGCGACCGAGGTGACCCGGTTGCCGGCGTGCCAGCGGACGCCGGCCACCGTGTAGGTCACGTCGAGCGCGGGGTTGAGTGCGACACAGAGGAACATCAGACCACCGTGACCGTGAGCCCCGCGGCACGCAGTCGCTGCACCTCGGCGGGGTCGGCGTGGTCGTCGGTGATGAGCTCGGAGACGACGGACACGGGACAGATGTTCGCGAACACGACGCGGCCGAGCTTGCTGCCGTCGGCCACCACGATCACCTTGCGGCTGCGGGCGATGAGCGCGCGGTCGGTGGCGGCTTCGGTCTCGTTCTGGGTGGTGAGCCCGGCGCCGGCGTCGATGCCGTCCACGCCGATGAACGCCAGGTCGATATTGATCTTGGCGAGCGTGGCGTCGGCGAGCGGGCCGACCAGCTCGTACGACGCACCGCGGGCCACGCCTCCGGTCACGATCAGCTTGATGTTGGGCCGGACGGCGAGTTCCGCGGCGATGTTCAGCGCGTTGGTCACCACCGAGACCTCGGGCCCGCGGGCCAGCAGCCGGCCGATCTCGGTGGTGGTGGTGCCGCCGGTCAGCGCGATCACGCCGCCGTCGGCGGCTCGCTGCAGGGCGGCGGCCGCGATCCGCTGTTTCTCGGCCCGTGCCTGGCCGCCGCGGTAGCGGACCGGCAGCTCGTAGGCGGAGCCCTGGAAGATGGCTCCTCCGTGTGCCCGTTCGAGCAGTTGCTGGTCGGCGAGGGCTTGCAGGTCCCGCCGGATCGTCGCCTCGCTGACCCCGAGCCGGGCGGCCAGGTCGGCGACGTCCACGCTGCCATTCTCGGAGAGCAGTTGCAGGATGCGCCCGAAGCGGTCCGCCTTGCGCCGGCGGCGGCCGGCACCCCCGGCGCCGCCGTCCAGTCCGGGCTCGGTGCGGTCGGTCGAGGCGAGGCCTGCGGCGCGGCTCACGGCACGGCCGGGATCGGGCATCGTGACTCCTGGTCGAGGCGACGGGTGACGATGCGCATCATGACACCGCCCGGACGAGGGCCTCGGCCTCGGCACGTGTGGGTTGTCCGCCGATACCGCCGGCGCGGCGGGTGGACAGGGCACCGCAGGCGCAGCCCAGGGCGAGGCAGTCCGCCAGGTCCGCCCCGCCGAGCCAGCCGGCCAGGAAACCGGCGTCGAAGGAGTCGCCGGCGCCCGTGGTGTCCACCGCGTCGACGCGGTACGACGCGGCCCGGATCACTCGTCCGTCCCGCACCGCGAGGGCACCGTCGGCGCCGGACTTCACGACGACCAGCGCCCCGCCGGAGCCGAGCACGGCCGCGGCGGTCCTCGGCGCCGGCAAACCCGACGCCGGGTCGGCGGCACCCACCCCGGGCAGCGCGGCCGCCAGGTGTGCCGCCTCCTGCTCGTTGGGCAGCAGCAGATCCGCCGCGACCGCCGCGCGAGCCACGGTCGACCAGCGCTCCTCCGGATCCCATCCGGGGTCGAGCGACACGGTCGCGCCGGCGGCCCGGGCCCGCGCGATCAGCGGTGCCAGGCCGTCGCGCAGCAGCGGCTGCAGGAACGGCGACGCGATGTGCACGTGGCGCGCCCGACGCAGCAGGTCATCGGGCACGCCGCCGGGATCGTGCGCCGCGAGAGCCCCACGGGCGGTGAGGATCGCCCGGTCGTCCGGCCGGGACAGGGCCACACTTATCCCGGTGGACGTCGCGGGCAGCACCCGTACGGCGGTGGTTTCCACCCCGGCCGCGGCCAGTTCCTCGAGCACGAACCGGCCCAGAACGTCGTCGCCGACCGTGGCCGCGAGCGCGGTACGCAGGCCGAGGCGGGCGGCACCGGCCGCGGTGATCGCGGCGGACCCGCCGAGCACCATGAACCCCTGCTCGACGATGCGTTCCTGCTGGCCGAAGGCCGGCTCGACGTCGCCGCCGCGCAATACGAGATCGGGATTCGCGTCACCGATAACGAGCAGGTCCAGGTTGGCGGTCATCGATCATCCGTCCCGGGGCCGAGAAACGACGGGGCAGGGCCAAGCCGGTGATCCGGCTCGACCAGGACGTGAGCATGACAGTGCGCACGGTGATGCACAAGTACTGCGCGAATTTGCACGCTTGTTTTCGGCGCAGCGTTAGTGAACAGGCGTAATCGAGGATGGTCACTGCACGTAGTTGCGCGATTTCATGCTTGACACTGCGCGTTTAGGGCGCACAGGATCGGGCCGTGAGTTTCACCGCTGATGAGATAGCCAGCCAGCCGGCGCTGTGGCAGCGCGCCATCGAGCTGCTCCCCGAGGTCCGTTCGGTGCTGCCGCCCGCCGGCGCCGACGTCGGCATCGTCGGCTGTGGAACGTCGCTGTACATGGCGCGGGCCGCGGCCCACCTCCGGGAAGGTCGCGGCCTGGGCCGCACCGACGCGTTCGCGGCCTCGGAGACCCCGCTGGGCCGCCACTACGACGTCCTCGTGGCGATCTCCCGATCGGGCACCACGTCCGAGGTCGCCAGCCTGCTCCGGCACCGGACGGCCGACCGGTCGGTGCTGCTGACCGCGGTCCCGGACGGCCCCGTCGCGGCGGTCGCCGACGACGTGGTGGCGCTGCCGTTCGCCGACGAGCGGTCCGTGGTGCAGACCCGCTTCGCCACCACCGCGCTGACGCTTCTGCGGGCCCACGCCGGCGACCCCGGCGACGCCGCCGTGGCCGATGCCCGCCAGGCGCTGAGCGTGCCGCTGCCGGTCGACCCGGCCGCCGTGACGCAGTGGACCTTCGTGGGCCGTGGCTGGACGGCCGGGCTCGCCGAGGAGGCCGCGCTCAAGCTCCGTGAGGCCGCCCAGGCCTGGACCGAGTCGTATCCGGCGCTGGAGTACCGGCACGGGCCGATCAGCGTGTCCGGGCCGGGCACCGTGCTGTGGTCCTTCGGCCCGCTCGACCCGAGCATCGCCGCTGAGGCGCGGGCCGTGGGCGCCACGGTGGTCGATCTGCCGTTGGACCCGCTCGCCTCCCTCGTCGTCGCGCAGCGGACCGCCGTACAGCTGGCCCTGGCCCGAGGCCTCGACCCCGACACCCCCCGCAACCTGAGCCGATCGGTCGTCCTTTCCGGCGAGGCGCTGGCCGGCCTGACCTGACACCCCACCCAGCAACCGTACTTGCGCATCCGAAGGGGAACCCCTCTCATGACTACAAGATCAGCGAGCCCTGGACCGACCCGGCGAGCGTTCCTGAGGCAGGGACTCGGCCTGGCCGCGGCCACCGGCATGGGCTCGCTGCTGGCCGCGTGCGGCTCGGACGACGACGACAACGCCACCACGACCGAGGACGGCCCGGTCACCATCACCATGTGGCACGGCCAGGAGGACCAGGCCAAGGAGACGATCGACAAGATCGTCGTGGACTTCCAGAGCAAGAATCCGAAGATCAAGGTCGAGGCGAGCAGCGGCGGCGTGGTCGCCGACAGCATGCTGCAGAAGATCACGACGGCGCTCTCGGCCGGCAGCTACCCCGACATCGCCTACATCTTCGGCTCGGACATCGCGAACGTGGCGCGCAGTCCCAAGGTCGCCAACCTGCAGCCGTACGTGACCAAGCCGGAGATGAAGTGGGACGACTTCTACCCGGCGGCCCGGGACGCGGTGACCGTCGAGGGCAAGGTCCGCGGCTTCCCGGCACTGGTCGACAACCTCTGCGTCGCGTACAACAAGAAGGTCTTCAAGGCCGCCGGCGTGCCCGAGCCCACCGCCGGCTGGACCTGGGACCAGTTCATCGAGACGGCCCGCAAGCTCACCGATCCGGGCAAGGGCGTCTTCGGTACGGGGTGGCCGGCCGACGGCGGTGAGGACTGCGTCTGGCGGTTCTACCCGATGATCTGGGACCTCGGCGGCGCGATCGTCGACGAGTCCGGCAAGAAGGTGGGCTTCGACAACGACTCCGGCCTGAAGGCGCTGCAGACCATCCACCAGCTCGGCGCCGAGAAGCTCGTCTACCCGGACACGAAGCCGGGCAGCGAGACGATGTACCAGATCTTCAACAGCGGCAAGATGGGCATGGTGGCCACCGGCCCGTGGCAGCTGCCCGACTTCGTCGACCAGAAGACGGACTACGGCGTCGTGCCGCTGCCCAGCTACAGCGGCAACAAGGTGACCATCGCCGGCCCCGACACCTGGACGGTCTTCGACAACGGATCCGGCCGGGTCAAGGGCGCGGTGACGTTCCTGCAGTTCCTCACCGAGAGCTCCCAGGACGTCAAGTGGGCCACTCAGGCCGGCAGCCTGCCCCTGCGCCAGTCCACCGCGAACTCGGCGGAGTGGAAGGAACACCTGCAGTCGACCACGGGCCTCGACGTCTTCTCGGAGGCGCTCGGCTACGCGAAGATCCGTCCGACCATCCGCACCTACCCGCGGCTGTCCCAGCCTCTCGGCCAGGCCATCGTCAAGATGCTGCTGAACAAGGGCACGCCCGAGGGTGCCCTCCGCGAGGCCGCCCAGGCCGCCAATGATGCGCTCGCGACCGGCTGACCGCGGCGGGCGGTCGTCGTGCTGAGGGCGGCGGTGTCGGCGCCCGAGGCGGTACGTTCCCAGCGGTCCCGAACCATGCGACGCCTGTCCGAGGCCGGGACCGCCTGGGCGTACGTCTTCCCGGCCTGCCTGATCATCCTCGGCCTGGGCATCCTCCCGATGATCTGGTCGTTCATCCTGTCCCTGCAGGTCTCCGACCTGATCACGCCGCCGGAGTGGATCGGCTTCAAGAACTACGAGGTGATCAGCCGGGACCCGCACTTCCGGGCGGCCGTCGGCCACACCCTGGTCTACACGGCGCTGTTCGTCCCGCTGGTGATCGCCGCCGGGCTGGGCCTGGCCCTGCTGCTCAACCGGCGGATCCGGCTCATCGGGCTGTACCGGACCCTGGTGTTCGTGCCGTTCGTCGTCTCCGCCACGGCGCAGGGCGTGCTGTTCTCGTTCATCTTCGAGTCGCACTTCGGCCTGGCCAACGCCGTGCTGCGGTGGTTCTCCATCCCGCCGCAGGGCTTCTTCACCGACGAACATCAGGCGCTCTACCTGCTGGTGCTGATCGGGCTGTGGAGCGGCGTCGGCTTCTGCGTGGTGGTCTTCCTCGCCGCCCTGCAGGACATCCAGGAGGAACTGGTCGAGGCGGCGGCGCTGGACGGCGCCGGCCGCTGGGCGACGTTCCGGTACGTGGTATGGCCGGCGCTGCAGCCCGTGACGATCTTCCTGCTGGTCTGGCAGACCCTGCAGGCGTTGCAGGTCTTCGACCTGGTCTTCGTCACCACCCGCGGCGGTCCGCTGGAGTCCACGACCGTCGTCGTGTTCTTCGTCTGGCAGCAGGCCTTCCAGCAGTTCAACGCCGGCTACGCCGCGGCCGCGGCGTACGTGCTGGCCTTCGTCCTGCTCGTGCTCAGCATCGGCGTCCGCTTCGCCCGGCGCCGTGACACGTGAAACGAGGTGATCCCATGTCCGCCGAGCCACTACGCCGCCGGCGCCGCGGCCGCCTGCCGTTCAGCCCCTGGCACCTGGTCCTGGTACCGGTGACCCTGGTGTTCGTGGTGCCGCTGCTCTGGCTGCTGGTGAGCTCGTTCATGAGCAACGCGCAGATCAACCGGTTCCCGCCGACGATCATTCCGGACTCGCTGCACATCGAGGGCTACCGGTACGTGGTGCGGAACGCGTTGTTCCCGCGCTGGTTCCTCAACTCGGCGATCGTCTCGCTCGCCGTGGTGGTCGGCAACCTGATCTTCGGAGTGCTGGCGGGTTACGCGTTCGCCCGGATGCGGTTCCGCGGCTCCCGGCTGCTCCTGGCGGTCATGCTCGGCACGCTGATCATCCCGTTCCAGATCACGATGATCCCCACCTTCCTGATCATGAAGAAGCTCGCCCTGATCGACACGCTCGGCGCGGTGATCGTCCCCTCGCTGGTGACGCCGTTCGCCGTGTTCCTGTTCCGGCAGTTCTTCCTCAACCTGCCCCGGGAGATCGAGGAGGCGGCCTGGATCGACGGCTGCTCCCGGCTGCGGACCCTGTGGTCGGTGGTGGTGCCGATGGCCCGGCCGGCGCTGAGCACGGTGGCGGTGCTGACGTTCCTGACCACCTGGAACGACCTGGCGTGGCCGCTGATCGCGATCAACAACGACCACAACTACACCTTGCAACTCGGCCTGGCCACCTTCCAGGGTCAGCACCGCACCCAATGGTCGGCCGTGATGGCCGGCAACCTCATCGCCGTCGTACCGGTGCTGGTCGCGTTCCTGGCGGCGCAACGCACCTTCATCCAGTCGCTGACCTCGAGCGCGGTCAAGGGCTGACCTTCACGAAAGGGACCCGACAACCATGACCACGGTCGCCTTCATCGGCGCCGGCAGCGTGGTGTTCACGCGCCAACTGCTGACCGACATCTTCGGCTTCGCCGAGCTCGCGGACGTCCGGGTGGCGCTGCACGACATCGACCCCGACCGCCTGGAGACGGCCGAGGGCATCGCCCGGCAGGCCGCGGACCAGCTCGGCGCGCGTCCCCGGATCACCGCATCGCTCGACCGGCGGGCGGCGCTGGAGGGCGCCGACTTCGTCGTGAACATGGTGCAGGTCGGCGGCATCGACGCGACCCGGATCGACTTCACGGTGCCTGCCTCCTTCGGGCTGCGCCAGACGATCGGCGACACCCTGGGCGTGGGCGGCGTGTTCCGCGCCCTGCGCACGTTCCCGCTGCTCGACGCCCTGGCGACCGACATGCTCGCGGTCTGCCCGGACGCCTGGCTGCTGAACTACACCAATCCGATGGCCATGAACGTGTGGTGGCTCGCCGAGGTGGCGCCCCGGCTCAAGGCGGTGGGGCTCTGCCACAGCGTCTACTGGACCGTCCACGGGCTGTGTGAGCTCCTCGGCGTGCCGTTGGCGGAGACCGGCTACCGGGCCGCGGGCGTCAACCACCAGGCCTGGCTGCTCCGGTGGGAACACCAGGGAAGGAGCCTCTACCCGCTGCTCGACGAGCGCATCGCGGCCGATCCCGAGCTGCGCCGGCGGGTACGCGTGGACATGTACCGGCGGCTCGGCTACTACCCCACCGAGACCAGCGAGCACTCCTCCGAGTACGTGCCCTGGTATCTGCACGACGAGCGGGAGATCGAACGGCTTCGCATCCCCGTCGACGACTACATCGGCATCAGCGAGGAGAACGTCGCCGAGTACGAGCGGACCCGGGCCACCCTGGCGGCCGGCGGCACGATCGCCCTGGAACAGGAGGCGACCGAGTACGCACCACAGGTCATCCACTCGATCGTCACCGGCGAGAGCCGCACCATCCACGCCAACGTCGTCAACCGCGACCTGATCACCAATCTGCCCCGCGGCGCGGCCGTCGAGGTGCCGTCCACCGTGGACAGCCTCGGCGTGCACCCGCAGCACGTCGGTGCCCTGCCGCCGCAGTGCGCCGCCCTCAACAGCCAGTTCCTCGCGGTGGGCGAGCTGACCGTCCGGGCGGCGCTGAAGGGCGACCCGCGGATGGTCCGGCAGGCGGTGATGATGGACCCCAACGCCGCCGCCACGCTGCGCGTGGACGACATCTGGCGACTGTGCGACGCGATGACCGAGGCGCACGGCGACCTGCTGCCCGAGGCGCTGCGCGGAAGCTGCCCGCTGCCGTGAGCGGACTCGCCGACCTCCCGCTACGGGAATACCGGCCGCGCCAGCGGCTGGTGCTGCCGGAACACACCGTGCCGGCCGCCCGGCATCCCGCGGTAGACGCGCACACCCATCTCGGCCGGTGGCTGAGCGGCTGGGCCGGCCGGGAGGGCCAGTGGCTCGTCGCGGACGTGGGCGCCTTCCTGGACGCCATGGCCCGCCACAACGTGCACGGCTTCGTCAACCTGGACGGCCGGTGGGGTGCCGAGCTGCGGGCCAACCTGGAGCGCTTCGACGAACGGCACCCCGGCCGGTTCGCCACCTTCTGCCACGTGGACTGGTCACTGCTCGCCACCGCCTCACCCGACGCGCTGGTGGCCAACCTGACCGACTCGGTGGCGGCCGGCGCCGCCGGGGTCAAGGTGTGGAAGGACCTCGGGCTGCACGTCCGCGACGGCGCCGGCCGGCTGGTGCTGCCCGACGACGAGCGCCTCGCTCCACTGTGGTCGGCCGCCGGCGAACTCGGCATCCCGGTCTGGTGGCACGTCGCCGACCCGGTCGCGTTCTTCGATCCGGTCGACGACCGCAACGAGTACCTCGAGCTGCTGCTCGCGCGCCCGGACTGGTCGTTCCACGGGCCGCAGTTCCCGTCCTTCGACCGGCTCATGGAGGCGCTCGAGGCGGTGGTCGCCGCCCATCCCGGCACCACGTTCGTGGCGGTGCACGCGGGCTGCTACGCCGAGAACCTGGGCTGGGTGGGGCGGATGCTGGCCGCGTACCCGAACCTGCACATCGACATCGCGGCCCGGATCCCGCAGCTCGGCCGGCAACCCCGGGCGGCGCGCGAGCTGGTCCTGCGGCACCCCGACCGGGTGCTGTTCGGCACCGACGAAATACCGCACGAGGGCGCCGGCTACCCGACCCACTTCCGGTTCCTGGAGACCGCCGACGAGTGCTTCCCGCACTCCGACGACGATCCACCGCTGTCCGGCCGGTGGACCATCAGCGGTCTGGACCTGCCCGACGTGGTGCTGCGCGAGGTCTACGCCGCAAACGCGCGCCGCCTGCTACCCCGGCTGTCCGTTGTGGAGGGCTCAGCATGACCAAGATCGCGATCATCGGTGCCGGCGGGTACGAGTTCCCGCTCCAGCTGATGAACGACTTCCTGGCGTACGAGAGCCTGCGCGACGCCACGTACGCCCTGATGGACATCGACCCCGCGGCGCTGCGCCGCACCGAGCGGCTCACCCGGCGGCTGATCGACGCGCACCGCCTGCCGGCCCGGATCGAGCCGACCACCGACCGCGCGGCCGCCCTGCGGGGCGCCGACTTCGTGGTCGTGTGCTTCCAGGTGGGCGGCCGCGACGCGTACGCCGTCGACATGGAGATCCCCCGACGGTACGGCGTCGACCAGACCGTCGGCGACACGATGGGGCCGGGCGGGGTGTTCCGCGGCCTGCGCTCGATGGCCGCCCTCGACCAGATCGCCCGCGACATGGCGGAGCTCTGCCCCGGCGCGCCGATGCTCAACTACGCCAACCCCATGTCGATCAACTGCTGGTTCGTCGCCTCGACCGGCGTCCGGGTCACCGGGCTGTGCCACTCGGTGCAACACACCGCCGACGAGCTGGCCGACATCATGGGGCTGGCGCCGGGCACGTGGTCGTTCCGCTGCGCCGGGATCAACCATCAGGCGTGGATGCTGGACTTCCGGCACGAGGGACGCGACATCATGCCGCGGCTGCGGGACACGCTCAACGCGTACGCCCGGGGCGAGCTCACGCCGGCCCGACCGCTGGACGAGTGGTACGCCGGCGGCCGGGAGAGCGTCCGCACCGCCCTGCTGAACCTGACCGGCTACTTCCCGACCGAGTCCAGCCACCACGCCTCCGAGTACTACCCGCACTTCCGGCGCACCCCCGAGCAGGTCACGGCCCTCCTGCCGGAACGGTGGGACTACCTGGAGATCACCCGGGGCAACAACGAGGCGCAGCTGGAGCAGCTCGCCGACGAGTTCGCCGGGGGCACGCTCGCGGTCAGCGAGGAGTACGCGGCCCGGATCGTCGACTCGGTCGTCACCGGCACGCCCCGGGTGATCTACGGCAACGTGCCCAACACCGGGCTGATCACCAACCTGCCGGACGGGTGCTGCGTCGAGGTGCCGTGCCTGGTCGACGCGAACGGCGTGCAGCCCACCCACGTCGGCGACCTGCCCGCGCCGTGCGCCGGGATCAACCTGGCGTCGGTCGGCTACCAGCACACGGTTGTGGAGGCGTACCGGCAGCGGTCCCGCGACCTGATCTACGCGGCGGTCGCCCTCGACCGGCTCACCGGCGCGCTGGTGAACCTGGACCAGATCCACCGCATGTGCGACGAGATGATCGACGCGCAGCGGCCGTGGCTTCCGGAGATGCACCGATGACCGGTCCCGTACCCGTCGACGACCTGCTGCGCTGGTGCCGGGTTCCGGCCGAGAAGCTGGAACGGCATCCCGAGCGCCGCATCCCGCTGCGGCTCTGCGCCGACAGCGCCGAGATGGGTGAGCTCATGGCCCGCGAGCTGGTCGACGAGATCACCCGCAGCGCTGCCGCGGGCCGGACGCTGCGCGCGATCATCCCGTGCGGGCCGAGTTGCTGGTACGAGCCGTTCACCCGCCTGGTCAACGCCGAACGGGTCGGGCTGTCCCATGTGGAGGTGTTCCACATGGACGAATGCCTCGACTGGCAGGGCCGACCGCTGCCGCGCAGCCATCCGTACAGCTTCCGCGGATTCATGGAACGGCACTTCTACGGGCCGATCGAGGCCGCGCTGACCGTACCGGAGGCCAACCGGCACTGGCCCGAGCCGGCCAACCTCGAGGAGACCTCCCGGGACCTGGCCCGGCGACCCGCCGACCTGGTGTACGGCGGGTGGGGCCAGGACGGGCACGTGGCGTACAACCAGGCGCGGCGGCACCCGTTCAGCCCGGTCACGGTGGACCAGCTCCGCACGTCGACGGCCCGGATCCAGGACAACAACATCGATACGGTGATCGCGCTCGCCCAGCGGACCTTCGGCGGGGCCTACCAGTTCGTCCCGCCGATGTCGGTCACTCTCGGCCTCGGCGAGATCCTCTCGGCGGCACGCATCCGGTTGTTCAGCGACACCGGTGCGTGGAAGCAGACCGCCCTGCGGGTGGCGCTGTTCTCCCCGGTCACCGCGGAATATCCGATGACATTGCTGCAGGAACACCCCGACGCGCTGCTCACCGCGACGATGGCGACGGCGGACCATCCGATCAGTCGGCATCCCGAATGGGACCTGTCGTGAGCCTTCCCGCGTACGACCTGGTGGTGGCCACCGGCGGGATCGGCTCGGGAATGTTCCTGGCGCTCGAGGGCGACCACACCCTCGGCCGTGAGGAGAGCCGCGCGGCCACCCTGCTCGACCAGCGCGACTATTGCAAGCTGCACATTGTCGCCCACTACGTGCGCCGGCTGCTGGGGGACGAGGTCCGCGTGGTGCCGATCGGCAAGGTCGGCGACGACGCGGCCGGGCGGGACGTCGCGGCGCAGATGCTTACGGCGGGCCTGGACATGACGTACGTGACCGTGTCGGCCCGGCCCACGCTGTTCTCGGTCTGCTTCCTCTACCCCGGCGGCGACGGCGGCAACATCACGACCGCCGGCTCGGCAAGCGACGACGTCGGCCCCGGCGACATCCGGCGCGCCGCCGGACTGCTCGCCGCGCACCGCGGGCGCGGCATCGCGATCGCCCTGCCCGAGGTGCCGCTCCCGGCCCGCGTCGCCCTGCTGGAGCTGGCCACCGAGCACGGCCTGCTGCGGGTCGCCACGTTCGTGACCGGCGAGGCGGAGCAGGCGCTGTCCGGCGGGCTGGTCGGCGCGACGGACCTGCTGGCGCTGAATCTGGACGAGGCGGCCGCGGTCGCCGGCGGATCCCCGGACCGCGTCCAGACCGCCGCCGTGCCGGCCGGCCGCGACGCGATCGCCGATTTGATCGAGGCGGCCGGCGGCCGGCTGCGTACCGTCAACCCGAGTCTGCGGTTGGTCGTCACCGCCGGCCGGGCCGGCAGTTGGGTCTGGGACGGGCGGATCCTCGGGCACGCCGCCGCGTTGCGGACCGCCGTAGCGAGCACGGCCGGCGCCGGTGACGCACACCTCGCCGGTCTGGTAGCGGCGACCGCACGCGGGCTACCGCTGGTGGCGGCGAACCGCTACGCGGCCGTCGTCTCCAGCCTGTCGGTGACCTCGCCGCACACCATCGACCCGGACCTTACCGCCGAGCGGGTCCGGGCTGCGTTCCCCGGCGCCTGACGGCGCTTTCGATCATCGCGAGTCGACGGCGAGGTCCGCCGGCGAACATCCACGTGTCGTCGTCGGGATCCGGTAGAGCCCGGTGGTGGCGGCGACGAACACGGTCGACCGATCCGGGCCACCGAAGCACAGGTTGCCGACTACCTGCGGCACCGGGATCCGGCCGAGCCGGCTGCCGTCCGGGGCGAAGACCTGCACCGAGTCGCCGCTGGACGTCCAGACGTCGCCGTGGACGTCGACCCGGAAACCGTCGGGGACGCCCGGCGAAACCACGGCGAATACCCGGCCGTTCTTTGCGTACCGGCCACGGACGACGTCGTACACCCGAATATGGTGGTTGACCGCGCCGAAATGGCCGAGTCCCGCGGCACCGGCCGTATCCGAGACGTAGAGCAGCGACTCGTCCGGCGAGAATGCCAGCCCGTTCGGCTCCTCGACGTCGAGGACGACCGGAGTCACCTCGCCGTTCGCCGGATCGAACCGGAAGACGTAGTGGTCGCCGTACTCGCGGTCGCCGGGGTGCCCCTCGTGGGCCTGGATGATGCCGTACGCCGGATCGGTGAACCAGATGGTGCCGTCGGACTTCACCACCACGTCGTTCGGCGAGTTGAACCGTACGCCGTTCCAGCCGTCGACCAGGACGTGCGTGTGCCCGTCCGGTTCGGTGCGCTCGACCGCCCGGCGGCCGTGCGAACAGGTCACCACCCTCCCGTCCAGGTCCAGGGTCCGCCCGTTGGTGAACTCGACGCCGGCGCGGTGCACCGAGACCGTGCCGGTGGCGTTGTCCCAGCGCAGGATGCGGTCGGTCGGGATGTCGGACCAGATCACCGCATCGTCGTCCGGTAGATAGAGCGGTCCCTCCGACCAGATGGCGTCGCCACCCAGCCAACGCGCCGCAGTGCCCTTCGTGACCAGGTCGAGCAGGCGTGGGTCCTCCACCACGACAGCGTCGCCGTCCGGCGCAGTGCCTTGCTGGACGTTCATGCCTCACCCCCGCAGGCCGCCTCGGTCTCCGGAGATCATCCCGCATCCGATCCGCGCACGAGGTTCTAGGGTGCACGTTGACCGGCGACGCCGACTCTCCCGGAGGTAGACAAATGCGATCTCGAACGAACGGCATGTGGTGGGGAACGGCCATCGAGGCGCCGGAACCCGCCGCCCTGGCGAGGTTCTACTCCGAGTTGCTCGGATGGCCCATTGGTCACGAGGAGCCGGGTACGACGATCCTCGCCGCTCCCGAGGGTCCGATCTACGTCGTATTCCAGCAGGCGAGCGATTACCGGGCTCCCGTCTGGCCGCCTGTCGAAGGGGCGCAGCGTCCGATGATGCACTTCGACTTCCAGGTCGGAGACCTCGATTCCGCGGTCGCCGAGGCGGTCGCCCTCGGTGCGACCGTCGCCGCCCACCAGCCGCAGGACAACGTGCGGGTCCTCTTCGACCCGGCCGGTCATCCCTTCTGCCTCTGCCGCGACGACGGCCATTGATCCGCCGACCGGCCGGTCGTCCATGCCTGCAGCATCCCAGACGCGAACCCGGCCGCGTCCGATTGACGGGGAGAACAGAATGAGACGTGCGTCTGTTCAAGGACCTCGTCGATGAGGCCGTCGCGGTGGACGTTTCCGGATGGAGCTTCGACTGGCTCGACGGCCGGGCCACCGAAGAACGGCCACCATGGGGGTACGCGAGGCTGCTCGGCTCCCGCCTGGCCCGGGCCGCCTCCGCCCTGGACATCGACACCGGAGGCGGCGAGATCATCGCGGAGGCACCGCGGCTGCCGCCGCGAATGGTCGTCACCGAGGGGTGGCCTCCGAACGTCGAGCGCGCCCGTCGCCTGCTGTCGGGCCGGGGCGTGGATGTCGTACAGGTCGAACCGGGACGGCCTTTGCCCTTTCCCGACGCCGGCTTCGACCTGGTGACCAGCCGCCATCCGGTGACCCCCCACTGGTCCGAGATCGCCCGCGTGTTGTCTCCCGGCGGCGCCTACCTCGCCCAACACGTCGGACCGGCATCCGCGTTCGAACTCATCGAGTGGTTCCTCGGCCCCTTGCCGCGCGAGCGGCTGAGCCGCGACCCGCGGCGAGAGGCCGAGGCGGCCCGGTCGGCGGGACTACAGATCGTCGACCTGCGCACCGCGCGCTGCCGCATGGAGTTCTTCGACATCGGCGCCGTCGTCTACCTTCTGCGCAAGTGTGTCTGGTGGATTCCCGACTTCACCGTGGACCGATACCGGGAACCACTGAAACGACTCGACGCCCACATCCGTACGCAGGGCGCCTTCGTAGCTCATTCCGCCCGGACCCTCATCGAGGCGACACGCCGGCATTGAGGGCCAGCTGATCGGCCATCCAGTCGGCGATCATCGGGCGCGCCTTCGATGGCAGGTTCGACACGCCGTGGTTGCCGGTCTCGAAGTTGACGAAGGTGCCCTTCGGCGTCTCGTCGGCCTGCCGTTCGGTCTGCTGCCACGGGATCAGCCGGTCCAGCTTGCCCGTGACGTACAGCGCGGGAACCGTGATCCGCCGGCAGACGCCGGTGAGATCCAAGGTCAGGGCCAGCCGGCGGCCCTCTTCGTCGTCGCGGGCACCGGACTTGACGGTGAAGGTCTGCCGGGTCATCGACGGCAAGTCGTCCCACATGTCGCCGAACCGGAACGGCCCGCTGATCCCGGCCACCGCCACCACCCGCGGCTCGAACGCGGCCACGCGCGGGGCGTAGTAGCCGCCCAGGCTCACACCGACCACCCCGATCCGGCCGTGGTCCAGGTCGGTCCGGGTCGCGAGCAGATCGAGCAACGGCGTGACCGCCGCCTCGTAGTCGGGCCGGATCGGCATCGCGAGCCCCGTCTCGCCCTGGCCTGGCCCGTCCAGCGCGATGGTCGCCATGCCACGGTCGAGGAACGACTGCTCGAAAAAGAAGAACTCCTCCTTGGTGGAGTCCAGCCCCGGGATGATGACCACGTAGGGCGGGAGGTCCACGCCCGGCGGCTTCCGCAGGTTCGCGTACGCCGTACCGCCCTCGATCGAAATCTCCAGCCGCTCGGCGGACGGGTCCAGGCGGCTCAGCGCCATACGGGTCTCCTCCACCGATCTGCGGGTCGCCTCGGCGGCCAGATCGAGGTCGACCATCCAGACGAACTTGCCGAAGTGCCGGTTCACCGATGCTCGCCGCCACGCCTGCCCGGCCGTCAGGCGGTGACCCGAGGCATCGGTCTCCCGGGCGAAGGCCGCCTGCTCGTCGGCCGTCTTGTTCCACTCGGGAAGCCATTGATCCCAGGCCTGGATCCGGCTGATCGTGGTCATCAGGTCGTTGTAGTCCACGCCGTTCTGAATGAGGCGGGGTCCCCAGTGAGCCAATGCGGTGGCGACTGCGTTGTCGGGCATCACGACTCCTAAACGAGTATGCGAAGCGGTGTCTCGAGCCCGGCCACGAAGACGGCCAGCCACCGCGCGGCGGTGGCCCCGTCGACCGGGCGGTGATCGACGGAGAGCGTGAACCGCAGGACGGTCGCCACACCCAGGGCGCCGTCGGTGACCACGGCTTCCTGCCGGGCCGCGCCCACGGCCAGGATGGCGGCCTGCGGAGGATTGATGACCGCGGTGAAGTCCTCGGTGCCGAACATTCCCAGGTTCGTGATCGTCAGCGTGCCACCCTCCAGTTCGTCCTGGCGCAGGCGGCCGTCGCGGGCCCGCGTCACGAGGTCGGCGTTGACCCGCGCCAGGGCCGAGACGGTCATTGTCTGAACCCGGCGCGCGACGGGCGTGACGAGGCCGCTGTCGGTGGCCACCGCCACGGCGATGTCGACGTCGGCAAAGCTGCGCACCGCGTCCGGCAGCCAGATGACGTTCATCTCGGGCACGTCGACGTGTGCCCGCGCTGCGGCCGCGACGAGCAGATCGGTGAGCGAGACCTTGATGCCCGCCGCTTCGTTCAGGTCGCGCAGCAGGGCCAGCAGCGCGTCGACCCGCGCGCTGCCACGCAGCGAGAAGACCGGGGCCTCCCGGTGACTCTCGGCCAGCCTGGTGGCGATCGCCCGCCGCATCCGCGAATGGGGGGTGTCGCGGAACTGCGCTCCGGCGGCGGGCCGGGCGACCGGGGCAGGCGCCGGAACCGGGGCGGGGGTCGGCGCGGGCCTCGGCGCATCGGCCCGGTCGCGGGCGGCCAAGGCCCGGCGGACGTCGTCGCGAGTGATCCGGCTGTTGGGTCCCGTACCCTCGATGGCGTCGACCGCGATGCCGTTCTCCTTGGCGATTCGCCGGGCGAGCGGGCTGGCGAACACCCGGCCGCCGGGAACGGGCTCGGCACCGACGGGGCTGGGTCCGGCGAGTGCGCCCGGACGCGCGGCGGCCGGTTCTGCGCTCTGGCTGACCTCGCGCGCACCGGCCGGGGACGGTTCGTCGGCGGGTAGCGCCGCGATCTCCGGCGGGTTCACCCCGGTCAGCTGGCGCACCACGGCGTCGATGTCGGCAACCGTCTCGCCCGGCGTGCCGAGCACCGCCATCGGGGTGCCGACGGCGACCGACTTGCCGGGCTCCACCAGAATCCGCAGCAGCACGCCGTCCGACTCGGCGGGCACGTCGACGACCGCCTTCTCAGTCTCCACGGTGGCGATGGAGTCACCGGCCGAGAAGGTGGCATTCTCGCCGAGCGGCCACTCGGCCAGTACCGCCTCGACCGTGTTCGCCGAGATCTCCGGCATTCGCAGCAGCGTCGCCATGTCAGCCCTCCACGATGCGGGTCAGCGCCGCGGCGATCTCCTCGCGGCGGGCGACGGCCGCGCGCTCGAGTACCTTGCTGATGCTCGGTGACGCCTCGCCGCCGGTCACCCGCTCGATGGGCGCGTCCAGCCAGTCGAAGAAGCGTCGCTGGATCTCGTCGGCCAGCCATCCGCCGTACGAGGTGCCGATCGGGCCTTGCTCGACGATCAGCACCCGATTGGTCTTGCGGACGCTCCCGCCCAGCGTGTCCCAGTCGAGGCTGGCCCGGTCGAGCCACCTCAGGTCGATCACCTCCGCGTCGATCCCGGTCGCCTCTACCGCAGCCAGTGCCTCCGCCACCATGGAGAGGTAGGCGACGACGGTGACGGCCTGGCCGCCGCGGCGTACGGCGGCCCGCCCGACGGGCAGGCAGTAGTCGTAGTCGTCGACCGGGCCGGGCCCGGTGGAGTTGTAGAGGTCCACGTGCTCCAGCACGACCACCGGATCATCGCAGCGCAATGCGGTGTTCATCAGGCCGACGTAGTCGAACGGCGTGGCCGGCGCCACGATCCGCCAGCCGGGCGCGGTGGCGAAGACGCCGGCCGGGTCCATCGAGTGCTGCGATCCGTACCCGGTGCCGGTGGCGACCTTGCTACGCAGGACGAAGGGCACCGGACCGTCCCCGCCGAACATGTGCCGCACCTTACCGACCTGGTTGAACAGCTGGTCGGCGGCCACCCACATGAAATCCGCGTACATGAACTCGACGACCGGGCGGAACCGCCCGTCGAGGGCGATGCCGCCGGCCAGGCCGGTGAACGCGTTCTCGCTGATCGGCGTGCCCAGCACCCGGTCCGGGAAGGCGTCCTTGAGCCCCTTGGTGGCCCCGTTCGTACCGCCGTTGAGCCGGTGCACGTCCTCACCCATGACCAGGATGCGGTCGTCGGCGTCCATCCGCCGGCGCATCACCTCGGCGATCGCGTCGATGAACTTCACCTCGGTGGTGGGTGCGTCGTCGGCCGCCGTCCGCGCGTCGGCGAACTCGGCGAGATCCCCGCGGACACCGACGTCGACGAATGTGGGATCCGGCCACTCGGCCGGCTTGATCCGGCGGTCGCCGGGCTTGCCGCCCGGGAGCGGCTCGAGCAGAACGTCGCCCGTAGCCGCGAGCGCCCGCTTGGCCGCCGCCACCGACGCGTCGACCGCAGCCCGATCGAGGATGCCGCGCCGGACCAGGTGCCCGGCGATCTGGTCGATCGGATCCCGCGCCCGCCACTGAGCCTCCTCCTCCCTGGATCGGTAGCGGAAGGCGCTGCCGGGAAAGGGGCCGTTCTGGTGGAAGTAGCGGTAGGTCTCGGCCTCGATCAGGGTCGGCCCATTCCGGGCGCGCATGTGCGCGGCCGCTTCCTTCATGGCCAGATGGACGGCGAGCGGATCCATGCCGTCGACGCGCCAGCTGGCGATGCCGAACGCAGGACCGCGCGCGGACAGCCGCGGTTCGCCGGTGGCCTCGGCCACCGTGGTCGAGACCGCGTACTGATTGTTCTCGATGAAGAAACAGATCGGCAGCTCCCAGGCGGCGGCGAGATTCATCGTCTCCAGCGTCGAGCCGATGTTGGCGGCGCCGTCACCGAAGTAGGTCACCGCGACCGCGTCGCTGCCCGCATGCCTGTCGGCCCACGCGTAGCCGGCCGCGAGCGGCACGCCGCCACCCACGATGGCGTTGGTGCCCATCGCGCCGGCTTCCTTCCACTGCAGGTGCATCGAGCCGCCTCGGCCGTGGCTGAAACCGCGGGCCAGCCCGCAGATCTCGGCGAGAGTGCGGAGCAGAACCGTGTGGATCTCCTCGCTCAGCTCGCCGGTCAGGTCGAAGCCTTTGGGTGCCACGTGCTGCAGTGCCTTCGCCAGGAACTGATGGTGACCGCGGTGCGAGCCGTTGATCTGGTCGCCGGGCCGCAGCGCCAGGACCGAACCGACCGCGCCGCCCTCCTGACCGATGCTGGAGTGCGCCGGTCCGTGCACCAGGCCGGCCGCCGCGAGCTCGAGGACGAACTCTTCGAACGCCCGGATCAGCACGAGCTGATGGAACATGCCGGTGAGCTGGTCGGCGTCGGCGGCGTCCCAGTCGGCCTCGGTGGCGACCAGCTGCGTCCAGGCGGCATCTGGATGCAGCGGGCGGTGTGCGGGCATCGGGGACCTCCTTCGTCGCGGACGAGCCTCTCACTGATTGGATCCATTTTCCAGTCTTCCGCGCGGTGCAATCGATGGCGTACCGTGCAATGGATCCAATAGTCGGGATGAGGGAGGAGGCCCGATGGGTCTGCCCGGGCTGCAGCGCCTCGATCACGTCGGATTCACCGTGCCCGACCTGGACGAGGCCCAGGCGTTCCTGGTCGACGTGCTCGGCTGTGAGTACCTGTACTCCCTCGGCCCCTTCCGCGACGACGGCGACTGGATGGCCGAGCACCTCAACGTGCATCCGCGGGCCACGGTCGCGGAGAACAGGTTCTTCCGCCTGGGCGGTCAGGCGATCTTCGAGGTCTTCGCGTACACCGCGCCGGACCAGCACACCACGCCCCCACGCAACAGTGACGTCGGAGGGCACCACGTCGCGCTCTACGTCGACGACCTGGACGCCGCGGTGGCTCACCTGCGCAGCCACGGGGTGAGCGTGCTCGGTGACCCCACCGCGAGTCGCGGACCGCACGAAGGACAGCGCTGGATCTACTTCCTGTCACCATGGGGCATGCAATTCGAGCTGGTGTCCTACCCGCATGGCCGCGCCTTCTTCCGGAACGAGTCCACATGACGGTCGCCACCCGGCGCGTCGCCGACCACCTGCGCTCGGCCATCCTCGGCGGCGCCATCGCGCCGGGCGAGCGGGTTCGTCAGGAGGAAGTGGCCCAGCGCCTGGGCGCAAGCCGCATCCCGGTGCGCGAGGCGCTGCAGATGCTGGCCGCCGAGGGCCTGATCGAGAACGAGCCGAACAAAGGCGCCCGCGTGCCCCGGCGCAGCATGCACGAGATCGACGTGATGTATCGGATGCGCGAGCATCTGGAGCCGCTCGCGCTCGCCGAGAGCATGCACGACTTGCGGGACGAGGACCTGCACCTGCTCGACGAGATCCAGGGCGCGATCGAGGCGAACACCGACGTGGCCGGCTTCCTGCAGCTCGACCGGGAGTTTCACCTGCTGACCTACAGCCGCTGCCGGATCGAGCAGCTGGTCACCACCGTGTCCCGGTTGTGGAATGCGACGCAGTACTACCGGCGCGCCTTCATGGAGCTCACCGGACCGCGGCGGCGCTGGGTGGTGAACGCCGAGCACCGGCTGCTGCTCGATGCCATGAACCGCCGCGACGAGGTCGACGCGGGCCGTTTCCTGACCGGGCACATCCGCCGGACCCGGATAGAACTGTTGCACCATCCCGAGGTCTTCGGGGAGGACGGATGATCTCGTTTCGGCTCAACGGCGCCCCGGTCGAGCTCGACGTCGACCCCGACACGCCGCTGCTCTACGTGTTGCGCAACGATCTCGGGCTGGCCGGAGCCCGGTTCGGCTGCGGACTCGGTCTCTGCGGCGCCTGCTTCGTGCACGTCGACGGCGTGCCGGTGCCGTCCTGCGAAACACCCGTGTGGTCGGTGGCGGGCAAGACCGTCGTCACCATCGAGGGCCTCTCACCGCACCCGGTTCAGCAGGCGTTCCTGCGCCGGCAGGCCGCCCAGTGCGGATACTGCGTCACCGGCATCGTCATGACCGCCGCCGCGTTGCTGGACCGGGAGCCGCATCCGAGCGAGCGGATGGTCGCCGAGGCGCTCGACCGGCACCTGTGCCGGTGCGGCGCGCAGCAACGCATGATCCGGGCCGTCGTCGAGGCCGGTGAGAGCCATGGCTGAGCTGCCCCGCAACCTCGCCGCCAACCCGTTGCTCTCGCAATGGATCAAGGTCCGGACGGACGGCACGGTCGAGGTCCGGATCGGCAAGGTGGAACTCGGTCAGGGGATCGTCACGGCACTGGCCCAGATCGCCGCGGACGAGCTCGGCGTCGATCTGAGCGCCGTCCGGATGGTGCCCGCCGGGCCGGACAGCCCGGACGAGGGCATCACCGCGGGCAGCCTGTCCATCATGGACTCCGGCGCCGCCTTGCGGATCGCCGCCGCGAACGTGCGGGCCCGCTTCGCCGCGGCGGCCGGGCGGGAGGACTTCGCGTACGCGGACCTCGCCGCCTCGGTGGACCTCGACGTTCCCGCCGACCCCGACCTGACGGTCCGCACGGCCGGCGTGTTCGTCGGACGCGAGGTGCCCCGGCTCGACCTGCCGGACAAGATCTTCGGACGGCCTCGCTACATTCAGGACCTGCGCCTGCCGGGCCAGTTCTTCGGGCGGGTAGTCCGGCCGCCCTCCCCCGGCGCCCGCCTGCTCTCCATTGATCTCGGCGCGGACGCCGAACCGGTGGTGGCGAGGCTGGGCCGGCACGGGGAGCTCGGCGAAACCCGGCTCGTTCGGGACGGCTCCTTCCTCGGTGTCGTGGGATCGGACGAGGCGGCGGTGGTACGCGCCGCCGAGATCGTCCGGCGGGCCGCGCGCTGGGCGGAGCAGGAGCTGCTGCCCGACGAGGCGGAGCTGGACAAGTTCCTGCGGTCCGGACCGCACGAGACCATCGCGGTGGCCGACGACGGCGAGCAGCCGCCCGCGGGCGACCGGCAGCTGCGGGCGACCTACAGCCGGCCGTTCCTGGCCCACGCGTCGATCGCGCCGAGTTGCGGCATCGCCGTCTGGACCGCCCCGGACCGGGTCGAGGTCTGGTCACACAGCCAGGGCATCTTCCCTCTCGGGCGGGCGATCGCCGCGGCGCTGGGCATCGATGCGGCGGGGGTACGGGTGCAGCACGCGGAGAGCGCCGGCTGCTACGGGCACAACGGCGCCGATGACGCGGCGTTCGACGCGGTGCTTTTGGCCCGCACCGTGCCGGGCACGCCGGTGCAGGTGCTGTGGAGCCGGCAGGACGAGCTCACCTGGGCGCCGTTCGGCTCGGCGATGACCGCCGACGTCCAGGCCACGCTGTCGGCGGACGGCCTGCTGTCGTCGTGGACGTACGACGTCTACAGCCAGGGGCACACCGCCCGGCCGGGATACGCCGGGGTGCCCGGTCTGCTGGCGGCGAGGTTCCTCGACCATCCGGCGGCCTACCCGGCGGCCACCGACCCGCCCGCCGCGGCCGGACACGGCAGCAGCCGCAACGCACTACCCGGATACGATCTGCCGCGTCGCCGGGTCACCGGGCACCGCCTCACCTCGTCGCCGATCCGCAGCTCGGCGATGCGCGCGCTGGGCGCTCACCTCAACGTCCTCGCCATCGAGTCCTTCATGGACGAGGCCGCCGAGGCCGCTGGGGTGGATCCGCTGGAGTTCCGGCTCGCCCACCTCAGCGACCCACGCGCCCGCCGGGTCCTGCGGGCAGCCGCGGACGCTGCCGGCTGGGCCGGCCCGCGGCCCGACGGGACCGGGCTGGGCATCGGCTACGCCCGGTACAAAGACCGCGGGGCGTATTGCGCGGTGGTGGCCGAGGTCGAGGCGGAGAGTGACATCCGGGTACGCCGGCTCGTGGTCGCGGTCGACGTCGGGCGGGTGGTCAACCCCGACGGCGTCCGCAACCAGATCGAGGGTGGCGCGATCCAGTCGGCCAGCTGGACGCTCACCGAGCGGGTGCGCTTCGATCGACGGCGGATCACCAGCGATACCTGGGAGACCTACCCGATTCTGCGGTTCTCGCAGACCCCCGTGGTGGAGGTGACCATCGTGGACTCCGGCGCGGAGAAGTCGGTCGGCGCCGGGGAGGCGGCGCAGGGCCCGACGGCCGCGGCGATCGCGAACGCGGTCACCGCGGCGGTGGGAATACGGGTACGTGACCTGCCGCTGACGGCCGACGCGGTGCTGGCCGCGATCGAGGCGAGCGACTGACCTCCGGTCCGCTCCTAGTAGGGATTGGCGACGACGAGGTCCTGGGCTGGGAAGAGGGTGAGGATCCGCGGGCCGTCCGGTGTGACGACCACCTCCTCCTCGATCCGTGCGGCGGAGAACCCGTCGCCGGCCGGGCAGTACGTCTCCAGCGCGAACACCATGCCGGCCTGCAGCTCCACCGGCTCGGTCATGCTGTTGAGCCGGCTGATGATCGGCCGCTCGTGCAGCCCGAGCCCGAGCCCGTGCCCGAACTGCAGGCCGAACGCCGCCATCTCGTTCTCGAAGCCGAACTCGGTGGCCTTCGGCCACACGGCGGCGATCTCGTCGGTGCCCACGCCGGGCCGCACCACGGCGATGGCCGCGTCCATCCATTCCCGGGCCTTGGTGTACGCGTCGCGCTGGCTGGGCGTCGAGCTGCCCACCCCGAACGTACGGTAGTAGCAGGTCCGGTAGCCGTTGTACGAGTGGATGATGTCGAAGAAGGCCTGGTCGCCGGGGCGGATGAGCCGGTCGGAGAAGTTGTGCGGGTGGGGGTTGCACCGTTCCCCGGACACCGCGTTGATCGCCTCGACCTGGTCCGAACCCATCTCGTACAGCCGCTTGTTGGCCAGGGCGACGATCTCGTTCTCCCGGATGCCCGGCTTGAGCACCTCGACGATGTCCTGGTAGACGCCGTCGACCATGGCGGCGGCCTGGTTGAGCAGCATGATCTCGTCGGGCGACTTGATCAGCCGGGCGTCCAACATGTACTGCTGGGCGTCCACCACCTGCAGGCCTTGGCGCTGCATCTCGAACAGGAACGGCGGCTCGACGATGTCGACGCCGACCGGCTGGTCGGCCAGGCCGGCGTCGGTCAGCATGCCCTTGATCTCGCGGACGGCGGACTCCATCAGACCGGCGGACGGGGCGATGGCGCCGCGCATGCCGAGCATGCCGGCCCGGCTGTCGGACGGGTCCATCCACGGGGCGTAGAGCCGGTGGTGCCGCGCCGCCGAGCCGAAGTCCCACAGCGTCGGCCCGTCCGCCGAGCGGGTCAGCAGCGCGTACCGGGTCATCTTGTCGCCGAGCGCGCCGCCGATCCAGGTCTGCGTGGTGTAGCGGATGTTGTAGAAGTCGAAGAGCAGGAAGGCGCCGCACTCCGAGCTCGCCAGCGCTTCCTTGGCCCGCTGCAGGCGGTAGCGCCGCAGCCGATCGAAGTCGACGCGCTGCTCGTAGTCGACGGCCATGTGTCCGGGCGCGGGAATGGGTGCCGCGGCGGACCGCACCGCCAGGCTGGTCATGACGCGCTCCCAAGACCGTCGTCGACGGGGGTGTCCTCCGGCTTGAGGGCCAGGCCGGAGGCGGCCGCCTGCTGGTCGAGCAGGATCGCGAAGTCCTCGGTGACCCGGCCGCTGCTGACCGTCTGCTGCACCAGCTGGGCGGTGAGCCCGGCCAGCGGCATCGGCACGCCCAGCTCGTGGCCGGCGGCGAGCCCCAGGTCGAAATCCTTGCGCAGTAGCAGCGGGGTGAACGTCGGCGTGTAGTCGAGATGGACGAACGCCGGCGACTTGTACCGGGTGAACATCGAGCCCATCACGCTGTCGTTGAGAAACTCCAGGAACGCCGCCCGGGACACGCCGCCCTTCTCGGCCAGCACGGTGATCTCGGCCAGGCACTGGGTGACCACGCCGAGCATCAGGTTGTGGCAGATCTTCACCAGCCGCGACACGTCGCCTTCACCGACGTACGTGACGGAGCGTGCGATGTGCTCGAGGAGATGACGAACGCGTTCGAAGGTCTCGAACGGCCCGGACACCGCGATGCTGAGCTTGCCCGCCTTGACCACCTTGCCGTTGCCGCTCACCGGCGCGGCCAGGAACTGTACGCCGCGCACCGCGCACTCGGCGCGGAGGTGCTCCGAGGACTCGGTCGACACCGTCGAGCAGTCCACCACGATGCCGGGGACGTTCGACGGGTCGGCGAGCAGGCCACCCGCGCCGAGCAGCACCTCCTCCAGGTCGGCCGGGGTGGAGACCATCGTGAAGACCACGTCGCGGTCGCGCAGGTCGGCGATCTCGTCGGCGACCGAGCACCCGTGCTCGGCGGTCGCCTCGGCCTTGGACCGGGTACGGTTCCACACCGCCGGCGCCGCGCCCGCCCGGGCCAGCCGGATCGCCATGGCGGCGCCCATCCGGCCCGCGCCGATCCAGCCGACGGTCAGGTCGTTGTCTGCCATGTCTGCCAGCTCCTTCACTTCGTTACGGCAGGCGTCGAGCCGCCCAGGTAGAGG
>Ga0081539_10001503_pt1 | contig 39376 bp, 33 predicted proteins | sample TabmetS4T2R2_FD_71023 | JGI IMG/M metagenome (GOLD analysis project Ga0081539, IMG submission 71023) | Tabebuia heterophylla rhizosphere microbial communities from the University of Puerto Rico - S4T2R2 | ecosystem: Host-associated > Plants > Roots > Rhizosphere ... | reverse complement strand
GAGGTCACCGTTTGTCCACAATGTCCTAAGCCGCCAGGCCGGCGCCGACCGAGCCGGCGGGCCTCGGTCGCGGGCGGTAGCCACCGCGCCGGGTAAAGGGCACCAGGTTGGCGATCTAGAACGTTTAGGGCGCTATATCGACCCTAACCGTTCTAGATTCACACCTACGGCCCGAATCTGATTACGCTATGTTACCGGCGGCACGGCGACACCCGCACATTTCGACTATTTTGGGCCACCGCGACGTCCGTCGTGGTCGAAGCCGCCCCGTGGCCGCACCCATCCGCGGCTGGCACGCACCAAAGCATCCCCGCGCGCACCGGCCTGGACAGGGCCGGCGTAGCCGGCCCGGGGTGAGATTGCCCAGACGCGGAGGGTGAGGCCGCGGGAGCGACGGTCTGGACCACGACGGGCATCGCGGTAGCCCAAATCTCTTTGTTTGGAAGGGGCTTCCGTCGCCACGCGAGCCAGGGTTCAACCCTCTAGATCATTGGGTCGGGATGCCCGGGTGTGTCCCGTCGCGGTTTCGACCGCGCGGCGCGCCCGGCCGCCGTCCGCCCTGGCCGCAGGAACAAAAGCGAGAAGAGCGCACCCGCGAGCACCCCCCAGCCGTGGCCGTCGCGGAAGATCGCGAGTACCACGGCCGCGGCGATGGGCACCGCCGAGATAACCATGAACGGCTTGTCGATACGCGGCGGCGAATCGGAATCAGCCAGCTGGCCGATCGCGTGGCGCAACACGTACACGTGCATCGCCCCCATCGCCCCGAAGATGGCCGACGACGACCCGGCACCGTTGTCGGGGAACAACATGACGTTGGCGATCTGGTACACCACACCCGACCCGATGTAGACCAGCCACAGCCCGTTGCCGTAGAGCCGCTCGGCCACCGGAAGGAAGACCAGCGCCAGAAACCCGTTGAGCACGGCCTGCGTCACCCCGTTGGACTGCACGAAGATCGGCGTGACCATCCGCCACACCTCGCCGTCGAGCAGGCCGTCAGCGTCGCGGCGCAATGCGTCCAGCACCGCGGGATAGGCGAATTGCAGACCGGTGACCACCGCGGTGACAGCGATGATCGTGGCGCTGACCCACGGCCATCGGCGACCGGCCGCCGGCACCCGCAGATAGTAGAGGTAGTACATGATGACGAGGCTGGTGATTACGACGACCGCGTTGCCAGCCAACCAGATCCCGCTCACCCCGCGCTCCTCCCGTCACGCACGGACACCAGCCGCGAAACTGTTCGTGGGTCGGTTCATCGCACGGCCGCGGCGCGAGCGCGCCGTCGGCATCAGCTCGCGCGGCCCGTGGTGTAGTCGGCGATCAGCGACCACGCTGGCGGCGCCACCGTCCGCGGCGCCCGGCGGGCGGCGCGGGTCGTGGGGGTGGGCAGGAACGGGTTGGGGTTGGCTGGGCAGACCGTGCCGTGCGGCGGCAGGGCGCCGGAGAGCAGGTATGCGTCGACGTAGTCGGTGGTGCAGGCGTTGCGGCCGTAGGCGGTGTGCCCCCACCCGGCGTAGCTGAGCAGCCGGCTGTTGGGCAGCAGCCGTGCCGATGCCTGGGCGCCGGCGTAGTCGGTCACGCCATCGAAGTAGTTGCCCACAACCAGTACGGGCGCGGACGTGCGCGCGGTCCACGGCCCGACGTACCGGTCCGGCGCGGTCTGCCAGTTGGCGCATGGCGTGTTGGACCACCACCAGTACGGCCCGAACCGGGAGCCGGCCTCGGCATACCGGCCGATCGCGGAGAAGGCGGCCAGGGTGCGCGGGTATTCGGTGTCGGCGCACTGGTTGCCGTAGTAGGCGTCGAAACCGTTGTCGTACGGCTCGTCGCGCGCCGGACGCAGCCGCTCGGCGAGCCGGGCGCGCGTCGCCGCGATCCGGCCCGCGGCCACCCGGTCACCGAGCACCGCGTCGGCGACGAGGTCGAACAGTTCGGCGTAGTCGGGCCAGTCCTCCGGGCTGTACATCGCCGAGGCGCCGTCGGCGATGAGGAAGTCGTAGCTGTAGGTCGAGCCGTCCGGCGAGGTCAGCGGCTGCGCGCGCAGGCTGCGGGCAAGCCGCTCCCAGCGGGCCGCCGCACCGCCGGGGGCGGTGAAGGCGCACGAGTCGCCGGCCGCGTCGCACAGCCGCAGGAACTCCTCGAATTCCTCCTGGGTCGCTACCCGGTCGGACTTGACCTGCCACCCGCTGGACCACAGCCGGGGATCGAGTACGCCGTCGATGACCAGCGCCCGAACGTTGCCGGGGAACAGGTTCGCGTACGTGTTGCCGATGTACGTGCCGTACGAGAAGCCCAGATAGGTCAGCTTCCGGTCACCGACCGCGCGGCGCAGAAGATCGAGGTCGCGGACGACGTCGGCGGTGCTCATGTGCCCGGCGATGGTCGCTTCCCGGGCGAAGCACCGGCCGGCCAGCTCGGCGCTGGTGGCAAAGAAGGCCCGTTCCTGCGCGGCGCGGTAGGGGAACAGAACCTGGTACTGCGAGAGGTAGGTTTCCAACTCGGCCTCGCTGCCAAAGCACCGCAGCGGCGTCGATGCGCCGATGCCGCGCGGGTCGAAGCCGACCACGTCGAAGCGGCCGCCGAGGTTGTCCCGAAGAAACTCGCCGAAGCCGTCCAGGGCCGACCCGACACCCGACGCGCCCGGTCCGCCGGGGTTGATGAACACCGTGCCGATCCGCTCGGCCGGGTTGGTCGCCGGGATCTTGGCCAGCGCGAGGCCGATCGTGGCACCGCGCGGGTCGTCATAGTCCAACGGCACGGTGGCGACCGAACACCGGGCGCCGGGCGGGCCGTCCCCGCAGGCACGCCAGGTCAGCGCCGGCGTTGCCGGCACCCCGCCGGCCGCGGCCGCGGAAGGGCCGGCGACCACGGTCGCAACGGTCGTGCCGGCCACCGCCAGCACGACCGCGACGCGGAAACCGATCGAGCGTACGTCCATGTCGACCACCCCCGCACGCACGCTATCGACGGCAGGCGGACATCGCAACGACGGTGGTCTACCTCTACGCCCGCGTCAGGGGGCGGCGTAGGGGTGTTCGGCACCGTCCCGTTTGGTGTAGATGTCCCAGTAGCGTTGGGCGATGGTGTCGGGCTGGGTTTCCGGGCCGCCGGCGCCGATCCATACGGACAGCGGGATGTGCGCGGCGTAGACGCCGGTGCCGGCGAGCGTCTGGTGCAGTTTGAGTACCCAGGCGCGTAGGGCGCCGCTGCCGATGGCGATATTGGTGAACTCGGGCGGCCCGGCGAGTGGGTCCATTGAGGACCCACCGGTGGTGAACAGGAGCGTGCCGGAGTCGCGTTCGATCATGTCGGGGAGCACCTGCCGGACGGCGGTGATGCCGCCGTAGAGGTAGTAGTCCAGCTGTGGCTGGATGTTCTCGACGGTGACGTCCAGCGGGCCGGCCTGGGTGATGCCTGGCACCGCGCTGTGTGGTGCGGGCGAGTACTCCAGCACGTCGACGCCGCCGAACCGTTCCTTGATGCGGTCGAACGCGGCGGCCAGCGACGAGCCGTCCATGACGTCGGCCGCGAACCCGGCGGCGTCCACACCCGACTCGCCCAGCTCGGCGGCGAGCCGGTCGACCTTCTCCTGGGTACGCGACACGAGCGCGACGGAGAAGCCGTTGCGGCCGAACACTTTGGCGATGGAAAGGCCCAGCCCGGGGCCGGCACCGACGATGGCGATGGTAGGCATCGAAACGAGTCCTTTCGAGACGTTCAGGCGACCGTGACTGCGAACTTGCCGACGGCGCCGGCGCCGAAGTCGGCCAAGGCCCGCGGCACGTCGTCGAGCGGGTAGGTGCGGGTTACCGGGATCCGTAGTCGCCCGGCGGCGGCGTCGGCGGCGAGCCGCTCCAAAGTGGACCGGTCGGGGTTGGCCATCACGGAGATCGCCGTCGCGTCAGCGCGGCTCAGCGCCTCGGGCCCGAAGCCGAGCGTGGAGGCGAGCCGCCCTCCGGGAGCCAGCAGGTCGGCCAGCTGTGCGCCGTCGCCCGCCAGGTGCAGGGCGGCGTGTACTCCGGCGGGGGCGATCGCGCGTACCTGGCCGGCCAGGTCGCCGGTGTAGTCCACGACGTGTGCCGCGCCCAGCTGCTGGACCAGGGCGGCTTCCGCGCCGGGCTTGGCGGTCGCGATGACCCGGGCGCCGCGGGCCGCCGCGAGCTGGACCGCGTACGCGCCGACGCCGCCGCTGGCCCCGCCGACCAGCAAGGTTTGTCCCTCGGCGGGAGCGGCGGCGTCGACCGCGTTCAGCGCCGCGGTGGCCGCCAGGCCCAACGCGCCCGCGTCGGCGTGGGACAGGTCGGCGGGGATATGTGCCAGCCCGTAGGCCTCGCTGACCGTTACGTACTCGCCGAGACCGCCGTCGCCGAGGAACGGCTTCATCACCACACCGAAGACCTGGTCGCCGGCGGCGAAGGAGGTCACCTGGTCGCCGACGGCCTCCACCGTGCCGGCGAAGTCCTTGCCGAGCACGACCGGAAACCGGTGCTCCATCATGCCTTCGAGCATCCCGGCGGCGGTCGCCGCGTCGAACCCGTTGAGCGAGGAGGCCCGCACCCGCACCAGCACCTCACCCGCCTCGGGCTTGGGCTGGGGCAGGTCGGTCACCGCGGGGGTGGCCCCGAAATCGTTGATGACGATGGCACGCATGGCGCTGCTCCTTCTCGATTCGCTCGCCTTCGCGGTCGCTTTCAACGTAGCACGATAACTGGAGGATCTATTCCAGATAGTGTCGCTAGACTGTGACCATGATCGCGAAAGGTGGGGGCGAGACGGCCGGGCGGCGTCGACCCGGGCTGCGGGCCGACGCCGAGCGCAACCGGCAGCGCCTGCTGTCCGCCGCCCGCGAGGTCTTCGCCGAACGTGGCCTGGACGTGCCGATCGAGGACATCGCCCGCCACGCCGGTGTCGGCGTTGCCACCCTCTACCGCCGCTTTCCCACCCGTGCCGACCTCGTCGCCGGCGCCTTCGAGGCCAAGATGGCCGGGTACGCGGACGCCGCCGACCGCGCCCTCGCCGAGCCCGACCCGTGGATCGGGTTCTGCGGCTACATCGAGGCGATATGCGCCATGCAGGCCGAAGACCGTGGCTTCGCCAACGTGCTGACCATGACCTTTCCCGCCGCCAAGCGGTTCGAGGCCGAACGCGACCGCGCGTACACCGCGCTGGCCGAGCTCGTCAGCCGGGCCAAGGCGGCGGGCAAGCTCCGCGACGACTTCAGCCTCGAAGACGTGGTGATGCTGCTCATGGCCAACGCCGGGGTGGTCGCCGCGACCGGCGACGCCGCGCCAGAGGTCTGGCGCCGCTTCGCCGCCTACATGATCCAAGCCTTCGACGCGGCGAACGCGGCACCGCTGCCACCCGCGCCTACACCCACCGCGATGTACCGGGCGCTGATGCGCCTGCGCCACGCACCGCCAGTCAGCTAACCGGAGGCTCTATTCCGGATTCGAGGGGCGGCAGGCCCGACGCGCCCGCCGCGCGCGCCCGCGGTCCGTGGATTGTTACGGTCGTGTAACGGCCGTTTACCTTCGTTGACAAACCGTTTTACCACGTCGAGAGTGTTGTTCATTCGAGGTGGTAAAAGGGTTTGGCAGGTGTGGGGATGAGGAAGCCGAAGGTGAAGATCCGCACAGTGGCGGAGGCCGCTGGCGTGTCGGTGACCACCGTGTCCCTGGTGCTCAACAACGTGGCTTCGGCGCGGGTCGGCGCCGATACGCGCCGGCGGATACACGAGGCCGCGGAGCGTCTTGGCTACGTGCCCAACGAGGTGGCGCGGCAGTTGCGCGCCCAGCGAACCAACACCTTGGGGCTGCTCGGCGACGAGGTGACCACGACGCCGTTCGCCGGGCGGATGGTGCTGGGCGCGCAGGAGGCGGCGAGCAAGCACGGCTGGTTGCTGATGCTGCTCAACACGGGCCTCGATCCGGAGTTGGAGCGCAAGGAGATCTCGGCCCTGCTCCAGAGCCGGGTTGACGGCGTGCTCTACACGACCATGTACCACCGGCTCGTGCGCGTGCCGGACCAGCTGCGGACGGTGCCCACGGTGATACTGGATGCAGAGGACGACACCGCGGATCTGCCGTCGGTCGTGCCGGACGAGGAGGGCGGGGCGTTCCTGGCGACGAAGGAGCTGCTCGACCACGGACATCGGCGCATCGGCTTCGTCAACAGCAACCTCGACATCCCCGCCACATCCGGCCGGCTGGCCGGATACCAGAAGGCCCTGCGCCAGGCCGACGTCTCCTTCGACCCTCGGCTCGTGGTGTCGGCGCACCCCGTTTCCCGCGAGGGGTACGCCGCCGCGTCGCAGCTGCTGAGCCGGCGCGAGCGTCCCACAGCCCTGTTCTGTTTCAACGACCGTGTCGCGATGGGCGCCTACCAAGCAGCCTCCGCGCTCGGGTTACGCATCCCCGCCGACCTGTCCGTTGTCGGTTTCGACGACCAGGAAGAGATCAGCGAGGGACTGCTGCCGGGGCTGACCACCGTCGCCTTGCCCCACTACGCGATGGGCGCCTGGGCGGTCGACGCCCTCATCGCGAGAGTCCTCGATCCGAACGCGCCCGTCGAGCGGGCGGTCCTGCCGTGCCCGCTGGTCCGGCGCGAGTCGGTGGTAGGACCTTCCACACCCTGATCTGACGCGCTTTCCGCGGCTACGCCCAGGGCGTAGCCGTGCCCCGCCGCACCCGTTTTATGAGGAGTAGCACGCAATGGGAATATCGACGAAAAGAACGCTGAGATGGGGCCTTGTCGCCGCTGTTGTGGCTGCCACGGCCGCGTGCGGTTCGGAAAATGCCGGCGGCTCGTCCGACGACGGCCTGACCCTGTGGACACACAACGCCGGCAACCCCCAGGAGTTGGCGGTCGTCGAGCAGATCGCCAATGACTGGAATGCGGCCCATCCGGACAAGAAGGTGACTGTCCGGGCCTTCCCACAGGCCGCCTACAACGAGGCCGTGGTGTCGGCGGCTACGGCGAAGAAGCTGCCGTGCATCCTGGACACCGACGCTCCCACGGTCCCGAACTGGGCGTACGCCGGCTACCTCGCGCCGCTGGAGATCCCCGATGACCAGCTGGCCAAGCAGCTGCCCAGCACGGTCGGCAGGTACCAGGGCAAGACGTACTCGGTGGGCTACTACGAGGCCGCGCTCGGGCTGTTTGCCCGCAAGTCGGCGCTGACCGCCGCCGGGGCACGCATCCCGACTCTCGCACAGCCGTGGACGGCCGCCGAGTTCGACCAGGTGCTGCAGAAGGTCGAGGCGGGCGGAAAGTACCCGATCACGTTCGACCTGGGCACCGGCGACACGGGAACCGAGTGGTGGACCTACGGCTATTCGCCGTTCCTGCAGAGCTTCGGCGGCGATCTCATCGACCGCGGCACGTACAAGTCCGCCAGTGGCGTGCTCAACGGCGACAAGGCGCTGGCCTGGGCGACCTGGATGCGGGGCTTGGTGAAGAAGGGCTACTCGCCGCAGAAGTCCAGCGCGGACGCGTTCGCCGACTTCGTCAACGGCAAGTCGGCGATGGTCTGGTCCGGGATCTGGAACTCCGGCTCACTGAGCAAAGTGGACGACGGCATCGTGCTGCCCCCGCCGGACTTCGGCAGCGGAGCCAAGGTCGGCGGCGGCTCGTGGCAGTGGGCGGTCAGCAGCAGCTGCCCGGACAAGGCGACCGCCATGGAGTACCTACGCACATCGCTGACCGCCAAGAACATGGCGGCGTTCGCGGAGAAGCAGAACGTCATCCCGGCCAGCGAGGAGGCCGCCGCGATGGTCCCGGGCTGGCAGCCCGGTGGGGAAAAGCGGTTCTTCCTGGACGAGTCGAAAGAGCTGGCGATGGTGCGCCCGCCGACGCCGGGATACCCGTACCTGACGACCACGTTCGCGAAGGCGACGCAGGACATCGTGGCCGGCGGCGATCCCAAGCAGATCCTGGACCGCGCGGTCGCCGACATCGACCGCGACCTGAAGTCCAACGACTACTACGGCTTCTGACCGGACGCGGGGTGCGAGCCGCCGCCCGCACCCCGCGTGCACCGACCCTTGGAGAGAGAGAACATGACCGCCCGAAGACACCAGCACGGCCAGGGACGGACAGGGCTGCTCATGGTCGCCCCGGGCGGGGTCCTGCTCGTCGTGTTCTTCTTCGTCCCGGTCGCGCTGGGCTTCGCCCTCTCGTTCACCGATGCCCGGCTGATCAGCCCGAAGCCGCTGGAGTTCGTCGGGACGGACAACTTCGCGCGGCTGCTCGACGACCCGGTGTTCTGGACGTCGTTGCGGAACACCCTGCTTTTCGCCGCGGTCATCGTGCCCGCCCAGTCGGGCTTCGCGCTGCTGCTCGCGCTGCTGGTGAACGTGAAGATGCGCGGCACGAACCTGTTTCGGACGCTCTACTTCGTGCCGGTGGTCACGTCCATTGTGGTCGTTTCGATCCTGTGGCGGTTCATGTACCAGCCGGACGGGCTCGTCAACAGCATGCTGCACTGGGCGACCGGCAACGTGGTGCGCATCGACTGGCTCAACGACACGAGCACCGCACTTCCCGCCATCATGTTCATGTCGGCGTGGCAGGCGGTCGGCTTCCACATGGTGATCTGGCTCGCGGGCCTCCAGACCATTCCCGGTGAGCTGTACGAGGCCGCCGAGATCGACGGTGCCGGCAGGTGGCACATGTTCCGCTACATCACCTGGCCGGGCCTGCGAAACACGCGGACATTCATCCTGGTGACGATCACCATCGCCGCACTGAGCCTGTTCACCCAGATCCACGTCATGACCGGCGGCGGCCCGCTGGACGCCACGTCCACAGTGGTCTTCCAGGCCGTACGTGTCGGCTATCAGCAGCAGCAGACCGCCTACGCGTCAGCCATCTCCCTGGTCTTCTTCCTACTTGTCCTGACGGTCTCGCTGATCCAGCGATGGCTCACTCGCGAGAGGAGCGCCTGACCATGCGCCGCAGGAGCTCCACCAGGTTGCGCGTGGCGGTGCTTGTCGCCCGCCTGCTGTGCGCCGCCCTGTTCGCCTTCCCGTTGCTGTTCATGTTCGTCTCGTCGTTGAAGGCTGATACGGACATCTTCAAGGACGTCGGATCGGTGCGCGCCTTCCTGCCGGTCGGCGACATCTCGTTGGACAACTACGCCGGCGTCTTCGACACGGTGCCCGCCGCGCGGTTTCTGCTCAACTCGCTGGGCATCTCGCTGGTGACGGTCGCCCTCGGCATCCTGGTCAACAGCATGGCCGCGTTCGCCCTGTCCCGGCTGTCGTGGCGGGGAAGCCGCCTGGCGCTCAGCGTCGTCATCGCCACGCTGGTGGTGCCCTTCGAGACGTTCGCGCTACCGCTCGTCTGGTGGGTCGACAAGCTGCCCTGGCTGACCATGCACGGCCTGCGTCTGACGTGGAGCACCGGCTGGCTCGACACCTATCGCGTCCAGGTCCTGCCGTTCGTCGCAAACGCTTTCTCCATCTACCTGTTCTACTCGTACTTCCAGAGCATCCCGCGTCAGCTCGACGAGGCCGCCCGGGTCGACGGCGCCGGCTGGTTCCGCATCTACCGCACCGTCGTCATGCCGCTGTCCGGCCCGGCCATCGCGACCGTCGCGATCCTCACCTTCCTGCCGGCGTGGAACTCCTACCTGTGGCCACTGATGGTGGTGCAGACCGAGGAGCTGCGGCCGGTCATGGTCGGTGCCTCCTACTTCTTCCAACTCAAAGTCCATTGGGGCGAGATCATGGCGTACTCCACCCTCATCACCCTTCCGGTGCTGGCGTTGTTTCTCGCCTTCCAACGCGCCTTCGTCAACAGCATCGCCTCCACGGGCGTGAAGGGATGACTGCTGACACGGCGTTTCCCGTCCTGCACGTGCGCCCCGCCACGGGCTGGGTGAACGATCCCAACGGCCCCTTCCGGTGGAACGGCCGGTACCACCTGTTCTACCAACACAACCCGGCCGCTCCGGTGCACGCACAGATCGCCTGGGGCCATTCGTCCAGTGTCGACCTGTTGCACTGGGAGACCGGACCCGTGGCGCTGACCCCGACACCGGGCCATCTCGACGCGGGAGGCTGCTGGTCCGGTTGTGTCGTCGACGATGCCGGCGTGCCCACCGCCGTCTACACCGGAATCGGCGACAGCGTCCTGGACGCGAGCGTGTGCCTGGCCACGGCGGACGACGACGAGCTGCGATCGTGGTCCAAACACCCCACCGCGGCCGCCCGCCCACCGGCGGGGCTCGACCTGGTCGGCTACCGCGACCCGTTCCTGTTCACTGTGGAGGGACGCCGGTTCGCCCTCGTCGGAGCGGGCCTGGCCGGGGGAGGGGCCGCCACGGTGCTGCTCTACGCCTGCGACAGCCTCCGCGAGTGGACCTACCTCGGGCCGCTGCTGGACACCGGCGACACGGTGGCCAAGACGCACGCACCGGCGGACATCTGGGAATGCCCGCAGCTGGTCCGCCTGGCCGACCGCTGGTTGCTCATCGTTTCACTGTGGACAGACGAGGTACTGGGACGGGTCGCCTACCTCGTCGGCGACCTTGACGTGTCCGGCGGTGTCCCACATTTCAACCCCACCGGCGGCGGACTGGTCGACTCCGGCCACGACTTCTACGCCCCCGCCGTCCTGACCGCCCCGGACCGCACCCTGATGTGGGGCTGGTCCTGGGAGGACCGTAGCGAACCAGATGTCCTGGCATCCGGCTGGGCCGGCGCCCTGACCCTCCCGCGAGAGCTGACGCTCGACCCCACCGGTCGTCTCATCACCGCTCCGGCACGAGAACTGCACGCGCTGCGCGGCACCGCCACCACACAAGCGCTCACCGCCCAGGAAAGCCTGCTCCTACCATCGGGCCCACTCGACGTCGAGATCCGACTGCACCTCCCGTCAGATCGCGTGGCAACGCTTGCCCTCGCTGTAGACGACGAGCTCACCGTGACGGTCGATCCCGCGACCGGTGAGGTGGATCTGCGACGAAAGGTTCACCACGCGGATCGGACGGCACGTCCCGCCACCGGCCGCATCGCACCGAACACGAACGTTGTCGACGTGCGTCTGCTGCTCGACGGATCGATCGTCGAGCTTTTCCTGCCCGACGGAGTCGTTTTCACCGAACGGCTCTACCCCGCACCCACACCCACTCGCACAGTCCTGCACCTACGGGGGGCACAAGAAACCCAGGCAGTAGTCACCGCCTGGCAGCTCGAGTAAGTGAGGTCACCCCATGAGACCATCGCTCCTCCTCGCCGCCGCTTTGCTGCTCGCGTCCGTGGCACCCGTCGGACGCGTCGACGCGACACCCGTCGCGGCTACCAGCTACCGCCCGACGTACCACCACACCGTCCCGGACTACTGGAAGAACGACCCGCAACGCCCGATCTACCTCGACGGGCAATTCCACTACTACTACCTCTACAACAACGACTACCCGCGCACGAACCACACGGCGTGGCGGCGGACCACCACCACCGACCTGGTCCGCTTCACCGACCGCGGCGTCGCCGTCCCCAAAGACACCACCGTCAACGGCAGCATCTGGTCCGGCTCTCCGGTCGTGGACACCAACAACACCGCCGGTTTCGGCCGCAACGCCGTGGTGGTCCTGGCCACCCAGGAACACGCCGCCGACAACAACGCACAGGCCCAGTTCCTCTGGTACTCCACCGACCGCGGCGCCACCTTCCGGCCCTACAGCGCCGCCCCGGTCATCCCGAACCCCGGGCGCGTCGACTCCCGCGACCCGAAGACCATCTGGGACGGCGACCGCAACCGCTGGGTCACCGTCCTGGCCGAGAACGACCGGCTCAGCTTCTACGCGTCCGCCAACCTCACGACCTGGCAACGAGCCGGCGAGTGGCTGATGCCCGGACTCGGTGTGCTGGAGTGCCCCGACCTGTTCAGGATGGTCGCCGACGACGGCACCACCAAATGGGTCCTCGGCGCCTCGGCCAACGGCAAGCACATCGGCCAACCCAACACCTACGCCTACTGGACCGGCACGTTCACCGGCACCGGATTCCAGCAGGACGGCACGCACCAGTGGCTCGACTACGGCTGGGACTGGTACGCCGGGGTCACCTGGGAGAACCCCGCCAACCCGCTCGGCAGCCGATACGCCATCGGCTGGATGAACAACTGGGACTACGCGGGCAACACACCCACCTGGGCCAACGACGGCTTCAACGGCACCGACTCGATCGTGCGGGAAATCAAGCTCGAGCGGCAGACCGACGGCGGCTACAGCCTCGTCTCCCAACCGGTCAACGGCCTGGGCAGCATCGTCGCCAGCACGACCAGCCTCGGCACCGTCCAGGTCAACGGCAACGTCCCGCTCAGCTACGCGGGAGACGCGTACGAGCTGACCGCCGACATCAGCTGGTCCCAGCTCGACAACGTCGGTCTCCAGCTACGCAAGTCCACCGACGGCTCCCGCCACGCCGACGTCGGTGTCTACGGCAACTACACCTACCTCAACCGCGGCTTCACCAACCATCCCGACGCCTCCGGCCGCTTCCTGGAAAGCAAGTCGCCGTTCGATCCCGCACGCAAGAACGTCCGCCTGCGCATCCTGGTCGACCGCACGACCATCGAAGTCTTCGTCGACGACGGCAAGTACGTGCACTCCAGTGAGGTGTTCGCCGCGCCGGGCGACAACGGCATCGCCCTCTACACCGACGGCGGCACCGCCACCTTCGCCAACCTGACCATCCGCACCCTCGACAGCGTCAACGCACAACCGGCTCCCACCGGAACCGTCCTGGCCGACTTCGAAAACGGCACCTACGGCACGTGGACGCGGACCGGCACCGCGTTCGGCACAGCACCGGCAACCGGAACCCTGCCCGACCAGCAGCCGGTCGGCGGGTACCTCGGCGACGGCCTGGTCAACACCTACCTCGGCGGCGACGCCAGCACCGGCATCCTGACGTCCCCCACCTTCAAAATCAACCAGCGGTACCTCAAGTTCCTCGTCGGCGGCGGAAACCACCCCAACGGCGCCGGCTACGCCACCTCGGTGAACCTCGTCGTCGACGGCCAGATCGCGCGCACCGCCACCGGCCGGGACGAGGAGTACCTGCGATGGACCACGTGGGACCTCGGCAATCTCATGGGCCGCACGGCACGCATCCAGATCGTCGACAACAACACCGGCGGCTGGGGGCACGTCACCGCCGACCAGTTCCTGCTGACCACGACCGCCTGACCCACCGAGGAACTAGGCGCCGGTACCCGGAGCCGCGCTTCGGCGCGGCTCCGGGTACGAAACCGCCGCGGGCTAGGGATTGTTCAGCATTTCGCGAGCCATTCGGCGCTTGCCGTCGGACCGCACAGGTACGGGTTTCCGAGCACGATCTCGGGATTGTGCGTGCGGTACAGGACGCCGTCGGCGATCTGGGTGAGCGTGAAGGTGTGCCCGACACGGGGACCTTCGCCCAGGTCGTCGTAGTCGGCGACAGCCGGTCCCCGCCATTGGCTGTAGGTCACGCTGTCGTAGGCGCCGGCAAGACCGCCGCCCTGCTCGACGACTGTGAAGGTGGCGGTGCCTTTGCACAACGGCTCGGCCGGATCGGTGGTGACGTGGCACGGTCCGGCGTTCCATGTGGTGGTTCCGGTCTTGTCCGATCTGATTTCGACGGTCTCGCCATGGACGTGCCATGTTCCGACGAAGGTCCCCAGCGCGGCTTGCTGGAAAGCGGATCCGTCGCCGGCCGCGGCCACGGCTACGGCGGCCGGTGGTGTGTCGGCGCAGCTGGTGGCGAGGCTGTACAGCGCGGCCCGCTCCTGCTCGTCGACGCTCAACTGCCAGCGTGTCTTGACCGCCACCCAGTCCTGCAGGTAGCGGCACCGGGCGGCGGCTGCCGGCGGCTGCCAGTGGGCGATGTCCTTGCCGCCCTTGTCCTGGTTGACCGCGTCGCCGGCGACCACCAGCGTCCGGGCGTCGCCCAGGTCGTTGGCGAACGACTGGCGTTTCTGGGCGCTCCACCGGTATCCACCGGACCTCCACGCCTCCGCGAGCGGTACCAGGTGGTCGACCTCGACGAGCGTCTTGTCGCCGTAGCTGACACCGTCGTAATAGGACGTCCACCGGCCACCGGAGATGTCGCAGTCACCGGTGACGCTCGGTGCGGTGCTCGCCTCGGCGAGGAGCACCTCCGATCGGGTGTCGCATCCATCCGCGTCCTCGTCGACGCCATAGTGGAACAGGTCGCGGTCGAACCCGTCGTTCACCTCGGCGGCGACCGCCAGTGCGCCAAGGGCTGCTCGCATGGCGACCGCGGCGGATGTGTTCGCGTCGCCGGCGGGTACACCGTCGGAAGCGGCCGCCGGCAGGGGCACGAGACCGAAACCCGCACCGCCCAGCGCGACCGTGGCAGCGACGGCGAGCCATGCCCGCCTGCCTACCGTGAACCCGTCGGATCTTCTGTGGCGGCCGCCAGTAGGCGTCGCCGGGTACATGGAATCGGTCATAGCCCCGATGGTGAGCACCGCTCGACCCGGCCGGGTGGAAACATGAGAAGCGGCGGCGGACAGAGGCGAGGGCTGAGACAATCCCGAAGGCCGGCCGGCGGGTTGGGAGCCTGACGATTCGCTCGGACCACGCGCGACGGTGATCGGCTCCCTCGCGGTGGCCCGGGTTAGGCTCGCAGTCCGGAGCCGCCTGCGACGACGATGTTCTCGCCGGTGAGGTACGCCGCCGTAGGCGAGGCGAGAAACGCTACGACTTCCGCGATCTCGTCGCTGGTCCCGAGCCGGCCGAGCGGGATCTGCGCGGCCATGGCGGTGTTCGCCGCCTCGACGGATGTGCCGAGCTTGGACCAGATGGGTGTCGCGATTGCGCCCGGGCTTACCGCGTTGACCCGGATCCGGCGTGGGGCCAGTTCGAGGGCCAGCGAGGGCACGAGGGCCAGCAGGGCGCCCTTGCTGGCGGTGGCGGCCGATCCGGCGCCGACTCCCCGGGTGACGCCGATGCCGACGGTGAAGATGATGCTTGCGCCGTCGTTGAGCAGCGGGAGCGCCTTCTGCAGTGTGAAGAACTGCCCCTTGAAGTTCACGGCCAGCAGGTCGTCGACGGTGGCCTCGTCATACGCACTGATCGGCATCCCACGGACGATCCCGGCGTTGAGGAACAGAACATCCAGGACCTCGAACCGATCGCGGATTTCCGCGATCACCCGGTCCGTGTCCGGCAGCGAGCGAGCATCGGCTTGCAGGACGACCACGTCGTCGGGCAGTTGCGCCCGAGCCGCGCCGATCGAACTGGGCGTGGAGCCGGTGACGGCCACCCGATATCCGTTGCGGCGCAGCAGGGCGGCGGTTGCCCGGCCGATCCCACTGGTTCCGCCCGTGATGAGCGCCGTGCGTGAAGTCATGCCGCAACGCTAGGAAGCGTCGGGGCAAGCGTCCAGGTCGACGTGGCCGTCGCCCGGCTACCGCTATCCACCGACCGGCTGCGCGTCACGGTGCTGTACGAGCAGCCAAGAGTGCTCCTCATCCCGGTGACGCACCGGCTGGCCGGCAAGGAATCAGTCACCCTGGACGACTTCGCCGACGAGCCCCTGGTTCGTTACTCCGACCCCGCCCTCGATGCGTTCTGGCGCGTCGACCCCCGCCCTGACGGCCGGCCCGCCCAGATGGCCCGACAGCCGCAACCGTCGAGGACAAACTCGACCTCGTCGCCGCCGGGGACGCCTTGACCATGGCCCCGCTCGGCGACGAACACACGTCCTTGCGACGCGATCTCACATTCGTCCCGGTGCGCGATGTCGACCCCTGCCGCGTCGTCGTCGCCACCAGGTCGAACGAGACGAACCCCTTGATCGAGCAGTTCCGCGCCGTCGCGGCCGCGCTTCTCGGACGGGTCTGACAGCGACACGCCACAACGGCGGACGACCACCGAGAATAGTGTCGATCTTGCTGAATGAGAGAGGTTCCCTCTCGAGGCTTGGCGTCGGGTAGATGACATGGCTGCGCCAGCCACAAGCGGCTTTGAGGCGGTCGCCTGCTTCGTGTTCTGGTCTGTCGTCTGTGGGACTGCGATGACGGGGCTGCGGGCGGGAAGATGTGTTGATGTCCGCCGGCTTGCCCCGTCCGCCGATGGTCGACCGGGAACAGGAGCTGTCCGCGCTCAGGCAGGCGTACTCGGATGTGGTCGCTGCTGGCTCGGGGCTGGTGGTCCCGATCGTGGGCGATGCCGGGATCGGTAAGACGATGTTGTTGCGTAGCTTTGTCGCCGGGCTTAGCCGGGAGGCGGAGCAGGTTCGGCCGTGGGTGGGTTTGGGGCATTCGAGCCGGCATCGCGAAGGCTATGGACCGCTTGCCTCGGCCTTGCGCACGCTGACCGAGCGCGAGCAGCGTGCCAGGCGTCTTGGTCGGTTGGGCAGGCTGGTGTGGGCGGTGGCGCCGAAGGTGGTGGCCGCGGTCCCAGCCGTTGGCGGCATTCTCGGCGCGACGATCGAGGCGGTGAAGGCTGAGCACGGCGCGGCTCGGCACCCGGCGACGGCCCTGGCCGACCAACTTGTCGACCTGGCTCACCGGCTCGCGGTGGAGAGTCCGCTTGTGCTGGTGCTCGACGATCTGCAGTGGATGGATGAGGACAGTGCGGCGTTGCTGTTCGACATCATGCGTCGGGCCAGCGACGATCCCGTGCCGTTGCTGCTTGTCGCCGCGTATCGACCGCACGGCTCGACCATCGGCGTGATCGATCGGATGGTGCGTGACTTGTCGCGGTTTGTTCCGACCACGCGCCTGACTTTAGGTGGCCTGGACGATCGACACGTGGCCGAGCTGGTGCAGCATTTGACTGGGTTCGCTCCGCCGTCGAGCCTGTCCCACTGGGTCGGCGCCCGTACCGGCGGGAACCCGCTCTATCTCGGGGAGTACCTGTACACCCTCACCCACCGCGGCTTTCCCGACCCGACTACCTGGACCGAGTCCTCGGTGCAGGATGCGATCCGTGGTCTTGAGGAGGGGAGCCCGCTGCTACCCGAGCGGCTCGAGGCGGTGCTCGACGAGCGGCTCGACGGAATCCCCGAGGTGGACCTTCGGATCTTGGAGGTTTGCGCCGTGTTGGGCCCGCCGATGCGCCCGGACGACATCGCCGAGGTGGCCGAGCTGCCGCTATCGGAGGTGCGCGGTGCACTGCGACGGCTATGCCGCGGGCGGGCGATGCTGGTGAGCGGTGAGGGTGCGCTTGGCGGCAGTTATGGCTTCGCTGTGAACCTGCTGCAGGACCTTCTGCTCACACGCGTATCGACCGACCGGTACGACCAGGCGCTGTTGCACGAGCGTTGTGCGGAGCTGCTGGAGCGGCAGGCAGTTCACACGTTCGGCAGCTACCGGGCGATGGCCTACCACTGGCGCGAGGCCGGCCAGCTGGAACACGCCCTCATCTGTGTCCACCGTGGAGTGGAAGCTGGTGTGCGCCAAGGTCTGAAGCGGTCAATCCTCGCCTTGACCGAGTCAGCCCGGGCGTGGACGGCGATTGACGGGACGCCTGGGCTTCGCGCCTCGGCCGAGATCGCCGTGGCGCGGGCCTTGAACTACCTACAGCGCTTCGAAGGCGCGCGTGCCGCGCTGCAGGCCGCTCAGGCGCTCAGCGAGCACGCCGACCCCGTCGTCCGCGCCGACATGCTCATCCTTGCCGGCATCGAGTCGAACGCGAATCCTGAGTCGAGATGCCCGGGACGATTTGATCTTCGCATCCTCATCTGCCGCGATCCTGCGTGGCAAAGGATCTCTGTGGCCCCCGTGATCGGGTGGGGTTGGTGGTCGGACAGGCGCCTCAGCGGCTGTGGCTCGTCGTGGACGTCGATACGCTGAGTACCTCGTCGGTCCCGTGCGGCCAGCGAAGGGTGGGCATATGGGCAGGGTCGCCATTGTGACCGGTGCGTCCTCGGGGATCGGCGCGGCTGCTAGCCGATGGCTGCACGAGCGGGGGTTCCAGGTCTACGCGGCCGCCCGCCGGTTGGATCGGATGGCTCCGCTCGCTGCCCTCGGTATCCGTGTCGTCAGGGTGGACGTCACCCACGAGGACGACCTGGTGGCGCTGGTCGATCGGGTGGTCGGGGAGTCGGGCCGTATCGACGTGCTGGTAAACAACGCCGGATATGGATCCTTCGGCGCGGTCGAGGACGTGTCGTTGGACGAGGCCAAGCGGCAGTTCGAGGTCAACCTCTTCGGCGTGGCCCGGCTGTGCCAGCTGGTGCTGCCCCATCTTCGGGTTCAGGGTTCCGGACGCATTATCAATGTTTCATCGGTCGGCGCGCGTATGTACCAGCCGCTGGGTGGTTGGTACCACGCGACGAAGTATGCGGTCGAAGGCCTTAGCGACTGTCTACGGGTTGAGCTCAGGCCGTTCGGCATCGACGTGATTTTGATTCGGCCCGGCGGCATCGCCACCGAGTTCGCTGGGGTGGCCGGCGATCGGTTGCTCGCCGTCTCCGGCAACGGCGCCTATGCCGAGTACGCCCGCCGGTACGCGGCCGCGCTGTCGTCGGAGGCTAAGGGCATCTCATCGCCCTCGGTCGTCGCCCGGGCGATCGGCCGGGCCGCGACGGTGCGTCGGCCGCGTGCTCGGTACGCGGTCGGGCGTGGTGCGAAAGCCGCGTTGCTCGCACGGTGGCTTCTGCCCGACCGTGCCTTCGATCGCGTGTTGGTGGGGCTGTTCGGCCTCATAGCCGTCGTTGCCGCCCGGAGCGCCAAAAGTGTCTGAGTCTCCGGTGCGCCCCCACGGTCGGGTCGCTGCCAAACCTCATGAGGTCCTCGCGATCATCGATGTGTAACTACACTTCGTTGGTGCCGACTTCGTACTGGATGCTGGTGTTCCTGGAGTTCGCGCTCGCCGTGGTCACCTTCGGCGCGCTGCGTTTCATTACTGCGCCGTATGGTCGCTACCTACGCGAGGGGTGGGGCGTTACCGTGCCGGCGCGGGCCGGCTGGCTGGTGATGGAGAGCGTGTCGTCGCTGTTGTTCGTGGTTGTCTTCTGGTCCGGGCCGAGGCGGACCGATCTGGTGGCGCTGCTGCTGTTCGCCATGTGGCAGAGCCACTATTTGTACCGCGCCTTTGTCTACCCGTTTCTGCTGCGGGGTGGAAGACGTATGCCGGTTGTGGTGGTCCTGCTCGCCATCGCGTTCAATGTGCTCAACGCCTCGATCAACGCTTACTGGATTGGCGCGCTCGGGCAGTACCCGGTTGGTTGGTTGGCCGACCCGCGGTTTCTGATCGGCGTGGCGCTCTTCGCCAGTGGCCTGACGTTGCACGTGTGGGCCGACCGTAAACTCCGCAGCCTGCGGGCGTCCGCCGGCGACGGATACCATATTCCGTACGGTGGCGCGTACCGATGGGTCTCCTGCCCGAACTATCTCGGCGAGATAGTGGAATGGACCGGCTGGGCACTCGCCACCTGGTCACCCGCCGGGCTCGCATTCGCGGTCTACACGGTGGCGAATCTCGCGCCCCGGGCCATAGACCACCATGCCTGGTACCACCAGCAGTTCCCCGAATACCCGGCGAAGCGGCGCGCTCTGATCCCGTACGTCATATGACGCTGAGCGCTACTCGCGGCCGTCTGCCCAGTCGTAACCAATCGGTGCCATGCCATGGGCAGGGGATGCAACCTTGTGGCCGTGGGCACGTCCGCGTAGGGGCTGGGTTGGATCTATGTCAACAGCCGTCCTGTGATCACGGAGGGCGTGTTCGACTGCCTGGCCGGCTCCGGGCGGGCATCGTCGGCCCACGGGTCGCATCGGCTTGACGGCTCGGCGACCGGGCAGAGGTTGCAGACCGTACGTCAAGGCGCGGGTGTAGACAGGTATCAGGTTGCCGCTTCGGTGGGAGGGTAGATCTGTCATGCCTGTGCAGCTCAATCACACGATCGTCGAGGCCGAGGACCGGGACGCGACGGCTGACTTCCTGGTCGAGCTGCTGGGGCTGGAGCCGGCCGGGACGTATGGACCGTTCCGCGTCGTCGAGCTCAGCAACGACGTCTCGCTCGACGTGGTGCAGGCCGGCGGGCCGGTGCACGCTCAGCACTACGCGTTCCTGGTCAGCGAGGAGGAGTTCGACCGTATCTGGGCGCGGATCAAGGAACGCGGGCTCGCCTTCTGGGCCGACCCGTTCCACCGCCAGCCCGGACGGATCAACACGAACGATGGCGGCCGGGGCCTGTACTGGTTAGACCCGAACGGTCACAACCTCGAGATCATCACGCGGCCGTACGGCGGATGAGAGCAGACGGTCAAACGCCGGCGAGGAGGGTCGAGTTGGCACCCGGCGCCTTGTCGAGGTCGACGCTCTGACAAGGAGGCCAGAGTACCGAAACGTGCGCCGAGTGCCGCTGGACCGTTGATGATGGTGGCCACGGCCGCGGTCGAGGTGTGGTTCGAGGGTGATCCGTTGCGGAGGTGGCCTATCGGTACGACGGCAGCGTCGAACTGCCCGGGGACTGAGTCCGGTCACTCGCGCCGCGGAGTGCCGATGTCCTGGCCGTGCAACCTCGCGGCGGCGGTAGCGTGCCATCGGGCAGCTTGGTGTGCGCTCGCGGCGCGGCCTTGCCGAACTCGGGTCGGTATGCACCAAGCCGCTGTCGACAACGGTACGTTGACGAGCCAGCGACGTGGTCGTTCATCCGCAAACACGGCCACGTGGCCCACCAACGCACGGATCTGCCGATGTGAGTGCGATTATAGATTTTGTGCCTTGAGTTGTCGTGCGAGGGCGGTTACCTGGTCTACCTGTTCGGCGGTGAGATGCGTTGCCGCGGCCACGAGGCTCCCAATCTCTTGAGTGGCCCGCCAGGGACCGGTTCGGCTCGGGTCGTATTCCACGGGTAGACCGGCGATGACCAGGAGGTCGGCCACTGGCATCTCCAGCGCCGGAGCGATGTCCTGCAGGAGCTCCGCAGTCGGCGCGATCCGGCCGCCGATGAGTTGGTTGATTGTCGCCTCGGCCCGCCCGGATGCGCGGCTGAGAGTCCTGGGTGTGAGACGACGGTTGGTCATCAACCCGTTCAAGATCTTTGCGAAGTCCTCGGGCATCAAGGGAGAGTATCGCGACCAGCGATGGGCCAGGAGCTCCCCGGTCGTCGACCAGAAGAATCACTGCCCGCGCGCTCGACGCGCCGCGCTTTGGAGCAGGCACGCGTGCTTGGCAATCCAAGACCACCGCGTGCGGGTAATGACTGCTCATCCCTGTCCATGATTGCGTGCACTGATCTGTCGATGGTCGTGTTCACGTCAGGTCCAACTCTGGGCGTGGGCCGGGCGAGACGTACGATTTGGCGCCGACCGGGCGCGTTGACTTTCCCCGCAAGCAGTTCCCGATCGAGGTCCGAGGTCAGGGCCGGCTTGGTGGCGCTCCCAGCCACGGACAGTGGCTGGCGGAAGCTGGGAACGTGGCCTGGGGGTGGCGACGTCCAAGCCGGCATGCGGATGCGCCGGATGGTCATCGTGGGCGTTGTCGTGGCGGTGGTCGTCTCGGCGGTGACAATCGCGGTCATCGCGACCGGGAGGCCGGAGCCGGTCTGCGGGTGCACCGCGGAGCCCAACCTTCGGGGTCCCGCGAGCGACGCGGCCGTACGGTTCGAGGCCCTGGCCCGCCGGGCGGATGTGTCCGGCGCCTGGGCGTTGCTGACCGACGGGGCGCGGTCCCGGTACGTGGATGTGGCGGGCTTTCAACCTGTCTTCGACCGTCTGGGCGAGGCGCTGCGCCGGGCCGACACCGATGCCGGCGATCGCGCGGCGGCGGGCTGGCTGGCGGTGGACGATCGGGTGCGCTACGACACGCTGAGCGAGGTCGTGGTCGTGCGCTACTCGACCGGTCCGCCGCGGCTGGTCTGGCCGCTGCTGATCCTTGTGCCGCTCGGTCACGTCGGCGACGAGCGGGTCGATCCCGAGCTGCCGGGGCTGCGGCTGACCGCCGGTGGCGATGGCGACGGGGTACGGGTCGAGCTTGCGGACGGCGACCTGAGACTGACCTCGTTCGTGGTGATCGACGGCACCGGACAGCACCTGCTGCCGAGCCGGGAGCACGTGACCGAAGACGTGGACAGGTTGACGTGGAGCATCCCGTCGCGGGGCCCGGTCGTGGCCATCGCGATCGAGAGGAGCGGGACCGGTCTGCGGGTGGGCGCCGCTGCTGCCACTGTCGGGTGACGACCACGTCGCACGCACGGTCGCGGCATAGCCTATCCGGACATTCCGCTATTTTGCCGTGGCCGTGACGGGCAGGTGGCTATTAGGGTTTGTTCTGCGTTCTGCATTTCCGGCGCCTTGATGGCGGCCACGAGCTTGGCCTTGTCACCATCGGTTCCTTCAGCGGCGACGATGGCGTTCTCCACCGCTACCTGATAGGCGGTGAGCTTGTCCTTGAGCTGCGGGTCGCCGGTGTTGTTGATGGCGGTGGAGACCGTTACGTGCAGCTCGGTGAGTGCGGACTTCACATCGTCGGTGGCCTTGGCGATCCGGCGTGCCGGCAAGTTGGCCTCCGAGAGCACAACCAAAATCGGGTTGAGCCTATCGAGGGCAGTCTTCCTGGCCTGTGTCACGGACTCGCAGACGGCCTCGCGATCGAGGCCGGACGATGCGGTCGGGCTGGCTGCATCGGAAGCATCTCGCACTGACGCGCCGCACGCCGAAACTGCGGCAAGCGACAGTCCGATGAGGATGGTGGCGAGCGGCTTGGATGTCACACGAACTCCTTGGAGGGTTGCCGGAGGCACGGCGGGATGCCACGCCCCCGGCAACCTAAAATGTGCTAGCTGGTCGGAACGAGGTTGACGTTGAGGACGAACTGGTTCTTCGGGTCGGTCTTGTAGGTGTTGAGGTATGGCGAATAGGTCTTGAAGTCGACAGTCGAGTTTGTCGGGTTGAACGTCATGACCCGCAGATAGCTGTTGGGGTTGCGGGACAAGAGGCTTTGGTAGTCGGCCTGGATCTGGTGCACGGTATTGCCGTTGACGCCCTGCTGCGTGATGACGCCCGCGTTGACGTAGTGGCCGGAGAACGTAAACCGGAAGTTGGCGTGCTTGCTGACCAGGTTGGTCCACAGCTTGTTGCCGGTCGAGTCCTTCGACGTGCCGTTCTGGTAGGCATGCGTGACCAGGATGACGTTGTGGTTCGGGTGGGCGGAGACGACCTGGTTCCCCCAGGCGATCTCGGCATCGCTGGGCTGGTACTTCAGCGCGAGCACGAGCCAGTTCACACCACCAGCGGTGAAGGTGTGGTAGGCGTTGTCGTTGGCGGTGGAGGGGTAGGTCGCACCAAATGACGGCAGCGCGGTGAAGGTGCTGCGCGGATAGTTGCTGTTGTACCTTGTCGCCGCGCGGGTGCTGGTCGAGTCCAGGTCATGGTTGCCGGGGCCGATGATGTAGGGGACATCGTCGGTGGGCAGTCCCATGGCGCTCTTGCTGTTGTTCCACTGGTACTGCTGGTCGGAGTTGTCGACCACGTCACCGACGTGCAGTACGTACCTGATGTTTCGGGCTGCCTGCTGGTCGTCGACCCACTGCATCTGCGCCCGGTACACCTCCGGCCAGCTCTCCGACGCGTACTGGGTGTCCGGCAACATGATGAGGGTGAAGTTTTCAGCGGCGGCGGCCGCTGCCGGCGCCTGTGCCGAAGCCTGGCCATTCGTGGCTGATGCCACGAGGATGGCGGTGACTGTTACGGCGACACCAGAGGCACGCATCGCCCTCCCGATGATCGTCATATTTCCTTCCTCCGGATGGGGGTTGAACCCGCGTACCAACCGCGTGGTTCAGCGAGCTGAGGACTACGAGCATCATCGATACCCACAGCGAACAACTCTCGTCGGCGATGTGACCAGCCGGCCAAAGCCAGGTCGACCGTCGTGAACAGCCGATTGATGAACACCATCGCCGCGGCATCCGCTCATGCCCGGAGCGGGTGGTCAAGGGGACTCAGTCCAAATAGGAGTGTGTCGTCGACGGCAAGACGGTGCACCACACAGCGAACCGCCGGTCGTACCAGGCGTAGAACGTGCCCGGGCCATGAGTGGCCAACCGTGGCGCAGGGGCGCCGCGACGACGTCGAGCGCCGCCACCACCTTGCCGCCAACCGCTACATCGTCGACGCGATCGCTGGTGCCGTGCTGGCCGCGACCTGCCGGTTCGCCGTCCGCTGTGGACCCGGCGGCGTGACCGGCAGGGCGACGGTCAGGAGTTGAACCGCAGGTCGGTGGAGCCGCAGCTGGCTTCCAACGGGCCGGCTGAGGTGGTGCGGTAGCCGAAGCCGAACAGCTCGGTGACCCGCCGCGCCGGAACGGTGCCGACTGCGGCGGCGCACACCGTCGAGGCGGCGCCGACGAACATCGGCGCGATCCGCGGCTCGGTGAGGTCGGCTGTGGGGACCACGTTGTAGACGTCTCGGCGCAGCTGGGCGGGAAAGTTGATGTTGAGCACGCCACCGACGACCGGCTGGACGATCGGCTGGCCCGGCGTGCTCACGCCCACCAGGTGGGTCGGGCCACGCCGGTCGGTAACGACCTGGCCGGTGTGCGTGGCGATATCGGCGCTGTTGGCCTGCGCGAGGTACGCCGGGATAGCGAACGGCATGACGTGCGTGAGGTTGCCGGCCAGAGCGGTGCCGTCGTTGTCGGGCACTCGCGGCCACACCGGCAGCGCCTCCGTCCCCACGTTGGAGTCGTGGTCGAAGGCCAGGCACGGGTAGTCGCCCGCGAAGATCTCCGCCTCGGTGATCTGCATCCGGGCGCGCCAGAACTCCCACGTGCCGCCGCTTGCCAGCCCCAGCCGGGGCGTGACCGTCAGCGATGTGGACAAGCACCGGTAGACCCTCTGGATCTGCGCGAACGACCAATTGAAAGGCAGGTCGCCGTCCTTATGGATGGCCAGCGTCACCGCGTCGACGCCCAGCGGGACGTACGTGTAGTTTCCGACTGTCTGCGGTGTGACGCCGCCATAGGTGGTGGACCGGGCGAAGTCGAAGCAGCCGAAGACGTTGACACCGTTGAAGATGCCCGGGCCGGAGCCGAGGTCTTCACCCTGCGAGGCGCGTAGCGCCTGCCGACCCTGCGCCGAACCGGTGGGCCGCGGGGCGGTCATGCCGTTGCAGGTGACCGGCTCGACCGTGCCGAGCGCGAGCATCGCCGGCAGCGTGTACTCCGAGCCGACGCCCACCAGCGGGTCGCCCGGCGGCGGGTCGGCGGTGGCCGGGGCGCCGCCCACCGCGAGCACGACCAGCACTCCGGCCGCGGCGGCGATTACGCGGGCAGTGTTAATCATTCACACAGCGTGAACGTGTTGCTTGCGGCGGCGAAACCACGGCACCGCGAACGTTTCCCCACCCGGCGCGACGCCAACGTGATGGCCGGATGAAGGCCCTGCTGGCGGCCGCTACGCGGGCGCGCGGTTTCACCACCTGCGGTAACGCCCGGGACAAGACTGTTTTGCCCCTCACGTGCCCGGCGCGGTCCAGAGTTGGGGTGATCGCGACTGGTCGTGATGATGTAGGCATGAGTTCGTCGCAGCCCCTCGCCGGCCCCGGGTCTGAGCCGGACATTTCTGGGTCTGCCCCGGATCACCGCTACCTGCTCGACAACGCCCGGGTGGAGGCGGGCGAGCGGTTCACCTGGCTGGCCGAGCTGTTCGACGGTGTCACGCGGGGGCACTTCGACCGGCTCGGCGTGAAGGCGGGCTCGCGCTGCTGGGAGGTCGGCGCCGGTGGCCCCAGCATTCCCGAGGCACTGGCCACGGCCGTCGGACCGACCGGTTACGTGCTGGCCACGGACATCAATCCGTCCTGGTTGGAACCGCACGGCGGATACGAAGTGCTCCGGCACGACATCGTCGGGGACCCGCCACCGCAGCCGGGCACGTTCGACCTGGTACACGCCCGGCTCGTGCTCGTCCACGTGCCCGACCGGGCCCGGGCGTTGGCGACGATGGTGGCGGCGCTGCGGCCCGGCGGCCGGCTATTGGTCGAGGACGCCGATACCGAGCTGCAGCCGCTGGCCTGCCTCGATGAGGTCGGCCCGGCACAGCGGCGCGCCAACCGGCTGCGGCGCGCCGTCCGGGAGTTGATGACCCGCCGGGGCGCCGACATGCGCTACGGCCGTACGCTGCCGCGGGCGTTGCGTGCGGCCGGCCTGGTCGATGTCGCGGCGGTCGGCTGCTTCCCGGTCGGCGGGGTAGCCTGCGACCGGCTGGAGACCGCGACGGTGCGCATGGTCCGCGCCGAGTTGCTCGCCGTGGGGTTGGCCGACGACGCCGAGATCGACGCGCACCTGGCCGCCGTCGACGCCGGCGAGCTCGACCTCACCCTCGCACCGCTGATCTCGGCATGGGGGCGCCGCCCGGGATAGCCGTTGCGGACGATCACTTCGGCCGAAACGCCGTCGCGAGGGATGGAGCGCCCGCGTCGCATCAATGGCGGTGGCCGGAAGGATCGGTGTCACCGCCCAGGATGTCGCCACCCGGGCGGGATGCTCGACCGCCGCGGTGTCGCTGGTCGTCAACGACCGCCACGCCGGCCGGGTGAGCCCGAAGCTCCGCGCCGATATCCTTCGAGCTGTCGACGAGCTCGGCTACCGTACTCACCCCGGCGCCCGCGCCCTCGCGACCGGAGCATCCCGCCGGTGGCGCTGGTTTGTCCCGACTTGCGCAACGCGTTCTTTGCCGATCTGTACCACGGGGCGCAGGCCGGTGTCGGCGAGCGGTTCGACGTCGAGATCGTCGTTGGGCGCGACGGGCACGACTATGACAGCCGCACCGTGCGCTTCGCGCAAAACGGTGAGGTTGCGGGCCTGATCCTCGCGGCTCCCTCGAAAACTGTCGTCGCCGAGCTTGACAAAGCGACGCTTCCCTTGGTGTTGGTCGACGCTTCCGAGGCCGGATCGGTCTTCCCGTCGGTGGACCTCGATCTCGCGGCAGCGGGGGAGGTCCTCGCGGAGCACCTATGCGGCTGGGCCACCGAGCTGTCGGATACCTCGACAGCGTTCAGGACAAGACGAGTTTCCGGCGGCGTCGTGACAGCTTCGTGGCCGCCGCCAAAGACCGCGGCACGATCGTCATCGTGGGTGACGTTACAGCGGAGCAGGATTTCGCATCGGCGTGCGAAGCCTTTCTCGCCAATCGGGCGCTGCGGGCCGCCGCGGAGGTCACCGCAGTCGTGTACGCGGAGGAGCGCCTAACGTTCGGCGCCCTCAAAGGGGCCCGTACGTCCGGTATCGCTGTGCCGACACAGTTGAGTATCGCCGGGTTCGACGACACTCAATACGCGACCTTGGTCGAGCCCGCGCTCATGAGCGTTCGGTTCGACGCCTTTGAGCTAGGCCAGCGGGCCGGCGCGGCGCTCGCTGACCGTATCGATGGTGTCGAATCAACAGAGCTGGCTCTTGTCCCCGTCTCGCTCCAGGTGCGCGAAAGTACCGGACGAGTGCCGGTCTCCTAATCCGTCGCTAGTCCACCGAGGCGCCAACGCTGCGTAGCGTCCGCGCGGCCAGAGCGACGCCCGCGGTTGCCGCTTCGACGTCCGACGAGCCCAACAGGCGCGCCGCGGTGAAGCCGGCGGCGAACGCGTCGCCGGCACCAGTCGTGTCTCGCACGCCCTCGACGGGCGGAACCGGGATGCTTGTAGTGCCGTTCTCACCGACGACCTTTACTGGGGCCGCGCCGTCCTTGATCACCAAGACACCGGCCGCGGCGCGTGGGCCCGCCTCTGCTGCTTCTGCCGCCTCATCCGCATTCGCGATAACAACCTCGGGGCTTACCTCTCTGAGCACAGCACCGAGCTCGGCTCCCATCTCGCGGATCGCCCACACCGACGACAGATCCACGCTAATCAATCCTCCGATTCGGCGAACCTCGCGCGCTGCCGCGATGCAAGCCTTTCGCGAGGAGGGAATAAGGAACCCGTACAGGGGCAAATGCAGCCAGCGGGCGTCGACCAGCCATGCCGGGTCCACATCGCCCAATTCCGAAGCGGCCGCGCGGTCGGGGATCATAGTCCGCTCACCATCTTCGTCGACCAGGATTATCACAGTCCCTGTCTCACCGGCGGTCTGCACTTTCACATCCACTCCCGCCGACTCAAGGCTCGACGTGAGCCGCGATGCTATGGAGTCTCGCCCTACCCGCCCGATAAATCGGGTTGGCACCAACCTCGCAGCGGCAGCAGCCACGTTCGCACCGCTCCCGCCTCGCTTGCGAACGATGCGAGCGGGATTGTCAGTCGCCCGATTGAGCGAGCCGCTCCACCATGCCATTATGTCCTCGACGAGATCTCCGATCACCACAAGCATGAGCGAAAGCTAAAGACAATGCCGGCGCAAGGTCAAGCGCTTAACTAGTTCGGCAGGCGTCCCACATACGCGTCTGCACATCGACGGCGCTTGGGTCGATGCTCAGGACACGGCCGTTTCAAGATCGATGATCTACAGGGTGAGCGGCTGATAGTGAGGTTCGGCGTTGAGGGGCACGGCGGCAGCGTGTCGCATGTGGAATTGAGCGAAGCCCCGGTATGACAGGGGGTCCTACCACAGACCTACTGTCTCCCGGAGCTTCGTGTGCCCCAGTCTGTCATGTCCATCCCGTATGTGCCGGCACCGACCGGTCCGGCGCGGGTGCCGGTCGCCGAGGTGTGCGCCGGCCTGCTGGCCTTGTTCACCCAGGTCGGCGACGGCCGCTGCGACCAGGGTCGGGACCACCCGGTAGCGGCGGTGCTGGCGCTGGCTGCCGCAGCGACGGTGACCGGCATGGCCGGCTACACCGCGATTGCCGGATGGGTGGCCGACGTGCCGATCGAGATCCGCCACGACTTGTATGTACGTAGCGGCGCCCGACCAGCGGTGGTGCCGCCCTCGAAAACCACGATCTGGCGAGTGGTCACCGGCGCCGACGCGGAGGCATTCGACGCTGCGGTCGGCACCTGGCTGACCCGCGGCCTGCAGGCGGTGACCGAGGCGACCGATACCGCCGGCGGCTGTGGATCGGTGTCGCTGATGCAGGTCCGCCTCGACGGCAAGACCGCCCGCGGTGCCGTCGACGCCGAGGGCAACCAGCTACACCTGCTAGCCGCGCTGGTCGGCCGACCGGGGCAGACCACGGTGGTCGCGGCCCAAACCGAGGTGGGCGCCAAGACCAACGAGATACCCAAAGCCGTCGACGTGCTAGACCGCATCGACCTGACCGACGCCGTGTTCACCGCGGACGCGTTGCACACGGTCAAGGCGACCGCCGACTACGTCCACCACCGGGGCGGGTTCTTCCTACTCCCGGTGAAGGAGAACCGCGCCACGCTGTTCGCCGCCTGCAACACGCTGCCCTGGACAGACACACCGATCGCCTACCAACACACCGACATCGGCCACGGCCGGATCACCCGCCGCACCATCCGAGTCCTGCCCGCCCCCGAGGGCCTGCCATTTCCCCACGTGCAGCAGGTTTACCTGATCGAACGCTACGTCACCGACACCGCCGGAAAGTCGCCATCCGCGGCCGCCGCGCTCGGCGTCACCAACCTGACCGCCGCCCAGGCCAGCCCCGCCGACCTGGCCACCTACGTGAAGGATCACTGGGGCGTGGAATCCCTGCACTGGCTACGCGACACCTGCTACCGCGAAGACAACAACCGCGCCCGCACCCGATCCGGGCCCAGAATCCTCGCGACCCTACGCAACCTGGCTATCGGCGCGCTACGCCTGGCCGGCCGACACGACATCACCGAAGCCACCCGATGGGCCAACCGCTACATGAACCGGCCATTCGCCATACTCGGCCTCACACTATGATCTTGAAACGACCCTGGCATCGTGACCGAGGCTGACCGTACTGTCGAGACCGCCATCCGGCAGACGCTGGCGGCGGCCCGCCCCCGAGACGCGGTCCTCGGCGAGGAGCAGGGCCAGCGCGGAGACAGCGGCCGGCGCTGGATCACCGACCCGATCGACGGCACCGCGATGTTCGCGCAAGGCGGCGACCGTCCGAGCTTCGCCACTTCAGTGCGGAGAGGACACACCTGTCGGCGACTTGGACTGCGGTGGGTGCGCCGCGGGCGGCGCCTTCGGCGTAGCAGCCGGCTCGGTCCCGGCAGATCACCTCGATCCCAGGACGCTCGTTGAGCCACGCGGCCAGGGAGTCGGCGGACCGGTCATCGAGCACGTCGATGACCTGGCGGGTCGTCATGTCGACCAACACGGTCCCGTAGGTGTGGCCGCGGCGCCAGGCGAAGTCGTCGACGCCCAACACCGTTGGCGCAGGAACGGGTGGCTCGGGCAGGGCGCGGACCAGGCGCAGCAGCGTCATCCGGCCCACGTACGGTCCGAGCCGGCCAGCCAGTCGGGCGCCGGGCTCGTCCACCCAGTGCGAGGGCTACCGCTTCCAACGCCTGCCGGCCCAACGTGCTGAACCGGCCGTGGCGGACGGTCAGCCCGTCGACCTGCTCGGCGAAGATCCGCCGCAGGCAGCCGGCCAGGGTGCAGAAGAACCGCCGCACCCGCAGGTGAAGCACGGTCTCCCGGCCGGCGACCGGCGCGTCGATCAGCCGCCGCTGGTACCGGCTGTGCACCCGCCGAGACACCGTCCAACAGTCCGGACACCTCGCCGCGGCACTGCTTGTCTCGGCGTGCACCCGAACCGTCGAGCCCTTGGCCAGCACGTTCGTAACGCGTAGCCCGGACAGGTGCGGAAACAGGACGGCGAGAAGCTCCACTATGGACACGGTGCATGATCTACCATCGACCGTCCACGATCACCGAGACCGTGCCAGAGCCATTTTTCGTGTCCGCTGGCACACCGTGCGTTGTAGCTCCGGCAGTCCCCCCACGGAGGCGCTGCCGGGTGGCGCGGGACCGCACCGTTCGGCAGAGGCAGGACGCTGGAGGAGCGGCAGCAAGCCGCTCACTCCAACATCACTGTGGCGGCTTGCTGGTCAAGTGACAGGCACCAGGAAGAACCTCGTATTCAGGTCACTGGTTTCGCCATCTTTCGCGTTCAGTATTGCTCTACCATCGGCGTCGAGCGTTACATATACGAAGTTCCCGTTGCCCAGCACCTTCAGGGTGACGTTGTTACCATCGCTCGAGCTCTCGGTGAAGGTTTCAAACGCCCCTACCTCGGTCGCGCTGGCTGTCAGTTGGTTTGGCTCGTTCGCTCCTACCGAGACGTACCTGCCGTTGCTGCACGCCACAAGCGCGATATCGATACCGTACGGATCAAGTTCGACCCGGTAGAAGGTCTCCTCCGGCCAGGCACGCGGGGCGGCGGCGACGAGCGGCCGGGCGCCGGCAGCATCCGCGGTGATGTAATGAAGGGGGTTCGCCTTACTCCGCAGTCGCATTACCGGCAGCCTGACCATATCGAACTCCTCGCTCGCGGTCAGGTCCCGGGCCGTCGAGAGCAACGCTCCGGTGTTGCTGACGGTGAGCCAGCGGATGGCGTTGAACGCTTTCAGGCTGACGCTTCCATTGGCGTTGTGTTTCAGCTGGAAGACCGCAAAGTCCGCGGGGAGCGATCCCTCGGCGATCACGTCGGGGTTGCCAAACCTCCCCGTCGTGACCCACCGGTTATTGGCCAACGAGAAGAGCGCGACCTTGTCTCCACCGAGGCCGACGAAGATGAATGACTCTGACGAGTACAGGTCTTTCAGGTCCGGAGCCGTGTTCCGGTTCGCGACGAGTGGTCTCGCCCCGCGCTCCGGGGCCGTGACGAACCTGTTGTTCACTCTGGCGCGTAGCGCGTAGGCGGGCAGCGGGGACCAGTCGAAGCGGTCGGAAAGGTAGTCGACGAACGGCGGTCCCGCGATCAACGGATCCTTACCCTTTCGCCCGGTTGAGATGAAGCGGCGGTCGGCCCCGTTGAACAGGCTCAGGCTGAAGACGTGGTCCGGGTGTTGGTGCACCGCGAATGTCTCCGATGGGCCCTGCCGGCCCGGGTCGGTGCGAGCGAACAGTGGAGCCCCCGGACCGGCGGCGCTGACGTACTTGTCGTTGGCGTAAGACAGCAGCGCGATCGTGCCGTCGGCTTGCGGGTCGGAGCGGAAGACCTCCGATGAGGACAACGGCCAGCCCCCGGCGACGAGCGGGCTGCCGGCCGGTGCGCTGACATATGCCCCGTTGGCCGCGGCGGCCAGCGTGACCATGGTGGTACGTGCCAGGTCGAACTTCTCCGCGTCGCCGGGCGGCTGGTTCCCCGGCTTTTTCGCGACCAGCAACGGGTCGAAGCCGCTTTCGACACCGACCCAGTTGCCGTTGCTGGCCTTCAGACTGATGCTGCCGTCGCCGTTGGTCTGCTTGGTGAAGATCGTCTCCCGGAAAGTCCCGGAGGAGTTGAGGTTCAACGGGTCCCGCCCATTGTTGGGCGCGGTCACATAGTGGTAATTCTCGTACGCGAGCAGCGCGACCGAGCCATCCTCCCAGTTCACCACCTGATAGAAATCCGATGGCCGGATCCGGGTCGACCAGGCTCTCAACCCGCCGGCGTGGCTGTCCAGCGAGACGTACTTCTTGTTGACCCGGGCCCGCAGTGCCCAGGTGTCGGTGGCCCAAGTCGCATTCCTCAGCTGGGTGGCCAGCTTGAGATGACCGGCGTCGGAGGGATGCGGGCTGCCCCCCTTCGCGGTGGTCTGAATGTCAGGAGGTCGAAAATTCGGCGCCGTTACCAGACGGACCCGTTGCAGCTCGCGTGGGGACAAGCGCCCTACCCCACTCCTGATCGCCGCGTTGATATCGTCCCGGATCTTCCGTATTCCGGTGTGGTACGCCGGGTCGACCAACGGGACCAACAGGGATTCCGGAATCTGGGCAAGGACAACTGACCTGGTGTATCGCCCGGGCATTTGTTCGGCGAAATGTCGCATGAACTTGGCGAAGTCGACCTGCGCCGGAGTCAGGTCGTAATAGAGCATCCAATTGACCCGGTCCGCGCCGGCACGCAGCATCCGTTCGACGATTGTCTGCGCATTGCTACTGATCGTCGACAGGTTACCGTCGAAGGCGCGGATCTCAGACGTTACCAAGACGGACCGAAGAGTTATCGGATGGCAGCAGTACGTGGCGTAGCACGTGCCGCCGTTGGGCACGATTCTCTCGACCCCTCCACCACCGTTTGCCTTGTACCACGTACGCCCGTTCGCGGTGTTCTCCAACCCGCGACAGATGGTGACGTCCATCAGCATCTTCAGCCAGTTGGTGTCATTGATCCCGCCGGTGGTCACATGGTGGGCGGTATAGCCGGACCGTTTGGCGTTGGTCACCACGTCCTCGGCCATGCTGAGCGGGCTCTTTGGATAGGTCCACTTCCGCGAGCAACCGTCCTCGGTGACATCCTTTACGGCACCGACGATGTCACTCGTCGGGTAACCGGTGCGGGCGAAGTTGTAGTAGTCGATGATTTGCGGACTCATGTCGAAATATTTGCCAGCATAGCTGAAGTTGCCATTGCTGCCGATGAATCCGCGGGCGTCAGCGGTGGTATCGCCCTCGCAGATCGTATAGCTGAATCCTTGTTGTTCGTGAGCCGCGGTCACCGAGTCGCCGGTGGCCACGAGGACCGTCTTGGCGGGATCCGCCACCGGTGCGACTGGCCGGCACTTGACCCGCATCGCCGCCACCAACAGTTCGATGCACCGCTCGGACGGCGGGGGCGGCGGCGCCGAGGTCGGAGCCGCGGTCGTCGGCGGCGCACTCGTTGGAGGCGCACTCGTTGGAGGCGCACTCGTTGGAGGCGCACTGGTCTGCGGCGCGGTGGTCGGAGGCGACGTGGTCGGGGGCGCACTCGTCGGGGGCGCACTCGTCGGAGGCGCACTCGTCGGAGGCGCACCGGTCGGAGGCGCAGTCGACGGCGGCCCGGTCGTCGGAGGCGCGCTCGTCGGAGGCGCACCGGTCGGAGGCGCAGTCGACGGCGGCCCGGTCGTCGGAGGCACTGGCGGCGGCACGGGTATGCACGGCGGTGCGGGCGGGGTGGTGGGTCCGGACGTCGGTGACGCGGTCGGTGCCGGCGACGCGGTGGGGCTCGCCGTTGGCGAGGCGGTGGGGCTCACCGTTGGCGAGGCGGTGGGTGCATCGGTAGGTCCCGACGTCGCGGGAGTCAACGCCTGCCGCGCGCCTATAGGCGCCCTCAAGCCGCCCGACTGCGCCACTGTGCAGTACCTGGTAGCTCTGGCGATGTGAAGAGCCTCAAGCAGGTCAGGATCGAGCGGTTCGTCTTCCGGTACGCAAACGCGCACCAGGATGACCCCATCGATCTCCCGCTCGCACCACTGTAGGTCCTCAGAGGTCCGGACGGTCTGCGGTGGCGAGCCGGTGACGGAAGCCGCCACCAGTGAGCTGGCGAGCAACACGCCGGCAACGGTCGCAGCGACAGACGCGGTCCATCGCTTACGGACGAGATTCACAGTGACTCCCATCTACAGTCACGGTGCGGCCAGCAGCCCACCCTGGGCGCCCCGGGCAAGGGCACGCACTTACAGCGGCTGGGCTGTCGCACTGGTCGCGGGGAACGCCAACCGCCCAGCCGACGTGGGCCGGCTGGCCGGTGGGCTCTCGAAGAAGTGGATGGGTGACTGCGCCTCGAACGGCACAGCCACCATGAAGTGCCGTCGCGAAGTCACCAACCAGAGACAGGCATCAATGGCACAAATCCGGAGACATTTCCCGCAGGCTCTACCGCGCCGGTGACGCGCGCCGGTCCGTCAGGGATACAGACGACCTCGACAACACAAGGCATCTATGAGAGTCGTCTCGCCGATCATGGCGACCACGCCGGCGGCGGCGACGGCCCACCCAGTCGGGCGGGGGCCGGCCGCTTGCTCGTTGGATCATGTCTCCTCCTAGGAGATGCTGCAGGGGTTGAGTCGGGCCTCCGGGGCGAGCTGTCCGTTGATCACGCCGCTGCCGTTGACATCGAGCAGTGAATAGAACAGGTCCTGGTGGCCGAGGTGCGGCACCACGATGTCGCTGTCGTACGTCCAGGACAGCCAGCCTTTGGCGCCCAGGCCGACCGTGCACGAGTCGACCTGCTTGTTCCTCATGTCGATGGCGGCTGCGGTGATGTTGTTCGCGTACACGGCCTTGGTCGCGCCGAGTTCGCCGATCAGATACGGCTTGGTGAGAAACTGCACTTCGCTCGACTTCAGGTCATTCACGATCGAGTAGGCGCCACCCCGCGGGTACACGTGGAAGTCGACGAAGGTCAGCTTGGACTGCACGTTCGCCGGCCGGCCCGGATAGCGATAGTCCACTCTTGGGTCGCAGCTCGTGCAGTGGCCCGGCAGGCCGTCGAAGCCGTTCCTTCTGAGCAGGTGATTGGTGGCGAAACCCATCGTGACCATGCCGTCCGGGTCAATGCCGTTGCTCCCGACGAGCGTGCCGGCGACAACACCCGCGTAGTGGTCCAGGCTCTCGTCGGCCGCCCTCTGCCGTTGCCTGTTGTCCTGCATCTGGTACGGAAGGCCGTTCGGCCCGGTGAACGGGACGTTCGGGGTGTTGAACGGCTTCTCCGACGCGTGCCAGAAAACCTCGTTGTCCAACTCGTACGCGAAGATGGCGGTCAGGTTGGCGGGGCCCAGCCGGGCCCGCATGGCGCTGACGAAGTACCAGAGGTATGCCTGCTTGGCCTCGATGTAGCCGGGGTCCATGTAGTAGAGGTTGGTGCCGGAGGCCTGCGTGGTCGGAGTGCGGCCGCCCTTCCTGACGTAGGTGTTGTCGTAGAACGCGTTGGTCGGAAAGAAGTCGAACACCGGCATGACGTAGATGCCACGGTTGATGGCCTGCCGGATGAACCACTCGACGTTGCTCCGGTAGGCCTGGTTGAGGCCACCCTCGCCGGGACTGCGGCCGATTCCGTGATGCATGCCCGGCCCGCCCGGGTCGATGAAGACCCGCACCACGTTGTAACCGCTGTGCTGCATGAACCGCAGCATCGCGTCGGCGTCGCGGTCCGAGTAGCCGTTCTGCTCGAAGGTGGAGTGGAAGTCCTCCGCGCCGGGGACGTTGCCCAGCCGGATGTAGTTCAGCCCCCGGGGCACGAAGGCGACGCGCTCGCCGGCGGCGTTCCGGTAGAAGAAGTTCGCGCCGTCGGACCTGATGCGGGGCAGTGGGCCGTCGGCCTCGGCCGGCCTCACCGCGACCGCGAGTGTTGCGACCATCGCCAGCGCGACGGTGGCGGCCAGTCGGGATCTGAACATCGTTCCTCCCATCGAGCGCCGACCGATCGGCACCAAGGGCATGAAATCCCGACCAGTGGCCGGCCGGCAGATGAGCCGCGCTGCCCAGGCACCGCTACGCTCCGCCACCGCTGCCTATGCCGGTCACCTGTGGCGGCGAAGCCAGCAAACGCGAGGTGTCGCATTTCCGTCCCAGCCGCCCCGGCTTCGGCGCCGAATTGGCAGGGAGCGAGGGGGACCGATGGACGTGTACTGGCCTTTCGTCGGCCGTGAGGTGGAGTGCGCCGACATCCGGCGCGCGCTCGCGCGACCGGAGTGCGGCGGGGTGGTACTGGTCGGCGAGCCGGACGTCGGGCGGACCAGGCTCGCCCAGGAGACGGTGACGCGGTTGCGCGTCGAGGGCTGGCACACCGAGTGGGTGGCGGCGGCGCTGGCTCTGGAGTCGGTGCCGTTCGGCGCGGTCATCGACCTGTTGCCCGGCACGGTGCGGCCGGACGGGCATCCAGCCGAGGTGCTGCGGGCCGCGGCCGCGCGGTTCGCCGAGTTGGGCGGCCGGGCTCGCGTGGTGATCTGCGTGGACGACGCGGATCGGATCGACCGGCACTCAGCGGCGCTGATCGCGCACCTCGCCGCCCGGTCGCTCGCGTTCGTCGTGTTGACCGTCCGTCGTGGACGGCCGGTGCCGGACCCCGTCGGTGCACTGTGGAAGGACGGTGTCGCCACCCGGATCGAGGTGTCACCCCTGCCGTCCGACGCGGTCGACGTGCTGCTCGGCGCCACACTCGGTGGACCGGTCGACGCGATCAGCCGGCGCCGGCTGCACGGTACGGCGCTGGGCCGGCCCGGAGTCCTGCGCGAGCTGCTGGCCGGCGCGCTCGAAGACGGCGCGCTTCAGGAGCACCACGGGGTCTGGCGATGGCGCGCTGCGGCGGCCACGGCGCGGCGGGTGGCCGAGCTCATCGCCACCCAGCTGAGCCGCTGCGACCGAGGGACCCGGGAGGTGCTGGAGGCGGCCGCCAGCGCCGACGCGCTGCCGCTCGCGCTGCTGGAGTCCATCGTGGACGGCACGGACATCGAGGCCGCAGAGCGCACCGGCCTGCTGGTCGTCGAGGCGGACGGCGCCCGCTTGCGGGCGCGGTTGGCCAGCCCGCTGTACCGGACCGCCATCCGCGCCGGCATGCCGGTATCGCGGATCCGCCCGCTGTCGGCCGGCCTGGCCGAAGCGCTGGCCAAGACGCCGATGCGCCGGGCCGAGGACCCGCTGTGGCACGCCACCTGGCAGCGCGACGCGGGCGCGGTCACCGCGCCGGCCGTCCTGCTACCGGCGGCGCGACAGGCCATGGACCGCGACCCGGCGCTGGCCGAGTGGTGCGCGCGGGCCGCGGTCGACGCCGGCCTCGGCGACGAGGCACGCCTGGTCCTGGCGCAACTGCTCGCCCGGCGCGGCCGCCGCGACGAGAGCGCGGCGATGCTCGGGGGCCCACCGCCCGAGGCGGGGCTGCGCGAGGGATGGGCGGCGGCACAGGCGGCCGCGTACTACTGGGGCGCCGGACAGCTCGACCAGGCCGTGACGACCATCGACAAGGCCGCGTGCGCGCTCGGCCCGGATCTGGCCGACGGGCTGCGGTCGTGGCTGCTGGTCTTCGACGGGGCGTACGTCGCCGGGCTGGACCTCGCTCGCGAGGTATTGTCCCGCCCCTCCTGCCGCAACGAGGCATCGGTCTGGGCGGCGGCGGCCGGCTGCGGCGCGGCCGGACTGCTCGGGCTGTCGGACGAGACGGCCCGGCTGCGGCAGCGTGCGCTCCGGTCAGTCGACGCGCTGCCCGAGCAGGGTGCACGGCCGTACGTCGAGTGCGTCGCGGGCGGCGCGCTGCTGTGCTGCGGCGAGCTGGCCACCGCCACGACCATCGCCGAGCGCGGCTACGAGGCGGCCGCGGCCGACGAGGCCCCGCTGCGGCTCGGGTTGTGGGCGCTGCTGCGCGGCATGGCGGCCCGGGCGGCGGGACGCCCCCTGCTGGCGCAGCGGCTGCTGCGCGAGGCCACCTCGCTGCTCAGCGAGACGGCCACCCGGCTGGTGCCGCTCTGCCGGGCCGAGCTCGCCGCGGCGATCGCACTCACCGGCGACGCCGCCGGGGCCGCGATGTGGCTGGCCGAGCCCGCCCCGCCGAGCGCGGTCGGGCCCGCGGTCTTTCCGTGGCGCGAGCGGGTGGCGGCCTGGCTGCTCGCTGCCCGCGGTTCGATGACCGACGCCGTCGACCGGCTGTGCGCCGCCGGCGGGTCGGCCAGCCCGATGACCGAGGTACACCTGTTGTACGACGCGGCGCGGTTCGGCGGCGCCGCCCGGGTACGGGATCGGCTCGCGGAGCTGGCCGGGCGGATCGGTGGCCGCCTCGCGCCGGTGCTCGCCGACGCCGCCGCCGCGCTGTCCGCAGGTATCGAAGCGGACGCGCACACCGCCGGTGTGCTCGCCGCCGCCGCGGACACCCTGGCCGACCTCGGGTACACGCTGCACGCCGCGGAGTTGATGACCGCGGCCGCCCGGGTTTACCGGCGGCTCGGCCGCCGGGCCCGCGCGATGGTCTGCCGGGAGATCGCCACGAGTCTGGCCGCGCAGTGCGAAGGTGCCTGGACCACGCTGCTGGCCTTCGGCGGTGCCGACGCGCCGCTCACCACCAGGGAACGCGAGATCATACTGCTGGCCGGCTCCAATCCCAGCCGGGCCATCGCCGAACACCTCGGCCTGGCGGTGAGCACGGTGAACAACCACCTCGCCAGCGCCTACGCGAAGCTGGGCATCACCAGCCGCAAGGAGCTCGGCGAGCTGCTCCGGCCCGACGGCACCGCTCACCCTCATGAGGATGGCTTGCCCGGCAAGTGAGACGGCCCCGAAGCTGCTATGAGACTAGGAGGAAACATGGCCGGCGACAGGACCGTCGTGGTGTCGGATTGGTTCTTCCACCCGGCGACCAACGGGCCATCCACCTCCCCGTACGCCCAGGACGACGGCAAGCGGATCAGATCGGTGGCTCGGGATGTCGACGCGCAGGGAAGGACGGGCGTGGTTATCGCTGACGGCGAGGCAGTCCGGGCGTACCGCTCCGAAGTAGAGATCCGGCAGTAGCTTAGCTTGTTCTTTAACCTTCGAGGCCGTCGTTGGTTGATCCTGTCCCTTGTGGACTTCGGCGTGTCGGTGCTCGACGTGGAACGGCCACCGTCCGATGATCTTTCGGTTCCCTGCAAGGAC
>Ga0081539_10001502_pt1 | contig 39415 bp, 39 predicted proteins | sample TabmetS4T2R2_FD_71023 | JGI IMG/M metagenome (GOLD analysis project Ga0081539, IMG submission 71023) | Tabebuia heterophylla rhizosphere microbial communities from the University of Puerto Rico - S4T2R2 | ecosystem: Host-associated > Plants > Roots > Rhizosphere ... | reverse complement strand
CGGGCCGGCGTCGATCGCGCGGGGCTGGAACGGCTGGCGCTCGACAAGGGCGTGGTGAAGGCATCGAGCCGCGACCTTGCCGCGATCATCGTCGGCAAGGGCAGCGCCGGCACCACGGTTTCGGCAACGATGCGCATTGCCGCGCTCGCCGGCATCGACATCTTCGCCACCGGCGGGATCGGCGGCGTGCATCGCGGCGCCGAGGAGACCTTCGACGTTTCGGCCGATCTTTCGGAACTCGGCAATACCGGCACGGCGGTGGTGTGCGCGGGCGTCAAATCCATCCTCGATATCCCGAAGACGCTCGAATATCTGGAGACGCAGCGTGTGCCGGTGATCGCCTACGGCGCCGACGAATTTCCCGCCTTCTTCACGCGCAGCAGCGGCTGCAAGGCCGAGCACCGGCTGGATACGCCGCAGGCGATCGCTCAGACGATCGCGCTGCACGGCGCGCTGGGCTCCGGCACCGGCCTGCTGATCGCCAATCCCATTCCGGCCGCCGACCAACTCGACCCGGCCATGATCAGCGAGATCATCGGCAAGGCGCTGGCCGACGTCCGCGCCAGGGGCATCGAGCAGAAGGAGGTGACGCCGTTCCTGCTTGCCCGCGTCAACGAGCTTTCCGGCGGGCGCAGCCTGACGGCCAACATCGCGCTGGTCCGCAACAACGCGGCGCTGGCCGCCGACATCGCACTGGCGCTGGCGCAAATTCGCGCCGGCTGACCGCTCGGGTCGAGTGGGTATTTAAAGCGAACTGATCGATGTCGGAATCAGCAGTTTGCTTTTGTTCCCGGCCCTTCTCGGCGGCTGTCTGGTTGACAAACTCAGACTATAGGAATATTTTCTCATACTGCGGTTCACCTACCCAAGCGGCACCAGTTATGGAGCGGAATGATGATTCCGATCCAGCAATTCGCCGCAGTGATAATGGCAGGAACGAGAAACGGGTAAATGGCTCTCTTGCGCGCCTATTTCGATGCCTCTGGCGGTGGGGGGCTATATGCAGTTGGCGGCTTTGTCGGGCGCGAGGCCGATTGGATCGCGTTGGAAAAGGAGTGGAGGGACGCCCTACAGATGTTCGGTCTCCCCGACTTTCATCTGGCTGACATCGTTCACGAGTTCGGCCACGAAAGAGGGGGCGAATGCATTGGGTATTTTTCTCGGATAGTTGGAGATTCCAAGATCGAAGGTATTGGGTCATCCTGCAATGTCAGCGATTGGCTCCCATTCAGCAACGGCAAAGAGAGCCCATATTTTTATTGCTTTGAGAGTGTGCTGAAGCTTTTGCAGCAGCATCTTGAGTTAGAAATGCCGGGTGACCTAGTCGCTGTCGTCGTTGATCACGATGTTAAGCCGTGGACGCGGCGTATGAAATATTTGAAGCATACAAAACACAACCCGGCGCGCCTTTTGTGTCGCTTACCGTGGGTGATCGTCATCAAGTCCCGCGGCTTCAATGTGCCGACCTAGCGGTCGGAGCGCTACGCAAAGATTGGTTAGAAGGCTGGTTTAGCAGCAATCCGAAGGCATTGCGCGCCTTTCAGGGAGCTGTTGGGAGCAAGGGACGTTTCTCGCATCTTTCAGCAGACTCTTGGGCAAGGGCTGATCAGGCAATCAGGGGCGGGAGATCGTCCCGCCGCGTGCAATGATGTCCATCGCCCGGTCGAAGGCCTCGCCGCTTTCGTCAGCCTCAAGCTCCGAGCGGTCTCCTTGAGCGCTCGGATTGCTCTTTCTACCTAAGCTTCTTCGCCTCTTTCCGGTTGGCCTTTTGGGCGGTATTTGCTATTTCGCCGGTTGCGTCTGTTGCGTCTGTTGCGTTTAGACGAAAACGGCGTAATTTACGCGACGACATAGGCCACAGCGCGAGGATGACGAAAATGCCAGCTCTTCTCGATCAAACTTACGAACCGATAACGGCCGACGAGACTGAAGCTGTCATTGCGAAAAAGGCGGCTGAAAAGCTGGAGGCCGTTGCGAAGACCGATCAAGATATCACAATTCATGTGGAGGGCACCGCGAAGATCGTCGTGCCCTTGCCCGCAAAAGCAGTGAAAATGATGCTGGGCATCTTGATCGCAATGGCTGAGCGTAGACCAGTTTCTGTGATCCCACATGAGGCAGAGTTGACGACTAAGCAGGTTGCCGACTTTCTGAATGTTTCTCGGCCGTACGTATGCAAAATCATTGACGATGGAAAACTGAAAGCCCGGCTGGTGAATCGCCATCGTCGAGTAAAGTTTTCTGATGTTTTGGCGTATGAGGCGGCCTCACAGAAGGAGCGCTACGACGCTCTGGCTGAAATGGCGCAGGAGGCGAGGGAACTCGGTCTCGAGTGATTTCAACGTTTACCGCGTTCATTGACGCCAACGTATTTTTTGGAGCGAGGCTGAGAAGCCTCCTCCTTTTTTTAGCGCAGACAAAGATGTATCGGGCACGCTGGAGCGAAAGGGTCCATGACGAATGGATCACAGCCGTCGCTGAGAAATACCAGTTGGACCCCAAGAGGCTTCAACCTACTCGCGAAGCGATGAACGCGGCTGTCCCTGATGCGCTGGTGACGGGATACGAGCAGCTTGAAGCGGGTATCAAGTTACCAGATGAAAGGGATCGTCATATTGTAGCCGCAGCGTCTCTTGCGAGAGCCGATGTGATCGTTACCTTCAACCTGAAGGATTTTCCGGCAGAAGTCCTTGAGCCGCTAAGGCTTGAGGCCTGCCACCCGGACCAGTTCATCCAAGACCTGTTCGGAATCTCGACCGAGCTGTTCACCGATGCGGCAAAAAGGGACTTTGAGCACTACGCTGCTCCCTCGCTCTCGTTCGCGAACTACGCAGAGGGATTTCGAAAGGCTGGCGTGCCGGAGACTGCGGAACTGCTGGAAAAACTGCGGGTGGTGATCACTTCCGAGGCAGCCTAGATCGCGGCGCTTCGCCAACCTCTTGGATTCATTATCGCATGATCCATTGGGTTTGTCGGAGATAATCGCCCTCTTCTCCAACGCGCCACACCTTTCATGCCCTGTCACAGGAACGTCAGCCGCACAGGCGCATTCTATCTCGGGATGCAGGTTGAGGCTGACTGCGAGCCTACCGTATGAAGACAGCGCGAAATCCGGCTTCAAAAGCGAAAGGACAAGCAATGGCGACTGCAAAGAACACGATCTGCCTCTGGTATGACAAGGACGCCGAGGCCGCCGCCCGCTTCTATGCCGAGACCTTTCCCGACAGCGCGGTTGGCGCCATCATGCGCGCACCCAGCGACAACCCGTCCAGCAAGCAGGGCGAGGTGCTGGTGGTCGAATTCACGGTTGCCGGCGTTCCGTGCATAGGCCTCAATGGCGGGCCCATGTTCAAGCACAACGAAGCCTTCTCGTTCCAGATCGCCACAGACGACCAGGAAGAGACCGACCGCTACTGGAACGCCATCGTCGGCAATGGCGGCCAGGAGAGCGCGTGCGGCTGGTGCAAGGACAAGTGGGGCGTCTCCTGGCAGATCACCCCGCGCGTGCTGACCGAGGCAATGGCGGCCGGCGGCGCCGAAGCAAAGCGTGCGTTCGACGCAATGATGGACATGAAGAAGATCGACGTCGCCAAGATCGAGGCGGCCCGGCGCGGTTGACGCCGTGTGACCTGTCAGGGACGCATCTCTCAGGCGGCGTCTTGCCGCCTGATGCTCCGGGATCGCTCACTCCAGCCAGCAGGACGCCTTCCCGACACCCAGGAATTCGACCGTCAGGTGCTGGCCGGGCAGGACCTGCAGGACCGTCGTGCATGAGCCGGTAGGAACGATGTCGCCCACCCCGCTCGCCGGCCACTTTCCTATAGGATTCTTATATCTTTCCGGGTGGGCCTCTCTCGAACCTTTATGCCGTTCGAGGCCATATTCCCTGTGAAATCGAAATACAGATCATCGGCAGTGCCGCATCGATCATGTGGCGGCGGCGCCGTCATGCGCCTTCATCTCATCTGAACACGTTCAGTATTCGCGGACGCTAACACAAATCAAGGAACCACCGAACATGGACGTCATCATGATCGCGATCGGCGTGGTCTTTTTCGCGCTGGCGCTCGCCTACGTCAGAGCCTGCGAAAACCTTTGATCCCAGGAGACCGCCATGTTTGTCGACTACGTTCTCGGAGGCGCGGTGACGCTGTTCCTCCTCGCCTACCTGACCTACGCCCTGCTTCGCCCGGAACGCTTCTGATCCCGCCCCCCGGATCGCAAGGGCCAATTCTCGGAAAGTTCTCCCCATGACCTTCGACGGCTGGATACAGATTCTTCTTTACTGCGCGGTGGTGACGCTGCTGGTGAGGCCGCTCGGCGGCTACATGACGCGCGTCTTCACGGGCGAGCGCACCTTCCTCTCGCCGATCCTCGGACCTATTGAGCGGGGGCTCTACGCCCTTGCAGGAACCAGTGAACGTGAGGAGCAGCACTGGACGACCTACGCGGTCGCCATGCTGCTCTTCAACCTTGCCGGCGTCATCGTGCTCTATTTCCTGCAACGCCTGCAGGGCGGGCTGCCCTTCAACCCCGCCGGCATGACGGCCGTGCCGCCGGAACTCGCCTTCAACACGGCCACGAGCTTCGTGACTAACACCAACTGGCAGAACTATGGCGGCGAAAGCACGATGTCCTATCTCGTGCAGATGGCCGGGCTGACCGTGCAGAACTTTGCCTCCGCGGCGACCGGCATTGTCATTGCGATTGCAATGATCCGCGGCTTCGCGCGCGCATCGGGCAAGTCGATCGGCAATTTCTGGGTCGATCTGACGCGTTGCACGCTCTACATCCTGCTGCCGGCGTGCATCGTGCTCACCCTCGTCTATGTCTATCTCGGCATGCCGCAGACGCTGGGAGCCTATGTCAACGCCACGACGCTCGAGGGCGCCCAGCAGACGATCGCCGTCGGACCGGCCGCCTCGCAGATCGCCATCAAGATGCTCGGCACCAATGGCGGCGGCTTCTTCAACGCCAACGCCGCGCATCCTTTCGAAAACCCGGATGCGATCTCGAACTTCATCCAGATGGTGACGATCTTCGCGCTCGGCGCGGGCCTCACCAACGTGTTCGGCCGCATGGTCGGCAACGAGCGCCAGGGCTGGGCGATCTTCGCCACCATGGGCGTGCTGTTCATCGCCGGCGTGATCGTCTGCTACTGGGCCGAGGCCGCCGGCAACCCGCTGGTCCATGCGCTCGGCATCGATGGCCCCAACTGGGAAGGCAAGGAGACCCGCTTCGGCATCCCGCTTTCGGCGCTGTTCGCCGTCATCACCACGGCCGCATCCTGCGGCGCGGTGAACGCCATGCACGGCTCCTTCACGGCGCTGGGCGGCATGATCCCGCTCATCAACATGGAGCTCGGCGAGATCATCGTCGGCGGCGTCGGTGCGGGCTTCTACGGCATCCTGCTGTTCGTGCTGATCGCTATCTTCGTGGCTGGCCTCATGGTCGGCCGCACGCCGGAATATCTCGGCAAGAAGATCGAGGCCAAGGAGGTCAAGATGGCCGTGCTCGCCATCCTCTGCCTGCCCGCCTCGATGCTGATCTTCACGGCGATCGCCGCGGTGCTGCCGAACGCCGTCGCATCGGTCGGCACGCCAGGGCCGCACGGCTTCTCGGAGATACTCTATGCCTATACCTCCGGCACGGCCAACAACGGCTCGGCCTTCGGCGGGCTCACCGGCAACACACCCTGGTACAACATCACGATCGGTCTCGCCATGCTGGCGGGACGGTTCTTCGTGATCATCCCGGCGCTTGCCATCGCCGGCTCGCTGGTCGCCAAGAAGACAGTGCCGGCCTCGGCAGGCACGTTCCCGACCGACGGCACGCTGTTCGTCGGGCTGCTGGTCGGCGTGATCCTGATCGTGGGTGGCCTGACCTTCTTCCCGGCGCTCGCCGTCGGCCCGATCGTCGAGCATCTGGCGGCCGTTGCGGGGCAGACCTTCTGAGGGTCGTGTCATGACCAACCGGTTTCCCCAGACCCGCAAGCACTTTCACCCTCGCGACGTCTTTTCGGCGCGAGGGCAGGGCAGGCCGATGCGCGCCTCCGACGTCATCCTCTGCTTCACGCTGATGATGCTTTCGGTCGCGCTGCTGGCCTCTCTCGTCATCCATTTGTTCGCGGCCTGATCGGTCGCGAAGCTGCAACAAATCGAAGCTGGAGTCTCGTTATGAGCCAGTCGAAATCGCCGAGCATCATGGATGCCCGCATACTCGTTCCCGCCATTGGCGCGTCGTTCAGGAAGCTCGACCCGCGAAGCCTCGCCAGGAACCCGGTGATGTTTGTCGTCGCCGTGGTTTCCGCGCTGACCACGGTTCTGTTCATCAGGGACCTGGTGACCGGCGCCGGCGGCCTCGGCTTCTCCTTCCAGATCAATCTGTGGCTGTGGTTCACCGTGCTGTTCGCCAACTTCGCGGAGGCCGTGGCCGAAGGGCGCGGCAAGGCGCAGGCTGACGCGCTGCGCCGCTCGCGTACCGAGACGCAGGCGAAGCTGCTCACCGGCGACGACATGACCAAATTCAAGATGGTGCCCGGCACCAGCCTCAAGGTCGGCGATGTCGTCATCGTGGAGGCCGGCGACATCATCCCCTCCGACGGCGAGGTGATCGAAGGCGTGGCCTCGGTCAACGAGGCGGCGATCACCGGCGAGTCCGCGCCGGTCATCCGCGAGTCGGGCGGCGACCGCTCGGCCGTGACTGGCGGCACGCAGGTTCTGTCCGACTGGATCCGCGTGCGCATCACCGCCGCGCCCGGCTCGACCTTCCTCGACCGCATGATCTCGCTGGTCGAAGGCGCGGAGCGCCAGAAGACGCCGAACGAGATCGCGCTCAACATCCTGCTGGCCGGCATGACGCTGATCTTCGTGCTGGCGACTGCCACTATCCCGAGCTTCGCCACCTATGCCGGCGGCTATATCCCGGTGCTGATCCTGGTCGCCCTGTTCGTGACGCTGATCCCGACCACGATCGGCGCATTGCTCTCGGCGATCGGCATCGCCGGCATGGACAGGCTGGTGCGCTTCAACGTGCTCGCCATGTCGGGGCGTGCGGTCGAGGCGGCGGGAGACGTCGACACGCTGCTGCTCGACAAGACCGGAACGATCACGCTCGGCAACCGCCAGGCGACCGAGTTCCGGCCGGTCAGGGGCGTGACCGAGAAGGAGCTGGCGGACGCCGCCCAACTCGCCTCGCTGGCCGACGAGACGCCGGAGGGCCGCTCGGTGGTCGTGCTGGCCAAGGAGAAATACGGCATCCGCGCCCGCGACATGGCGAGCCTGCACGCCAGCTTCGTTCCCTTCACGGCGCAGAGCCGCATGAGCGGCGTCGACCTTGACGGCTCGACGATCCGCAAGGGCGCGGTCGACGCGGTATTGAAATACATCGCTCAGGCAGCGGTCCCGTCGGGCGGTGTTCGCACAAGCAGCGACACCGCCCGCGAGATCCAGTCGATTGCCGACCAGATCGCCAAGTCGGGCGGCACGCCGCTGGCCGTGGTGCGCGACGGCCGCCTGCTCGGCGTCATCCACCTGAAGGACATCGTCAAGGGCGGCATCCGCGAACGCTTCGCGGAGCTGCGCCGGATGGGCATCCGCACGGTGATGATCACCGGCGACAACCCCATGACCGCGGCCGCGATCGCGGCGGAAGCCGGCGTCGACGATTTCCTGGCGCAAGCGACGCCGGAGAACAAGCTCACCCTGATCCGCGAGGAGCAGGCCAAGGGCAAGCTGGTGGCGATGTGCGGCGACGGCACCAACGATGCGCCCGCGCTCGCGCAGGCCGATGTCGGCGTGGCCATGAACACCGGCACGGTCGCCGCGCGCGAGGCCGGCAACATGGTCGACCTCGATAGCGACCCGACCAAGCTGATCGAGATCGTCGAGATCGGCAAGCAGCTCCTGATGACGCGCGGGGCGCTGACCACCTTCTCGATCGCCAACGACATCGCCAAATATTTCGCCATCATCCCGGCGATGTTCCTGGCCTTCTACCCGCAGCTCGGCGCGCTCAACATCATGGGCCTGCAGACCCCGCAGAGCGCCATCCTGTCGGCGATCATCTTCAACGCGCTGATCATCGTGGCGCTGATCCCGCTGTCGCTGAGGGGCGTGAAGTACCGGGCGATCGGCGCCGGCGCGCTGCTCTCCCGCAACCTCCTGATCTACGGCCTCGGCGGCATCATCGTCCCGTTCGTCGGCATCAAGCTGATCGACATGATCGTCACGGCCATCGGCCTTGCATAAGGATTACGTCCATGTTGAAGCAACTCAGACCCGCGATCGTCATGATCGTCACCTTCACGGTGCTGACCGGACTGATCTACCCGCTCGGCATGACGGGCATTGCCCAGGCGCTGTTTCCCAGGCAGGCGAACGGCAACCTGATCGAGAAGGACGGGCAGGTGGTCGGCTCCGAGCTGATCGGCCAGGCCTTCACGAGTGAAAAATATTTCCATGGCCGCCCCTCGGCCGCCGGCGACGGCTACAACGCGGCCTCCTCGAGCGGCTCGAACCTCGGCCCGACCAGCGCCAAGCTGATCGGCCGCATCAAGACCGACGCGGAGGCGCTGAAGGCGGAAAACCCGAACGCGCCGGTGCCGATGGAGCTGGTGACGGCCTCGGGCAGCGGCCTCGACCCGCACATCTCGCCGGAGGCGGCCTATTTCCAGATCCCGCGGGTCGCCAAGGCGCGCGGCATGGACGAGCAGGCGCTGCGCGCGCTGGTCGACCAGCATGTCCAGGGCCGCGAGCTCGGTTTCATGGGCGAGCCGGTGGCGAATGTGCTTGAGCTGAATTTGGCGTTGGATGCTGGGCAGGATAATCAATAGGGACGATGAGACACTTTACCGTGCAGGATGTTTCTTTGGGGGCGGCTCTCTACGTTGCCCCCCTCTGTCCTGCCGGACATCTCCCCCGCAAGGGGGGAGATTGGCTCTCTTCAATGATTTCGCCAATCTCCTACGCTGCAGAACGAGCACCATCAAGATTGAAGGCCAATCTCCCCCCTTGCGGGGGAGATGTCCGGCAGGACAGAGGGGGGCAGCGTAGAGCACCGACCTTCAAAGATGCCCATACAGCGAGGCATCTCTTTGCTTTGAGCGATTGCATTGCCGCAGCCGACGATCCGGCAACCGGCCAAAGGCATCCCCATGCCGGATGACGATCACAACGTCGACACCAGGCCGTCGCCGGATGCACTGCTTGCGGACGCCGAGCGCGAAACCCGTGGGCGGCTGAAAATATTCCTCGGCGCGGCGCCCGGCGTCGGCAAGACCTACGAGATGCTGATGTCCGGCCGCGCGCGCAAGGCCGAGGGCATCGACGTGGCGATCGGCGTCGTCGAGACGCACGGCCGCAGGGAGACCCAGGCGCTGGTGGACGGTTTCGAGGTCATCCCGCGCGCGCATATCGAATACAAGGGCCGCCTGCTCGACGAGATGGACATCGATGCGGTGCTGGGGCGGCGCCCTCAACTGGTGCTGGTCGACGAACTCGCCCACACCAACGCCCCGGGCAGCCGTCACCCCAAGCGCTACATGGACGTGCTGGAAATCCTCACCCAGGGGATAGACGTCTACACCACGCTCAACATCCAGCATGTCGAGAGCCTGAATGACGTGGTGGCGCAAATCACCCGCGTCAGGGTGCGCGAGACGGTGCCCGACTCCATCATCGACCGCGCTGACGACGTGGAGATCATCGACCTCACCCCCGGGGACCTGATCAAGCGGCTGCACGAGGGGAAGGTATATCTTCCCGCGACCGCCAAGCATGCGATCGAGAACTATTTTTCACCCGGCAACCTGACGGCGCTGAGAGAGCTGGCGCTGCGGCGCACCGCGCAACGCGTGGACGAGCAACTGCTCAGCCACATGCAGTCCCACGCCATCTCCGGCCCGTGGCCAGCGGGAGAGCGGGTGCTTGTCTGCCTCGACGGGCGTCCGCACGGCGCGGCGCTTGTCCGCTACGCAAGGCGGCAGGCGGACCGGCTGCGGGCGCCATGGGCGGCTTTGTATGTCGAGACCTCGCGCTCGGCCAACATGTCGGAAGAGGACAAGGATCGCCTGGCCGCGCATCTGCGGCTGGCCGAACAGCTTGGCGGCGAGGCCATCACGATTCCGGGCCAGAACGTCGCGCAAGACATCATTCGCCACGCGACGGCGAACAATTTCACCCACATCATCATCGGCAAGCCGACCAGGTCGCGCTGGCGCGAGCTTCTCGAGGGCTCGCTCACGAATGAACTCATCCGCAACGCGGGCGACATCAGCGTGCATGTAATCTCCGGCGCCGAGCGGGACGCTGCGCCTGCGCCGAAAGGCGTCAAGGCTGCAGCCGAGCAGCCGCAGCTCCAGCTCTGGCCCTATGCGCTGGCCACGGCCTATGTGGCTGGCGCAACCGCATTCAGTGCGGTGCTCGACCAGTTTCTCGATGTCCGCAATCTCGCGATCGTCTTTCTGCTTGCGGTGCTGACAGCGGCGGTGACCTGCGGCCTGTGGCCGGCGCTCTATGCCTGTATCGTCAGCGCTCTTGCCTTCAATTTCTTCTTTCTCGAGCCGCGCTACACGCTGACGATCAGGGATCCGGAAAGCATTGTGGCGCTGGTCGTCTTTTTCGTCGTCGCCGTCATCGCCAGCAATCTGACCGCGCGGGTCCAGCGCCAGGCCGTAGCCGCGCAGCAGCGCGCGCGGACCACGGAGGACCTCTATCTCTTCAGCCGGAAGCTGGCCGGCACCGGCACGCTGGACGATGTGCTGTGGGCGACCGTGTTCCAGATCGCGCTGATGCTCAAGCTGCGCGTGGTGCTGCTCCTGCCTGAAAACGGCTCGATCGCAGTCAAGGCCGGCTATCCGCCGGACGATACGCTGGCGGACTATGACATCGCGGCGGCGCGCTGGGCATGGGAGCACAACCGGCCCGCCGGCCGCGGCGCCGATACGCTGCCCGGAGCCAAGCGGCTCTATCTGCCACTCAGGACAGGCAGGGCGGCCGTCGGCGTCGTCGGCCTGGACGACGACAAGCAGGGCCCGCTGCTCACACCCGAACAGCGGCGGCTGTTCGATGCGCTTGCCGACCAAGCGGCGGTCGCAATCGAGCGAATCCAGCTCGTCGCGGACGTCGACCGCGCAAAGCTCGCGGTGGAGACGGACCGGCTGCGCACCGCGCTGCTCACCTCGATCTCGCACGACCTGAAGACCCCGCTCTCCGCCATCATGGGGGCTGCGGGCACGCTCAGGGACTATTCGGCGACGCTGGCGGAGGCGGACCGGACGGATCTGCTGACGACCGTTCTCGACGAATCCGAGCGCCTCAACCGGTTCATCGCCAACCTCCTCGACATGACCAAGATCGAGTCCGGCGCCATGGAGCCGAACTACGCGCTCCACTATGTGGGCGACATCGTCGGCAGCGCCCTGCGCCGCGCCGCCAAGATCACAGCCGACCACGAGACCGAGATCGATCTCGAGCCCGACCTGCCGATGCTGAAGCTCGATCCCGTGCTCTTCGAGCAGGTGCTCTTCAACTTGCTCGACAACGCGGCGAAATACGCGCCGATCGGTTCGACCATCCGGATCCAGGGCTGGACCGACGCCGGCTCCGTGATCCTTCAGGTCGTCGACGAAGGACCGGGCATTCCCCCTGACGACCTGAAGCGCATCTTCGACACCTTCTACCGGGTACGGAAGGTCGATCACGTGCGGGCCGGCACGGGACTCGGCCTGTCGATCAGCAAAGGATTCATCGAGGCCATGGGAGGCACGATCACCGCGGCAAACAGGACCGACCGTTCGGGCGCCGTCTTCACGATCAGGATGCCGGTTACGTCCGAAACACAGAATCTGGATGAGTTGGCATGACGACATCGACCGTGAAGATACTCGTGGTCGACGACGAGCCGCCGATCCGCAAGCTGCTCAGGCTGGGCCTCGGCACCGAGGGCTACGACGTCAGCGAGGCCGGCAACGCGAAGGCGGCGATCGAGGAGGTCAGGCAGGAGAAGCCCGATCTCATCCTGCTCGATCTGGGTCTGCCGGACATGCCGGGCCACGACCTGCTGGCCCGCTGGCGCGAGGAGGGCCTGGAGCTGCCGGTGGTGATCCTGTCCAGCCGCACCGACGAGACTGGCATCGTCAAGGCGCTCGAACTCGGCGCGGACGACTACGTGACAAAACCGTTCGGCATGAAGGAACTGGTGGCGCGCATCCGCGTGGCGCTCAGGCACAAGCTGCAACAGCAGGGCGAGAAGCCGATCTTCCAGACCGGCGAGCTCTCGGTCGACCTCGTCAAGCGCATCGTCAAGGTGGGCGACAAGGAGGTCAAGCTATCGCCGAAGGAATACGACATATTGCGCATCCTCGTGCAGCATTCAGGCAAGGTGCTCACGCACCAGTACCTGCTCGACCAGGTCTGGGGTGGCTCGACGGACGTTCAATATTTGCGGGTCTATGTGCGGCAGCTTCGCCAGAAGATCGAGCGAACGCCCGACCATCCCGAATACATCACCACCGAGACCGGCGTCGGATACAGGCTGCGCGAAGCCGAGTGAGGGTGGGGCCCGCCGGTCCGGCGCGGCAGGCTGCGCCGGCGACAACAATGTGAGTGCAATGCAGATATCGGACCTCATCCAGCCGGCCAATGTCCATGCCGACCTTGCCGCATCGTCGAAGTTGCAAGTGCTGCAGATGCTCACGAAGAAGGCGAGCGCAGCACTCGGGCTTTCGGAGGGCTTTGTGCTGGAGCCGATCCTTACCCGGGAAAAACTCGGCTCGACCGGGATCGCGATCCCGCACACGCGCCTTGCCGGCCTGGGGAAGCCGTTCGGCATGCTTGCTCGTCTCAAGCGGCCCATCGACTTCGAGGCGATCGACGAGGTGCCCGTCGACATGGTGTTCCTGCTGCTGGTCCCGGACCAGGGCAGCAACGACCACCTGAACGCCCTGGCGTGCGTGGCGCGGCGGCTGAGGTCTCCCGACGTGCTCGCCCGCATGAGGGCGGCCCCGGACGCGGCGCAACTTCACGCCGCACTCGTGTCGGACGGCGGCGGCGCTTAGAGCGGAGGGTAGGGGTAAGGTACGCTTTGGGCAGGCATCCGCACACAGTGCGGTCGCGCTGGCCAAAGGGTTTTGGGCTTTGGGCTTGACCAGCGCGACCAGACCGGCGGCTAACCGCAGGATGGGGCCAGTACTAGCCGCAAACCAAACGCACACCAATTTAACTGGAGTTATAGAAAGGTCTCGATTGCGGCGACGCTTCGGAAACGACCGAAGAGAGCGGCTCCGGCGCCATGTAACCTAACCTGCCGCGCGGTCCTGGCCTACAATTGGCCAGAGGCAAGTCTGAGAAGCTCCTGCCGGGAGGATACCTTCGTCTTTCGAAAAATGTTGTTCAGGTGAACTTTGGCAGTGCCAAGCGTGATATTCATCCTGAAGGATATTTCCTTCGTCGTGGCGCCATCGATAACCAGTCTGATTATTTCCAGCTCGCGAGCGGTGAGCTCTCTCGAAAGCTCCCGCCACTCTTCGCGCCGGGCCGCCTCGCGGTTCATAGCCGGCCCGACGGTGGCCTCGGGCAGCCATTGCCCGCCTGCGGCGACTGTCCTGAGGCAGGTCAGCAGCGTTTCTATGCCGGTGTCCTTGACCACGACGCCGGCCGCGCCATTGGAGATCGTGTCGTAGAGGTCGGCGTCCGAAGCCGCTGCCGTCAGCAGCACGACACGCGTCGGCAAAGCCTCCCGCACGATCGTATCGAGCACCTCCCGTCCGGTCATGACCGGCATGTTGAGGTCGAGGATCGCGAGGTCCGGCTGTATTTCGCGGATGGCCGACAGGGCGGCGCCTCCGTTCTCGGCGCGCGCCACGACCGAAAATTCGGGATCGGCACTGATCAGCCCGGCCAATCCCGCCAGAACCACGGGATGATCGTCGGCAATGACAACGGTTGCGGGCATTTCAGCCTCAGGCGGTCGGAAGCGCCACGACCAGCGTGCCGCCGCTGGAACCGATGGTCAAGTTGCAGCCTCCGCCCATGTCGCGAACCCGCTGTCGCAGCGAGAACGGAGCGATCTGACCGCTCTGCTGCGGGTCGGCCGCGTCCGCTTCCACCGAGCCGTTGTCGCGCACTTCGATCCAGAGCCCCGCATCCGATTCGATCGTCACCTCGATCTCGGTCGCCTTTCCGTGCCGGACCGCATTGGCGACGGCTTCCGCCAGGATCAATTTGATCTGCGGCAGCCGAGCAGAGGTCAGCACGGCGCGCACGGGATGGAACTGCCCGGTGATCTCACATTTCCAGAGCGAGGCAAGTTCCTCCAGGATCGGCTGGATCGCGTCGGCCAGCGGCACCGTCGGGCGGTTCGGCCTCGGGTTCGCGCCGACCACGAATTCGCGGATTCGCCGCTGCTGGTTTGCAAGGACGTTGGCGGCGTGATCGATGGCCTGGCGCGCCTCTCCGGACGCCGCGGCGGACATGCCGGCGAGCTGGAGCCGGGCGGCCGTCAGCTCCTGCAATATGCTGTCGTGCATGTCGCGGCCGAGACGGGCGCGTTCCTTGGCCATGACGGCTCTGGCCAACTCACGCCGCAAGCCGAAATGCTCGAGCTCGCCGCCAATTCGGCCGGCGATGATCTCCGTCAGCGACAGCAGCTCATTGTTGAGGGTGCGCGGATCGAGAATGAACACCCGGCCGCGAAAGTGGGTGTTCTCGAACGGCGCGCTCGAGAAGCGCTTGATCTGCAGCAGGTTGAAGATGCCCGGTGCGACAACGGGCGCCTGCACGCGGCGGACGCCCTCATAGGTGATGACCTCGCTGCCGGCCGGGTTGGTAGCCATGAAGGCGAGGTCCGTGAGCGCGTCCGTCACAAGCCGGTTTTCGATCCGGCCGTGCCGCCTGGCGGCCTCGCCGTCGGCCATGTTGAAGTGTGAGACACGCCAGCCGCGCTCGGAGACGTCTTCCCACACCACCACGACATGGCGAAGCCGAAGCACCAGCGCCGCGTGGCGCAGCAGCGGCGCAAGCGACAGGTCGTCGCCGACCTCCTCGACCTGCGGCCAGGCCGCGAGCCGCTCCAGCCGCTCGCGACTCCGCTGCCGGTGGGCGCCGACATAAGCGAACAGAAGGCCGGCAACGACCAGGTAGGCCGCGCGCATGATCACGGCGTTGGCATCGGCGCCATTCCAGATCGAGAAGTCGCTGTGACTGACGGCCAGATAGAAGGCGAGCAAGAAGGCGGCCGTTCCGATGGCGCCGCGCATTCCCCATTGCAAGGCGCCTGAAACGATCGCGAAGGTGAAGAAGACGAAGAACGGGCTGGTCGGACCGTTGGTCAGGAAGGTGAGCGCAGCGCAGACGGCAATATCGAGGAGGTGACGAAAGAGCGGCCCTTTGTTCTCGAACGTCTCATAGTTGACGGCAACGGCGAAGATCGCGGCGTAGACGACGTATCCGGCCAGGATCATGTAGGCGAGGCTGCTGTACCGGCCGGGCTGGGTGGGATCGACATAGACGGCCAGCAGCGCGAAGCCGGCCAGCGCGAGGCGCGAATAGGCGACGACCTGGCGGGGATCGTAGGGCAGCAGCCGCTCGATCATCGTCCCCCACCTGAAACCGGCCTGGCGCTCGCCACGCGTCGCGGCCCAAACCCGTGAATGATCAGCAGTCAAACCGCCTAGTCCCGACCCACCGACGCTCCGGCTTCAAGCCGGATGCATCCGGTCCCAACCACGCCTTGCGAGCGGACAAACCGTATCGCTCGGCGTCAGACACCCACAAATCAACGCTGTTTGGATATCATAACGGGCAAAGTGCGGCAACAAAGCCGCTCGCCGCCTGTGGGTCGCGATAGGCGTCCCCTTTCTCAGCGAATGACGGCCAGGCCGCGCAGCGCCACCACGCAGATGAGGGCGGCGGCGATGGGCACGCCGAACGGAACCACGCCCTTGCGTTCGAAGTGCTCCAGATATTGCCGGAAAAGCGGCGCCGGAAGCAGCATCGGGTTCTTCACGAGGAGAGCCGTGACCAGGGCAAAGCCCAGCAGGAACAGGGCGAAGGCCAGCATGCCCTCGGCGCCGGCGACCAGCGGCGCGGCCGCCATCAGCTTGACGTCGCCGGCGCCGAGCTTGCGCGTCAGCCAGAACGGCAAAAGCAGCGCGAACAGCGCGACCGCGACGATCAGCGACATGGTGACGTTCCACCAGACGCCGGTCTGCAACTGGTCCAGCCGCCAGAGCGCCTTCAGGACAAGGGCGGCAATGCCGAGCGCGGCGAGCGCCAGCACGTCGCCATTGGCGATGCGCTGAGTCCTGAAATCGCGGACCGCAATTCGGGCCAGCAGCGCGATCATGACCGCCTGCAGCAGGATCTGACCGGTCTCGAGCATCATACGCGTTCGATGGCGTCGACGCTGTTGGAGAGCAGCTCGAGATTGTTGCGGATGGTGGGATCGTTGGGCGCGAGCTCGTACGCCTTGAGGAAATTGCGCCGCGCGTCGGGCAGCTTGCCGCGCAGCAGATAGGAATAGCCGACATTGTTGTAATATGCGGCGGTCGTCCCGATCAGCGGATAGGCCTTGCGGTAGGCATAGTCGGCAAGATCGAAGCGGCGGATGCGGTCGCATGAGGCGCCGAGCCCCAGCCAGGCCTCGCCGTCATTGGGCGCAAGCTGCACGGCCTTGTAGAACAGCGCGCCGGCATTGCCGTAGTTCTCGGCGCGGAACTGGTTCTTGGCTTCGGCGACTGCCTGGTCGGACGAATAATATTCCACGTCGGCGACGGTCTTCAGCCCGTCGAAGGCGTCCCCGAAGGACGTGAACTCGATGCGGGCCGGCTCGTTGGTGCGGACCACGCCGTCGCCGAGCGCCGATGACTGGCAACCCGCAAGGAGCGCCGCGAGCAAAGGGCCAGCGGCGAGCAGAAGATGCCTCGTCATCAATCCCCTTCCTTTGCGGATCCCCATCCTCAGAGATTGCTTATATAAGAACATTGCTAAAAGAAAATGCCCCTCATTCGGATGACCACCGGCAGCATGATGATCATCAGCACGACCGGGAAGATGCAGAGCCCGAGCGGGATCATCATCTTGACGGGAAGCGCGTTGGCCTTCTCCTCGGCGCGCAGCACGCGCTGCGTGCGCATCTCGTCGCTGTAGACGCGCAGCGCCTCGGTGAGGCTGGTGCCCAGCTCCTCGGACTGCCGGAACAGCACGGCGAGCGAGCGCGCCTCGTCGATGCCGACGCGGTCCGAAAGCTCGTGCAGCGCGTCGCGCAGCGGCTTGCCCGCGCGCATCTGCAGCGTCATGATGGCGAGCTGGACGCCGAGCGCCTTGTGCGTGGTGGCAAGCTCGCTGCTGACGCGCTCCACCGCCGCCTCCAGGCTCATGCCGGCGTCGGCGCAGGTGATCATCATGTCCATGAAATCGGGAAAGCCGCGCCGGTACTTCTCCTTGACGGCGCTTTCGAAGCGATCCAGCGCGATGCTCGGGATGACGATGCAGCCGAGGCCGAAGATGAAGGCGCCGATAAACGCGAAGATGCTCGGCAGCTTCTGCGGCAATATGCTGGACAGCAGCAGATACATGCCGAGGAACCCGACGGCGACGAAGACGACGCGCGAGAACTGGTAGAACAGAGGCGCGGATTTCTGATGGAAGCCGGCGCGAAAGAGCTTGGCCTCCAGGGAGTTCGCCCCGGAGCGCTCCTTCTCCACGGCGCGGAAATAGGCGTCGACCGGCCGCTGCGCGGCGAGCCTGGTGAGTTCGGTGCGGGCCTCAAGCGAGCGGCGGCTCGTGACCCCATCTGACAAGAGCCTTTCGGTGAGACGCCGCCGCGTCTCGAGCGCGGGCGTGATCAGGAGTGCGGCAAACAGGAAGAGGGCGGCGACAGCCACGAAGATCGCCACCGATATGAGCAGGCGGGAATTCGCGACATTGGTGAGGAAATCCGTCATCTCGGCCGATCAATAATCGAAGTTCACCATGCGATACATGATGAAATCCCCGAGCAAAGCCCATGCGCCGAAGATCGTCAGCACGGGCGCTAGCAATCGATCTCCCCAGACTTGGCCATAAAAACTTGGCGCCACCAGTTGCAGGATCCCGAACATTACGAGCGGAAAGGCCGAAATCAGGATAGCCGACATGCGGCCCTCCGCCGAAAGCGCCCTGATCTTCAGTTTGAGCTTCTGCCGCTCGCGCAAGACCTTCGAGAGATTGGCCAGGATTTCGGTCAGGTTGCCGCCGGTCTTTGCCTGGATGGAGAGGGCGACCGAGAGCAGGTTGAGCCCCTCGAAGCCGACCCGCTCGGCAAGCTTGCGCACGGCCTGCTCCAGGCTGAGGCCGAAGGTGATCTCGTCGGAGGCGATGCCGAATTCGGTGCCGATCGGGTCCGGCATTTCGCGCGCGACCAGCGCGATGGCGACCGAGCTTGGATGGCCAGCGCGCAAAGACCGCACGATCATGTCCAGCGCATCGGGGAGCTGTGCCGCGAATTTGGCCACGCGGCGGCTGCGGGCGCGCCGCAGCACCAGATAGGGCAGGAGTAGGCCGACGAAAAGGAAGGTGAGGAGAACGAAAAGATAGCCGAAACCGAGCAGAAAGCGGGCCAGCAGGGCAGCGACAAGACCCGCCGCGAGGAACATGGCGAGGAAGGCGAAGGGGTCGCCCGTGATGCCGGACTGCGTGTAGAGCCGGTTGAGCCCGACGAGGCCGAAGGCGAAATCGCCGCGCGCATCGAGGCCGCGCTCCTTGAGCAGGCCCTGCAGGGTCTGCTCGGCCGGCGCTTGCTCGGCGAGCCGCAACAGGCGCCGGTTGATGGCGCCGACCCGTGCGCGGCGCCTCGCATAGGTGAGATACAGCGCCTCGATGGCAAGTACAGCGGAGGCCGCCGCCAGGACATAGACGAGATAGAGGAGCGTCTGGCCCGACATCATCACAGCGCAACTTGCGGGTTGAAGGCGTCCTTGTGGAAATGCAGGCCCAGCGTCGCGGCCTCGCCGGCAAAACGCGGCCTCAGACCAGTGGCGCGGAACTCGCCGATAATCGCCCCGTCCGGCGTCACGTCGCGACGCACGAAGTGGTAGATCTCCTGGAGCTGGATGACGGCGCCTTCCATGCCGGTCACTTCCGAGATCGAGACCACCCGCCGCCGGCCGTCGGAAAGCCGCTGCGTCTGCACGATGATATCGATCGCCGAGGCGATCTGACCGCGGATGGAGTCGGCCGTCATGGGCATGCCGGCCATGCCGACCATCTGCTCCAGCCGCGAGAGCGCGTCGCGCGGCGTGTTGGCGTGAATGGTCGTCATCGAGCCTTCATGGCCCGTGTTCATAGCCTGCAGCATGTCGAAGGCTTCCTCGCCGCGCACCTCGCCGACGATGATGCGGTCGGGCCGCATGCGCAATGCGTTCTTGACCAGTTCGCGCTGGCGGACCTCGCCTCTTCCTTCCACGTTGGGCGGGCGGGTCTCCAGCCTGCCGACATGCGGCTGCTGGAGCTGCAGTTCCGCCGCGTCCTCGATGGTGATCAGGCGCTCCCTGAAGGCGATGTAGGTGGAAAGCGCGTTGAGCAGCGTGGTCTTGCCGCTGCCGGTGCCGCCCGAGACGAGGATCGACTTGCGCGACTGCACCGCGATCCTGAGCATCTCGATCATCGGGGGGCGGATCGAGCCCATGTCGGCCAGGCGTTCCATGGAATAGGGCGTCTTCGAGAATTTGCGGATCGAGACCAGCGGCCCGTCCACCGAGATGGGCCGCACGGCGATGTTGACGCGCGAACCATCCTCCAACCGGGCATCGACCATGGGATAGGATTCGTCGACCCGCCGCCCGACGGCCGAAACGATCTTGTTGACGATGCGCAGCAGGTGAGCCTCGTCGCGAAAGCGAATGCCGGTCTCCTCCAGCACGCCGCGCCGTTCGATGAACACGCGCTGATGCGTGTTGATGAGGATGTCGTTGACCGTATCGTCCTTGAGCAGCGGCTCGATCGGGCCGAGCCCCAGCATCTCGTCGGCGATGTCGGAGGTGAGCTGGTCGAGCTCGCGGGCATTGAGCGGCACGTTCCTGGCGCGCACGAAATCGCGCAGGATCGGACGGATGTCGGTCAGGATCTCTTCCTTGGAAGCGGTTTCCAACGTTGCCAGGTTGAAGCGCTCGATCAGATGCCTGTGCAGCTCGACCTTGAGATGGAGAAGGTCGACGCCGCCCTGATGCTGCAGCGGGTCGTGCGGCCTGGGGAAATCGGGGGCGACGGTCTGCGGGCTCCCGGCCAAACCAACCGCCTGCGGCTCGACACGCACCGGCATCGGTGCTGTGCCCTTCGTGAATCGTCCCAACATGGCCCGCCCCGCCATATATTAGCTGAAATCTTAACTAGCCGGTAACCATAGCAAAGCGCAAGCAGTGAAGCGTGTCGATATTCGCAACGTTGAGATCATGGTTAAAGAGGCCAGGCGACCGGAAAATCGCACAAAATAGGTGAGAATTTCCCTCTAGTTCAAGTCAGGGGTTGTGCACTGCAATAAAGAATAATTGGTTATACTTTACCTCGCCAACCGCCGACGGAAGTTCCGGCCGATTTACCTGACTTGACGACAACTACCCAGGGTAGAAAGTTTTGCACAATATACGGCATTATATTGCCCCATTGCCGCCCGGCCTCCGCCCCGCGAAATTGTCAATGAATGGTTAAAAGCATAAGAAAATCATTATTTTTCAATTAGTTACAGTATATGCAAATAGCTCTTATATAAGCAAATTAGGAACATAATTGGTTAACCGCGTGTTAATCCGTTTGACTCCGTTTTCTTCATGCTCCTACCATCATCGTGACGGGGTATGCTGGGTTGTGGGGTTACATTCCTAGTTCGTCTCGTCGGGTTCTAACCTCCAGCAGGAGAAATTGGCATGAAGACGCTCATGACGATGGCCCGGCAATTTCGCAGCGACGAAAATGGCGCGGCAATGGTCGAATATTCGGTCCTGGTCGGTATCATTACCGCCCTGGCCATAGCACTAATCGTAGGAGTCGGAGGCTTTGTCACAGATGCGTGGACGTCCCTCTGCGACTCCCTGGACACGACCACAATCGGCTGTACGGCCGCTACGCCGTAGTAAAAGGCGGCTGATCTTAGGCCCGGACGACATCGTCCGGGCCTGAAACTTCTGAAGGGGCATTCTTACCGCTGGGCGGCGGTTTTGGGGTACGGGGCAATGCGGGCGAATACTGTTATCATGATCGTTCTGGCTGGCGTGTTCGGCGTGATCGCCGTGGTGCTGGCCAATCTATGGCTTGCCGGCCAGCGCGGGGCGCTTGCGGCAAAAGGCGAGGCGCCGAGCAACACCATCGTGGTGGCGGCGGTGCCGCTGAAATTCGGCGACGTGCTGTCGTCCGACAAGCTTCGCGAGATCGCCTGGCCGGACAATGCAGTGCCGGCCGGCGCGTTCAGGACCACCGGGGAATTGCTGGACGGCGACAAGGGCGGCCGCCAGGCGCTGCAGGCGATCGGCGCCAACGAGCCGGTGCTGGCGCCGAAGATCACCGGTCCGGGCCAGCGGGCCACACTTTCGGCCGTGCTCGGCGAAGGCATGCGCGCGGTGTCGATCCGCGTCAACGACGTGCTCGGCGTCGCCGGCTTCGTCTTCCCAGGCGACCGGGTCGACGTGCTTTTGACGCGCAAGGTCAACAACAATGATGGCAGCGAGCAGTCCTTTGTTGACGTGCTCCTGCAGGGCGTGAAGGTCCTGGCCGTCGACCAGGTGGCCGACGAAAGCTCGGAAGATCCGACCGTCGTGAAGGCGGTGACGGTCGAGGTCGACACCAAGGACGCGCAGAAGCTGACGCTTGCCGCGGGCGCGGGCCAACTATCGCTGGCGCTGCGCCAGGTGGCCTCGGCCCAGGGCGAGCAGACCGAGCGCGTCACGCTTGCCGACCTGATCGGCGAATCGCCCGACGAGGCGGCCAAACGCAAGGCCGAGGCGGAAAGGCTGGCGGCGCTGGAAGCGGAGCGCAGGCGCGCCGAAGAACAGTTCACCGGCATCCGCAAGGACATCCAGAACCTGGGCGACGAGTTCGACGACAAGCTCAAGGCGCTGCAACAGCCGCAAGCCGAGCCCGAAGTCAAAGAAGTTGTGAAGGAAGTCGTCAAGTACGTTGAGCCTGAGCCGCCAGCAATGGCATCTGTTGGTGTGTTCCGGGGGATGGAACGGCAGGTCTACGAGGTGCCGCGTACGAAGTAAGCGGCAAGGTATGGCGGACGATATCTCGTCCGCCTCTGCCCGGTTGGGGTAATGGGTGCGGGGGCGACTGTGGCGTTTGTGGGTTTCAAGTGGGTCTCTAAAGCGCGTCGCGATCTTTCAGATTCGCTTCCGCGCTTTAGTTCTTTGTTTTCACGCATGTCTTTATCCCGAAACCGGGGCCACTTTAGGGAGACATGCTGTAGTGCGTTCGTCGCGGCGGCGTTGCTGCTCGGCGCTGCCGCCGCTCAGGCGGCGGACCGGCGCATCGACGTCTCCGATGTCCGCGTGCACCGGGTCTTCATTCCGCTGTCGCAGTCGCTGACGATCCAGGTCAACGACAATCTCGGCGACATGGTGATCGCCGACAACAAGATCGCCGACGCGCAGCCGATGACGGACCGCACGCTCTACATCATCGGCAAGGGCGTCGGCACCACGTCGATCAACCTGTTCTCCTCGGACAAGCGCTCGCTGGGCGTCATCGAGGTCGAGGTGGGCGTCGATGTCGACGACATGGCGATCGCCATCAAGCAGGTGGCGCCGCGCTCGCAGGTCACCATCGGCACGGTCAACGGCAAGGTGCGGCTCGGCGGCCGCGTCAAGGACGGCGCGACGCTGGCGAAGATCCTCGATGTCGCCAAGCAGTACGGCACCGACCCGGTCATCAACTCGGTCGAGGTGGAGGACAGCCAGCAGGTCAACCTCGCCGTGCGCGTGCTCGAAGTCTCGCGCAGCTCGGGACGCGAGTTCGGCGTATCGTGGGCCTATCGAAACGGCAGCGGGAACCAGGCAGGCCTGATCGGCGATGGCGTGAGCCTGGTGGATGGCGCCGTTGCCGCCGGCGGCCTCTTCGCAACCGGCAATGCGCCCTTTTCCACCATTCTTGCCAATGTCATCGATTCCGGCGTGAATGTGGATGTCATCATCCGGGCGCTGGAGGACAAGCGCCTGGCGCGCCGGCTGGCCGAGCCCAACCTGACGGCGCTGTCCGGCGAGACGGCTAGCTTCCTCGCCGGCGGCGAGGTGCCGATCCCCGTCGCCAGCGATAGCGACAACAACGACATCACGATCGAGTTCAAGGAATATGGCGTGAAGCTGCTGTTCACGCCGATCGTGCTGGACAACGGCAAGATCAACCTGCGGCTGTCGCCCGAGGTGAGCGAGGTCGACCCGACGGTGACGGTCAAGACGGACGATATCGAAATACCGTCCTTCGTGACCCGCAAGGCCTCGACCGTGGTCGAGCTGCGCGACGGCCAGAGCTTCGCCATCGCCGGGCTGCTGCAATCGACCAACCGCTCGCTGGTGAGCCAGATACCCTGGCTCGGCCAGGTGCCGATCCTCGGCGCGCTGTTCCGCTCGACGAGCTTCCTGAAGAACGAGACCGACCTCGTCATCATCGTCACGCCGCGACTGGTGAAGCCGGTCGGGCCCGGCCAGGAGCTCGCCACGCCGCTCGACAAGACGCGGCCCGCCAACGACCCGGAGCTCTTCCTGCTCGGCCAGCTCGAGGTAACCAAGGACATGGTGCGCCGCTACGAGCTCGGCGACGGCGTCGTCGGCCCCTACGGCCACATGCTCGACGTCTCCCCAAAGGACAAGATGATCTATGCCAAGAAATAGGCTTCTCCTCCTGCTGGCGATGCCGGGGCTTCTGGCTGGCTGCGCCGATTACCTCAACAATTACGAGGGCGTAACGCTGGCCGCCGGCGACACGCAGAAGCAGAACATGCTGCTGCAGACCGCCAACCCGTTCAATCCGCAGTCGAACGACACGGCGATCGGCACCGACGGCGTGCGGGCGGCGAAGACCATGGAGAAATACCAGGCCATGCAGGCGCCGACGACAGATCAGTCCAACGGCGCATCCACGAACGGAAGCAGTGACGCGGAGACGTCGACCGGCCTGTAGGGGGCCGGCGGAGGATCGGATCGAGCGATGGCCATGATCGTGAGAAAAATCCGCGAATTCGCCCGGGAAGAGCGCGGTATGGCGATCATCCTGGTCAGTGTCATGCTGCCGGTGCTGATCGGCTTCGCGCTGCTCGCCATCGACATGAGCCGCGCGAACAATCTTCACAACGACCTGCAGAAGGGCGCGGACGCGTTGGCGATCGCGGCCGCCGCCGAGCTGGACGGCGGCTCCGACGCCTGGACGCGCGCGGAGCGGGCGCTGGAGAACCTGGTCGACAACACCACCCGCTTTTCGGACGACGGCACGGTGACGCTGGCAAGCGCCGGAGCCGCGACCGTCAATCCGAGCTACAGCGCCTGCCGCTCGCGCGGCGATATTTCCTGGTGCTTCCTCAAGTCGCTGCCCGCCAATGACAGCAGTGCCATCACCTCAACCCATTATGCGGCCAATGCCGGCGAGACGCAGTTCATCCAGGTGACGGCCAACCCGGAGGACTTCTCGTCGATCTTCCCGGCGTCGTTTCTGGGGGGCGACAATTCCTTCGAAGTCGGCGCACAGGCGGTGGCTGGCTTCAAGAGCTCGGTCTGCGATTTCACGCCGGTCTTCATCTGCAATCCCTACGAGATGGTCAACGGGACCAACACCGCCGGCGGCTACACGCTCGATCAGGCGGTCACCGATCCTGCCGTCCACCGGCGCCTGATCGAACTGAGGAGGGTAGGCAACAACTCCGCTTACGGTCCCGGCAATTTCGGTTTCCTGCAGCCGCCCGACGGCGTCGGCAACGGCGCGCAGGGGCTTGCCGAGACGATCGCGACGTCCGAGTCCCTGGGCTGCTACCAGTCCGACGGCGTCGACACCAAGACCGGGCAGAACGCCGGTCCGGTCCAGGACGCCTTCAACGTCCGCTTCGGCATCGCGGCCAGCGGCAATCACTTCAACACCGCCGTCTACGGCCCGGCGTCCAACGTCAGGAAGGGCGCCGTCTCGTCCTCCAACGGCAATGGCGGCAGCAACGGCAACGGCGGCAGCAACGGCACTGGCGGCAGCAACGGCAATGGCGGCAGCAACGGCAATGGCGGCAGCAACGGCAATGGTGGCGGCAACGGCACTGGCGGCAGCAACGGCAATGGTGGCGGCAACGGCAATGGCAGTTCGTGCCCGCAGTACAATGAACTGACGTTCGGCGGCAGCAATATGGGGCTGCCGCGCGATGCCTCCACGCCCTACATGGGCGGCCGCATGGGCGACGGCAACTGGGATTTCTCCAGCTACTGGAGCACCAATTTCGGCACGGCGAGCTATACGGCGGATCATTCCGAGTGGGCCACCACGAAGCCGACGCGCTATCAGGTCTATCGCTACGAGATTGAGCGCAGCCCCTCGCTGGTGGGCAACGCTTCGACAGGCGGCGAGGTCGGCACGCCGCCCAGTGCCTGCCAGGCTCCCGTGACATCGGTCGACCGGCGGCTGATCTACGGCGCCATACTGAATTGCAGCGCGCTGCAGGCAGCCGGATATGACCTTAACGGCAATAGCACCGATCTTCCGGTGGAGGCGTTTGCCAGCTTCTTCCTGACCGAGCCGGTCGCGTCCAGCTCGAACGACGCCTCGGTCATGGTCGAATTGGTGGATATCACGGGCCGCGGAGGGCAAGGCACGCTGGACACCTTCCTTCGCGACGAAGTCCAGCTCTACCGGTGACCTCTGGTGAATGGGTTCCTCGCCAAACTCCTCGACAGGTTCCGCCGCGACGAGCACGGCGCGATCATGGTCGAGATGACGATCATCACGCCCATGTTGCTCACCCTTGCGGCCGGCGTGTTCGAATTCGGCAACCTGATCGAGAAGAAACTGCTGATCGAGGCGGGACTGCGCGACGCGGCGCGCTACGTGGCGCGCTGCAACCAGTCGTTCTCCGGCGTGGATTGCTCGGCGGTGGCGAAGAACATTGCGGCGACCGCCACCACCGACGGCACCGGCATCGTGCGCGTCTCCGGCTGGGCCGCCACGTCGGTGACGGTGCAGCCGACCTACCTGACCGTACCGGTCACGGTCGACGGCAGCGGCAACCAGAATTATCGGAGCTCTACCGCAAACGTTTACACGGTGCGCGTCAGCACATCCTTCACCTATACCGGCACTTCGCTGCTCTCCTATCTAGGCCTGGGTCCGATCACGCTCTCCGGGGCCCAGGAAGAAAGGTATATCGGGTGGTGAAATGACCTGGCGGCTGGGGCGTTTCGGGCGGGACGAAAGCGGGGCGGCGATGGTCGAGGCGACCATCGCCATGACGCTTTTCCTCACCCTTACGCTCGGCTTCGTCGATTTCGGCTACGCCTTCTACCAGTGGAACGCAGCCGCGAAGGCCGTGCAGGTCGGCGCCCGCATGGCCTCGGTCTCGCCGCCTGTTTCGCCCGCGGTGACGACTGCGGGCCCGACCTCGTCTCCCGGCGATCCGATCCCGGTGTGGAACTCCTCCAACCCGAGCGGCAGCTATCGCTTCATATGCATAGGCGGCGATGCGACCTCCTGCACGAATTACGACGATACGGCCTTCAGCCGCATTTTCCGCGGAGACACGGCCCCTTCGAACGATGACGTTTGCCCCGCGCTCACCGCCGGCCAGCGGCCCGGCATGTGCCATTTCTTCCCGCGGCTGCGCCGCCAGGACGTGCAGGTCACCTATGTGTCCACCGGCCTCGGCTACCAGACGCGGCCCGATGGCGCGGTGCCCACCATCATCGTCGAGATCCGCCCTGGCCTCGCTTTCCAGTTCTTCTTCCTCAGCGGTCTTCTGGGGTTCAACAACATCAACATTCCGCCCATGCGCAGCACGGTAACGGGTGAAGACCTCGGTAATGGAGCCTAGCCGGATGACGATCAGTTCCAAAATCCTGCCTACCCGGCGAAAGCGCATCGCACTTTATTCGGGCGACCCCAACCTGCGGCGCGAAATCTCCACCCGACTGGATTCCCTGGCGATCTACGACGTCCAGGTCGAGGAGGCCGCGGCATTTCTCGAAGGGCCGAAGGGCGAAGGCAAGCCGAGCGTGGTGATCCTCGACGTCGGCGACGGCACGCTGCTGGAAAATGCCAGGCTGATGGAAGCGCGCGCCGAGTGGACAAACGTGCCGCTGATCGCGCTGTCGGGCGAACTGCCGCCGGAGCGCATCCGTACGCTGGTGCGCCTCAATGCCGCCGACTGGCTGCGCAAGCCCTTCGACAACAAGGAGCTCGTCAACGCCGTCAGCTTCCACGACACCGGCAGCCAGGCGACCAAAACCAGGGTCATCACCTTCATCGGCGCCGGGGGCGGGGCGGGAGCGACGACGCTAGCGCTTTCCGCCGCCGAATATCTCTCCAAGAAGTCATTAAGCATGGCCGCCGCGACATGCCTGGTCGATCTCGATTTCCAGCACGCCAACTGCAGCTCGTACCTCAACCTCTACAACGAATTCGACCTGACCAGCGTCATCAGCCAGCCGGAAAGGCTCGATGTCGAGCTGATGGACATCATCAAGCTGATGCGCAGCCCGGGCTTCACGCTCTACTCGTTCGAGCGGCCGGAACTGCCGTTCGAGCCGAAGGGCCAGGATTTCGTGTTCAAGCTGCTCGACCTCGCCGCCTATCGCTTCGATAATGTCGTCATCGACCTGCCGAACCGCGAGACGCCCTGGCTGAACACGGTGCTTTCGAGCAGCGACGAGATTTTCCTGGTGTTCGAGCTCAACGTTGTCTCGCTGCGTCACGCCAAGCAGATCTATTCGAGGATCCGCGAACTGCGCGGCAGCGCCGCCAGCGTCACCCTGGTGGCCAACAAACACAAGCGCAAGCTGTTCGGCAATCACTTCTCGCGCGGCGAACTGCAGAAGATCTTCAAGATGCCGCACATCAAGTCCGTAAGCCTTGATGCCCCGCTGCTTACCGATGCCGTCAACCGGGCCTTGCTGCCGACCGAGGTGCACGCAAGGGCCCGTTTCAACAAGGACGTGAAGTCCATGTTCCGCGAGCGGCTGGATGCCAAGACGCGTTGAACCGCGCCTGAGGTGGCAGGCCCTGGCCGCCGTCCTGCTGGCGGTGCTCCTGACGCTGCCGCAAGCCTGGGCCGGGATGCGCAAGCCTGCGCGCGTCCCTTTGCCGGCGATGGGCCCGAGCCTGCGCAGCACCGTCGACTTCCAGACTGCCGAACAGGCAGGCACCATCGTCATCCGCAAGGATGAGCGCGCGCTCTATTTCGTTACCGACGGGGGCAAGGCGCTGCGCTATCGGATCAGTGTCGGGCGCGATGGTTTCGGCTGGACCGGAACGGTCAAAATCGGCGCCAAGCAGGAATGGCCGGAATGGCGGCCGCCTGAGGAGATGCGCGAGCGGCAGCCGGAACTGCCCGAACTCGTACCGTCCGGACCGTACAACCCGCTCGGGGCGCGTGCGCTCTACCTCTACAGGAGCGGCAAGGACACGCTCTACCGTATCCATGGCACCAACGACCCCGGCGGCGTCGGCTTTGACGGCACCTCGGGATGTTTCCGTCTCACCAACACCGACGTGATCGACCTTTACGGCCGTGTCACGCTCGGAACCAAGGTCATCGTACAATGACGACGATCCGCGATGCTGGCGTGCCAAACGTCGAGGGCGAGGCCAGCGCAAGCGACCTCCCCAAACCGGACAAAGCGAGGACTGGCCGCAGGCTGGTCGTGGTGCTCGGCGTCTCGGCGCTGGCGTTGACCGGCGTCAATTTTGCAGCTTCAGCCTACCTGCTCAGCATCGTCGGCGAACTGCGCGCGGCGGAGACAAGGTTGCAGGATCTTGCGGGGCTGGAGAAACGCCTGAAGGCGAGCCTTGAAGTCGTCAACACCGGCATCCAGACACGGCTTGAAACACTGGACGCCGACTTTCACAACAAGATCACGGAGCTGGAGAACGGTGTCGGCGCGATCCAGGAGGACCTCAAGTCGCACCCGGGCGAAACCAGCCTGGCGCAGGATCGGGTGCTCGAGCCCGATATCGCGGCTGCATCCGATCTGATTGCCTCCGAACTTCAACCCGATAGTGAGCCCGCCGCCGAAATTCCCGTCGCGGCGATGGACCCGCCGAAATCGCGCAAACAGACAAAGCCCCCCAAGAGCAAGGTCGGCTCGGCCTACCAGCGCATCGAATCCGCCGACGGCAAGGTCTACTATCGTCGCGTGCAATGAGAGTGCGGCGGCAAGGAGGACTGGCGCGCCTCGTCATGTTCTCGGCGCTGGTATTCTGTTTGCTGCCGTCGCAGGCGCAGGCAGCCGCAGGCAAGTTTGGCTGCTATCACGTCGTCAACGTCGACCTGTGGGATGTGCTCTACATCCGCAGCGGGAAGAGCCACCTGTCGAAGGCGGTCGGCGCAATCGCTCCGGACCACACGGGCGTCCTCCGCGCAACCGGGCAGTGCTACCCGCCCGTTGGGAACCGCAAGCGGCAATGGTGCCCGGTTGACTATTTCCCGCTGCCGACGGTCCGATTGAGAGGCTTCGTGAAAGCCTATTTCATCGAGCCGGCCGCTTGCCCTCTAAGCTGAAGGCCAGCGCCTTCAGGGCAACCGCTACGGTCCTGTCGCGAGCCGACTTCTGCGCGAGGAACAGATAGTGACAGCTTGCACAGCCTAGAAATCCAATCGCCATAACGGCGTAGTGGAAGGTCTCGAATCTGAGCGAAGCGGAAACCAGCAACCGACCCGATTCAAGAAACGACCCGCCTGAGCTCGCGATGGTATTGCCGCCCGCCGCCATCGCTGTCGTGACGACAAAGATCAACACGACGTGATTGACCAGGAAAGACAGCGTCGTCCAGTATCTTGTGCGCATGGCCGTCAGGAGCAACATTGCCAATAGCGCAGGCATCGCAACCTGAAGCGCGATAGAGCCGCCGGTAGCCGTCTCCATCCAGCCGGCCGGGTATCGGAAGATCGAGCGCAGCTCCAACGAGACGGCCCAGAGCGCTGCTTCCGAAGGGTGGATGCCTAAAAGGAATGTCGCCAATCGCTCCGCTGTCATCAGCCCGAGCACGGCCAGCGGAAACACTGTTGCCGTCCATTTCAAATGCATCCCGACCACCCCCGTTTCAGGAAGGCGAGCGTAGGGGATGTACATTAATGGAGCGCTAATAGAGCAGGCTCAGTCTGAGCGAACTGGCCGGTCATCGAAATGACGATGCGCCCCCGTCGGGATTGCCATGCGTGACCCAGGGTTGTGGCCGGCACGCAACACCTCGCGATTCATGACAGTGGAATGTGTGTCTGCTTGCAACATTAAATTAGAGATTTGCTAATCTAATGTTAGCTGTTGACGTTGCCTGCGGGGTCAGGAGCGGCAATTACAGGCACCAGTTGCCTGGGCTGAACGGATGGGCGGGGGCATGATTCCAGGCAGGCTGCTTCGTGGGACCGTCAGCGCGATAGCTTTGGCCTCGGCCGGCATCATCGAGGCGCCCAGCCACGCGCTTACCTTGAAAGAGGCCATCGCAACGGCTTTACACCACAACCCGGAAATCGGCCAGACGATCGAGAATCGCGAGGCGATCGAATTCGAGCTGAGGCAGGCAAAAGGGCTTTATATGCCGTCCGTAGACCTCGAGGCCTCCTCCGGAGTGAGGCGGCTGGACGATGCCAGCCGACGCGCCGTCGACCTGGATGACGACACGCTCGATCCGTCCGAACTGGATGTGGTCATCACCCAGAAGCTCCTCGACTTCGACGCCAGGCGCGCCGAGGTGGACCGGCAGGCGTCGCGTGTGGACGGCGCCTCTTTCAGGGTGCTGGAGCGTTCGCAGGTCATCGCGCTCACCGTGGTCCAGGACTATCTCGAATATGTGCTTCAGGCCAGGATCGTCGCCGACGCGAACCAGAACGTTCAGTTCCACCAGGGGATGCTGGGTGAAATCCGCGAGGCCGTCGAAGACGGGGCACTTACGGACGCGGACCGCCAACAGGCCGAGGAGCGGTTGCTGGGGGCACAGGCGCGCCGCACCGAAGCCCTCGGAGAGCTTGAAGAGGCCGGAATTCGTTTCTTCAAGACTGTCGACATTCCATTGTCCGATCCGTCCATGCCGTCATCGGTCGCCGGCTCGCTGCCGCCCTCCCTCGACACCGCCATAGGGCTGGCAAGGGACAACAGCCCGAGCATCAAGGCCGCGCTGAGCATGTGGACACGGCGGCCGCCGACGTCGCGCAGCCAAATCGAAATATTATCCGGAACTTTTCGCCGAGGGCCGCGCCCGGACCGGATGGGACGTCGACGGGACGGAAGGCACGACCAATGACCTCCAGGCGCGAGTCGTCCTGAAATGGAACCTATATCGCGGCGGCATCGACAAGGCCAATGAGCAGGAAAAGATCAGACGGGCCAGCGAGCAGAGGCTCGTCCTTCACCAGGTCCATCGCGAGATCGAAGAGGTCGTCAGGACCTCGTGGGATCGCCGATTCCGCCAGGCCGATCTGGCCAAGCTACTCCGGGCGCAATCGGCGACGAACGATCTGCTGGTGACCTCGTATCGCGAGCAGTTCAAGGTCGGCCAGCGTTCGCTGCTGGACGTCCTGGATGCCCAGAACACCCGCTACAACACGAAGATTCTCGCCGACACCGCTGCTTTTGCCTCGCTCTTCGCCGAATATCGGCTGCTTGCAACGACAGGCGAACTTCTGAACGTGATGAACCTTTCCGCCCCGGAGCAGGCGAATGCCTACGCACGGGCGGAGTTCAAGGTGCCTTCAGCACCCGAGGCCGACGACTATGCGCGCACGCCATCACATCAGGAGAACGACATCCCGCTGGATCTGCTGGCTCCTATAAGGAAAAAGAAATGAGCGTCCGGCCGGCCGCGTTTCTGCAGGTCTCGGGCTCATGACCCGGCTCCGCCGATCTTCGGCAGAGATCGGTGTGCCGGAGGTATTTCGCAGGAGCGTGCGCACGGCGCCCGTGCATCTGATCGCCGGAGATGATCGAGAGCGAATTCGGCACGGAATCTGCTTCGTTGTACGCTCGAGGCGTTCCGTGACAGGCGAAGAGGCGCGGCGTGGATAGCGTAGCCACCGATGTCCGCAAGATGCCTTTGGGGAGCGATGAAACCGCCAAGCCGGAATTCCGCGTGGTTGCGAGAGGACGGTCGCGCCGCGGCATTCGCCTGGAACGCATCTTCTGGCAAACCGTCAAGTCGATAGCCCAGCGCAGCCATATGACGATCGGGGGCGTCGTCGACGAAATCTCCGGCCGGTATGTCAGCTCCAACAACCTGGCATCGTCGATACGCGTCGCCTGCCTGTCATGGCTAGCCTATCGCACGGCTCGTCTGGAAGCGCTCACCTCGACAGGCGCCGTCATTTCGATCCTGACGGCGGTTCCTTCGCCAGCCTTCGCCCTGAGCGCGGACAAGAAGATTCTGGCTTTCAACGCTTCGTTTCAGGCACTGATACGCCGGAACTTTCCAACGCTCGGCGACGCCGAACAGCGCGGCGATCTCAAACTGACGCTCGATATGAATGTAGCGGACCTGATTGCTCGCCTCGACCGGACCGGCAATGTGGCGATTTCCACCGGATTTTCGATAGGCGTTCGCGACAGGCATTTCCGCGGCCGGCTCAATGTCGTCAAGGCACCGTCGAGCGAACTCGATGTCGTCCTGGCGTTTGTCGCCGCCTGATCAATTATGCGCAGATTGCCTGTCCGGGCCGATCGCAGTTCAATTCTTGTCGAGCATTTCGCTCAACGTGCCGATGAGCCTGCGGACCGATTCGGAGTTGCAGGAATAGTAGATCGTCTGCTTATCACGCCTCGTTTCGACGAGATTCATGGTGCGCAGCTTGGCAAGGTGCTGGGAAAGAGCCGACTGGCTCAAGGATAGCTTCTTTGCGATCGCCCCGACCGACATCTCGTTGTCGATCAGGTGCTCGACAATCGTGAGGCGCTTCCCGTTTGCCAGCAGCGAAAGAAGGTTGGCGGCTTCGTCCGCGTTCTCACCAAGTTTCTGCATAGTCCCCGCCGGAAGCCCCAAAACGCCCACCCATTGAGCATTTCGCCGGAATCAACCCGTAAAAGTCAATCTAGTTTGTTTAGTAGTTGCGGCAAGTGCCGCGCGGCGAAATAGCAGTCCAGCTTGTGTGTCAGACGCAAGCCTTTACCGGTGAAATGCTCGGCGGATATCGCATCTTATACCTCGGCCCTATAACCCAGGTCATATTGATACGAATCCGAAGCCGTGACTTAACCTATTATATCCTGTCTGGTTGCCAGCGGGCAAAGTCTGCCGACCGCCAACAATGTGAACAGGTCGGCCGACGGAGTGGTGGGGCTGAAGCATGCAGCGGTTCTTTTTTGATCTGGTGGAGGATGGCGTATCGGTTTCCGACGCCAGCGGCATTCTTATGCCGGAACTCGACAATGCGGAATTGGAGGCGGCGGGTGCGATCGCGCAGATGATGGCCGACCGTGTCTCGCGGGCAAACCTTCACAATGTGGCAGTCGTCATCCGCGATGCGGGGCGCAACCCGCTTGCCCGTGTTTCTCTGACGCTGACTAGGGAACGAATGAGCTGACCTTGCGGTCGGGAGTCCGCGACTCGGAGTGCGTTCGTCGACCCTGCGCGAGGTCGCCCAGGTCCCGTTTCAGAATAACGCGTTATGTGGCCGCGTTAACTATTCCTCAACAATCCCGTTTTTGAGCATAGTATATTATATAGTTATATTACTAATCTATTGATATACGAATATACCCGTGCTTGGTGCCTATCACAAATGGGGGTGGCGTGATGGCTAGCAGCTTCGATTTCGATGACGTCCGTATTGCGTCCGGTCAGGATCAGGCTTCAGACGAAACAACTTCAACGATAGTCGTGGCGCAAGCCGAAGCGCCGACGACCGGCGCTCAGACCGCGCCGGCCGCCTCCGCCAATGATCCGCAGCCAGTCGATGCCGCGCAAGTAAATCCCCCTGAGGGCGGAACGCAGCCGACCGCCACGCCCCCGGCAGGTCCTGCAACGGTCCTAGAAGTTGATGCCGGGACCAACACCGTCAAGCTTCCCGCCAATGCCTCGATCGACGATATGAGCATCGAGGGCAATGATCTTGTCCTCAGGCAGGCCGACGGGTCGCTGATCGTCATCAAGGACGCGGCTCTCAACGTTCCCACATTATCGTCGGCGACATCGAAATCCCCAGAGTTGCATTGCTGGCCGCACTCGATGCGTCCGGCTTCGACGTGGCCTTCGGCGCCGACGGCTCGATCTCGGTCACTGGCGGAAATCCCTCGACGGACAGCTCCGGCGGCAATTTCGAGACACCTCTGGGCGGGATCGGCGACGGGTTGAACTTCATCGATCTGCTGCCACCCACCGACCTGGCGTTCGGGACGCTCGAGGATCGGGAGCTCTTTCCTCCGGTGCCGGAAGAAGACGAGGAAACGCCGGCACCAGAACTGGAGGAGCCGACCCCCGAGAACCTGCTGCCGACGCTCGATGTGAGCGGCGGCTCGGCGGTGGACGAGTCGGCGCTGTCGGACGGCACAAACCCGTCGAGCCCGAATGAGGCGACGGCCGGAACATTCGCAGTCGGAGAAGGCGACGGGCTCTCGGCGCTGATCATCAATGGCGTTGACGTCACCAATGGCGGCACCATTGCCGGGCGGTATGGAACCCTTACGGTGACCGGCAATCCGAACGAAGGTTATAGCTGGTCCTATACGCTGGTTGACAACACCATCGACCATCCAGCCAGGAACTCCACCGGAACCAGCGAGGGTATCTCCGATATCTTCACCGTCACCGTCGTCGATTCCAACGGCGACCAGGTCTCCCAGCCACTGACCATCGCGATTCTCGACGACGGTCCGATCGCTATCAGCAACGGCGCTGGTATCCATGCTGGCGTGGTCGAGGACGCACTTTCGACGATCTCGGGCGATGCCGGCGACAAGTCCAACGGCAATCTGGATGCAGGCCAGACAACCAGCAGCGATGAGGCTTCGGGTGGGGCAGGCTCGCTGAACGGGCTGTTCACGCCCGGCGCGGACGGACCACTTACCTTCAGCCTCAACCCGAACATCTCCGGCCTTCCGACCCTGTTCTCGCATGGCGAGCAGCTTGCCTATTCGGTTGTTGGCAACGTGCTGACGGCGTCGACCTCGTTCGGCACCGTGTTCACGCTGACGGTGAACACCGACGGCTCATGGTTGTTCGACCTCGACGACCAGCTCGATCATGTGGCGGGCAGCGGCGATACCGGGACCCTGCTCAGGACCTCGGCCAACGGCAGCACGAGCGTGCCGGCGATCGACTTTTCCTCGATCATCGTGGCGACGGACGGCGATGGCGACAGCGTCGTCGGCGGGGCGTCGGGCGGCTTCACCATCACCGTCCAGAATGATGTTCCAATCGCGCTGACACAGGGCGGCGGCGTGCAGATCACCGTTGCCGAAGATGCGCTGTCAGCTTCGCTTGGCGACGCCGGCGACAAATCCGAGGGCAATCTTGACGCGGGCAGAGCCTTGGCAGCGATGAGGCTTCCGGAGCTGCCGGATCTCTCAACGCGTTGTTCAGCGCAGGCGCCGACCAAGCGCTGACCATCGGCCTCAACCCGAATACGTCGGGCCTTCCGACTCTGTTCTCGCATGGCGAGCAGCTCACCTATTCGGTCGTCGGCAACGTGCTGACGGCGTCGACCTCGCTAGGCACCGTGTTCACGCTGACGGTGAATGCCGACGGCTCGTGGACGTTCGACCTCGACGACCAACTCGATCATGTGGCGGGCAGCGGCGATACCGGCACCCTGCTCAGGACCTCGGCCGACGGCAGCACGAGCGTGCCGGCGATCGACTTCTCCTCGATCGTCGTGGCGACGGACAGCGACGGCGACAGCGCGCTTGGCGCGGCGTCGGGCGGCTTTACGATCACCGTGCAGAATGATGTGCCGATCCTTACGGAGAGCGAGCGGCCGGGTTTTTTCGGGTCGGTCGAAGAAGATGGCATGTCGCTCACGACCAAGGATTCCGCGGAGGGCAACAAGGACGCCGGTGACGACTACAGCCAGGACGAGACGAGCGGCACTGCCGGTTCGCTTGCTTCCTATGTGCAGGTCGGCGCCGACGAGCCGGTGACGTTCGGTCTGTCATCGGACACCAGCGGCTTGCCGCAATTGCTCTCGGGCGGCCTGCCTGTCCAATACGCGGTGGACGGAAACGTACTGACGGCGACTGCCGGCGGCACCACGGTTTTCACGTTCACGATGTATGCGGGCGGCACCTGGTCGTTCGATCTGCAGGGTCAGCTCGACCACGTCGACGACGGCACGAATACCGAGAATTTCGCCTTTCGGACGGTTGGCGGAGGTTCCACCTCGGGGATCGATCTGTCGTCTGTGATCGCCATCACCGATGCCGACGGCGACAGTGTCGGCGACCTCGATCAGGGTTTCTTCCGCATCGCCGTCCAGGACGATGTTCCCACCGTCACGATCACGGCCGCCTCTGGCATCGTTGCGGCGCTTGACGAGTCTGGCCCTGGTGCGGCTGCGACGCTCGACACCGGGCTTGTGGCGAAGGGCGACGACCCGGATGTTGCGGGCTCGAATGCGCTGTCGCGGGCGGTGACGTCGGGTGCGGTGGTCAATGTGACGGCGCTGTTCGGCGCGGACGGCGCCGCGGCGTCGGGCCAGACCAGCTATGCGCTGAAGGTGACCAATGCCGGCTCCGGTCTGACGCTGACGGACGGCTCTGCGATCCAGCTCGTGCAGCAGGCCAATGGCGTGGTGGTGGGCGTCGTGCAGTCGGGTCCGTTTGCCGGGCAGGCTGCGTTCGCGATCTCGATCGATGCTTCGACCGGCGTGGTGACGGTCGAGCAGTATCTGTCGCTCGATCATCCGACCGAGGCGACGGCGGCCAATGGCTTTGCCAGCTATGACGAGGCGCTGTTCCTGGCTTCGGGCAGCCTCGGCGTGACGGTGACGGTCACGGACGGCGACAACGACCAGGCTGTCAGCAATACGGCCGACATCTCCGGCCAGATCAGCTTCGACGACGATGGGCCGAGCGTGCGAGCCGATCGCGACAGCGTCGGTGAAGACGGGACGACTATCGTTTCCGGCAACGTCATCACCGATGGCGATGCCATCGACGATGACGCGAATGCCGGAACCCCGGCCTCATCGGACGGCGCCGATTCGCTGGGTGCCGACGGCGGGGCAGTCACGGGCGTGCGGTTCGGCAGCGTCACGGAAGCTGTCGGCAGCGTCGGCACTCGGTATCCGGGACGTACGGTTCAGTCAACGTCGGCGCCAACGGGGCGTACACCTACACGCTGAACAATAGCGCCGCGAATGTGCAGCAACTGGCAGCCGGCCAGGAGGTGTTCGATACCTTCACCTATACTGTGACGGACGGCGACGGTGATCGGTCGACCACAACGATCCAGATCAAGATCGTGGGTACTGGCGATGCTCCGGCCGTGACTGTCGGTGGCGACGACTGCAAGCCGGAAGACACGGCGTTGTCGCCGACCTTTACCGCAACGCCGGTCGAAGCGTTGTCCTCGGTTACCGAGATCGAGATCTCCGGCTTGAGCGGCTGGAGCATCGGCAGCATCAGCCTGTCGAGCGGCACGGTCGGCGTGACGACATTCGTGGCAGGCGTGCTGACCATCCAGGTGCTGGGCGCGGCAGCCGGCACGGCAGTCACGGCGACCGTTGCGATGACGCCGCCGGCCAATAGCGATGTCGATGCGTCGATCCTGGTGAACGCCACTTCCACCTACAACGCCATCAGCACAACGAGTGCGGATGTCGCGGCGACCCTCTACGTCGATGCCGTCGCCGACGCCCCGACGGCGGTGGATATCACCGTCAAGGATTCAGACGACTCTGGTTCGTCGTTCAGCAACGGTGAGACCGGCACGGTCCATGTGCATGCCGCGTTCAGCGATCTGGACGGGTCGGAGACCCATTCTCTTACCGTGCAGCTGGCATCCGGGTTCACGTCATCGCTTTCGCCGGGCAGCGGCAGCTTCACGCAGGGACTTGTGACCTACACCTACACCTACAATTCGGCGACCGGCGTGATCGTGGTCACGGCGCCTTCGAGAGTCGCCACGGTGGATTTCGACCTGACCGTCACGGCGCCGGCAAGCGGGACCTTGCCGTCGATCCTCAATTTCGATCTGACGGCCACCGCGACCGAAACAGACATCAGCGGCGGCGGCTGCGCGCCGGGCAACGTCGAGGATACGTCCGACAACGTCGCCTCGGTGACGGATACGACCGGAATCCCGGCGACGCATATCCTGGACGGTGAGATGATCACCAATACCAACAACAGCCCGCAGACGATGATCCTTACGTTCGTCGATTCGTCCGTGCCGCTCGATTCATTCTCGCAAGTCGTGCTGCGCAACGCGCAAGGCCAACAGGGCGCGATACTGTCCGACGCCGGCTTCAGTATCGACCCGACCCACACCTTCTACGTTGCGGCCGACGAGACCGCCAACTCCGGGAACCGGGTGATCATCACGGATTTCAACCTGGAGGGTGTTACGATCGAGGATCAGAACGGACAGATCACGCTCGACTACGACCTGCAGGGCAACTCGCATATGGGCGTGACCGCCGAGATCAACCCGACCAGCGGTCCCTCAACCGTGAAAGGCACCTACTCGACCGACGGGACGAACGCCGGGACTACGATGAACGACGCCAACACGTCGCTTCATTACACGTATGGCAGCGACGGCAACGATACGCTCAACGGCAACGCTGGCGCCGACGTGCTCCATGGCGGAGACGGTGCCGACACGCTGGTCATGACGGCGCAGGACGTGGTGAACTTCACGGGCCCAGCCTCCGACACGCTCTACATCGTCGGATCGAAGGGGGACGTTGTTGACCTCTCTGCCGATGCGGCTGTCTGGACGAACACAGGAACAACAGAGACCTCCGCGGGCGGCCAAGTGTTCACGCTCTATACATCGGGCGTGGCCATGCTCTACGTTGACAACGATGTTCAGGTTAACGGAATTCCTTGACGTACTGCAATCTGGGGCTGCCGGCATGTGGGGCCGCCTCGGACACTACAGTGAATTAGCGATATTCAATTGAGGTGGGAGCGAAAAATCATGAAACGTTCGATAGGCGCCGTTGCTGGCCTGGCCCTGCAAGTCGCGATGGCTGGACCTCTCCTGGCGGCGGACGCGACGGTGGCGTTGTCGCCACCATATTGCGCGGACTATGAAGCGACCGCGCTGCTTCTCGAGGACAACCT